>JAABUJ010000285.1_pt1 | contig 110262 bp, 202 predicted proteins | sample 5559131 | NCBI WGS metagenome assembly JAABUJ01 (sample SAMN10711875, study PRJNA513366) | rock metagenome | isolation source: Antarctica rocks | place: Antarctica: Victoria Land, Mt New Zealand nord | collected 2016-01-07
GGCGCTGGGTGCCCCCCCCCCCCCCCCCCCCGAGGGGCGATGTGCGCGGAGCGTGCGGCGGCTGCCTGGCGCGCGCCACCCTGCTGGGGCCCCGACGGGCGCGCGCGCGCGCGCAGGACCTCAAGGCGGCGGCGGCGGCCGCGGCGGCCGGCAGGGGCAGGGGCGGGCGCGCGGCGGCGCCGGCGCAGACGCCCGGCGAGGCGATGCGCGGCGCGGGCGCGGCGATGCTGGGCCGCCAGGTGCTGCGCTTCTGGCCGGACAGCGGCGGCTGGTGGGAGGCGATCGTGGCCGGCTGGGACGCGGCCGCGGCCCGGCACCGCCTGGTGTACGATGCCGGCTCGCTGCAGGCGCGCGCCCGCCGCATTCGCGGAGGAGCAGCCTTGCGAGACGCGTGCGACCGCTGGACTGCGCCGTAAGCGCAGGGTCTCGAGGAGCAGGCGCCCGTCGGTTTCATCGCGGAGCGGCGCCCCTCAGCTCGCTGCACCGCGAGGGCAGACGGCTTTGCGGGCGACCCTGCCCCGCCCGCGCGCGCAGGAGTCGGAGGAGTGGCACGACCTGGGCGCGCTGGGCCCCGCGGAGCTGCGCCTGCACCCGAGCTACCCGCTGCCCACGCCGCCGCCGCCGCCGCCCATCCCGGCCTGGGTGCGCGCCCGTGTGCCGCAGGGCGCTCGCAGGGGGCCTCTGAGCGCGCCTGCATGCTGCACTTTTACTGGCCGCGCGCTCGCGGCTGCGCGCACTGGCCTGGGCGCCTCCTGGCTGCGGTACTCGGGTGCGGCCAGGGCGGCGCAGCGTCGTGCTTCCGCACCGCTCCGGGATGCGTCCGACATGCGCGCGCCGAGGCGCTGCGGCGGCGGGGCCGTGCGCTCCAGCGGTGCCTGCACGCGCGCATCAGGCGCCGCGCTGCAGGCGGGGCGGCGGGCAGGGGGTGCGGCCAAGCGCATCCGTGGGGGACGGAGCAAGTGTGACTGGCAGACCGCGTCCTCTGGGGGCGGCCCATGCCAGGTCGCTGCAGCGGTGAACAAATGCAGCTTGGCGGCAGGCCGCGGCCGGCCGCGCGCACCCCGGCCGGCTGACCCCGCATGCTGCGCGCCCAGGCGTCGGGCGGGCTGCTTGTGGCGGCGGTGGCGGCGCTGCAGGGGGGCGCGCCGCTCGCGGACCTGCACACGCTCGTGGACTGCGCGTCCGCGGTGTTCGCGCCGCCGCCCGCGCCCGCCCCGGCGCTGCCGCTCGCCGCGGGCGCTGGCGGCGGCGCTGCGGCCGAAGCCTCGGCGGCGCCGCAAGATGCCACTTTCGGCCCGGTGCCAGACCCCGCGTGCCCCGCACCGCCGCCCGCCGCTGCCGGCGGCGCCGCCGGCGACGGCCGGCCAGCGCCGGTGCCCGAGCCCGCCGCATCTGCGCGGCCAATCGCAGCCCCTGCGCACGTGATGGCTGCTGCAGGCGAGGCTGCGGGGGCGGCGCGGCCGGAGCCAGCCGCCACGGACGCGCTGCCGGCGGCTGCCGGCGGCGAGGCGCGTGCGGGCGGGACGGGCGGGGACGCCCAGGCCGCGGGGCTTGTGACGGCCCTGCCGGACAAGCCCGCAGCGCGGCAGGCAGCAGGGGCGGCCGACGCCGCTGCGTATGCGGCGGCCAGTGTGCCGCCGCAGCGCGCCGGCGATGCCGCTGCGCTGGCGGTGGCGGACGCGGGGCCCGCCGCGCGCGACGGCAAGATCTCGGTGCGCCTGCGGCTGCGGCGCGGCGCCGCCAGCGCCGGCGCGAGCGGTTCGGCCGCGGACGCGCCGCCCTGCCTCGGCCCCCGCCCCGGGCCCAGCGGCTCCGGCGCGCCGTTGCTGGAGCCGGCGCGCTCCGATGCGCGCAAGCGCGCGCGCGCCGAGTCGGGCGAGGAGCCGGGCGTGGCGGCGACAGCCTCGGCCGGCGGCGCCCCCGACAGCCTGGCAGCCACCGCCGACAGCAGCAAGCGGCGCCGGGTGGACGCGCGCCAGCCGCCCGAGGCCAACGCAGCCGCGCCCGCTGCCGGGCAGGCCGCGCCCGTCGGCGCGGCCGCGGCGTTGGACGCGCCGGCTGATGCATGTGCCGCGGCATCGCCCGGCGCTGCCGCCGGAGACGCGGGCAGGGCCGGGCAGGGCGGTGCGGCCGGGGGAGCGCCGGCGGCCGTTGAAGGGCGCTCGGGCGCCGCTCGCGGGGCGCGTCAGGAAGGAGGCGCGCCGGGCGGCGGCGACGATGCGGCCTCCGGCGAGCCGCGCGATGCGGCCGTGGCGGACGACCTGTGCTTCCCGCTCTGGCTGCCAGAGCTGGACGCGGAGGATGAGGGCGGGGACGGGGCGCCCGCAGCGGCCCTGCCAGACCCGGGCGCGCCCGCGCCGGCGCCGCGCCCGCTGCCAAAGCCGGGCGCGGAGGAGGGGGGCGCCGGCGGGGAGCCGAGCCCGGGGCCCGCCGCGGCCGCCGAGCTGCACGCGCCGCCTGCGGCCGCGCTTGCGAGCGCCGGGGGTGCAGCCCCCGAGGGCGAGGACGGGGGACCCAGCGGTGCGGCCGAGCCTCGGACTGCGGCGGCCGGGGAAGCTGGCGGCGAGCAGGCGAGCGTTGCCGGTCAGGTCCGGGCGGACGAGGGTACCGCGGTAGCCGCCAGCGCAGCAGCACCCGCGCCTGCAGCGCCGCCTGCGGACCGCGAGCGCGAACGCGGCGCTGCGGCCAATCCGCCGGCGCCCGTGCTAAATGGGACGGCCGCTTGGCCAGCGGCCAACGAGCACTCTGCGCTCGGCGAGCCCGAGCCCGCGGCCCGGCACTATGCAGTGCTCGGCGGCGCGGAGCACGGAGAAGAGGCGCGCGATGGGGCCGCAGGCGTCCACGGGCCCGTTGGGCGCTCCGCGGAGCTGCGGCCGGCGGTGCCTGGCCCGGGCCGGCAGGAGCAGGGGCTGGGCTGCCGGGGCGGGAGCGCGGAGGCGGCGGAGCCCGCGGCGCCCGTCAAGCTGCGCCTGAAGCTGGCGCTGCAGGGCGGCGGCGGCATGCCCGCCTCGGAGCGCGGGCCGGCTGTGTGAGGCCTGTGTACATCATGCGGTACTGAGATTGACAGGGGCATGGGGACAGAAGTGGCATGTGCGTGGAGCCAGAACAGGCCCTTGCTAGCTCCCAGGTAGAGGTTCCCAGGCCCAGGCACTGGGCCTTGCAGCCGAGGCTCCAGTTGTGTCATCATCGCTGCGCCCTGCATTCCTCCCACCAGCCCCCGTCCCTGTGGTGTGCGGACTCGTTTGGGCACAGCTGTGAGAGAGAAGAGATAAGAACCTGGCCAAGCTCCACCCCCGCACAGCGGCACAGCAACGAAACACTGCTGTCTCAGCAGGTCGGCCCCTGCGCGCGGGGCCAGCACCCGGGCAGGGCGCGGCGCGGCGTGCGCCAAGGCATATGGATGCTGAGCTCCTCGGGCAGGCCTGCGGCGCAGGCGCCCTTGCAGGTCGCCCAGCCGCGCCGCGTGACCCTGCCCCGGCGCAGGCAGGCCCGGCCCTGCCGAGGCCTTGGCTGTGCCGACCGTGCGCACCCGCGTGTGCGGCCAGGTGGTGTTTGCGACGACGGAGGTCGCGCCATGGAGCAAGGTGGGCGGCCTGGGAGACGTCATGGGCGCGCTGCCCGCCGCGCTGGCCGCCAGGTGACGCGGAGCCCCGCCGGCGCAGCACCTTTGCCTGCTGCCCACAGTGCTGCAAACTCATGCGGCCGCTCGTCCGCCCTGCTTTTGGCAAGCATATAGCAAGCAACCCATGCTCGAGGCCTCCTCGCTGCCAAAGTGCATGCCTGCCTTGTCGCAGAGGGGCCTGCGCGCCGGACGCCATGCCCCGCGAGCTGTATCGCTGTAGCCCACCGGGCGCTGCAGGGGCCACCGCGTCATGACGGTCGCGCCGCGGTACGCCGCGTACGCTGACGCGGCGGACACGGGCCTGGACGCGCCCGTGGAGCTGCCGCGCGGCCTGCCGGCCGCGCCGCGCGCGCCCGCCGCCGCCCAGGCCACCCGGGCAGCGAGCGCCGAAAGCTTGCAGCCCGGGCGTGCGGCCGCGGCCCCGCGGGCCGCCGCCGGCAGCTCGGGGCAGCTGCTTGGCGCCGAGGCCGAAGCAAATGGAGGCGCCGCCGGGCGGGCGCCTGCGAGCGGGGCCCCAGGGAGCCGCGGCGACGGGGCCTGCGCGAGGCCAGCCGCGGAGCTGCTGCGCGCGAGCGCGCGGCTGTACCTGGCGTGCCAGGGCGGCGTGGAGCGAGTGTTTGTGGGCCACCCGCTGTTCGACGCCGCGGACGGCGACATCTACGGCGCCGCCGCCGCCGCCACGTACCTCGAGGGCGACGCGCTGCCGGACCTGGACCTGCGCTACTCCGTGCTGTGCCAGGCGCGGCGGCTCCTCCCGTCCGGGAGCCCGCTCGCGCGCTGCCAGCCCAGCCGCAGCAGGGCTGCCGTCCGCTCGCCAGATGTAGCCGGCCTGGGCGTGCAACACTGCCGCTGGGCCGCAGCCGGGCGAGCAGCGCGGCCCGGCTGGCTGCCCAAGTCTGGACTCACCCGCTGTCAGGCGCTCGTTTCAGTGAGGGAGCGGGAGGGGCGCAGGGTGCTGACACCGCGCAGTGATATGTGATGACGGGGAGGAGCAGCGCCCAGCGCGCTGAGTGGCCCTGACTTTCAGAGCCGCGGCGCAGGCGGCGCTTGCGGCGCCGTTGCTGCTGTGGGGCAGACCTGGGACCGGGGCGCCCGGGGGCGCCGGTGCGCCTGCCTGCGCGGCGCCGGCGCAGCCGCCCGCGGCGCGGGAGCGCGGGCCCGGCGCAGTTGGCGCGGGGAAACGTGCGCCAAACGAGCGCCGTGTTGAGGGCGGCAACGGCGGCGGCGGCGGCGGCGGCGGCGGCGGCGGCCTCGCGAGCGAGGCTGGGGGCGCCGCGGAGTTGGAGGCGCGCATGCGCGCCAATAATGAGGCAGCGGGGCCGGGCGTGGCGGCCTCGCTGGGGCGCATCCTGTTCGTGGGCAACGACTGGCCATGCGCGCCGCTGGCGCTGCGCCTGGCGCACTGCGTCCGCGGCGGCGGCGGCGGCGGCGGCGGCTGCGGCAGCGACGGCGGCGCGGAGCCGCCGCCCAAAGCCGTGCATTTCCAGCGCACGCTGGCGGCCGCGCTGGCCGACGCGCGCAGCGCTTTCTGCATCCACAACCTGGCGTACCAGGGCGGCCTGCCCGCGGCCGCCTTCGAGCGGCTGTGCCTGCCGGCGCGCGCGCGCGCGGCGCTGGCGTGGCCGCAGCCGGACGAGGGGCCCGTGCGCGACGCTGGGACCCGGCCCGACGCCGCGCGCAGCGCCAGCGGTACGGCGCCCGCACGCGGCGCCGGCGGGCCGGCAGCGGATCGGGCGGCGGCGGGTGCGGCGGACAGAGGCATGGCCGCAAAGCAGGCGCCCGCGGCGGCGGGAGCATCAGCAGCACCGCGCATCTTGGCAGATCGGCCCGCCGCGAGCCCTCCCGGGCCGGAGCCTGTGGGCTCGGCAGCGCGTGAGCAAGGTGTGCCGCCTGGCGCGGCCACGGAGCGTGAGGGGGAGGCGGGACTGGGGACGCGCGGGGGCGGAGCTGCGGAGGGCAGCCAAAGCGCGCCGCGCGCGGACGCGAACGGCGGGGCGCGGGGCGCGGGCGGGTCGGCGGCCGGCGGAGCGCGCGGGGATGCCGCGGTATCGCTTAACTGGATGCATGTGCGCCCGCCGGCCCCGCCGCCGCCCCTACCCCGCTGCTGGCCGGGCGAGCCTGCTCAATCAGCATTTCGCGTCGCTTGTGCTGGACGCATGGTGAGGTGCCGCATGTGGAGGGAACTCTCATCTGCTTGTGCCTTGGTAGCGCGACGGGTGCCCGCTCGCCGCCTGCCTGGGCAGGGCTGCAGGCGCGCGCGGCCGGCAGCAGGCGCCGCGGGGGCTGAGCGGCGGGCGGCCGCGCGCAGGCGGCGCTGGTCGTGAGCGACGCGCTGCTGACTGTGAGCCCGACGTACGCGCGCGAGATCTGCGAGGACCTGGCGATGGCGTGCGGCATGCAGCGCGTCCTGCGCGCGCGCGGCGTGCGGTGCGCGGCCCCGTCCGCCCGGCCGTCCCCTGCCCAACGGCGTCAGCAAGCCGCCGGCCGACCTCCAGCCCGGCATGGCAGCCCCACTCGAGCCCTGTGCGCTTGCATGTATAGGTATACAATCGCATAGGCTGCGGGAAGGCAGCGCTGCGCTTGGGCGGGGCCGCGGCCGTTGTCGTGCTCGTCTCAAGGTCGCGCCATGCGGGGACGACCTCGTCCGAGAGCGACGGGCGGGGGTGACCAGCCCCTGTGAGCCTGCCTCGGCGCGCGGCGCCGCAGACGGGCAGCCGCGCGCGCGCAGGGGCATCATGAACGGGCTGGACATGCGCGAGTGGGACCCTGCGACGGACGCGCTGCTGCCCGCGGCCGCGCGCTTCAGCTGCGCCGCGGACGTGGCGGCCGGCAAGGCCGCCGCCAAGCGCGCCGCGCAGCGCCGCTTCGGGCTTGCGGTGCGCCGGGGGCTTCTGGAGCCGTGCTCTGGTGTGGGAGCGATGTTGGTAACCTCGTGCTGGACGCAAGAGCCAGGGCTGCAGACCGCACCTGCCACGCTGGTGCCCCGGCTGCGCTCGGCTTCGCAGGAGCCGGGTGGGGAGGGTAGGGACCTAGCAGCTCTAGCAGCTGCAGGCGGGGCTCACGGGCGGCGGCGCGCGCGCGCGCGCAGGCGGATGCGCGCGCGCCGCTGCTGGTGTACGTGGGCCGGCTGACCGGGCAGAAGGGCGTGGACGTCATCCTGTCCGCCACGCCCGCGCTGCTGGGCCCCGCGCCGGGCGTGCCGCCGCTGCAGCCCAGCGCAGGTGCGAGCGCGGGGCCGCGCGCGGTCTGGCCAGCGTGCTCAGGGCGGGCGGGCCATGTCCAGAATCTGGCGCGCAGCCGCTGCAGCCCTGCATGCTCTCGCGCCAGGCGGTTGCGCCTGTGCTCACACCCCAGAACCCTATCTCTTATCTGCGCTCAGAACCCTCCGCTTCAAATGTGCAGCTGGTAGCCGGCCGAGCTGCGGCACCCCCGCGTGTGCAGGCCCGCTGTCGCCCGGCGCTACGCGGCGCAGGCGGCGCACCTGCTGGTCGCGGCGGCCGACTTCGTGCTGGTGCCGAGCCGCTTCGAGCCGTGCGGGCTGGTCGCGCAGGCGGCCGTGCGCTACGGCGCCGTGCCCATCGTCGCGCCCGTGGGCGGCCTGGCCGACCTGGTCGTGCCCGGGGTGCGCCCCACGGCGGCCCAGCGCCGCCCGAGCGCGTGCAGCGCACGGGGCCCGTCGCAGCCTGCTTGTGGGCAAGCCCTGCTGTCTGGTCGCAGCGCGACCAACCTATTATCCTTCGCATCAACTCTCAGGGTCCGACAGGATGTCTGACACGAGCGTGAGCCCCGACGCGCTCGACAGAGCCTACGCCTCTCTAGGCATGAGGCGCCCAGGCAGCTTTCGTCAGGCCGGCAGTCAGCCAGACCGCCCCCGGCCGGCAGGTGGGCTACCAGATGGGCACCGACCCGGGCGCGGCGGCGGCCGGCGGCGCGCACGCGCACCGCGCGGCCGTGCGCGCGCTGGTCACGGCGGCCACCGCCGCGCTGCATAGCTTCGGCACGCCGCGTCATGAGGCGCTGCGCGCGCGCTGCCTCGAGGTGGACGTGTCCTGGGAGCGGCCGGCCGCGGAGTGGGAGGAGGTGCTGCGCGCGCTGGCTGAAAGCTAGGCGCTTCGAGGCCCAGGCGCCCGCTTGGCAGGCGCGCTTGGCAGCGGGGCTGGGGCCGTGCAGCCCAATGTCCCCCTCGCTGGCGCTGAACGCACCCCGCACACCCTGTGGCCTACCCATGTCTCGTGGCCAGTGAGAAGGTTGCCTCTGGCCGCTCAGCACCGAACAGGCGCGCAAACAGCGGCGCATCTGGCTCCATACCCGGCGGAGTGACCCTGCTGAGCTGCATCACGCTGGCGCGCTCTGCGTGAACTTGCTTGCATTGGGAGCACTGCAACCTGGTGACGAACGCGGGAAGAATCGTACTGAGAGAGCGTGCGAGCGCAGCTTTACAGGGCTGTCCTGTCTGCAATCACCGCATTGGTGTCTGTTCTGTGGAACCTGTGGGTCCAAAAAATAGTAATGGTGTGGACGCGTGAGCGCAAGCACGAATGGTGAGCCTGTGTGCTCGGCAGCAATGCTGCGCATGTCATGCAATGCGCCAGCGCTACCTCTTTCTCAGCAGGATCGCTCAAGTGCTGTTGGTATCATGACACACACTGTCGCAACCGTACGCACAGTGCAATCAATATGAGGCTTTCCTTGTTGAGCTCGCATGCAAGCGTATGCGGGTCGTTGACACTATCTCACTTTGGCAGCCACTGCCGGACGCTCTTAGCGGCAACCCATACATGACATGCTCACAGGTGCACTAAGTGAAATGCCCATGCCTACCAGCAAAAAGTACTGCGCAGAGGTGCAACCTCGCGCAGGGAGTGGAAGACTTGATCTCGGCGGTCATCACCTCACGGACGCATGTGCGCTGACAGCATGGCCCAGCCTGCCGTGCACCGTCATGCACCGCCTGAGAATGCGTGTGTCAAGTGCACAGACAGGCCCGGTGCTTCTGCTTGGTGCCAATACACCCGGCTCCACAACATGGTCTCATGTCATCGTGACTATGTACAAGGCGCACAGCACCCATGTGCATCAGGCAGTGCCGGACACGCAGCTGTTCACAGCAGCAGCAGGTCACTCAGATGCTTGTTATTGGCAAAGGGAAAAGGCTGGTGCACAACGCAAGGCATGTGCATCACCCATGAACCATGGCCTGGCCGGTGGCGGGGAGGGCAAGCCGGCTGGGACGCATCTCTGATGCTGCAGGTATGCGGGAAAAGCAGGCCGGCAGGCGTGGCGTGCATGGCTTCCGAGGGCTGGAGGTGTTGAAGAAACACCGTTCGTTCGGCCCGGGTCGCCCCGGGCCGGGGCCGCTGGAGGCCCCACATGCAGGCAGGCCTGCAGCAAGGCAGGCTAACCCCTGCGACCAGGGCAGACCAACACCTACAGTCTGGCTCCCAACCCGTCTGTGCGGGGACAGCATGCGGGCTATGCATCCGTCCCACCGCACTAAGGCACATGTTGCACAGCCGGGCGGTAGAGGCAGGTAGACGACACACTGAGGGGCGACCTGATACAGACTTCTGGGAAGTGCAAAACTGGGGGCTGGCAGGGCATACGCACCTGGCCTACCTGATGTTGATGCTCCGCAGGATGCTGCTACTGCTGCTGCCCACGGCGGCGGCGCTCTTGGCCTGCGCGCGCGCCCAGCGCTTTGCCTTCAGCCAGGCTCTGCCGGCTGGTTGTGCGGCCATGCGCGTGAAGCCAGTTTGCTGTCGGGCTGCCGGCCTGGCAGTGCGAACCTGCTTGCACTGCTTGGCAGCATGCGCTGTGAGGGCGTCGTGGGTGGGACGGTCGCGGGTGTCACCGAGCAGGCGCCGGACGCCTGACGCGAGCAGCCCGGCCGGCCGCCCAGCGAGGCGCGCGGGGCGGGCGCGCGCCTTGGTCGCGGGCGCGGCCTCGGCGAAGCACTTCCAGAAGCGCAGCGTCTCGTCGGCCGCGGCGGAGACGACGGAGGTGCCGTCGGGCGACTGCGCGAGGTGCAGCACGCGCGACGTGTGCCCCGACATCTCGGCCACCTTGGCCATGGACGGGTAGCGCCACAGGCACAGCTGGTTCTGGCTGAAGCCGTGGCTGCTCAGGATCTCGCGCTCGTGCCGGCTCCACTGTAGCGCGCAGACCTGCGCGCGCGCGCGCCCCGCGTCGCACCAGCGTGCCGGCCCGGTTTTGGCGTAGGGAGCGGACACGATGCTCAGCCGCCTCTGGCGCCTGCCGTCCGTGGCGGGCCCACACAGAGGGGCACCCACGCTGGGCAGCGTGGTCATGAGCTGCCCGCGGGTAGGGTCACATACCTAACTCTAACCGCAGAGGCCGGCGGGGCGGCCGGGCGCGCGCCTGGGAGTTGGTGTCGATGGAGTTGAGCAGCGCGCCGGTGTGCGTGTTCCAGAACTTGATGCAGCGGTCGGCCGTGCCGCCGCCCGAGGCCAGCAGGTTGGCCTGCGCGCCGCGGCCGGCCCGCCGCGTCAGCGGCCGGGCGCTTGCGTGCGGTGCGGCGCGCCTGGGCGCAGAAGCGGTGGGGACAGGCAGGCAGGCGCTCCGGCGGCTGCCAGGGTCTCGGCGGTCCGTCAGGGCAGAACAGGCACCCGTGATGGTTTAGCGAGAGGCTGCACTCTCTCAGACGAGGCGGCCGCATAGGCACAGCAGGAGGCGGCGGGTGGGGGCGCGGGCGCGCGCCTGGAAGGGGCACCACGCGAGCGCCTTGACCGCGGCGCAGTGCGCGGTCAGGCGCTGCACGGGCTGCGCGCCGGCCGCGTCCCAGATGTGCAGCAGGTTGTCGTTGCCGCCGCTGGCCAGCTGCGCCCCGCTCGGCGACCACTTGAGCCCGCACACCTCCTGCTCGTGGCCGCGCATTGTGGCCGTGATGTGCTCGCGCACCCTGCGCGAGTGCGGCCGCCCTTTGGCTTGCATGGATGCCGCACGCATCAGGAGCGGACTGCCTGCCAGCTGGTCAACAGCATGCTGCTGTCCGCACAAGTCCGACGGCTGCCTTCCAGGGGCGGCGGCGGCGTCAGGCCCGTGCGTCCGGGCAAGCATCCCGCGGCATGGGCCGAGGTGCTAGCGCAGGGCGGGGGGCACGCGCAAGAGCTGCGCCGCACCGGACGTCGTGGTTCAGGACCAGCGTGTCGCGGCTGGCCGAGCTGAGCGTGGTGCCGCTCCAGGCGAGCGCGGACACGCGCGCGGAGTGGCCGCGCAGAGCGCGGACCTGCCGCGTGCGGCCGGCGTCCCAGATCTGCACCGTTGCGGTTGCCGTGCCGACCGCGACGTGCTTGCCGTCGGCGGCCCAGGCGACGCTGGTCACATAGTCGTCCTCCTGGCCGCACTCCATGAGCTGCTCGATGCTGCCGGTGCCCGCGTTCCACAGGTACACCGCCGCGCCCAGCGCCACGGCCACCTGCGCGCGCCGGGCCCGGCGCCGTGGGCGGCGGCGCACGGCGGCGCAGGCTGGGCAAGGAGTAGCTAGGGGAGCGCGGGGCGCGCCACGTTGTTGGAGCCCCAGTCCAGCAGGTTGAGGTAGTAGTCGTCCAGCAGGTCCGGGGCGTCCAGGATGCGCTCGGGGGCCTGGGGCACGGCGCGGAAGGCCTTCTTGCTGGGCCGCGGCCCGGCGTTCTGGCTGTACAGCGCGGCCAGGCCGCTCACGTAGCCCTCCGGCGGGGCAGGAGCCTGCGTGCCGGCCCGTTGGCTTAATCGAATGGCTGCCGGGCCGGCCGTGGGCTGACGGCGATGGCGGACCGTGCGCCCACCTTGTTTTTGAAGGCCAGGATGCGTGCATTGGGCCGCTCCGTGCCCAGCTCCTCAGCCAGCCGCTTGCTGTAGTCGGCCTGCACGCGGCCAGGACGCCCGGTGAGCCTAAGGGCAGCTGGGAGGGCGTGAGGGGAGTCGCCGGGCCGCAGCGCGCCTTGCACGGCGAGGCGACGGCGCCGGAGCCGCAGTTCTCCTTCAGCAGGTTGTAGTGCGCCACATCCAGGTCGATCGCGCTGCGCGCGGGGATGAAGCGGTCCATCTGCGGGCAGCGGCGCCACGGTGAGGCCAACGGGCAGATTGTGGACGGTGGGCCCAGCCTGGCCAGGCGGCGCGGCGCGCCTGCTGCTTGGGCTTCTTGGCGCTCGCCGCCGCGGGCTTGCGCGGTGTGCCGTCCCACGCCACATTGCGGCAGCGGGAGGGCGTGAATGGGGTGCGCGCGTCCATTGTTGACCACGCTGGAACAGGGGTCGCAGCGGGCAGCACTGGGCGCGAGCTTGGCTTGCAGGAAGATGTAAGAGCAGTGGAAGATGAGGAGCCCTTGCAGAAGGTCACAAAAGGCAAGGAAAGGCTGGGACAGCCGGCTTTTGTAGCGCGAAACCCCAGGAAAACCCCATGCCCCCATTTCGCTTTTGCGATGAGCAGCTCCACAGGCAGCCTCCATGTTCGCCTTCCCAGGACCCAGCCATCCTTGCTCCGCTCTTCACTTTTCCCGCTTCCGCGTAGCAGGAGCCGGAGAGCTGAGCGCCATCAGAACGTTTGCCGCTCAAGCCCACAGCCTCCTCGCTCGGTGGGAGACAGCGCGTGGGACCCCAGGCTCGTGATACAAGGCCGCAGCATACCTTTGCTGGGCCAGGCGCTTTCAGACTGAGGCCAGGGCATGCGCCCTTGGTGCGCACCGGGATCCTGAGCTCCCATGGGCTGTGTTCAGACGCCCTGCTGCCGTGGCTGACATGCTAGCATGGCCAGGAGGAGGGTCGCCTGAAAAGCAGCGGCCAAGTGCGGCCCAGGAGCGGAGCTCGCGTGCGCTGAGCGGCCATGGCCGCCACGGAGCGCTGCGACGCGCTGCGCATCCGCTCGCGGCTGCAGTTCTCGCAGCCCTCGCAGGGCTCACAGCCCACGCCGAGCCATGCGCTCAGCACCGCGCTGGGCGCTTGCCGGCTGAATGCGTCGCAGCAGGCGTGTGCGGCCGACGACGTGGTTATGTCGCAGCGGTCGCTGGACCTCGCGCCCGCGCCGTCGCAGATGTCCGCCAGCCAGGACACGGGCCTGGGGTGCGCCACTGCGAGCAGCGTGAGCAGGGCGCAGCATGCCTCTCTGCGTGCTCAGCGACCAGCAGGCCTGCAGGGGGGCTGCACGGGGTCTGCGCGCTGTGCTGACACGTATGCCCAGCGCGCGCACCGCTTGGGTTGTACCTAGGGACGCAGCAAGCCCGTAAGGTGTGAGCGACCGAACGCTTGCCATGCCCAGACTGACAGAGAACGGCCCCTGCCCCTGTCCTGCTCGGGCTTGTTGCGCGCTCGACCTCAGCGCTGTGAAGGCGCAGCACTGACGCGGGAGCGGGCAGCGCAGGACGCAGGACTACATCACGCCGGCGGACCAGCAGGTCGACAGCACCGGCGACCCGGGCGACAAGGCGAAGCACTTGCTCTCGCCCGCCGTCCTTTCGCCCAGCCGGGCCAAGCGGCCACGCAATGCGGCAGGCGCGCCCCCCTGGCTCACTCTTGGGGACTACCTTGTAGGCAGGGGCCGGCCGTGCGGGCCGGCCAGGGTCCACCTGTGGCTTCGCACCCGAGCGCCTCGCTGATTGAGCGGACGCCGAGCTCTGCGCGCGCGCGCGCGCAGGCCTGCGCGGGTGCGCCCTGGACGCCGAGTGGGGCAGCCAGGGCAGCCAGAGCCAGGCCAGCCAGGCAGACGAGCGCGGCGCGGGCGCGCGCGGCACGCCCGCCCCGGGCGCGACCGCGAACGCAATGCCTGCCGGAGCCATGCCGCCGCCCGCGCGCAAGCTGCGGCGCGCGCTGTCGCCGCCGGCCGCGCGCAACGTGTTTGCGGACGGGCCCGGCGACGATAGCGCGAGCCACGCGGCCGGGCTGCTGCGCGCGCTGCCGGTTGTGGCGCGCTACAGGTGCGCCGCCCTCGCGCCACGCTCGAGCGAGCTCGGCATGCTCAGGCCGCCCAGCTGCGCTCCTGCCTGCTGCCTCATCAGCACGTCCCACCGCGGCCACGCGGCGCCCGCGCATGCGCGTCGGACCCGCCGCGCTGCGCGCGTCAATGGCCGCGGGGGCTGAGAGCGCGCATCGCAGCGGCAGGCAGGAGTTCAAGGAGCTGGGCACGCTGGGCCGGGGCAACTTCAGCAAGGTGGTCCGCGTGCGCTGCCGCTTTGACGGCATGGAGTACGCGGCCAAGCGCTCCGCGCGCGCGCTCGCGTCCGACGCCGACAGCAAGCGCTGGCAGCAGGCGCGGCGCGCCGACCCACATCCTACCCAAATCCAGTCCCGCATGCTGCTTCAGCGCGCGCTACAGGATAAAGGCTGCCGCGCGCCCGCGCTCGAGGTCCTGCAGCCCCCCATCGCGCCTGCGGCAACGCTATGCAGCCTGGAAGCGCGCATGGTCGCCTGCCACCGCACGCGCCTCGGAGCAGCGTGCTGGGCGGGCCAGCGCGCCTGCAGGCCCACGCGCGCGGCGCCGCGCAGGAGGCTATGGCCATGGCGGCGGCGGGCATGCACGCCAACGTCGTGCGCTATTACGGCGCGTGGACCGAGGACGCGCCGGGCGAGGCCGGCCGCCATGTCTACATCCTCATGGAGCCCTGCGCAGAGTCGCTGGGCATGCGGCGCATCGTGTGCAAGGCGCCGCTGCGCGAGGCGGAGCTGCTGGACATGCTGCGCCAGGCGCGGCCGCCGCGCGCCGGCCATCTGGTGCTGCGCTTCAGGACCCCGGGCCGGGCAGTGCTTGCAGCCTGGCCCTCGCTGCGCAATGCATGGCCTGCAGGCGCGTGTTGTGAGCGGGGGTAGCGGCAGGGTAGCTTAAGACGAGCGGTTTCGCCGCGGTTTGGGACCCTACCCTATCTTGCTCCGCGCAGATGGCGGAGGCGCTCGCGCACCTGCACGAGCACGGCATCGCGCACCTGGACGTCAAGCCGGACAACATCTACACCACGCCCGCCGGCGCGCTCAAGCTGGGCGACTTTGGCCTGGCCACGCCGCTCGGCGGCGGCGGCGCCTGCACGCTCGCCCCGGACGAGGGTGACAGCCGGCGCGCCGCCGTCCTGCTCCTCCTCTTCACCTGCAGTTTAGCACTTATCAGCCCCACATGCGAGCAGAAGGGCATGTAGAGCAGTCTGCGCACTCCTGCTGGTCAGCGGCCCGGCCGTCAGCGCGCGAGCGTGTCCGCCCTTGAGTTACCTAAGGCCGGGGCGCGGGCGCGGCAGGTACCTGGCGCCCGAGCTGCTGGCCAACGACTGGGCCGCGCCCGAGAAGGCCGACATGTTTGCGCTGGGCGCGTCCGCCTACGAGCTGGCCACCGGCCAGGACCTGCCCGCCAGTGTGGCCCCCGCGCGCCCTGCGTCCGCTCTTTCAACATTGCTTACCCAATGCGCTCATGCGCACGTGCTCCTGTGGTCGTGGACATGACGCGCTGCAAGCGGTGACCTGCCTCCTGCCCAGGCCACCTCTGCGGATCCGAAGTGGCGCAGCTGCTCAGGCGGCGCCAGCTGTCCTGGCATGCGGCTGACAGTCAGCGCAGCGCGCCCGGCGGGCGCCGCGCGGCTGCACCAGAGCGCCGGCTGGGCGCCTGATCGGCCACACCTGCACGGCCGCCGCTGCGCAGCGCTTCAGAGCCCGCAGAGACATCTGCCGCGCGCGCAGGCGGCAGCAAGTACCACGACCTGCGGCAAGGGCGGCTGTCGCTGCTGCCGGGCCTGACGGCGCCGCTGCAGAAGCTGCTGCACGCGCTCATGGCGCCCGCCCCCGCCGACCGCCCCAGCGCTGCCAAGGCGCGGGCCCTGCCGCCTTGCGTGACAGCGCAACACACGTCAATTGCGCGACGCAGCATGCCATTTGAACGGCACACTGCCCGCGCGGGCGTGCCGTCCCCGCACAGCTGCGTCTCCACGCAGTGCGACTGAGTATCGATGAATATGCTAGTGACATGGACGGGTGCTGTGGCAGATCGCTTGCCGGTGCACCTGCGGCCCTATGAGACTCCGTGAACACTTGTCCTTCTGATATTCATGCCCTGCGCCGGGCGAGACATGCAAGGCTGGCATGAAGTCTGATTGCTGCTGGACCTTCCCTGCCAAAGCAGCCCTCTCCCGCTTGGTCACTGAGCTGACGGCCATAACCGGGCCCAGGTGGCGGCCATGCCGCTGCTGGCGCGCCGCTCGCCCGCGCGCGAGGCGGGCAAGGAGAACTACGGCGCACTCAACCTGCAGCCCTCGGCCGCGCCGGCCCGCTCGCACTGACGTTCGTCTCACGAGGCATGCGGCGGGGGCGCATGGAATGCGGCGGCTCGGGGCGGCTGCCGTCAGCGGGAGCGAGTCGGCGGAGCCGACGCTCCTGTGGCGCGTCCGGCGTGCTGGCGCGCGCCGCTCGCTCTCGCGCCGGGCTGCCAGCCCTGATGGTGGCTCTGTGCGCCGTTTGCGCTGTCTGTGCTGCGCTGCTGTCTCTTGCTCGCTTTAGGAAGGCCGAATAAGGTGAGGTCGGCTACAATAAGCAGGGCGTCGGCAGGCGCCTCATGCACGGTGCTTGCCGCGAATGGCCTGCAGGCTTTCTGCGACAGGCGAGCGAGACCAGAAAGCGCCGCCTGGTGTCCTGCTGTTGTATGAGCATCGTCTGTGTAATGTCTATACCTCGGCGGGTGTGCAAGTGCTAGAGACACATGCAGCTAAGAAGAGCTCTAGATCAGGGACCTTGACCATTGTTTGGATACTGCGCATGCAACACATGCACCGTCTCTCTGCGCGCTGCCAGCAGGCTTCTCCTTGTCATGCGCGTGAGCATCTGTACTTCACTAATGCTAATAATGCCTCCATCACCGTACTGGAGGCTACTCAGTGTGCTGAGCATTCGTGGACATACGAGCCATGCCTTGGCTCTATTCAGGAGTCGTGCTCCACTCGCAGTTGACCAGTTGCAGCCCACTCTACAAGTTGTAGAGCTGTTGTAGACTACAAAAGCTCACATGCGCCCCGAAGCACACGGAAAAACATCATCGCATACACGCTGCCTGTCACTACTTCCAGGCACTAAACACAGGCCCGGCACCGCATGACCGCATACTATTTACTCACACAAGCAAGGACGCACACCCAACCTGAAGCTCACCCTCACCCCTGCAGCCCGATTGCTGAGCGCATCAGACTGTACTCAATGCACTGCGCCGCCGCCGGGCAGACCCGCCTTGTCCACCCCAAAATACACCACTGTCCTGCTCCTACGCGGCTGGCTGAGCACACAGCGGCGCTGCCACACGACTGCGTAAGGCGTGCTGGAAGACCCGGTGTGCGTCGGGAGCCCGACGCGCACCGGGTCTGCCAGGACTCCTTCCGCAGTCGCGTCGCAGCGCCGGCTGTGTGCTCAGCCAGCCGCGCAGGCGCATACCCAATGCTTGACAGCAGGCCAGAGGTGCTTCACCTGTCAGTGTGTCACGACGTGATGCGCAATATGGCCAGCGCAGAGCGCGCCGTGCCGGGCTTGCTGCATGCAGGCGAGCCCGAGGACGAGGACCGGCCCTTCCGCGGCCAGCCACGAGCCCTCTGCGGCGGCCAGCCTAGTGCCACCAGCGGTGACATCGGCAGGGACGCAGGCGCCGCCGGTGCATCGGCCGGCGTGTTTGCGGACGCCGGCGTCGACGTGGGCGTGCCGCGCTGCTACGAGGACAGCGTCGCGCGCCTGCAGGCGCAGCAGGACGAGGCCGCGCTGGCCGAGCTAGCCCTGCGCGTTGAGCAGGGGCACCGCGAGCGCACCGCAGCCGCCCAGGCGGCCGAGGCTGCCGCGCACGCCGAGCAGGCCTGCGCGGCCGGCAGGCCGCAGGGCAGGGCTGGTGGTTGTCCAGCGGCGGCGTCTGGCGGCGAGACTGTTATAGACCTGTGCAGTGACGAGGAGCCGCCGACGCCGGCGAGCAAGCGCGCCCGCGTGGAGCCGCGCCGGCCAGCAGCCCCCGCAGCAGTGAGCGCTCCCGGACCTGGTCCGCCCCAGGAGCCCTCAGCCCCACTGCCGGCGAGTGGGCGTGCATGCGCTGAGCGGCACGAGGCCGCGGAGCCAGCGCGCGCGCCTGCAGGCGCCCAGTCGTCCGCGCGGCCATCCGCGCGTCTGGCCAGCACCAGAGCGTGTGAGGGCATTGCCGGCCGGAAGACAGTGTCGGGGACTTGCGGCGTGTCTCCGCTGGCCGCTGCGCGCCGCGACGGCTCGGCGCCGGTCGGCCGGGAGCAGGCCAGCAAGCCTGACGCGGGCGACGCCAGCTGGATGTTTGGAGGCGCGCCTGCCCTCCATTGCTGCGCCGCTGTGACGCAACCCCAGCGGCTTTTAGCAGAGGGGCCCTGCGCTGCTTGCTCTGCTCTGAAGGCGATGCTGCGACATGCACTGGCCGCCGATGAGCCCAGGTGCTGTGGCATCCTGACAGGTTTCTCAGATCTGCTTAGGCAGTCTGCTCACATTGCCCTGCAGCCTCCGGGGGTGCGGGGAGCGACGAACGCATGGCGGCGCAGGGGCGGGCGCATATGTGCCGCCGGCGGGCGCGGGCGCGGACATGACGCTGCGCCTGACCGAGCCGGCGTACGTGCTGGACGCCGGCCTCGTCCAGCACAGGGCAAACACCGTCCTGGACACCGGTGCGCCCTGCACCAGCCCCCAAATTAAGTAAAGAGCTCGAGTGAGTAATTTCCAGGGAAGGCGTTGCAGACATGGTGCGCCCTGCACCAGCCCCCAAGTCTCTGTCAGGAGCGCGAGCGAGCCTGCTCCAGGAAAGGCGTTCCAGACATGTGCATGCATGTGCGGGCAGGGCTACAGTTTACTTGCAGGGATGACTGCTCGAGGGGTTGGCGCACCCTTGCAGAGGCTGAACAGAGGTGCCGCCCCTTGCTGTGTCCATGGCGCACTGACACATGCATGTGCAGGAAGGATGTGCAACACCTCTTTGCTAGGAAGGCTGCTGAGGGGTTTGGCGTACCCTGGCAGGGACTCAACAGGGGTGCCAGCCCTGGCTGCGTCCACGCGCACTGACAGTGCGAAGTAGTCGTTTGCGGCCTAGCTCAGACGCGGTTCGTTCCCGCGGCAGGCAACGCGGGCTGCACGCTCATCACCGCCCAGTTTGCGGCGCGGTTGGGGCTGGTGGACGCCAGCGGCTGGCCGCGCCAGGCGCGCGTGCGGACCACGCGGTGCGCCCGCGGCCCAGCATGCTTGCAGGACTCTCCAGCCTACAATTCAGTTGTGTAGTGCTGAGTCTCTGGTGGTTGCTACAGCGTACACGGCGTGGTTGCGGGCGCCGCCGACTGCATCCCACTGATGACCCTGGCCTACGAGATCAAGGGTGCGCTCGCTGCCGGCTGCTCTGAGAGATGTGCGTGTGGCGAGCTGGCTGACACTGCAGCCTCTGCTGTGATTTTTGGGTTTTCGTATGAGGATTTGTGATACGTCTGGTGAGACCAGCTGCGCTGCCGTTGCAGGCAAGAGGCTGCACGTCACCGCAGGCGTCACCAAGGCACGCCTGGGCTGCGACCTGCTTGTCTGCGTCAAGGAGATTAGGGAGCTCTTGTCTGAGGGCTACAGGTTCTCCGTGCATTGACATTGTACATTTGAGGTATACAGTAGAGGGCGTGTAGAGGTGTACAAAAACATTACTTGTATGTGTATGTGTCTATTGCAGAGAGCCACTTGCACAGCAACTTGTAGACCAAGGCAACTAGAACTCAGGCAAGATGATGTCCCTCCGTTACGTGCATGCACATGCTAGAGTTGGGCTCAGTAAAGCGATGAAACTCAAGGTACTTGTGTAGGCACTGCTAACGGCTGACAGTGACCCTAGCTGAGCAAATGCCTGGCGCCAGCTGCTCGACATTGGAGCGTATAGCAACGAGCGTTGCGCTTATCTGCATGATACATCTGTACGAGGGCTAGGAGAGGAGCAGCCCGTGTTTTTGCAACGGAGTGCACCATCCTACCGTAACCATGCAAAAGAACATAACTGCACCACATGTCCCCAGCTGCCTGGGGCGCGTGGCGCACAGAGTGCAGCCTTTCCAGCCGGCACAGCAGCGCGCTGCAAAACGGCTGCGACATTGCTCGTCGCACGCGCGGAGAACAGCAGAGTGGCCAGCAGATGTCCGAACAGGCGCGTTCGAGCATCGCTGCCACGAGCGCTGTCTGCTTGTCCTCCACACTCCTGCTTGATATCCACTGGCGCTGATGCGGCAATGCAGGCGCCCGACAACTGTGCAGGAGCAGCAGTGAGGCCTCGGCGGACGCCGACGGCAACCTGCAGGTCCTCCACGAGAGCCTTGTGAAGCAGGCACGCCCCAGCCTGCGCTTTGCCTCTGCTGATTGGCCACCGCCATACTGGCATATTTACGCCCCGCAAGCGCAGGTGGAGGAGCGCAAGCGCTTGCATCAGGAGCTCATGGACAAGCTCAGCCGCCAGGGGGTGGCTGACGGCAGCCAGGTTGGTGAAGCAGACAGTGGCTGTGCGCGGCTGCTCCCCCTGTGACTGACAAGCTCGTTTGAAGCAGCACGGCGCGCTGAGCGGTGTGAGTGGGGTGGCCAGGCGCCCGAGGCGCCGCCCAGCAGCGGCAGCAGCAGCAGCAGCAGCAGCGCGCAGACGTGGATGCCGCAGCCCGTGCGGCCTCCACCGCCGGCGGAGCTCAGCTTCCCGCCGCCGCCGCCGCCGCAGCAGCAGGAGCCGGCGTATGAGCCGGAGCCTCCGCCAACGCCGCAGCAGCAGGAGCCGCTGGCGGGCCCGAACGTGATGAACGTGGTCATGGTCGGGGCCGAGTGCGCGCCTTGGTCGAAGACTGGTGCGTGCCTGGACTTAATAGGCACAGTCGCATGCGGCTGCCCTGCCTGCTTCATGTCCTGTACTGTGGTGCCCTTGCTTTGTGCACCCGCATTGAGGTCCGCACGAAGCGGACTTGTACCGGGCACACCATGCATGCCTGGCAATCCCATTTTGTTATTTATTGAGTCAGGGATAGCCGCGATATGCTTAGTGTGCCTAGAGCAACTCCGCCTGTATCTGTGCCATAGCAGCCAGCTAGGATCCGGGCGCTGCGCGCAGGCGGCCTGGGCGATGTGATGGGCGCGCTGCCTAAGGCGCTGGCGCGGCGCGGGCACCGCGTGATGGTGGTCGTGCCGCGGTACAGCAATTACGCAGAGGGCTGGGAGACAGGCGTGCGCGTGCGCATGCGCATCATGTCGTGCGATGCGGAGGCGCGCGCCGCGCGCCACGCAGCTCGTTGCCCTGCCAGGAAATGCCCCTGACGGCGCTGGAGCAGACAGACGCGCACCTCGACCACTCGCCAGCAAGCGCACGCAGCCGCATCGCTAGACGTCCTGCCTACACACTGCTTCCCAATGCTCAGCACCTCCTCAGGGATCCGCGGTGCCTGGCCGTCACAACGCAACCGTGGACTCACGCAAATAGTGCAAGCAAAGTTTCTGCAGTTTTTTTAAAAACAATGTGTGCAACGGCCCAGCTGCGGCAGCATGCGTGCATGCGCGCCCAGGATGCGGGGATGGCACACTCACCGTCACAGCGCGCGCGGGGCAGGTGGGGTACTTCCACGGGTACTTGGACGGCGTGGACTATGTCTTTGTGGACCACCCGTGCTTCCACGGCCGCCAGGACAACATCTACGGCGGCGACCGCCAGGAGGCGCGCGCCGCCCCCGCCCCAGCCTGCCGCCTGTGCAGCCGCAGCCCGTCGTCCTGTCCTGCACGCGCTCGACGCACACAGACAGCAGCGTGCACAGAGGCGCCAGCCTGGCGCGCGCGCAGCAAGCGCGCGCCGGGCCGCTGCGCGTTGTTCCCACGCCGCGCCGCGCGCGCCGCGCAGATCATGTTCCGCTGCGCGCTGCTCTCCAAGGCGGCGCTGGAGGCGCCCTGGCACGTCCCCTGCGGCGGCGCGCCCTACGGCGACTCCAACCTGGCGTTCATCGCGAACGACTGGCACACCGCGCTGCTGCCGCTGTACCTGCAGGTGCGGCCCAGGGCCTCGGTCAGCCTCAGGATTGGGTAGGGTTGGGACTACCTAGACTCCGGCAGCATCGGGATGCGCACCAGCTGCTGTGCTCCAGCGTGGCGGCAGACAACCCGCTGAGGACTGTGGGCCCCGGCGTCTCAAATGCGCAGTCTGAGCAGGCACATGCGCCGTCAGCCTGCTGTGGCGGCAGCAGGGCTCGTCAGTGGGGCTCGAGAGTGCCAAGCTTGGCCACGCTGCATGCGTATGCTTACGGGACGGGACATGCTGGTGCGTGTAGGCGCCGCCCCATTCCCTGCCATGCCTGGCACACGCGGCGGCCCGCACGGCCGCGAGCCGTGCGGCGCAGCGCGCGCGCCGCAGAATCCTAGCCCGGAGCGCGCGGCGCGCAGGCGCACTACCGCGACTATGGCAAGATGACGTACGCGCGCAGCGTGTTTGTGGTGCACAACATCGCGCACCAGGTAAAGAGTCGACATTTGTGCCCTGCGACTTTTGTGACCTTCTCTCTCTCTTGCAATCTCCTCGACTTTGTGCGTGTCGAGAGTGTGTATGCCATGTTACCACACCACGCCGTACCATATCAATCACTGCTATTCACCACTCCGCGCCTAAGCGAAGGTGGTCAGCAGACAGACACCTGCCTGCAAAACCACCTCGAGCCCTTGTGTGACCACCCAGCCGCCTGCCTCCACGCAAGCAGCAGGGGCAGCTGCAACACAGGGCTGGCCATGCGCTCTGCCATGCATACATGCACTTAGGGTGCATGCCCTGTGCGGCTAAGGCGAAAAAATATCTCAGTCTCAAAACAGGAGTGGGTGCGGCAAGCCCTCTCAGGCAACGCTCATAAGGGGACCCGAAACAGCTGGGAAAGCACTTGACACACCTCTGGAGGGTCAGCCAGCCCACGCTCACCCGCTGGCACACCCTCGCGCATCTTTCGGCTGTGATAGGAAAGGTGACCCAGCATGCGACCTCACAGCGTGTCAGGTGAGACTGGCATTCCAGCTCACCAGGCACAGCTGAACGACAACGGTCCGCTCAGCTTGCAGCACGCTGCGCTGCAGGATGCCTGTGTCAGCAAGCAGTGTGTGATGTGCCTGTGATGCACGCACTGGTGTGGGCCAGTGCCCGGGCTCCCACACAGCGCAGCGGCTTTCTGCAACGACCGTGGACCATACCCATAGCTCTCGTGACCTCCCTTTCATGTGACGTGCAGCTTTGAGCAGACGCAGCAATGCGCATCGCAAAACACCACCCCATAGACCAGCCCACGTGGGTATGGTGCCTGTGCACGCCTCTGTGCGGCTGGGCCAGACGCACACACTACCCCGGAGCGCGTGACGAGCATGCCCAACAGGGACTCGACAGCTGGCTTGGACTCCTCAGTACAAATTTTTTGGTGCGGCATTCCTGGCTCGGGGGGGGCGACCCGCTCGCCGTCGGCGCCCCGCTCACAAGGCGAGCCCCTCCGGGCTCAGCAGGGGCGACCCGCTCGCCGTCAGCAGCCCGCTGGCGAGCAGGGCGGGGTCGCTCGGCGAGCGCTTGACCGCGTCGGGCGCGGACAGGTTGCGGAACGCGGAGCTGGCGGGCATGAGGCAGAAGGAGCCGTCCGACGCCTGCGCGCAGCGCCGCGCCATGTGAGAGCAAGGCTCGGCGTCTTGTGAGGCAGGCTTGATGAGCCAGAGTGGGCCAGGAGCGCGCGGGGCGAGACAGACTTGATGAGCCAGAGTGGGTCAGGAGCGCGCGGGGCGAGACTGACGCAAGATGCGCAAGAGGCATGGACTGCAAGCGAGGCTGGCTCCGTACTTCTGAAGCAGCGCCGCTGCTCTCGGCGACAGAGATGCTTGGCATACCATGCGCGCCACTGAGCTATATCGAGATACCACCAGCCAAACGTCACTTCACGGCATGCGTTCCGCCACCCCAAGCCTCACGTAGAACCCACGCCGGCTATACTGACAGTCCCCGATCCAATCTGTACGAAGAGGGTCTGATGGCCAGCAAATACAAGATGAGGCCTGGCCGCACCTGGTTCCCATCCAGCAGACCGGACAGCTCGGTCATGAAGCAGTCCGCTGGCGGCGGGCCAGCCTCCGCGGCCACCTAGCGCCCCTCCACCCTGGTCAGCACCACGGACATTGCAGCTAGGAACTTCCATACAGGGCATACACTGCAACACCCGCAATCAGAGCCTCATTTTCAGTCTTAGAGGCGAGAAATCCCACCTCCATGCCGAATTGGTGCCTAAGCCACCAGTTCAGAACATCAGGCTTTTGTTTCTCGCGGCGTAGACTCGAGCAATACACTGCCAGTTCATGGAAAGACGCCGCTAGTCTACCGAACGTATGGACGCCCCCCAGCGCTTGCTCAAAAGCCTCACCTGGTTGGCCAGTGCCAGCACATCGACGGAGTAGGGCGCCGCCTCGATGCACATGCGTGCCTCCTGCACCGGCGTGAGCAGCTGCGCGCGCGCAGCGAGCAACTCACTTCAGAGGCGCATGAGGCTGCTGCAGGCCTAGCAGCGCCGCTCGGCCCAGGGCCCTGACGCGCTTGCAGGAAACTGTGCTGGCGCTCTGCCCCTGCTTGCGAGTCCGCGCGCGACCAGACACAGCACGAGGAAGGCACAGGAGACACTCGCAGACGCCTCGCAGATGAGCGCGGCGGCAAGGGCGCTCCCGCCGCGACGCGCGGACGCAGCCACAGGTGAGCCGAGAGCAAGACCGCGACACAGCAGGCCGCACATCGGGCCAGCGCTAGACAGCATAATCGCTGGCAGGGCTAGCCCTGGTGCGGTGAACTATTGAATGCAGACTTCAGCGCTCGCAGCGCGCAGTGCCCCGTTGAGCGGGTTGAGAGCACCTCATGCCTAGCTGCGGCGCGGCGGGGCGCACGTCAGGCGAGTAGAAGAGCGCGATAAAGTCGCCGACCACGTGGTGCTCCATATCCAGGCTCTCGCGCAGCTCCTCCGACGCGGCCAGCGCGCCCTGGAACGCCTTGTGGTGCACCATGCCCGACTCGGGCACCCGGCAGCCGGACGCCGGCGGCAGCAGGCCCTGCGCGCAGCAGCGGCCGCGCCGGATCAACGACGGGGCGGCCGCGCCCGGTGCCAGGAACAGACGACGCTTGCAGCGTCCCGCAAAGCGGCGCCTCCGTACTAGCACCGCGTCGCGCTCTTTTCGCGAGCAGGGTGCCGCCACTTCAGTCGAGTTGCTCGCCCCTGCACTTGTTTACTGTCACTACACCGCTGCAGTTGACAGTGAGCAACACCCGCTACCCTTCACCGCTCAGCTCCCGCCGGGTCATCGCGTGGGCTTGCCTGCAGGCTCTTTATGATTTCTCGCCGCCGCTGGATGACGGCATCCATGCGCTGCAGCAGCGTCTTGCGCGCCTCCACCACGCGCCGCCGCTGCTCGGGGCTCAGCGCCATGCACTCCTGCCGCGCGCGCGCGGCCGCAGCATCTGTCGCGCTGTACTGCGTCCAGCCTCCCTCCGCGGCCTGCTTGCCGTTGCATCACACACCAAGCGGCCAACAGTGAAGCATACAGGCTCCTACCAGGTACCCATGCATCAAACATTACCCATGTATCCCACACTACCCAACATACATCAATACAGCACTTTGCTGATCAGCTCTGAGCCTGGCTTGCCTACCAGACCATGCCCTGAGCTGGGCCAAACCACTGCAACAACCGATGCTGATCATGAGTGGCTTACCGCGGATGGTATGGGGACATGCAGGCGCGCACCAGGCACTTGGCCCACACGCCCGGCGGCGCCGCGACCTTCTTCAGCATGCAGTGGATCTTGCTCACCATCTTTGCATCGGTCTGGCTCATGTGCAGCATGACCTCGCGCTGCCACGGTGCGCGGGCGGCCCCGTCAGCCCCACGCCATGGCAGGCAGAGAATAACAGGCAGCAAATGGCAGATCCGCGATGCTGCGAGGGACAGCCCGGCGCTCTCGGCAGGCGCAGAGCCAGCCCGCATGTGGTGCTGGCACGGCGTGGCGCATGGTGGTGGACAGCACAGGCCTTGGCAAGCCGACAAAAGCGATGGGGAAATGAGGCGCACGTGTGCGTCGATGAGCTGGCGCAGCCGCTGGTACGTGATTGATGTCACGTCCTCCACGGGCCCCAGCATGCAGTCCATGAGCGCCGCCACATAGCCCTGGCCCCCGCCACAGCACACGCATGGCGACCAGGCCCCTTGACGCTACAGCTGTCACAAAGCTTTTTGGCTCACAGTGCCTGGCGCTTTCACACCAAGCGCCAGGCAGCCGCATGCTATCAGACTGTGCATGACACTTAACTCTTGTATGGGGCTGCAGCGGTCCAATCTCAACCCCTGAAGACGTCAGACCAATGATTGTTTGACCATCATGGTTTCCAAAAAAGACCCTGAAGCTGCGCACTTGCAACACGGTCGCATGCGGCACACGGCCTGCCTTGCTCAACCCGCAGAAAGCGCCAGCCTTTGCCAGGCATGCGCCGCCAAAGCCTCCTGCTACCTCATGCTGACAGCTCGTGCCAGCGCCTGGCAGGCACAAGCGCACTCGCGCGCCTGCGCCTGCCGGCCTGCCCCCCGCTCGGCAGGCAACCGCACCTTCTTAATTTCGATGACGTCCTCCTGCTGGAAGCGCGAGGCCTCCTCCACAGTGCACGGCACCGGGTTTAGCAGGCTGCGCAGCACCGCGAACGAGCGGTACAGCCCCACCTCCTGCGGCGTGTGCGCCTCGCTCTGCGCGCGCCGGCCCTGCTCAGCTCGCGGAGCGGGCCAGCGCGCCGCGCGTGCTTGGCGCGCGCTGGCCACGCCGATGCGCACCTATGTGTGCGGGTGCGCGTGCTATTACAGGCTGCGAGGAGTCTTGGTCACCCAACACCCAAATGAACCGCGTTCGGCCCCCACAACACGCCAAAAGCCAGACAAAGTGCCTGTGAAGCCAGATTGCTGCTTGCGCAGTGGCCAAGCATGAGTTGCCAAGGACGGGCCGCCTCCATTGCCAAGGGCGGGGCGCCTCCAGCCGCCGGCGCACCGTTTCTGTGCACGTATCCTGCTTCAGCTGCACCACGCGCTCCAGCAGCGAGTTGCGCGACTCCAGCGTGCGCTTCTCCTCCATGAGCGAGCTCACGCGGCCGCTCAGCTCCTCCACTTGCCGCTCAAAGTCCGCCATCTTCTCCTCTGCTCGCACCCACGCCGCGCACAGCGTCAGCCGCCTGCCCTCCCATCCGCAACGTATATTGAAGCAACCACATGCCTTCAGTTTGTAGCTTCGCCTGTCGAGCACACAGTTCCAAAGTCTTGCGGTTTTCACACGCCTGGATACATGTAGTGCCTTTCCGGCAGCCTCACAGACATACCCGGTGGCCGCTGAACAGGCCAGGAAAGGGGCGCGGCAGCAGCGCGCCAGTGCAACGCAGCACGCAACACAGACACCAGGCTGGGGTAGGGAACTATGGTACTAGGGTAGGGTACGCGCGCACTTTGCCGCTCACGGTAGCGCTTCTGCGCCTGCCGGTTCTTGTCGGCGGTGCGCTGCGCACGCGCCGCGCCGCCGCGCGCGCGCTTCCCCGCGTGCCCCTTGGCGCCGCCGTCCTCATCCTCGCCTAGCAAGCCGCAGCGCAGACGTCAGACCTTGTGCGCGCCTTGCAACTGCGGGCGTTACTTGTGAGCTTGACTTCCGAGCACTCCCTCGCTGACAGGGCCACGGGCTCTCAACCTGCACCACGCCCCTTCGCAGCAGACCGCCCACAGCACCTGCCACCTGCCTACGGCATGGACAGTGTCCAGAGAAGTGGTCACCCCCTCAAGTGCTTAGAACATGCACTTTGTCTCCTTGATAGAGGCGTAACTGCCACTGCCGATGTCGGCCCTGGCATGTCACCAAAAGAGCCCTAACACCAGAAGGTGCGTACATGCTCCATACATCAAACAGAATGATGCAATGCTTGTTTGCTGTTACAGACAATTTCGAGACCACTGCGTGAAATGCCCAAGTGCGTAAGCACGTTGCGCCAATCCCAAACTAGGGCGCATGCCCAGTTGCGCAATCCAGCCGCGCCACCACAACCGGCAGAGCTGTGGCACAGCGCCCAACCCCAGTGCACCACACAACAGCCTCTGCCAGCTCACATCCACGCAGGGCCAACCAAGCGTGAAAAAGAAGCTGAGTGAGCAGGTGTCCATCCTGACTAAGGGCGTACCATCGGACAGTTCGCCACTGTTGTGCGTGCCCGAGCTGGACTTGCCGCCAGAGCTGCCAAAAGCAGTGTTGGGCAGCAGCTGCGTCAGAATGTATGCGCTGTCCTGCGGCTGCAGCGCCCGCTTGCCGAACGGCGGAAACGCCGGCAGTGACTGCGCGCTGTCGCCTGCGCACGCGCAAGCACACCGCTTGGCGCTTGATGTCTCAGGCCTTTGCATGGGAAAGAGCGCCGGTGCGGCGGCCGGACGTCCTGGGGGCGCGCCCGGTGGTCGCAGGAAGGGGTCGTCCAGCGCGGGGAATCCCTCCCCAAGGCTGATGCTCGGCGCCGACTGGAACTCCGCCAGCAGGCTCTCGATGCTGGGGTCCCCTGGGTGCGGCGCCGCACCCATTGCGCCTGCGCACAGGGCCCCGCAGAGTCAGTGCGGGGGCCGCAACCCTGCGCCGGTACACGCCAAAGTTTGCACTCCAGGGGCCTCGGGTGCGCTAGCAGCGCCCCCGCTCATTGTCAATGTACCAGCAGATGCCATGCTGCACAACAGGTACGGCAGCAGGTGCTGCGGCCGGATCGCGGCCTTCACATGTCAAAGCCTGTCATCATTCTCTCATCACCTCCCATTGACTTTATCCAAACTGCGCTGCCTCACAAGCACAGGCAGCCCCCTCCTACCTTCAGCCCGCTGCCGCAACAGGTCCACTGCGCACAGCATGCCTTGGCGTGCTCTGTACCTGACGGGCGTGCGGGCATGCACAGCACACAGGCCCGGATCCCAGAGCAGCAGGCTGTTGGCCAAGTCGGTCAGGCTGCTCGGCAGCGGCTGCGGGGCCCGGTGCGCAGATTGTGCGCGCTGTCAGTCAGTCACAGGCCCAGATACCTGTAGGCGCCTTGCCTGCAGCGCCTGCGCGAGTCCTTCGGTCTTGGAGAACGAGCAGGAAACTTCTGCTAAGCGCCTTACGAGACGAGACTGCTAGGGCCTGGCCGCATGTGCACCGAGGGTTTAAACCAAATTTGGATGGCGCTCTCCCGGAAGTCCCAGTTCCAGCGGGGCGCTCAGCCACAGTCTGCTCAAGCCACACACACATCATTGCTGGGGGTGCTGTCATCATGAGCGTGCTGACCTACCCCGTTCGCATGGCCCGCGCCGGCTGGGGCGGGTACAACAGCTCGCTGCAGCGGCAGCCCCTGCTGACAAAGACGCTGACAGCGGCGGTGGGCTTCTCCATCGGCGACGTGATCGCGCAGCTTTCCACCGAGCCCAGAGGCTCATATAACGCGATGCGGACGTTGCGCATGGGCGCCTTCGGCCTGCTCTTTGCGGGCCCGCTGCAGGGCCATGTCTGGTTCAACTTCCTTGACAAGGCGCGGGCCTGCAGAGTGGCTGCATACGTTGCTAGCGTGTCTCGCACGCCAGGCAGCACGCCAACCGCCGGCCACATGCGATCACGTGCCTACGAGCTGCACGGCTGCCAAAACTGATGTATGGGTGCTTCTGGTGCGCAGTCCATCTCCCCGAAGAACCCCACCAGGTGCGGCGCCCCTGCGACGCGTTGGAATATTTTGATAGACCTTCACTAGCTGTGCAGCCTGCAGCTGCAACGCCACTGCAGGGCCACCGATCCCTTCCAACAGCGACCCTCGCCCGCAGGCCTTGGGCTGTGGTCTCCAAGATGGCGGCCGACCAGCTCTTCATGGCGCCGCTGGGCACAGCCTGTTTCTTTGCCTGGACAAAGGCAACGGAGGGCAAGGCTGACGAGGCTGTGCCGTTCATAAAGGTGGGCCTGCCTTTCTTCCTATATCTGCCAGTTGTCTTGGTTTATGCATCCTCTAAAAAGCTGGCTGCTAGATTTTGTTGCCGCCACGGATGGACTTGTTGGACTGGCTCGCTACCACAGCAGCATGGGCGCGCAAAGACCTTACACTGGGCGTGCAGGCCAAGCTGTTCGACACCATTCAGACGGGCTGGAAGCTGTGGGTGCCTGCGCACATTGTGAACTTCGCTGCCGTGCCGTCTTCACAGCGCGTGCTGTACACGAACGTTGTGGCGGTGCGCTCCCAGCACAACATGCCGTCCTGCTGCTCTCCACTGGCTGCTACACTGTCAACTGTGCACAATGCCGCAGCTGCTGGACCTGCACTTGCGCGCATGCACTTTCCTCTTGGTGTCACAGGCCTGCTGAACACAAGCTCTGCCTGAGTCGCGGCCTGTATGCCGGCACGCAGATAGTGTGGACATACATCCTGTCGCAAGCTGCGGCGTCCGGGGATGAGGAGCCCGTGGCGATTGAGTCTGCGGGCGGCGGCGGCGAAATCGATGAGTCCATCGAGCACCGCAAGGCCCGCGCCCTGGCATGGGGCCGCTCCCACTGAGCGATCGGCCTGCGTGACGACCCTCACCGTCGCCGGGCACGTTGCAATGCAGCAGAATTGTTTTATCCGTAGAGAGTGCAGGCATGCGCCAATAGCGCGCTGGCACAGGCGGGTTGCAGGTTTACAGCATGGGTGTGCCTGACGAGGGCACTCCGCCACTGTTGCAGCGGTAACAGCACGGGTGTGCAGGTATGAGGCACAGCCCTGGCTACAACGACGCGACGGAACCAGTTTTGAACTGATGGTTTGCTTGTTTTCAGGAGCCAGTCAGGTGTTTTTTGGTGTTTCAGCGTTCAGCATGCATGCACTTTGAAGCTGCTGCTCAGTGTCTGTTGCTACCATGCGCAGTTGTGTGGTAACATGGCTTTACGTAGGCGCATGCCAAAATGTGTGCGTTGCCAGCCTGCTCACAGAGGTGCTCTGACTGCATGTAGTTCCGCCAAACACGACTCTGCACCCAAGGCCGTGCTGTTGACTTGCATGTCACCTGCCTGGCAAACAAACTTGTGCAGCTCGCGCCTCCTCTCTGCGTTGCTCATGCATCCTCCAGGCCACCTTCCTGGTCTGCCATGCTGTCGGTCTCTGGCGCCAAGGTTGCGGCTGGTGCGACAAACTCCCGGATGTGCTCCATGTAGCGCTCTTGCTCCGCAAGGTGGCTCGCATACCTGTTGCTGCTGCATGGAGGTCTAGGTTGGTGTCAAACTATTGAATGCACTACTTCAGCATGCCAACCACAGAGGGGTGCATACCTGGCCTCCAGCAGCGCGAGCTTGGCGTCTTGCAGGCGGCTGGCAAGGCTGCTGCGCTGGTGTAGCAGACGCGAGCCATCCTTCTTAGCCTCCTCAGCCTGCTTCAGTGTTGAGTACAGTGCAGCTTGTGTGCGCTGACACACTGCCTCTGCGGCACGCAGCCGCTCCTGCCCTGCCAGTGTGTCTGCACTTGCAGGTGCTATCACGTCAAGCCTGCTGTCCAAGTGAGCAAATTTGATGCAGAGTTGTAAATGTTGTGGCAGGGGAGCACCGGCCCTGGTCTTCAGAAGGTGCTGCATCTCCAAGTTAGAAGCATTTTGCGCCTCGGAAAATGCCAGCTGCGCCTCCACCGCCTCGCTCTCATACTCTGTGGCGGCAGCAAGAACAAAGGTCGATGCGCACGCAGAGCGACCACCACACAGAGCAGGTGGCAGTATGTTAGAAGAAGTGCAACGTGCAAGTCTGATGCTGTGCTCGAGCTGCCAGTATGCAGACTATAAAAAGGCGTGTTGCCGCGTACCGCATATCTGCGTGCGCGCCTGGCGCCAGATGTCCCTGGCTGCGGCAGCACTGCCAGAGTGCGACATCGGCCTTGCACGTTCTGCGGTGAGATGCAATGTAGTACCTAGGAGTTAGGGGCCAGACGCAAGCGCCGCAAGCTGAGGCGCTTAAACGGCTGATGGCTTGCAAAGCATGCATGGTTTGTTGGCGTTCCCTGAAGGCCCTATTCGCCTTTTCTCCAAGAGGAGCGACCATCAACTCATTACTTACAGTGTGCTGGGCGCCACTGAAAGCTTTCGATCACGCAGAGCCTGGGATAGGGAGAAGTGAGCAGCACAGCGCAGCGCAGCTGCCGCTCAAGCCTAATGACAGCAGACACGGGCACCAAGCTCCTGCCCGACCTGCTGCACAGCACGTTCATGGTCAGCAATACGCTGATATACATAGTTCTGCGGCCAATGCTGCGCTTCTTGACAGGTGTGCGAGTTGTGTGCTGCGCATTTGCGATCGGGAAGGCGTCCTTGTGCCGCTGCTAAGCTAGCCTTGCAGCACGTTTGCACCTCAGCCCTGCGCTTCTCAGTTCCTGCCGCCACGTTTGCGTGCTCAGCCTGTCAACAGCACAGTCGAAACAGGCAGGGGCAAGTATGCATGTGCAGCTGCTGGTGCCCTGGGTGCACACGACACGTTGAGTCCTGTGCAGTTCCGTACGAGACGTTTGTGCCGGAGCACACGCGGTACGCGCTCTTCCAGCTCTACTGCGACCTGCGCGCCAACCTGCCGAGAGACCGGCACTGGTTCATGATCCACGCGCGCCGTCTGCAGCCCCACACCTTCTCCGGCTGGATTGTGCGCCCCGCACACAGCACCTAGAGCAGGCCAAGTGTTTGGCTTCGGTCCGTTGACACATAGCTGCATCCACGCAGGCACTTGGCTCCGCGCTGCTCTACCTCAGCTCGGGCGCAGCGCTGCTGCTGACCACGCTGCTGAGCTTTGCGGTCGTGGCGCTGTACACCTTCGTGTTTGCGACCATCTCCATCGGCGTGGTGAGCGGCTTCATGCTCGGCCTGCTCGCCTTCTCGCTGTTCGTCACGTCCGGCGCAGCCTTCTTCGGCGCGACCGGCGCTGCGTGCGGCTACGCCACGCTCGCCGCCGCCAAGGCGTCGCTGCGGTTGCTGCCCTTTGGCGGCGGCCGCGCCGACGCGTCCGGCATGCCCGGCCTGCCTGAGGCGCCCCGCCTGCGGCCTGTGGCCACCCCGCGCGCTCCTGTCACCACGCCGGCCATCGCCCCGCAGCCGCCGGCAGCCGTCCTCCCGCCGGACACCGCGCCCGCGTCGCCTGCACGCCGGCACCCCACGCCAACCGCCGAGGCGTTTCAGCGGGCGGAGCTGTCAGCCGCGGCGCCGTCGCCGCCGTCAGAGGCGGCCGCGCCGCGGCTGGCTGGCAGGGCCGCCTCGCCGCTGCCGGCGTCCACAGCGCCCTCGGCCGCAAAGGCGAACGGGGTGGACAGCAGCCATACTGCCAAGCCGGCCGAGCCCGATGCACACGGTGCAGCGCCAGCTCGGGCGCCCGACGCCGCGAGTGGTGTGGCAGCGGCGCACCTCGCCGGTGGCGCGCCGTCGGTCAAGCAGGACGAGGGGCCGGCAGCGGGGGCCAGCGGAGCCCTGGAGGGCGGTGCGTCGAAAGGCAGCGCGACCCCTATGGATGGCGGCGCTGCGTGGCTTGGCCCGGGGGGCCTCAAGAGTGATGGCGCCAAGGGGCCGCCCGCAGCGGCCGGCATGCTGAACAAGGAGAACATCCAAGCTGCGAACCTGGTGGATGAGGCGCTGGCTGCCGCAGAGGTCACGGGCAAGGGCGGCGGCAAGAGCGCGACCAAGCCGGGTGCGCTCGGCCTCTCTCTGTGCGCCTAGGCCAAACTGTCGAGTTCAAGACTGTGCAAGGGCAGGCCCCAGGTGGGCCTGCGCGGCTGTCCTCTGGCAGTGTCTTGCTGGTTGCGTGCCTGGTGTAAGTGGACAGGAAAGCATGTGCGGTGCGCAGGTGGCACCTTGGGCGGACGCTGAGGTGCAGCGTCCTGGAGTAGCGGGCGCACTGATCAAGACGACCAAGCGCGTATGCGTGAGGCAGGATGCATGAACTTGCTTCGTCTTGTGCTTCGTCTTGTGGGGCATAGCGTAGGAGTCTAAAGGTGACAGCACACAAGCTTCTCTGCTTGTTTGAGGGTTGTTTTGGGATGCTGGAGGTGACCACATTCTGCCTGTGTCCAGTGTGTCTCCTGTCACATGTGCATGACAGCAGAACAAGCTATGGCGTGGGCAGCGCGCACGCATTCATAGGATTAGCTGTGTGCATCTGCGCATGACTTGTATAGAACTGTGACATAATTTGTAAATACTCACACCGCTTTCCACAGAATTCTGACAGCAGAAATCAGACAATCATACATGACACAGCACATGACACGATCTCAAAACGCGAACAACTGGCGCGGCTGACCTTGTCTGTGCGGGACCGCGACGCGCCCAGCGACCGAACCAAGCCTAGGCCGCCACAGATGCGGTCGTTGGCCTGTCCCACTGCACCTTCTTCGTGGCCTTGTGCCAGAAGTAGGTGCGCCCCTGCGCGTCCTTGGCGGCCGCCCAGCCGTCTGGCAGTGGCGGGCCATCCACAGTCGTGGCCGTGCCTGCGACTCCCCACCATGTCAGCGCCAAGACAACCATTCCACGCCGACACTGTTTGACAGCGGGCTTGACACAGAGGTGAGGAGAGCGTAGAGCAGGGGTACCCCTCGCACAGACCCACCCGGCCCAGGCGCATAGGCCGGTCCAGGACAACATGCACCTTTCTCTGTGGCAAGGGCGACAGTCAAGGACGAGCAAGTGGACAGCTATATTAGATATGTGAAACAGCTTGCCCTGCCAGAAATTTATTCCTACTTCCCTGCAAGCGAGCTTTAGTCACCACTTTCAGTCTCAAGTTTTCTCACGCCACCTGACCTGGAGCAGCAGGGCACAGGCAGCAGCCCCGCACCCGCTTTCGCTGGCCGCGCCTCTCCCGCGCCGCCGTCCTCCTCCCGCGGCCGCTTCTCGCCGCCGCCCCCGACGCTCTCTGCCTTTGCTGCGTTAGCCTGCGCGCGTTAAGCCCCGCCGTGTCCCTACAAGAACGCCCCGCAGGCCACCGAGCCACCGTTCTGACTCGGAACTCTGAGCCACAGGCTCCAGAGGCGAGCAGTGAGCTCTGGCGACGAGCGGCGCTCCAGGCTCCCTGTGGAAGCGGGGGAGCGGGCGCGCACCCGCACAAACTCGCGGGCCTGCTTCTCCAGGGCGTCAATGTCGACCTGCCTCTCCTTCTTCGCGCGGTCGACGTCCGACGGGAAGATGGCCGGCTTCAGCTTGAACGCCTCGTCGCCGTAGATCTGGCGCCAGTTGATGGTGCCGTTGGTGCAGTTGACGGCTTGGTGGCCGAGCTGCGCGCCCGCGCGCAGCGAGCCTCAGCCTGCTGCTTGCAGGCGGCACGGCGGCGCAGCAACCGCAGCGCTGTGCAGCCACAGGTGTGCGCAGCGGCTGCTAGGTTTGCTAGTCCAAGCCGGCCAGCTCGCCCTCCATTCCTTACACAGATCCTGTACAGGCCTTTTGCGGTGGGCAGAAACACTGCGCGCCTCTGCAACACACCAACACACAGGTCCACGCAGCTGCTCGCACAGACCCGCGGCATGCCTGGCGGCTTGGCACACACACCGCAGGCGTGACACGCGCAACTGGTGCGGCAGCCTCTGCCAAACACAACAGGGATGCCCCGCGCAGCAAGCGGCCTGGGCTTGCGATGGCACGGGCGGTACGGAACGCGCCTGGCCACAGATATTGCAACCGCTGGGGTGCCAGTTGGGGTCGCGGCGCAGCTTGTGGTGGAGCTCCATGGTGAGGAGCAGAGAGGTCTGACAAGATCTGGCACGTCCTTGTCAACGCTGTCGCTGCTCTGCAGACACACTCATCCTGGTCTCCCGCGAGAGGAGAAAAGAAAGGAGGTTTCCAGACCCTGGTGCCAGGCACGCACAGATTTCAAACTAGAGGGGCGCTCCAAGAGCTTCTCTGGGCCGCAGGTGCGCAACAAGGAGCAAAAAAAGGTTGTGCAGGCTCTGCTAAAGCGTATCACGCGCACAGTGCGCGGGCCCTTCACCTTGCCAGTGCACTCCACAGCCGGAGGGATCAGGCGGGCCGGAGGAGCAGCAGAGGCCCTGCGCTGCCTCCCGGCGCTGCACACACCTGCTGCTGTAGGCCAGCGGCGGGCATGCGGCCCGCGGCGCGGCCGGCGCCGTGCTGGCTCCTGCTTGTGCTGGCGGCGTGCTGCGCGGCGCATGCGCGGCCCCTTGACGCAGGCCTGGACCGCCTGCCCGGTTGGAAGGTAAGCGCCTGGCCCGGATGCTCACCGCTGACACGCAGACCTGCCCCGGTGCTCCACTGGCGCAGCTCAGCACCTTTCACAAAGTAGTGCCAGGCTACTGCTCGGGCTTGTTCGCTGCTGTAGCTACGTAGGGGGCGAGATTGCCTGCGCCGTGAAGCTGCCGCTGCGAGCACGTGCACGGGCTACATGTGCCTGATCTACTCGGCTCAGACCGAGCCTTGCATGCCCCTGCGATTCAGTAGGTGTCCGGGTGACGAAAATAGTGTGGACAGCACACACAGCCTAGCTGAGCCGGCGCGTGGCACGGAGCGAGGTGCAAGATAGCAGCCTGGCGCAAGCGGTGCTGTGAGTCATAGGCATCGCCCAGCACCTGCAGCGCATCTCACAAACCGGCCGCGGTGGGCGAGCGGCGGCTATGGAGGCGTTGCTAAACAGCCCTCTGCACTTGCTTCACTGCTCGGGCTGCCGCTGGCGATTTTGCCGTGCTCCATGGCAAAACCTGACATCCTCGCGGCGACGGGCAATAAGGTACACGCAGCGCGCCGGGTCGCAGCTAAGCAACAAAGCAAGGAGTTCAGCACAGCGTCTGTAACTGTGGTGGAACACATGCCAGGGTGTATGGCCTCCGCCCCTCGCGCAACGCTGCGCGGGTCCGCTGCGCTGCCTGGCAGCCGCCGGGCGGCGGGCGCAGCCGCGGCCGCTTTGCATCAGCGGGCAAAACAGCTGGCACGCAGCGCAATGCCTCCGGCGCCTGGCTGACCCGCGCGCGCGCTGCGGCGCAGGGCGAGGTACCCGGCGCAGGCCTGTCGCTGCGGGCGGTGGGCGGAAGCACGGCCGCGGTGCGCCATGTGGCGACGGCGACACCGGCGCTGGTGCAGTTCCACCGCGAGGCGAAGCCCGATACCCGGCCGCAGCCGCCAGTTGACCCGGCGCGCCCGCGCCGCCGCACGGCCCCGCCCTGCCGCCCGGGCGCCTGGGCCCCTGCGCTCTGGCTCCCCCATGGCCGCCAGGCGGTCCTGCTGCTCCGGGCCGGTGCCATGCTGCAGCTCAGGCCCTAGCCTTAACCCTGTGCATGACCTACCCCAATCTGCATGCTGCAGGCGCACTGGGCGGGCGAGATGGTGGAGCTGAGCTGGAAGCCGCGCGCGACCGTGTTCAAGAACTTCCTGTCGGCAGAGGAGTGCGAACTGCTCATCGCCCTGGCGCGCAACCTCGCCCCGCCCACTTCTAAGGGGTTGCAAGGCTCCGCTTCTTCAGCGTGCGCTTGCTGCATTGCAAGAAGCGTTGCCGTCCTTGCGCGCGCGGCCGCGCTCTGGATAGAGCCCAACGCGCGGCATGTCGCCGTGTCGAAGCTGGCATGTGCATGCCAAATGACAGCAGCAGGCTTATTGCAGCGCCAGGCGCACTCCAGCCACGCATGGGTCAGCATTGCACGCACAGTCTGCACGCATCGGTGCACGCATCGGCTGTGCTGCACTGGCGTGGCTGCTGAGCTGGGCTGGTGCGGCGCGCCCGCAGAGCAAGCCGAAGATGTCAAAGTCGACCGTGGTCGACCCAGAGACCGGCAAGCGCATCCCCAGCGACGTGCGCCCCCGACGGCGCTCACTGCTTTGGGAGTGTGCACTCTTCATGAAAGGCCGGGCGCTCGACAGTAGGGTAGGGGTAGGGGTGGGGCAGGGGCAAGTTTGTGGGTATGCACTCTTCGTGGGAGGCCGGGGAGCGCTCGTCCGGGGCGGGCGCGCTGCCTGTGGGTCGGGCTGCGCTGCGCGGCGCGCCAGGGCGCGCGCAGGCTGGCCGCACTGCGCACTGCGGCGCCCTGCATCACAGAGCCCAGGGGCGCACGTGAGCATGGCTGCATGGGAAATGCGTCACTGCACGGCCGCACAGAGCGGGACGGGTGAGCGAGGGCACGCCCCACGGGTGTCCCTCCCCTGGTCAGGCGTGCAGGTTGCAAAGCGCCGCACAGCCTCCGCCGCGGCAGCGCCAGCGCCGCCGCCCGGCGCGAGCGCCTCGGTCGCGGCGGCCAGGCCGAGCGCGCCGCTGCCACAGGCGCGCATCTGGCGCGCATCTAGCGCACCTGGCGCTGCGCTGAGCGCGCGCGCGCGCGCGCGCAGGTGCGCACGAGCACCGGCACGTTTTTTGGCCTGGGCGAGCACCCGGTGCTGCGCGACATCGAGCAGCGCATCGCTGCCGTCACGCACCTGCCCATCATCAATGGCGAGGGCATCCAGGTGCCGCGCGCGCCCGCCTGCCACCGCGGGCGTGCCTGCCACAAGGCATGTGGGTCTCAGCCAGCATGATGTGCAGCGTCTGGCTGGCTTCTCTCCAGCGTCATGTGCCCGCCCGCTCCAGCCAGCGCCCAGCGCTCGGCACAGCATGCGCCCCGCGCACCCCTAGCAGGCCTGCACGCTCTTCCGGCGCGCCCGCGCGAGCGTGCATGCGGCGGCGGCCTCGTTCGAGCGCGCATGCGCGCGGCCAGGTGCTGCACTACCACGACGGCCAGCGCTATGAGCAGCACCACGACTTCCTGGTGGATGCCATCAACCCGAGCCCGGAGCACGGCGGGCAGCGGCTGGTGACCTTCCTCATGTACCTGACGACCGTGGAGGAGGGCGGCGAAACCGTCTTCCCCATGGTGCGCTGCGGCGCGGCTTTGGCACCCGCAACCGTGGTTAGGGTTAGAATTAGGGTAGGATAGGTGTGTGACCACTCTGCTTGGCGCAGCACGGGAGCTGGGGGCGTGCAGCGCAGCGCATATCAACTCCAGTGCACGCTACAGTGGCTGTAAACGTTTGCGTGTTGTGTGGGTGCGACCGCGAACGTGCTTGTTCAGGCAGAGTGCGCGGGCGTGCGCGAGCGCTGATGAGCTGGCACCGGCTGGCAGCCTGGCGCGACGGGCACCGCGGTGCTTTTGAGCTGACACAACCGTTGTTAGCGATGCGCCCAGCGGCCGCATGCTGGAACCGGCGAGCAGCCGCAGGCGCGTGAGCGGCGGCGCGCGGGGCGCAGGCGGAGGGGCGGCTGCCGGCCGGGCCGCGGTACGATTGGCTGCGCCCGGCGCACCCGAGCCCGTGCGCGCAGCGCGGCGTGGCCATTGCGCCCAAGCGCGGCGACGCGCTCATGTTCCACAGCCTCACGCCCGACCTGTCTAAGGACTTCCAGAGCCTGCACGCGAGCTGCCCCACGCTGCGCGGCGACAAGTGGAGCGCGACCAAGTGGTGCGCCGTGCGGCCGCCGCGCCGCCCCGGCGCGCTCAGGGCTCCCACGGCTGCCACGGCTGGCTGCTCACATGGTAGTGTGGCAGCCGCATGCTGGCTGCTCACCTGGACATAGGTCAGGTTTAGGGTTAGTGTAGGTAGACCTCGCGGTCGCGGGGCGCTCCGTGCGCCCATGGCCGCCACGGCTAGCTGCTCAACAATATGGATGCTGTGATGGCGGTGGCCGGTGACGTGCTGGCGGCCGAGCCCGGCGGCCGGGCGCGCTCACGCCGGAGCGCCGGCGCGCAGGCTGCGGATGGATGCCTACTCTGGCAACATGCAGCCAGCCGACGTGGAGGCGCGCCGGCTGCGCCTGGCCGCCGAGAAGAACTGCAAGGACTGGCACAACAACTGCCCGCTGTGGGCGTTCGACGGCGAGTGCGAGGCCAACGCGAGCTGGATGCGCGTGCAGTGCCCGCGCTCCTGCCACACCTGCGCCGGCGCGCCGGTGCGCGGGCGCCCTGGCCCGGCCGGCCACATGACGCCACCGTGCACACGGTGTGCTGCATGCGTTGCAGGGCCCTGAGGTCCCTGCGCGGACGCGGGCTGGCGGCAAGGGTGCAGGCATGGGGAAAAACCCTAAATCCGACCAGCCTCCGCCGGCGCAGGTCGAGGCCAAGGAGAAGGCGCCCGCCGCGCAGCTGCCGGCCGCGGAAGAGCGCAGCGGCGCGCTGCTGCAGCGCCCGGCCGGCATCCAGACCCGGGAAAGCGATCAAACCCTGTGAGGCTGGCAGCGTGCAGGCGGGGATGTCCGAGAGCGCTTGGTTGGCAGCACTGTGCCAGCTTTCCTTTACGGGTTCTTGCACATGGACGTCATGTGCCGCATATGTACACATTCCCGCATGGCAAGCGCTTGGCGCGCGGGGTCCTGGCCAGAGGTGATGTGTAGTAATGCAGGATGTGCTTCTGGAGGATGCAGTCTGTAGTCATAGCGTGTCACAGGCACATTGCCTGGGCACTGTGATAGTGGGCCGGGTCCTTTTCTTGACTTGGCGTCGCACTGGAACGCCCCGGTTGTCAGCGCACCTGCAGCACGTCCTAGCTAGCCCTGCTAAATGGATAGGTGCCGCTCTCTTGTGCTGCACAGGCCAGGCCGGTGGATTACACGCCGCATGTAAGCCTGAGGCAGTTGGGCATCCGCCGGCGGCTGCGCAACACAACCAACCCAGCAGAGAGGCCTGTGCCAGCGGGTTAAGCAACATCAGCCGTGTGCCCCTGAGCTGGCAACCAAGCCCACTGCATGCCAGGCCTCAGCACCCCACCACGCTGACGTGCATGCCGCAGAGGAGCTGGGGAGCAGCTTAGGACACGCCGCCGCGCTGTCGAGACCTCGGAGCGCCTGAGTACTTGCCGACATGGGACAGCGCCTGGCAAGCCAGTAGAGCTGCCAGGCAGCCGCGCCGCCGCGCTGGGCTTCTCCCGCGCCGCCGCACTGACGGAGGGCTGTGCCTCCCAGCTTATTGCCCGGCAGCACGCTGAAGGCGCCGCGGACAGACGGGCAGCGCTGTCAGCTCCCGCCCTCGCAGCAAGCCCGCCACAGCGCGTAGGCCGCCGGCAGTGCGCAGGCCCTTCGGACGCGCCGCGCCACGCTCAAGTGGCTGGCCGCCACAGGGATGCCCGGCGGCATGATGGAGTCGCCGCCGGGCGGGTGTACAGATCTCGCGGCGCTTGTTACAGCTCCTGTGCCACCGCCAGCACGCAGACCGCCCGCGCGGACGCGCCGCGGCGCGCTCAGCGGTTGCCGGCTGCCGCCGGGTTGATGCCCAGCAGCATGTTGGAGTTGCCGCCGGGCAGGTAGACGACGGAGCCGGAGCGCGCGAGCGTGGACGCGACGTCGCGCGCGGCCTCGATGCGCCGCAGCTCGATCATGCCGGGGCCGGCGCTGCGCGTGGCCTCGCTGATCAGCCGCGCGCTCTCGCTCTCGCCCTCCGCGCGGATGACCGCCGCCTTGCGCTCCTGCGCGCCCCCATCCGCCCGTCAGCCGCGCGCGTCTCCGCCGTCAAGCGCGTGCCCTTTCGCTCGTCAGCAGGCGTATCTGCGCCCGCCAGCGTGCCCCACAGCAACACGGAGCGCTTGCCCGGGGCAGGCCCGCGGCGCAAAGCAGCCTGCCTGCCTTGCAAATACACGCGCTGCGCCCAGCACGTCCAGCTGCGACGGGTGCTCCCTGAGCGCCGCTTCACACACGCGGTGACGCCCCTCTCGCGCGCCTCAACAGTCACTGGTCCGTCTTGCCCTTAGTCTGCAACATCGCGCAAACAGCTTTGCACGGCTACGCGCTTGCCGCAGCGAGCAGTGCCACCCGCCTGCTCGATCACCCCGCATGTCCAGGGTCGGCATACGCGTGTGCTGGGCGTGCGCGCCTGGCGCCACCTATCCCTACCCCTAATCATAGCGGCGCGCGCGCCTGGTCGGCCTTGAGCACCACAAAGCGCGCGCGCTCCGCATCCTGCTGCGCCACCTGCTTCGCCTCCACCGCCTTGGTGAACTGCGCGACGCGCACAGGCGCGCGTCAGCGGCCCCTGCGGCTCAGCAGGGCCTCTGCGGTGGCTCGGCGACGGCCCTGCTTGCACGCATGCAGCGCTCTGGCACGGCATGGCGCTGCTACAGCTCTCTGCCGCACACAGACCAGGCGGCAGCACTGCTTAAGCGGAGCGCATGCCGGCATGCTTCAAATGCATGCCACAGTCCTCCTGAACCAGAGATGACACAGCAGACACGCATGACTGAACATGGAAAGACGCCGAGCTTGCCTCTGGCTCCCACGGCCGGTGTGCACAGACATGCCTGCATAAGCACCAACAGGCACACCACGCGTCTACCAAGCGCATCTCCACAGACTTTGCACGACATTGGGGCAAGCGGCGGCTGCGAGCCGGGCGGCGCGCGCCTCTGTGCCGAACGACAGGTGCGTGATGGCAATGTCATCGACTAGGATGTTAAACTCCTTGGCGCGCGCGGTCAGGCTGTCGCGCACCTGCGCGCGCGCCCGCCGCGCAGGCCGGGGTCAGGACCCCGAGAGCAAAGGCGGCGGCCAGCGCGCTCGCAGCTGGTCCTGCCAAACCCTAACCCTGGTCATGGAAGCTGTGCAGCGGGTCCTGCCAAACCCTAACCCTGATCATGGAAGCTGTGCAGCGGGCGGCTGCGCTGGTGTGTCCACGTTGGTCACAGCTGGAGAGATTGCCGCTTCATGGCAGCGCCGGCCAGGCTGCACGCATGCCGTGCGTGCGCGAGTCACGCGTGTCAGAGACCTGCATGCACATGCACACATTGTTCCTGAGCCCTGCACATCGTTGCCCTGTTGCACATACAAAGAGAGCCAGCTGCAGGCAATAACGCGGCGGCTTGCGCAGCGCAAGACGCGCAGACACGCTGCGCTGACCACTGCTCAGCGCTGGGGTCCCGGGTCCCACAAAGGCCTGCGTGACTGCAGGGCTGACCGACGAGGGTCGCTGCAGCGGCGGCGCGCACCGCGCGGGAGACGCGGTCGCGCTGCGTCAGCAGCTGCTCCGCGTTGTACTGCGCGACGACGGCCTTCAGGATCTCGTTGCCGATGGAGGGCAGCACCCGCTCGTCCCAGTCCAGGCCCAGGCTCTGCCGCATGGACCATACTGCTTCTGTAAGCACCCTCACTTCAGTCACAGCTTGCGCGTTTGCAACGCAGCAAGAACCGTGTCTGCATTTTTGGACACACGCTTTACACATCTCAAGTTGCGTGCGACCAAGGGTACCGAGGACATGACAGTCACACAAAAAACAACAAGGTGCTGTCATCGTGCACTCTTGGCGAGCGCGCAAGACAGCGGCCTTGCTGCAGCAAACATGTAAGGAGGCAGCCAGCAGCCTTAACCGGCTGGGGTGCGCGCCTTGTAGATGTTCGGCAGCTCGTCGTGGTCGGGCTTGGACAGCACGCGCAGCGAGATGTTGACCATCTGCAGGTCTGCGCGGCGCGGCAGGCCGCGTCACGGGGCGCGCGCTGCTCGCCCGCAGCCTGGCACCAGGTGCGCACTTGAGGTGCACGCAGGGCCTCGCCAGGCAGTGGCGGCGGCCTGGCAAAGGGTCCAGCAGGCGGTGCGCAGGAGCGGGGTCACCTTTGGTGCCGGTGACAGAGCTGATGGTGCGCGGGCGGGTGCGGATGTCCATGATGTTCGGCGACTGCAGCCACGGGATGCGCAGGTGCGAGCCCTCGCCTATCGGCTCCGGCAGCACGCCCTGGATCCGGTCGTACATGACGCAGCGCTCGCCCGCGTCCACTGCGCGGCGCAACACACTGGTCATGCTGTTGGGAGCACTCCGCAGAGCAGGCTGTCACCCCTCCCCTGCAATGCGCCTAAGGCCGCACAGGAACAAGGCGACTGCTGCAGGCACGCACTGTTTGAAGAGATACAGCACCGTCTGAGCACCACACAGTGTTGCACACTGCACTCATACAAGCATCCTGAGTGGCTTCTGGCACGTCCAGCCGAGTGGACAGCAGCGCGCCTGTATACAGGGCAGCCTGCACGGCGGCGCCGCCGACGCCTGCAAACACGGCCAGCCGCCCGGCGCGGCCCAGGAATGTAGCGACCGCCGCCGCGCTCTGTTGCGGGCTCGCCATCGTGCTAGCACCTGCGTTGCTGCTGGCTCCTTTGATTGTATGAGTCCTCCGCTTGCCTTCGCAAGGCAGCGCAACGTCACCCTACCCTAGGGAAGTTATGCCATATCTGCGCCAGGGCGGTGCGCATGTCAGCAAGCGTCTGCGCACACTTTGGCCATGCTTGAATAGCTTGAGTGTGAGTGAGGCGCAGGCTTGCGTGCATCCGGTGCTGTGCGAGCGTGCGGGCGCAGTGCATGGACGAGCGCGAGCCCGGCAACCTCTACGAGCGGCTGGGCGTGAGCCGCAGCGCGACGCCGGAGGCCATTCGCAAGGCCTTCCGGCGCTACGCGCTCGCGCACCACCCGGACAAGGCGCCGCCGGAGCGGCGCGAGCGGGCCACGCGCGAGTTCCAGAGCGTGCAGCAGGCGTACGCCGTGCTGTCGGACGGCGCGGTGAGGACGCACACTCACTTTTATAGAAGCCTGAACTGTTTGCTTGTGCTGCGGCCGCGCGAACGCCGCAGGCCTCCCGACAGGATGCGGCGTGGGTGCCGGGATGCGCCCTGCCTGGTGCTCTTCCAGGCTCTGGCGCCAGTCTGTCAGCCCACCTTGCAGACGCCGTGCTGTAGCACTCGGCCATCGCCCTGCGTACCGCGGAGGGAGACTCGCATGATCATTGGAAGGGTCTAGCAAAAGTGCCTGAAGATATTCGAGTGTGCGCCCCAGCAGCGCTTGCCAGGCGCTTGCAGGGGCCCGTGTGGCGCCGCAGGGACCGTGCAGGGCAAAGACCTGGTTGACCTCGGTTTTGCGCCGTGCAGAAGCGCACTGCGTATGACGCGGAGACAGACATTCGCAGCGCGCCAGTGCGGCATGCAGGTAACCCTGTTCCCAGGAGAGCCATTTTAGTTTACAGCGTTGCAGGCTGCAGCAGAGAGGCAAACCTGCCCGTGCTTGGACCCGCGGCCTGACCTGAAGCGAGCGGGAGCTCCCCCGGTGTGCGGCACCCACCAAAGCCGCCAGGCGCAGCCGTCGCCGGGCCTTCCCCTGACCGACCTGCAACTTGCGTAGACGTGGACGAGTTCCGCAACGTGTTTACCGAGTTCTTTGGCGCGCCGCCGGACGCGTTCGAGTTTGGCTGCCCGCGCGCCGACCTCTTTGCGCGCGGCGCGTTCGGCGGCGGTGGCGCCGGCCTGTTTGGCGACGGCTTCGGCGCGGACATCGCACCGAGCACGCCGAGCACCACGGAGGCGCCGCTGACGCTGACGCTTGAGGAGCTGTTTAAGGGTGTGCAGCCCTACCAGGGCCTACCCTACCCTACCCTACCCTACCCTACCCTTGCCTCTACGCGCGCCCTGCCTGCCGCTGTCAACGCAGGAGCTCGCCTTGCAGTGTGCGACGCTGGCGGGGGTCGCGTTCTGGACACAGCTGTCATGGCGTCAGGGTGGCGACAGGCGCTATGCTGCTGGCGCAGGCGGAGAGAAGCGCCTGGCGCTGAGCCGGCGGATCTACGACGGCGCCAGTGGCGCGAGCGTGCGCGTGCGCGAGGAGGTGACCATCCGCGTCCAGCCCGGCTGGCAGGAGGGCCACCGGTGCGCACCAACAAAACACAGACCCTGTCAGTGAGCGCTGCCTGCGCTCGCTTGCGGGCTAAGCCGTCTTTATTGCAAGCTTAAATGAGCGTGCGGCAATGGTGTAGCGTGCATGATGCAGTGGATGCGCGTGCACTGTGGGCCTGCTCGCACACGCGCTCTGCGGGGCATCGGGCGTATGCAGCTCCGTCAGGCGCGGCCGCGCGCGCGCAGGCTGACGCTGGCGGGCAAGGGCGACGAGGCGCCCGGCCGCGGCGCGGGCGACGTTGTGCTGGTCGTGCGCCAGGCGCTGCACGCGCGGTTCGAGCGCCACGGCGACGACCTGCACGCGCGCGTCGAGGCGCGCACTCCAATGCGCAGGGCATGGCCTGTTTGCGCGGGGATGTGCTATCCCTGTATCTAACCCAAGCCCAATGCGCAGTGCTTGGCCTGCTTGTGGGGCGAGCGCAGTGCTTGCTAGGCAGCATTGAGCGCTCCCACGGGCGGGATCTGTGACACTGGCTGCCTTTGCAACTTTTTGCAAGGCGTCTGGCAGTCTTTTCGATGACACAGCAGAGAGTTTTAAGAGCACGCGTACGCATGGGCTTGCAGTGGTTGTCTGCGAGGAGGAGCTGCTTGCAGAAATTAGCAGTTGTTGCCCAGTTCCTGGCACCATGCATGGAAACGCAATGTGTGCGAGGCTGCGTACTGCGCGTGACTTAGCTGCAAAATGTGGTCACCGTGCCTCGTCAGGCAGCCCGCCTCTTGGGCTGCCAGGGCCGCCTGGCGGCGCGCTGACTGCCGCTGTGCGCGCCAGGTGCCGCTGCTGCACGCGCTCGCGGGCGGCCCCGTGCCTCTGCAGACGCTGGACGGCCGGGCCCTGCAGGTCTGCACTCTGCTCTCTGTGTATGCAGCATGTGGGGTCTTCACCAGGGTGGGTTGAAAGGCGCACAGGTGTGCTCGCGTTTGAGTGCAGTGCCCCTGGTGCTCCGGTGTATGACTGTCTGACCCATGGTCGCACCTCAGTACTATAAGTAGATATGCTTGTGTTGCTCGTGCACGCGGCGACTGTCTGCGCGCGCGGCCGGCAGGTGGCGGCGGCGGGCGTGATCACGCCCGAGTCGGAGCTGCTGGTGCGCGGGGAGGGCATGCCGCGCGCCAAGGGCGGCGGCCGCGGCGACCTGCGCGTGCGCTTCCGCATCGCCTTCCCGGCGCGCCTGTCGGCGCTGCAACTGGCGCAGCTGCAAGCCGTCCTCGCATAGCGCGGCCTGCGGGCTCGGGCTCCGGGACCAGGTTGTGCACGGCGAGGGGGCGGACCGCACGGAGTGCCGGGCGCGGGAAAGTTTCGCAAGCGCCTCTGCACCGCGCTTCTGCAACAATCCTCCGCGCCTGCTAACAAGCAGACAGAGGTGGCTGTGTCCACCTTCCGAGCTCGCCGGCAGCGAGCCCGGCTGTCCTTGCTCTGCATCTTGCCAGTGCTGTGGCAGACTCGCCCTCGTACCAGCTGCGCTCTGTGAGCTGCGCTGCTCATGACTGGCACAAGTGCAGTTGGTGAGCCGCACACAAGGCGTGCGGGGACTTGCTGTGCATGCCGTCTGGCTTTCCTAGGATGGGATGCTCGGTTGTGGCACTGGCTCATAGGACAGCATGCTTGGCTGCTCACGTTGCTGGCGTACTGAGTATGCATGCAACAGTGCCCAGTGGCCCTGAATCCCTAATCAGTTCCTGTCATTTTTTTGGCAAGGTTTAGCATTGCTGGCGAGCTTTGGGCATTTGCAGTGGTGGCGGGCAGCAACTAAGCTTCATGCTGCCATTTGTAAGGGGGGGTGCAGCAGGAGATCAGGTATTGACACAAGACCGGATATTGCCTGTGCACGGGCCATTTGCTACCGGTACATTGGCTCACATCGCTGAGCATGAATGGGTGCAAAGGACAGCCGCTGGGCCACTACCGGCGTGTATGCAGCTTGTTGTGGGATTGGTCGTGAGCAAGTCAGCTTTCGTGTGTGTACACTGTCCGCTCAGCATCTTGGGACTGTTGTACAGGGTGCTTGGCTTCTCTAGTAGTTTTTTTGCCTTTGTGGGTGTGCAGGCTCAAGCATACCAGATCATTGTTTGCGTGGGGGCATGACGCAGAATTTATTGTGTCACGCAAGAGCTGTGTGCGGCGGTAAATGTTTTGTCAACTCTGTCCTGACCCAGGTGCTCAGGCTAAGCAATGACTTGGCCGCCTAATGGGGTTTGCTCTCTTCCTGGTAGCCGGGCTTTGAGCTGTGTGCATGACTCCTGATTGGGGTCCTTTGACCAGGAGTCTAGCTTGTAACAGAGCTGTGTAACAGCATGTATCGGTTGCACTGCTGCCCTGTCAGATAGTGCAAATCAGACCACTTATTCCATGCACTCTAAGCCAACTGCTTAGATGCATGCGGGGTGGTGATTGCAGCGGGTGCGCTGCTGCCTCGCTTAATGCAGTAGTGCCCTTGAAAACGAGGCCTTGCTGCCTGCCAGCTTCTTGTACGTCTCGCTTATAGCAAGCAACCTTGGAGTGTGTGCAAAACTGATAGCTGACCGCTGATTGAGGTCCAGGCAGAACTCACCAGCTTGAATAAGAGCCAGACATGCCCATGCAGCGCGCTACGTTTGCAGCTGTGCGCATCCCTCCTTTGTTTTGCTCACAGAGGCGCTGCAAAGTGGAGAGAGCTGTGATAACAGATTTATGACTGTGCTGCACCTTGCAGGGCTGCTTCTGGGGCGTCGAGCAGAAGTTTGCGCAGCACTTTCGCAGCGCGGGGGTGCAGACCGCAGTTGGCTACACGGGCGGGACACTGCCAAAGCCGACGTATGAAAGGGTGCGCAGCAAAGGCGCTTGAACGTCGTTGTGCATAGCAGGCCCGCAAGCTTGCTGGCATGCTTCTGCGAGCGATGCTGTAAGCAAGTGGTGCTGCAGGTCTGCTGCGGAAACACGGGCCACGCGGAGGCCGTGCAGCTAGTCTATGACGACCGGGTGAAGTATGACGACCTGGTGCGCGGGTCACCCCGGGCTCTTGCCCTCCGCGCGTGCAAGCCACATGCAACTAATAGTCAGCAAGCTCCGCAACAGGTCGACTTCTTCTACAGCATACACAACGCAAGCCTGCCCCGGAGCAAGGCGTCCCAGTACCGCAGCGCTATTTTCTATGATGACGAGGACCAGAAGGCAATCGCGGAGGTGCACACTTTCCCTTTCCTGCACACCCTGTCTGTGTCCAGTCTGCCTTTTGTAGAACAGTGAGCATGCACGCGCAGGCACAGACGGCTGCCGCGCAACAGCGCTTCCCCAGCGCTATTGCGACCGAGATAACCCCTAGCTCAGAGTTCTGGCGGGCGGAGGAGTACCACCAGAAGTATTATGACAAGAATGGTGGCAGCTGTCACTAGTACTGAGCCAGCCAGCTTTGAAGGACCGACCTCGCGAGGAAGCTGAGCAGAAGCACCCGCATGAGCCCCAAGAGCGCGCCATGCGGAGGGCGCGCCCAGGATATGCAGGACGCAAAGCCGGACTTTGGTGTGAGCGCCGACGACCTTGCTAACCTGTTGGAGGTAAACTTGACAGGACGCAGTGTCGGAGTATCTTTGTCTGCTTATTGTGGCAGCATTGTTTGTGGCAGGTACATTGTTCACGCGGCATTTGAATGAGCACTGCAGTAGCCAGTACCCAGCTTATCGGTGCAGATGTCTGCTAGCCAGCCAGGCGCTCAAAGCAGGACGTTGTCGAAACTTGAGTAGACGCATTAACGTGAGAAAGACTTGCATGATTGCTTCAACCTGCTTCAGGTTGCGCAGCTGGTTCACGACCTACTGCAAGTCTGAGTTCGCATCTAAATACATGGCCTGCAAAGTGCACAGCAGTGGGAGGAGAACGTGACCGGGCGTGCCCGCGCAGCACAAGCGCGCGGAGGACCTGACGAAGCATGGCGGCGCGGAGGGCTTGGCAGCATCGCTGCGCACGAGCATGCGCACCGGCCTGGCGCACACTGACACCGACGTGCGCGGCCTGGCGCGGCGGCGGGCGGAGTTCGGCGCCAACAAGTTCAAGGAGGTCAAGCCGCGGCCGTTCCTGCGGCTGCTGCTGGACAACCTGCGCGACCCGACGCTCATCCTGCTGATGGTCGCCGCTGCCGTGCGCCCCTCCTGGGCCGCCCTCCTGGGCGCCTGCAGCCCTCGCCTTGGGCATGCGGGAAGGGGGCGCCGCAGGACGCGTGCTTGCTCTGCAAGCTGGCGGCGAGCGCCCGCGCGTGCGCCGCGGGGCCGTGACCCGAGCGTGCGCAGGTGCTTGCAGCAGCCCCGTGTGTGGCGCTGCCTGGCGGGCACAACCTGCAGTCCCGGCAGCGTGAGCAGCAGGGCGCGCGGTGCATGCATGCAGGGGGTCTGCACTGCGTGCTTGCAGGCAAGCGCGCGCACGGTGGCGAGCGCCGCGCCGGCGCGCAGGTGTCCACCATCATCGGCGCATCCGTGCCGGCGCAGCGCGAGGAGCAGGCGTGGACGGAGGGCATCGCGATCTGGGTGGCCGTGCTGGTTGTGAGCCTCGTTGGTGCGCGCCCGCCGCGCGCGCCGCGCGCGCTGCCGCGCGCACGCAGGCGATGCGCTTCGCTCCGCTGCGCTGTCGCGGCACAAACCCTGCCGCCCTCGCCCCTGCAAGCAGTCCGAGCAGCACCTGCACTTGGGGTTGATGACGTGGCTGACAAATGCAGAGGATAGCAGAGGCCGAGCCCCTCAATGGCGGGCGCACGCGCGGAAGGACGCAAGAGGCACCGCCGGGCCATGCCGCCGACATTCCAGCCAGCGCTTACCGGCGCGCGCCCCGCTCACCGGCGCCCGCGCGCGCGCGCGCAGCCTCCGGCAACGACTGGCAGAAGGACCGCCAGTTCCACGCGCTCAACGCGGAGGCGGGCGTGGTGGAGGTCAAGGCGGTGCGCGGCGGGCACGAGTGCCTGGTCGTCAACGAGGACGTTGTGGTCGGCGATGTGCTGCTGCTCGACACCGGCGACCGCGTGGCCGCCGACGGCCTGGCGTTCGAGGCGCACGGCCTGACCATCGATGAGGCGCGGCCCGGTCCCTGACCCTAATCCTAATCATGTTTTCCGCGCATGCGCAGCGCGGCGCAGGCACCGTGCACTGAGGGAGGGAGCTGTTGCTCTACGCAGCCGCGCTGCGCTCGCTGCGCCGCACGGGCGCCGCGGCCTGCTGCGGCACGCGGGCCCGTCCTCCCGGCCCTGCCGCGGCGCGAGGGCGGCCGCGTCCGCGGGGCAGGCGTCCGCCTGGGCGGGGCGCGTGGCTGACGGGGGCGTCGCGCTGCCGCGCCGGCAGGCCTCGCTGACCGGCGAGAGCGAGCCCATGCGCAAGGACCCGCACAGCGACGCCTTCTGCAAGTCGGGCACTGAGGTGCGTGCCCGAGTCAGTGACCGGCGCGTGGCTTGACCTCGTCTCGCCCCAAACATCGCTGTGCTGCTCGGCGCCTGTTCGCTGCGGTCGCCGCATGGCATGTGTGGCACCTTCGTGCTGATACGCAGAACAGGGCCAGGAGCTGGCGCGGGGTTTTGAGGGGGTTGTGGCAAGCGGCAGAGCATGCAGGGAGCCTGCATCTTGGCATGTCACCTGGCGTATCACCGCGAAGAGGGTTGTGCCTGCAAGCCTGCTTCAGAGCCCAAGGGCCGCGCGCGGCCGAACACGAGGCCGCGCGTGGCCTCGTGTGCGGCCGCGCGCAGGCGGCCGAGGGCGGCGGGCGGCTGCAGTGTGACGTCAGCAGAGCTAGGTCCGTAAGCCTGCCGCGGGACCCAAGGCTCATGCGTGGTCTCGTGTCGGGCCGCGCGCAGGTGACCGAGGGCAGCGGGCGGCTGCTGGTGCTGGCGGTTGGCGAGCGCAGCGAGTGGGGCCGCACCATGGCCATGGTGGCGAGCGAGCCGGCGCCTACGCCGCTGCAGGCTGCGCTGGGCACGCTGGCGGCCGCGATCGGTAAGGTCGGCCTGGTGGTCGGCGCGCTGTGCTTCGTGGTGCTGCTGGTCAGGCGCGCGCCCGCGGCCCCGGCTTTCAGCCCGTGCGGGGCTCGCGACCGGCCCTAGGCGGACCGCGGGCACAGTGCGGCGCGCTCGGCCTCCGGTTGACAGTGCCGGCCTGGTGGGAAGCAGAACCGCGCGGCGATGCGCTGCGCGGCGGCGCTGTAGTCTCTGGCGCAGCGCGGGGCCAGCGCCTGAGGCGCGCGGCGCGTCCGAGGTGCGCATGTCTGGCTGGTACAGAGCCGCTGTGCGGCTGTGCCGCGCCGTGCTGGCCCTTAAAAAAAAGCTGCTTGGCGCGGGCGGCAGGTGGTGCATACGGGAACGCGGCTTCCCGCTCGACCGCATCGTGGAGGGCCCGCTGCAGTTCTTCATCTTCGCCGTTACCATCGTGGTCGTCGCGGTGCCCGAGGGCCTGCCGCTCGCGGTGACCATCTCGCTCGCATACAGGCGCGCTCCCGGGCGCAAGCGCGCTGCCTGGGCGGCTGGCACCCTGCCGCAAACAGGCGCATTGTGCTGCAGGGTTCTGTAAAAACAGATACTGCAAAGCTATGGTGAATGCATGTACGCTGATAGGATTTCTGGTAGCCGCTAAGCCGTGGCAACGCGGCTCGCAATTCGGCAGAGTTTCTCTCCGCCCCGGAGCGCCGCACAGGGCCGCGGGCTGCCCCCTCCAGCCTTGACCGACGCGGTCGGACTGTGGGCGTGAGGAGCACGGCCTGCGCAGCGCGGCCTGCGCAGGCCTCAGCCCGGGCCAGTGCAACATTGGCTAACATGGCCTTGACAATGTACCCGACCTAACACTACCCTATCCATGCGCCCGCAGCATGCGCAAGATGATGCGCGACGCCAACTTTGTGCGCGTGCTGGCCGCGTGCGAGACCATGGGCGGCGCGACCACGATCTGCTCCGACAAGACCGGCACGCTGACCGAGAACCGCATGACCGTCGTGGCCGGCTGGTTCGCCGGGCGCGCGTGGGCGGCGCCGCCGGCCGCCGCGGAGCTGCCCGCGCCGCTCGCCGCGTCGCTGCAGGCCAACATCGCGCTCAACTCCAAGGTGCTGCAGAGGCCTGCAGCCTGCTGAATGCTAAAGGAGGCCGTTCAGCACCTACAGCCTTCTGAGTGCTGAAGGAGGCCGTGACCTGTCGCCTGGGTGCAGGCTTGTGTTCCGCTCAGCGCGTGGGGTGTTGCAAGGGGCCCATTGCAGCATGGACACCTTCTGGCAACTTTTGTACGAACCGGACTGCATGCTGCTGGCAGTGATCTGCACATGCAATGCAGCCCACACCCGGCTGGTTGCCCAACCAGGGCGTGACAACCGCACTCTGCTGGCTGGCCTCCGCAGCAGACATTCTGCACCTATGCTTGGCACTCCGCGACCCTGCCAGCACACCAGTCACTGCTGTGCAGCATGCGCACCCCATGCAGCACATGCTGCATGACAGTAGCTGAGACGGGGCCTGCCTTCCCAGCTGACAGCCGGCCCTTGCTCGGCACAGGCGTTCCTGATCGAGCACGACAAGGACACCGTCGGCTTTGTCGGCAACCGCACGGACTGCGCGCTCCTGATGCTGCTGCGCGCGTGGGGCATCAGCTATGAGGCGCTGCGCGAGGTGCGGCCAGCTCCGTGCCCCGGAGCTTGCATGGGCGTTGCCTGCAGGGCTGTGCTGAGCTCCTGTTTGGACACCTAGCAGGCGGTGTGACCGTGGGGACACTGCCGTGAGGTTGTCACGCATGGTGGCGTAATACACAAGATTTGGCGAGAGACGCGTGCTGGAGGGCTGTCCATGCGTGCAGCTGGAAGAGCCACAGCCCACCACGTTCTTGTTCTGCAACATGCGTGTTTCGTGTCGGACTTTCCTGTCGCCCGCCAGGCGCGGCACGATGACGTGGAGGAGCTGTATGCGTTCTCGTCGGCGCGCAAGATGGCGTCCGTGCTGCTGCGCGCGCCCGGCGAGCTGATGCTGTACAACAAGGCGCGCCGCGCGTGTCCTGCAGGCCCTAGTCGGGGTCTGAAGGGGGCTGTGCAGAGTGTGTTGCTTTACTCACTGCACGTGAAGCCTGCAGCACGACAATGCTGTTGCAGTCAGCACGACATTACAGCATAAGTTGCATAGGCCAATCGTCAACTTCAGCATGCGTTTGCGTGCTTACTGTCTGCTGGATCTCTGCAGTGCGTGAAACAGGAGAGCGCCAGATCGCACCTGTCTCTGCGCTGTGCTGCGGGACGGGGCTGTGATGAAGCTGGCCCTCCACCAAACACCGTGACAGCTGGGCACTCCGTCTCACTCTAGCACACAAAGTATGATGCATGTCAGGGGATGCCTCTTTCCATGCACAGAGGCTTGTCACCACGCGTGAAGGCCTGCCACCGTGGCTGACGGCCGGCAGGGTGCGGCGGAGATTGTGCTCGCGCGCTGCACCGCGCTGCTTGGCGCCGACGCGGCAGAGCAGCCGCTCTCGGCCGCTGCGCGCGCGGACCTGGAGGCGTACATCACGGCCATGGCCGCGAGCGGGCTGCGCACGCTGTGCCTGGCGCAGCGGCGCTTTGCGGGGGGCCGCGCCGACTGGCCGCCCGGCGCCTTTGACGAGCCGCCCGACGAGCAGCTCACGCTGTGCTGCATCGTCGGCATCAAGGCGCGCGCTCCGTCGGCGTGGTCTGCTTGCGGAGGAGGCCGGGCAGGTGCTGCTCATGTGAAAGCAGCGCTGTGAGGATGGTGCTGCTGGTGACAAGGAGGTTGTGACAGGTCTGCGCTGGCGGCGGGCGCCACGCGCACCGGGCATGCGCCGGCGCGCGCCTATGGGGCTGCGCATGGCGACCAGCCCCGAGCCGTGCGGCCGCATCGCGCCGCGGTTGAGACCGCCTCGATCTGCACTGCGCCTGGCGGGGAGAGGACCGTGACCAGCGGGCGCCCCCGCGCGCCGCAGGACCCCGTGCGCAAGGAGGTGCCGCGCGCGGTGGCCACCTGCCAGCGCGCCGGCATCGTGGTGCGCATGGTCACGGGCGACAACCTGCACACCGCGCGCCACATCGCGGCCGAGTGCGGCATCCTGGCGGCCGGCGGCCTGGCGCTGGAGGGCCCGGATTTCCGCGGCCGGCCCGAGCCGGAGCTGCTCGCGCTGCTGCCGCGGCTGCAGGCGCGCCGCCGCCGCGGCGCGCCCCGCCCGTTGCGCAGGCGCCCGTGAGCGGCGCCGTGTGTGTTTTGCTGGGCACCCCACTTCACCTGGAATTTATCAGAAGACCTCTCCCCGTGCCAAGATCATGAGACAGAGAGCATGCTGGCCTGATAGCACCGCACTCGTAAGGTCAAGTTGACCAAGACAGTGATTGTCGAATGGACATTGAATGGCCCCCGCTTGTTGTGGCCGGCGCGGCGGTCACCACTGCCGGCGCCGAGCTTGCCGCGGCAATGCCGCAAACCTTGCTTGCGCAGCCGCCGCCCCGCTGCGAGCCAGGGCAGGCGCGGCGCGCACAGCCCAGGAGCGCTCACTGCCGCGCGCGCGGCAGGTGCTGGCGCGCAGCTCGCCGCGCGACAAGTACGTGCTGGTGCAGCTGCTGAAGCGGCAGGGCCAGATCGTGGCGGTGACCGGCGACGGCACCAACGACGCGCCCGCGCTCAAGGAGTCCGACGTCGGCCTGGCCATGGGCATCACCGGTGCGCGTCCGGCGCCCGGCCGGCCGCGCCCGGCGCCGCGGGCGCGCTCGGCTTCCGAGCCTGCCGCGCCCGCCGCTCCACAGGAAAGGGCTACCAGGCCCAAGACGCAAGCCCATGCAATCATCAGAGTGCCAGGAGGTGGGCTTTGCTGGGTCGTGGTGCGGCGCGCGGCGGGCACACCCTGACCCTGCATCCGCGCAGGCACGGAGGTGGCCAAGGCGGCGGCCGACATCGTGATCATGGACGACAACTTCAGCAGCATCGTCAAGTCGGTGCTGTGGGGCCGCTCGGTGTTCAGCAACATCCGCAAGTTCCTGCAGTTCCAGCTCACGATCAACTTCGTGGCCCTGGCGCGCCTCCCTCACGGCCTGGGAGTCCACACACCTGGCTGCCGTGAGACTTCCAGGTCAACCCTGGCGTGTGTGCGGCACAGTGACGACTGGGGCGTGTGGCTGGGCTTCAGGTGATCGCATTCGTGGCGGCCGTGACAACAGGAGGCGCGCCCTTCCCCAGCGCTCGCCGCTGCTGTGCCCAGCTCGTGCATGCCTGCCCAGTTCCCGCCGCCAGGGTCCTCCTCACTCAGATAGCCTGGCCCGCTGCGTAGAGACGCCGCTGAACGTGCTGGAGCTGCTCTGGATCAACCTCATCATGGACGCGCTCGCCGCCCTGGGTCCGCTCCCCCGCCAATGCCTCCTCCGTCAGTTTATCTTCTGGTTACATATTGCAGGCCAGGTGGTCCAGTGCCAAGTGCCTCACCAGCGTTGAGGCCTTGCCGCACCAGGCAGGTCCTGGTGCGTTGCCAGGCGCCGCTGCGCGGCATGCGGCGCGTCCCAGTTGCTGACCCTGGGCGCCCGCTGCTCCGCGCAGCGCTGGCCACGGAGCTGCCGTCGGAGGACCTGCTGCTAGAGGCGCCGCACGGGCGCACCGAGTCAGTCATCTCGCCGCGCATGTGGAAGCACATCCTGGTGCAGGGCTGCTACCAGATCGCGGTGCTCATGCTGGTCATCTACGCGGCGCCGCGGCTGATCGACAAGTACTCGGTGCGCTGCTCGCCGCAGGGCGCGGCCGTTGCTTTTCGCAGCGCCCGGCGGCGTGCGCTGCGTCTGCGCAGCCGCGCCAGGACCCTGCTCCTGCTCCACGTGCAGGTGTGACGGGAGAGGTGGGCGGGACCTTTTAGTGCAGTTAGTTCCCTGTCAGCAGCATATGCTGCTGTCCGTGCTGCGTCGCTGCTGCATCACCCACCTGATTTAGGCATCTCAAACAGGAAAGCAGCCGCAGCAGGGCTCATCAGCACATCATCGTCTTTTGCGAGTGCGCTGTTAAGGCCCCTATCAAGCCTCCCCCGCCGTGCCATGCACGCCCTCGGCGCATGTAACACCAGCGGTTATGGTAACTCACCTGGCGCGTGATGGCTCGGGGAGCAGCCGCCCTGGCCGTGCTACGAGTACGCCCAGGTGCGCGATCTGGACCTGGGCGCCCTGCAGCTGAGCGGCCCGCGCGCCAGCGTGGACGTTTGCTGTGAGGTGGATGCTGGCGGCGCATGCACCAGCAACCTGCAGCCCGGCGGGCTCTACCGTCCAGGCGCGCCCCAATGTCTTTGCTGGACAGGGCTGCTCAGTGCTGGGGCAGAGGCAGCATCTGCAATAGATTGTCCATTTCTGGATGTGCTGCGCCACGCCACGCCCGTGCCACGCCCGCACGGCATGCGGCGGTGTAAGACACTGCGCGCAGCATCGAGCGGTTCACAACACGCTTAGGGAGCGGAGGCAGCCTCTTCAGGCGCGCTTGCCGGCTCGCGCAGGCGAGGTGCCGATCTGCGCGCTCCGCGGGGGCGCCTGCTCGTACATTAATGACCGCCGCGCCCTGGCAGGGCCCGCATGCCGCGGCGAGCCCAGCCAGTCCAGCTGTCCGCGGCTGCAGGCGCTCAGCAGCCCGCATGAGCAGGCGCGCGTCCTGGGAACATTGGGGGAACACTTGGAGAATGCCAGTGCTGCCTGATGCTTTCGATGCGCTGCCTGCGCTCTGCATGCAACCCCCCATGCATGCAAGCAAGGAGGCGGCTGCGCTGACAAGCAGCGATTACCGCCGCGGCCGCGGCGCGCAGGCGGCGAAGCAGCAGGCGGCCAAGGTGAAGGTCGAGCAGCAGGACGTGGGCTCGCTCGTCTTCAACTCCTTTGTTTTCATGCAGGTCCGGCCTGCACATCAGCAACGCTGCATCACATCTTGGGCACCTCTGTGTTCACCTGGTGCACAGGCGCAGTGTCCAGTGCTCTCAAGGCGCCGAGGCCTGCCCCGGCCGCGCAGATCTTCAACATGCTGAACTCGCGCAAGATCAAGGACGAGCTCAACATCTTCAGCGGCGTCCTGACCTCCCACATGTACCTCAGCGTGTTTGCGGTTATTGTCCTCCTGCAGGCGCGGCTCCCCGCGTCCAGCACGCCGGCGCCGACCGTGTGATGTCTGGAGTGGCCATGGGTACCCCTGCCCGCTGCCACGATGTCACCCAGCCTCCCTTGCTCCGTCCCGCCTCAGCCGCGCGAGCGCATCTGCTGACGCTCGTTTGAGGAGCGCGGTCATGATCAGTCATCGTGCAGTGCCGCTTGTGCTTGGCACCTGACGGTGTGGGCGCGGCTGACGCAGTTGCTGATCATGCTGACGCCCATCCGCGGCATCTTCCACTGCGAGCAGCAGAACGGCTATGAGTGGGCGTTCGCGGTGCTGACGGGCGCTGGCTCGCTCCTCGTCAGCCTTGCGACCAAGCTCTTCTCAAGGTGCGCCTGCCATGCACTGATGTACATGCAGGCACTTTCTAATCGCTGAGTCTCTGCCAGCCAGCCTGCACACTCACAGCTGAAGCACCACTGTCACAGCTGCTTTGCTCTGCTTCTCCTGTCAGCAGCAAGCGCATGGGCGCCCTTGCGGCCAGCTTCGCTTGTACCAAGCGCATTCCCGAGTTGGGGATGTTCGCGCCTGCAGGCTCATGGGCCCATGCTGCAAAAGGAGAGGAGCGGGCGAGGCTGCGCCAGGGGCGTCTATAGATACGCGCAACGGCGGCGCATTGTCCTGAAGTAGCTCACAAGATCATCGGTCCCCTGCTGCTGTTCCATGTTGTAGAGGTTGTGTTGTCATGCCCTGTTCAGCAGTCGTGTGCATGTGAATCTTTCCGTCTTCCACACACATGGCCTCCTCGGCGTGAAGTGCTTGAAGTATCAAGGGAATGCTGCTTGCTCCGCTTGGAAGTGCCTGGCGTCGAAAACTGTAGGCCGTCTGTGTCTGCTGTGCCGGCTCTGAACTAGGCAACGAACAGCAGCCTGTTTGCTTGCTTTATCTTTCAGCTTGTAGCTGCCATGCTCCATCTTGTAGCTGCCATACTGAGGCGGTGTTCAGCTTCCTTGTGTTGATTTTCCGGGCTTCTATCTGGTTGCGAGTCGAGCGTGCTGAAACGCCTACAGGCACATGATGCGTGCAGCCTTGCGGTGAATTGGATGAAGTAATCGAAGTAGCGTTGGCTCCTTGATGGGATGGGTGGCATGGGTTGTAAGTGAACTTGCCGGCTCAGTCATGCGCAGTCATGCCTCTCCCCAAAACCCTCAAATCTTCCTGGGCTGTCCAAATACACAACAGACCTCTACAGACTCTACTTCGGTCTCCTTAGCCAGCTCGGAGCTGCCAGGCTACGTGCGCAGTGGCTGACAAGAATACACCTCCTGCAATGACGGTTGGTCAGCGCACCGCCCTTGTAAGCGGCGCTTCCGGCATCCAGGCGCGGGCCAGGCAAACTAATAACAAACAGAAAAAGGCCGCTGCTGCACGTGCCCTGCATGTAGCGCAGCTTCCAGTGATCCAACAACAGCTGTAAAACAAAAGCCGTGATTACGTCATGCGTGTGCTGGCGAGCATGGTTTCAGGCTGCAGCCACAGGCTACACTGTGGTCGCTGACATGCAGGTCGGGCCATCTGCTGATTGTTGGTGAAGCAGTTTCAGCAACAACCAGCAGATGGCCCAGCCTGCACGATTCAGCAACCTGGTTGTAGCCTGTGGTTGCCGTGTAGCCTGTGCTTGCTAGGCGTGCATGCTGTGCGCCATGCGCCGACGCCGCCAGAGGCCGCGCAGGGCCGCGCGCTGCTGAAGAAGCTGGACGCGAGCAAGGACGAGTGGGGCGCGATCTACGCAATCAGCCGCAAGCCTGCTGCGGACCTGAAGGGCACAAGAGTGAACTTCATTGCGCTCAACTTGCTGGATGTGGAGGTGCGCATACTTACATGTTAGTATTATAATACATAATGTAATATTGCTGTGCTAGAGCGATGTCCTAGAGCGATGTCCCGCACGTGCGGAGGTGCACAAACCATGCCGAGAAGTGTTGCAACTGTCCAACGCTGCAGGGAGTCAGGAACAAGTTTGCGGATTTCGCCGCAAGCGTCACGCATGTCTTCCATGTGGCATTCTCAGGCGCGGTCATGCTCACTTTGGAACTTATTGCTCGTTACTGTCCCTCGCTGCAGCTGGTACAGCATCTGCGCGCCTTATTCGGGCTGATCATCTGTCAACATGTGTGTTTGGGGTGCAGGCGACACCACGCAGGCGCGCGGCACTGCTGCTCACTTTTAGTGTACAGCCATTGCAAGCAGAGGTTGCACTGCATGTGCTTTAGGTATGATGATCGTAACGGCATGCGGCGTGCGCTGACATGCTGACATGCAGCGGCTTTAAACAGGTCGACCAGACAACCGCGAAGATGCTCGTCAACATGGTGGAGGCGCTGGAAGCCGCGCGCGCGCCGCTGCAGCACGTGTACTTCAGCCAGGGCATCAAGTACTACGTGCGCCGGCCCCCGCTGCCTGACAGGGAAGCGAGGCGCATGCGTGCGCATGCTCATGCACTCCGCCGCACCGTGACTGCATACGATGTGCTCCGCACATACTCACCAGCGTGGTCTGCAGTACATGTAGAGCCCAGATTGATGGCATCCCCCGTGTGGCCTCGCAGGGCATCCACCTGAGCACGAGCGTCATCAAGACGCCGTTCAAGGAAGACGACCCGCGGTGCGGCCCTGCACGTGGTGGCTGGCAGGTACAGGGTGCTGCCTCTTCTCCTGTGCGGGGGCGAGAGTGACACACGCACGGGTGTCTCCTGCTGACTGCAGACAAGGGGCTCGTTTGATTGGATGATACTGCGTGTCCTGCCGCATGTATGGACACATAGGAGATGCCGTACGCGCTCTGAACTGTGCGGAGGCGCGCAGGCACATGCCGCCCAACTTCTACTACAGTGCGCTCCCTGCTCCCTGTCTCATCCGCTTTGCCTGCCTCCATGCAGCATGCATGGCAACAGCTGCTGCTCCCTCCAGTGAATGCCAGAGTGCACTGCAAACCACCGCTTGGTAAACTTTCTGGCTGCCATTGCTTGACATTTTACACCAGTCCTTAGCTAACCATATTGTGCTTCTGAGGCAGACATGCAGGACTACGTCGAGTCGCGCGTCGCATCGGGAGCAAAGTGGACCTGGTCCACACTGCGGTGTGCCTCATGCTTCTACGCTCCACTGCAAGCCGTGCCCCCTGCTATTGCTCAAACCTGGTTGCTGGAATGCACTGCACCTGATCAGCAGGGCTTGACAACTCTCCTGTTCTCATGTTCTCCTGCGCAATCAGACACAGGTAGCGGCAGACACAGGTTGCGCTTTTTGGCTATCTTTCATCTGCATCTGCTATCAGTGCTGAGCTGTCGCATTCAAGTGTTTGAGGCTGTTTGATGGGCAGCGTGGCAGCTGAACTTCCCTATAACATGATGGAGCAGCTTACCTGCAGTCAAGGTGTTGTTGTATGCATGACCACAGGGCGCCTCTGCGGCACTCGAGGTCGAGCAACCCTTTTCGAGAACGCACTGCGTGGTCCACACTGCTGACGCTGCGTGCCGGCGCAGCCCGGGCGCCATCATCGGCGCATCGCCGCGCTCCTACATGAGCCTGCTCAACTCCATCGGCGTGTATGGCACGGTGCGAGCAGCCCCCGCCTGCCATAAGCCTGTTGCTCAAGCATTGATGTCTGCATGCCAGATAATTTTTACTGCTGCGCAAGGCCCTGGCCTGCCTTGTGCCCGCTATGAATGGCCATTGCTGCAATGCACGGCTGCTCACATCCGCTGGCAGTGTCCTTGGCGGCGCACGGCCCTGCTTGCCGGCAGCCTGCCGCCCGGTGCACTGAGCGCGCCTGCCGCTGCGCAGCTGTGCAAGGAGCTAAACGTGGGAGCCCTGCGGTGCGCGCCCTGTGCATGCCCTACATTGCGCACGTGCTGGGCTTGTTACATGTGGCTGTATCAGAAGCTACTGCAATGTGAGTGTTTAAGCTCTTCTGGGGCTGTCATGCTGCCCCAGTGCCCCCTGCAGCAAGCACGGAGCCCTAGGTAACCACGTGGTGACCAGAGCAGGTTCCCGGGAACCGCCAGCGCGTACACCAAGGTCCTGGATGTTGTGGATGTCGACCTGCTCGCCGATGCACAGGCGCGGCTGCCCAGCACAATGTCTTAGTACTAACACTGGTTCGTATATGGTGCTGCAAGGCAGCAGCACCATCCTCAGTTTCATCACTTGAAACTTTCAAGTACCCTGTGTGTCAGATGCGGTGTAAGATCATGACAATGTATTTTCATGTGTAGTTGCCAGCATGTTGGAGCATTCAGCGTGTGGTCGATGCGCAGATCTGGACCTCGACCAACCCTGCCGGGAAGAACACCGCCTTCAACATCAGCAACGGCGACGCGTTCCGCTGGTCAGAGGTGCGGTGCACCTCTGCGCCGCGCCCGTTGAGCTGGAGCATGCTTGTTTGCACATAGACACTGGTGTCCCTAAGTACCATACTCACACCTAATGCATGAGTATCTGCTTGTCAGATGACTCTCTCACCGTTCAGGTTGGAACCGCTCTTTGCGACGCTTCACACTTTGTCAGCCCGTTCACCAGGAGAACCTGCATGCGCCCAGGACAGTCTGTGTAGCAGGGCTTCAAATGCGCCCTGCTCATGACACATCAGACAGCAATGCACAGGCACTTGCGCTGAAGTCGCTGCGGCTTGCTCAGGTCTGGCCCAAGATCGCGGCCTGGTTCGTGCTGCCGGACGGCAGCCACACCATCCTGAGGCAGCCGCTGTCCTTCCTCATGCCCTCCAAGGTGAGCCCTGTGATGGCTGTTATCACGCTGCAGCCATGTATGGCTCCCTGCGCTCCCTGCAGCAGCAGGGCTGCTTCCCTGTTGGACCCAATCATGCGCGAGGCGCTGCGCCTGGCGCAGGTGGACGACTGGAGCGCCATCGCCAAGAAGTACAGCCTGCACGACCGCTTTCCGCCGGCGCGCCCTGCCGGGCGTGAAGCATTGCAGGCGTAAAGCATTGCTGGCGCGCGGCAGCAGATGCATGCGCAGAGCTGTTCATACAGACGGCCTGAGGTGTTGGGGTACTGCAGCATGCCTGGCAGCGCTGCCGCCGCCGGGCTCTAGCTGCTCCATGCATGCAGGCACCCATGTGGTTGCCACATAGCAAGCCGCATGTCAATGTTTCTTTCGCCTCATGCTTGCCACACACAAAGTGCTACGCTGCAAGCGGAGCCGTTTAGAGAGCTGCAGTGCGCAGCCTCCATGCGCGATGCTGAGCGGGTGCAGTTGTGCGAGCCTTCTGCAGCGCACTCGAGCATAATCCGCAACGCGAGCGCCAGTCTGGCTTGCACGCGCGCTTGACCGGCCGGCGGCCCGCTCTGCGCAGCTGGAGCAGTGGGACTTCATGGACGCCATGCTGACGTTCGAGTCTGACATGTTCTGCAACGTCACGCGGCTGCGCCAGGCCGGCTACGACGGGCAGGTCCGCTCGCCTTCCGCCCATGGGCAGGCGCTGGTAGCAGTGAGGCGTGGCAGCTGCGGCTGGCCACGCAGCTCCAAGGATGTATATCTAATGCGAGCTCCTTGCGGGCGCATGGCTTCTTGCAGACATGAGCATGTCAACTCAGCCGTTGTAGGGTCTGGTCTCATGCGTGGCTGTTGCGCCAAAGGTCGCTCTTAGATGCGAGGCAGAAGCACTGCATGAGCGCGCTCTGTGCGGGCGCAGAAAGTGGACACGACGGAGATGTTCCTGCGCAAGCTGGATGACCTGGTCGCGGCCAAGGTCATCCCCGACCCGGCCGCCTGGCGCAAGGGTGCCAGCAAGTGAGCACCGGCCGGCCCAGGATATGCTGCTACAGTGGTGCACCAAGGCAGCGCAGGAAGGCAGACAGGATTGGGCATATGGCCGGGGCGCGCCGCCTGTCAAGGCCCAGCAAGGACAAGGCGGTGTAAGCAGGGAGTGGGGCTGCTCAAGCAGGGTGCATGCTGATGATTGCTGACGGCATGCATGGCAGGGGCAGGACTGCAAGCACCATGATAATGGCGGCATGTACTTGGTTGCTTTGTTTGCATAACGTGCTTGGCAGGTTGGAGAGCAGGACATTTTCCCGGGCTGCAAGGAGGCCAGAAATGCATGCAGCGCGGGGTTGTGTTTTCCACATGGACCCTAATGGATCCTGGACCTGGGTAGCTGAGCATGAGGGAGCTCTATAGACCTATTCACAGACTATCAAGCAATTCCTGCCTAGTCCCTGGACCTCGCAGGCCCCGTCTAGTACAAACTTGTCCACGGTTCCAAAAGCTCTGATGTGGACTATCGAGCCCTGGAGATGTCCTGGGGAACTGCAGGAACTGGAGCACAGCTGGAGCACACGTGCAACGGTCGTGCAGCATTGCCAGGTCTTAACTATCACCGGACTCGCAGCTCGCACCAGGCACGGATAGCTCTGAGAGCGTACCTTTACAGCAGGAAGTACACCTGCCGCCCCTGCGCCACGCACAATGTCCAGCATGGTAAGCATGAAGCGACCGTGCTTATGACTTCAGCTTCCTGCAGTGCTGCGTTATATGTCAGCACGTGCATAAGTCCCACAAGCGCTAACGTGCAGCTGGGCGTGTCTCAGCTGCTGCAGGCCGTCTCTCTTGCCGGAAGCAGCAAGTGCAACCGCGAACACGATGTGGGGCAGCGGCTGTGGCTGCGGACGAGGCAACTGCGCCTGCGCATGAGGCGAAAGAGCAGAGCATGGGCCCTGCGGCACGGGCAACGCTGCAGATGCTGGAGTGGCCTCGCCTGTGTGCGCACATTGCGCGCTTTGCGTCCACCACGCTCGGCCGGCAAGCCGCGCTGGAGCTCCAGGTCAGCACCACCTCTGCTCTCGCACATGCTCCTGCCACTCTTGTTTGCAAACACTGGTAGAGAGCTTGCTTGCTGCACTCCGCAGTCCAGGCCTGAGGAGTTGAGTGCGTTTGCCTACTTTGGCAGCCCGCCTATGTCCGCACTTTGACGTGTGACTCCTGCTTCTTACGTGAGGAGCCAAGGCAACACAAGTGAGCACATACACTGTCACAAGTGTGACAGAGCAAGCATGCTGGCCCTCCCACTGCCCTGTGCACTGCCTATGCATTGCCCAAGTGCTGGGCAAACACAGTGTCGACGGAATACGACGCACTTTTATATCAGTACCGGGTTATTGGCGCGCAGGTGGGGGCGACCCAGGCGCAGAGCGAGGTGCTGCTGGCGGAGACGCGCGCGGCGGACATGCTGGAGCTGGAGCTCGCGACCGAGCTCGACTTTGGCGGCATCAGCACCTCGCAGGCGAGTGCTGCCTGCCTGTCTGGTGGACAAGGAGGGTCGGTGACCCCAGAGTTGGTGTGACCAGCCTGGCTGACAGCAGTGCCATGTGCGTGAAGGCTCAATTTTTTTAAACGCACCACACGGAGCGTGTACGGCCATCTGCGCAGGCTGCTGAGGGCGCCAAGCGCGCCAGCCGCGGCGGGCTGCTGACGGGCGCGCTGCTGGCGGCGGCGGCGGGCGCGCTGGCGGGCGCCGACAGGCTGCAGCGCCAGGTCGCGGCCGCCGCGCGCCAGGCCGGGCCGCAGGCGCCCGGCTCGCCGCTCTGGCCGCTGCTGGCTGGGCTCAAGGCATGGCCCTGACTTTGGTCTGGGGGCATGGCGGTTGTGCACGCAAGGACCGCTTACGCGTCTGCGTGGTGAGACACTGTCACGTGTGTACATATTAAAGCTGGGTCGTGACAGCCCACTCCAGAAGGGCTGAATTGTATACATAGGCCCTATCCTCTGCCAGTGAGGATACGCCTGCCAACAGGCATCCTCAGGGTGCGAGATGGTGGGCCGCAACACGGCAGGGCATGGCGACACACCCGGATCTGGTGGCAGACATTACGGCGGCGATCGATGAGGACATGCGGGTGTGCGAGGGCGCCAGCGACGACGTGCGGCGCACGCGCGGCCGCTGCCGCGCGCTGGAGGGCCGCCTGCGCGCGCTGCTCAAGGCGCTGCCGGGCGAGGTGTCTGAGCAGGTGCTGCAGAGCTCCTGCTGGCCCACAGTTACGACGAGTCTTTGCATTCTCCTCCTTCTGCTGTCCAAGTTCCTGGGGTTAGGGTGCTGGCACTATAAACTTTGCTGTCATGTCGAGTGGAAATAAGAATGTTAAAGGCACAGAGTACGAGTTCAGGAGCTGTTTGCTGCAGGCAGAAGCAGCAATTCTCGCATGATTATGCAGGATCGCAGGCTCTCTGATGGCTTGACGCCCAAGGCGCAAATGCAGCAGCGCCTGCCTCGTCTCCAAGCGCTCGTGCCCTCATGCGCAGCCGGGCAGTAAGCGTGGCCGTATGGGCGGCAGCGCGCATTACTTTGTGACAATGCGTACGACCATTTGTAGGCAGGCCCTGCGGCGTACCGTAGTTTGTTGCAGAGGAGCGGCCCCTGCGCAGTGAGCGTGCCCGTATGGGCGGCAATGGCGCATTTATTTCGTGAGTGCGTATAACAGTGAGCCCAGGCGGCCCTGCGGCCTGCTGTGATTCACCTGCCTGGGCTCATTGTCATACGCATTGTCACGAAACAAACGCGCCGCTGCCGGCCATGCGGCCACGCTCACTGCGTGGCTGCGGCCGCGCCTCTGCAACAAAGTACAGCTCGCCGCAGGGCCTGCCTGGGCTCATTGTCATACACATTGTCATGAAGTCAATGTGCCGCTCAGTTGCCCGGGCGGCGATATAAGGGCAGCTGAGCTCTCCTGGGGCACGCGCGGCAGGGCGGGCGGCTGTGCGTGGCGGCGGCGGCGGGCGAGGGCGCGCCCCGCGGCAATCTGCTGGGCGCCAGCGGCGCGGGCGGAATGCAGTTTGTGGAGCCGCCGGCGGCCGTGCCGCTCAACAATGAGCTGGCGGCCGCGCGCGCCGAGGCGCTGGCCGCCGACGAGGCCGTGCTCTGGCGCCTCACCGGGCGCGTGGCGGACGCGGAGGCTGACCTGACGCGCGCGCTGGATGTGGTGCGGCCACAGGCGCCTGCTCTGTTCTGTAGCCTCGCATTTGGGCTCCGCGCAGCAGCCCCTCTTCCTTGCCAGTGCCTGCACGGGCTGAGCGGCGAGGCACACCGCAGAGAGCGTGCGAACCGGCACCTCGCCGCACATATTGCAGGCATCATGGTGTGCTGTGCATGGGCTGTTATCAGAATGTGGGGTAGGTGAGCTTCTGCTGTACGTTCCGGTGGGTCAGAGCTTGCGCCGCTGTCTGCACGCGCGCCTCGCCCCTCGCTGCAAGATGCCCGACTAGGCCGCCGCGCGCCTGCCAGCCTCCCGGCTGCCGCCGATGGGCCGCGCCGCGGACGCTCCCGCCGCCGCAGCGCGCATGCCATGCTCGCTGCGCGCAGGTGGTGTGGCTGGACGTGGCGGCCGCGCGCTCGCGCTACGGGCGCTGGGCGGACGGCCGGCTGCCAGAGTTCACGGCCTTCCCGCGCGCCGGGCGCGCGCGCACCAAGCGGCAGGCGGAGGCCGACGCGGCGGCGGCGGCGGACGCGGCCGCCGCCGCGCTGCAGGACCCGGACGCCGCGCTGCTGATGCGCCTGCGCCGGCTCAGGTTCTGCCGCGCACGGCCAGCCTTGTGCTCCCCATGCTTCAAGTGCTTGAGACAGGGCCGTCCTGCTGCCCCTTTGCCTGCACTGGCTCAGACCCACCATGCCTGCTCACCTGCCAAGACAGGTCTTCAAGAAGCAGACATGCAGAATAGCGAGTGCCGGGCGCGATTTTCGTGCATGCCGGCTCGGGCAAAGGACGCAAGCCGGCCATGCGTGTGATTCTGGCGACGGATTAGGGGCTGGAGTGCACCTGCTGCTGGCGCACGTGCCCGGCCCTGACCACTGGCGCATCCTGCAGGCACCCGCTGCTCTACGGCGACTACCTGCTGAAGAAGGAGCAGCAGCAGCGCGCGCCGCAGCGCGCCGGCGGGGACGCCGGCCCGCTGCGCCGCTTGAGCAACCGCAAGGACGTCATGGCGCGCGTGCATGGCCTGGGCGCCCAGGCACGCCCGTCTTGCTGCGCTGCTGACGCCTGCGAGTAGCGGCGCCGCACGCCTCGACTTTGCTTAAGCATGGCGCGGAGAAAGGTGGACAGGCTCTGGTATGCTGCCGGCCGGGGTGACAACTCTCAAGCTTTGAGTGGGCAACCGCAAGGATGCTGCGTCTGACATCGGAAGCGCCCGCACTTGGCCATGCCGCGTTCGAGGTCCTCACAAGCCTGCATGCCGGCTGGCATGTTTGTCGCTGTGCTGCACCCCGCATTCATGCCCTGCGCCAGGCCTTGACGACAACGCGCCTGCGCGCGCAGGACCCCGGCGCTGGCGACGGAGCGGCGGAGGACGCCAACGAGCCGGAGGCGCAGCCGCCGGTGCCGATCGACGTTTGCGTGCGGCCGGGCACGCGCTGCGTGATCATCACCGGGCCCAACACCGGCGGCAAGACGGCCACCATCAAGGTGCCTCGCTCCCAGGGTGTTCCGGCCTAGTGGCTTTGTGTGCTTTGTGTGCTGCCGCCACAGCAGAGCTCTTGCATATGTCAACCTCGCAAATAGCTCAATTTGCAGGGAACATCTCATGGGAGTGAGGCTTATGCAGCGCTGGATTAGGCCAGGGTTAGGGTTAAGCTGGGCCGGGCCGAGCGGCAGGCGGTCGGCCTGGCGGTGCTGCTGGCCAAGGCGGGCGTGGCGGTGCCAGCCGCGCCGCCCGTGCGGCTGCCGCCGTTCTCGACGGTGCTGGCGGACATCGGCGACGAGCAGAGCCTGTCTGCCAGCCTGTCCACCTTCAGCGGGCACCTGCGCCGCACGCAGGCGTGCGCCCTACCCTACCCTGTACCCCACCTGCAAATCTGTGGCTATTGTTAGCCGGACACCTGCTGAGTGGGGTTGCTGCGCTTGCCGCGGCTGGCTGACAGCTGGCTGACATGCTGATGCTGTGCCGGTCATGCCGAGCAGGTTAGCTCAGGACCACAGGGTTGCAAAAGATGGCCACGCTGAGAATGCGCGCACACCGCAGGCAGGTCTGTTGGCATGCGCTTAGGCCCTGCTCCTCTGACGTTTCGCGCGCGCGTCTACGCGCGCCAGGCGCTGCGGCGCGAGGCGGACGGCGCCGCGCTGGCGCTGCTGGACGAGGTCGGCACGGGCACGGACCCCGGCGAGGGCGCCGCGCTGGGCGCCGCGCTGCTGCGCGCGCTCGCGGCCGATGGCGCGCACCGCACCGCGGCGTTCACGCTGGCGACCACGCACCACAGGCGCGCGCATCAAGCGCCGCGGCTGGTGCCAGCCCCGTTGGCGCAGGTCAGGCCCCGTGTGTCTGTACATGGTAAGTGATGGCGAAGGTGCAGGTTGAGCGAGGCGTAGATACGTTGTTAATGATACTATAAACACTCTGTTCAATCAAGGTGGTGGAGGTCATGTGCACGGCAAGGTGAGCGGCCCGCGCTGCGGCGCAGCTCGCTGACGGCGATGAAGTACGCGGACGCGAGCTTCGAGAACGCGAGCGTGGAGTTTGACGAGGCCGCGCTGCGCCCGACCTACCGGCTGCTCTGGGCCGTGCCCGGCCGCTCCAACGCGCTCAACATCGCCGCGCGCCTCGGCCTGGAGCCCGCCGTCGTTGCGGACGCGCGCGCGCGCCTGGGCGACTCCCAGGTGGCCCCCGCTCCCACGTGCCTGATCTGGGCAGACCTGGCTGGGGACCTATGGCAGTGAAATACCCTACGTCTGCATGACCGCGCTTTCTTGCAACGCGCTGCTATCAGCCCTGCGGTTGTCAGGGTGCGGCAAGGAGCGCAGGGAAACATGAGTGGAGATATTACATGTCATACCTTCATTTTGGCCGTAGGCACGTGTGGACGATGTGATCGTGCAGCTGGAGGACCTGCGGCGCGCGGGCAATGCGGATGAGGCGGCCGCAGAACGCCTGCGCGCGCAGGCGGGCCAGCTGCGCTCCAGCCTCGCCACGCGACGGTGCGCGCGCGGCCACATGCGCCACGTTGCCTCATTTGCATGTTGGACGGCACTGATGCGTGAGGCGCGAGCAGTGTATACTGGGTGACAGCATGCGACCGTTCATACATACTGGGCATGTAAATGCCGCAGCTTGCTGGTCAGCGCCTAGGCGTTGCAGTGTGGGGCGCGCAGCGAGCAGTGCGCTGGCTGAGGCGCCCTGGGCGTTTTGGGAGCCCAGCCAATGGCACACCGTGGTGATGCGGCGGGGTGTGGGCCGAATTCTTCGCGAAGAAAAAATATATTCAAGTACAGGCATGTCCACGTCCACCTCCTGGCGTCAGGCGGCGCGTCGCGGAGGGCGAGGCGCGCGCGGCGCTGGCCGAGGCGGAGGCTGTGGCGCGCGCGGTGAGCCAGGCGCTGGCGCGCCTGCGCGACGTCGCAGCGCGGCGGCGGGCGGCCGACGCGGCCGCGCGCGCCGCCGCCGAGGCGGCCGCGCAGGAGCTGGCCGTCCAGGCAAAGGCGCGCCCGTGCGCACATGCTGCGCGGCTGCTGACGGCTGTGCCGGCGTGCGACCCCTGCACCCCTTGAGCTGACCTCCTGCTGCGGCAGATTGCGGCGGCGGTCAGCGCGCAGCAGTCTGACGGCTGGGTGCCCAAGGTCGGCGCCAAGGTGTTCGTCCCGCGGCTGGGCGGCGAGGCGAAGGTGCGCCTGGGCGCAGCGAGGCCGCGGTCTGCTCCAACATGCGCTGCATCAGCCTATCGATGTTGTGTGTCGATAGATGGCGCTAGGCGACCGTGTGAGCAGGTTGTGTATGAGCTGGTCGAGATGCGCTGTCGGAGTATGTGCGTCTGAAGGCGGCCCTGAAATACCTCACAGCTTGACATTGCCGCGCAGGTCGTAGCAGCCAAGGATGGCGAGCTGTCGCTGCAGATGGGGCTGCTCAAGGTCACCGCAAAGCTGGATGAGGTCAGGCGGAAACGATAGCGCGCAGTTTTGCATTGCATGTACAAAGTAGAGTGTTACGTGCCAGGCTTCTTCATGCTTTCCCAGGTCAGGTAGGTTGCATCCCTTCTTACAACACCTGCGTGCAGCAGTGACAGAAGTGCAGTGCACCGCAGCAGAAGCAAGACTTCAACCTCCTGAGTAAGGCATGGCCTCGTCATGTTGATAGGACTGGTGCATGGTAGCGCTGCCACCATCCTCATCACACCAAGCGCGCAGCCAGCTCCGGCCAGCATGTGTCACAAACTGCCTCAGACAGGGCATGGCCAGCGCAGCCGCAGGCATGGAGTGGTGCGCCGCTGCCTCGGCACGGCTGTCACCTCACTGGCACAATGTCATCGATCTGCGGCCAGCAGCCACCACACATCAGTGCTCATGCTCATGCATGTCAGGCCTGCAAGCGCAGGCCTGACATGCTGTATGGGCAAGCCAGCACAGACCGCAAAGGCCCTCTCATCTATGCAAGCAGGCGGGCGTCTGGCACGTCGTCCGCCCGACGCCATCCGCCCTTTATCTGGAGCTGTGCATGTGGTATTCAGCTCACAGCAACCATGCCCGCGCGGCGAGCATGCGGGCGGGAACATTGCCATGGCCGCGCGGCGCGCCTTGAGGATCATGCGCACGCACTCGGTGGCCAGCGTGAGCGCGGACGTGGTCACCAGCAGCGGCTGCACGACCGCCTCGTCCAGCATGTTGCTCACCGCGCCCTTGCGCACGTTGATGCCCGCCGCCGTCTCGCCCTGCGCGGCGCCGGCCTTGAGACTGGGGCGCCCACGGCGACGCGACCACCCGGCAGGGGGAGGCTCAACGGGGCGCCCCAAGCAGCCGGCCACTCGCCTGCCAAGTCCAGCGTGAATTTCATGCGCCCTGTGCACAGTTGTTCCCCGCCGCGCCCCTGCCCTCCGCCGTGACGAGCCGGGACACTCCGGGCTCTTGCGGCGAGTCAAACCCACATGAACAACAGAAGGTGAGGACCAATGCGCAGCAGCTGCCCAGTTGTCAGGGCAATCCGCTTCTTCTCACTTCTTCGTAACTGAGTTGGCAGACGCTCGGGCCCTGGCACCTGCGCGTGGCGGTTGCGCAGCTCGGTGACGATGGCGATGGGGTTGAGCCCTGCGTTCTCGGCCAGCGTGAAGGGGACCACCTCCAGCGCGTCCGCGAACGCGCGCACGCAGTAGCTCTCCATGCCCTTCGCGCGCGCGCGCGCGGGACTGGCTGGGGCTAGGTTTAGGGCAGGTTAGGGTAGCTTTCCATGCCATGCGCGCGCGCGGCGCCCGCGTGACGCCAGCCTCCGCCGACCATGGAAGAGTACGCGTGCATGCAGCACGAGGCACTCATCTGGCAACATAGCACATCCCACCTGTGCACCAACACGCGCCAACAGCGGCGCAGCTGATCAGGTGGTCAACAGCAACATCAACCCGCACCCTAACCCTATGACAAAGCTAGCGCGCGGGCGCGCCACGAGCGTCTTGGCCCAGCGCGCCAGCTGCGTGCCGACCTCCACCTCGGGCGCCGCGCCGCCGGGCACCAGGAAGCGCTTGTGCACCAGGCAGCGCACGACGCACAGCGCGTCGTGCAGCGAGCGCTCGGCCTCCTCCAGCACCAGCTTGTTGCTGCCGCGCAGCAGCACGGTCGCCGTGCGGCCCGCGCGCTCGATGCCGGTCACCTTGACCAGCTTGCCCTTGCCCACCTGCGCGCGGCGCCGGGCGGGCAGTTGGCGTCTGCGTCTGCACGCCGTGGCCGGTCACTCTGCGTGCAACCCCGCATGCTCCTCCAGCTCGCTGAACCCACTACCTGCGCCATGCAGCACGGTCGCGCAGCGGGGCGACCCCGCGCGCACCGACAGCTCCTCCACCAGCGCGGCATGGCCCAGCTTGGCCGGGCGCATGTGGTCCACGTGCGAGATGGGCAGGCAGCCCAGCGTCTTGCTGATGAAGTCGATGTCCTCGCGCTCCACGTCCGTGACCACCAGGATCTTGGCCTTGGCCTGCGCCACGCGCGCGCACGCGTGAGCCGCCCGCTTTTCACCGATAGGGCCAATAGGGCCGTTAGGGCCGATGCCGACCCAGCTCTTCGGTTCCGTGCGCGCGTCACGAGCCCCGGGGCACAGGCCAGCAGGCAGCACTCGCGGGAGGCGCTCGCGTGGTCTGGTCAACCAAACCTAACATTGATCCTAAACTAAGGTACTCAAGGGGTGCAGACTTCCGGGGTGCAGATTTCCGAGCGCCCGCAGCAAACACCGGGCGCCCGCGCGAGCGGCAGGCGCTCTGTGACGGGCGGGCCGGGGAGGCTGCGGGCATGCGCGGGGCGGCACCAGGTAGTGCAGCGACAGGTCGGTCACAGCGTCGCGCAGGATGGACTTCTGGATGAGCACCACGTTGGCGCCACTGGCGCGGATTTTCTTGATCATCTGCAAGATGTAGTTCCGCTCCTCCTTCAGCACCCTGCGCGCCGAGCAGGCAACGCATCGTGCTCTTCACGAGTGCAGCGTCACTAGGCGCATTTGTTAGTTAACTTACCTATCCACGCCATTGTGAGTCAAAATTAATACACTTGTGCAGTTCGATGCAGGGCACATGGCTGCCGCACGCTTTCGCAGGCTGCGCCTGGCGCACACGCTGACAGGTGGCATGTTACTCCACTGAACGTATGGAAAAGTTGCCGCAGTTTGTGCACTCTTGGGTGCCCAGGCAGCACACTGCTGTGCATGAATACAGTCTCCTGGGGACGACAGGCAGGTTGCTTGAAGAGCGATGAACTGCAGCGCGCCCTGTGGGCGGCGCATGCGCGCGGCACTGCGCGCCGGAGGGCGCGCGCGCGCGCGGCCGCACCGGTCCATCTGCGCGTAGTCTGAGATGATGACGTTGTTCTCCAGGTCGGTCTTGGGCGGCGAGATGCAGAACTGCAGCAGCGCAATCTTGGCGCCCTCTATGCGCGTGGGCCCGCCCGCGCTCGTGCTCGCCTTCTGGTCGAACACCATGCCGGGCACTGCCTCGGAGTCATCCACCGTGCCGCCCAGCTTGGTCACCACCTTGATGTCCTTCAGGTCCAGGCTGCGCCGCGCCCCATGCATCGCTCTCTTCAATAGGGTTAGGGTAGGGTAGGTCTGCACTCTGTAGGCGGCGGCGCGGCCTGGCGTGCACGCGGCGGCCATCTGCCTAGCACTGCCTCCCAGGTTGCCCACCGAGCGCTGCACGCGTGATCGCTACCTGGCCGGCCACCGCACGACGCCATGCATGGCTCGTGCTGTATGAGCACAGGCTGAAAGCGGTCTGGCCGACAGCGCACGGAGGGCGCGCACAACTCGGGGCGCGCGGGGTCGAGCACTTTGAGCACGCAGTCGACCGCCATGGGCGACAGCAGGCTCGAGTACTGCGACACGACCTTGCTGCTCAGCGACCTGCGCGCCCCCGGCGCGCACGCGCGCTGGCCGCTGTACCGCATGCTCGGATAGCCCGGTCTTGCAAACACACTCCGACGCACCTGCACAGCCAGAAACTGCATGCATGTGCATGTTGACAAACAACCCATCATTATCATAACTTGCCGGTGCAGCTCTCCCATGCTCAGACCTCCATTGCAGGGGAACATCACAGGCACACGGACACAAACGCGCGGCGCACGTGTTGGCGGCCTTGATGAGCGCGGCGCGGTCGTCCAGGTCGACCGGGATGGCGACCGCCTCCAGGATCTGCACCGCCTTCTCGGCCGCCGCCGCAAACGCGTCCGAGATGACGGTCGGGTGGATCCCGCGCTCCAGCAGGTCCAGGCACTTCTTCAGCAGCGCGCCGCAGATCACGGTCACGGACGTGGTGCCGTCCCCCGCCACCACATCCTGCGCGGGCAGGGCTGTCCAGGGTTGGCTCGCCACGGCTTGGTGGTCAGTGACAGAGCTGCAGGCTGCAACCCGCCAAGAAGCAGGAGGTGAAATGCTGTGAACGCGACAAGCGTGAAGGAACACAACGCCCTTATCTGCCAACCAAGTTCAAAACACGAGGATGTTGCCGGTAGGCTGCGAGGAGAGCGCATGCAGCGCGCCTGCGACTTGGCCAGCTCGACCAGCATTTTGGCCGCCGGCTGCAGAACTGTCATCTTATTGAGGATGGTGGCCCCATCGTTGGTGATGATCACTTCGCCATTCGCTTGGCATACCTGCAGACCAGGCAGCATGTGCAGCAGGCGATGTCGAGCGAGGGAGCATTGCGGCAGTGATGCGTTGGGCCGAGCGCATACCATCTTGTCCATACCGCGCGGCCCAAGGCTGGTGCGGATAGCGTCCGCCACTGCCTTGGCCGCCTCAATATTTGTCGTGCGCACATCCTTTTTCCTTGCATTCTCTCTACACAAGGCACTGGATCTTCAGTCCAAGGCGCTGCAGTCTTTGCACAGACACTAAACTTGTGCAGCAGAGGCAGCAGGAATTTGCAAGCACAAACTTGCACAGGGCAAGCTTACTTGAAAGTTTCGCCCTTTGCCTTCCGGCTCGCGGCCGGGGCCGCCATAAGCACGCCCTTATGCCACTCGCGTTCGCGAGAAGAGTGATCGCTCTTCCAGATGGAGTGCGTAAGCGCCGCCTGATAAAGGCAGGTCCTGTGCGCACTACACTGGGCTACACTGGGCTATCAGCACAGGAACGTAGAAACAAGATGGAATGGACTGCCTGGGACCGGTGCAGTCCTCACGCCAGTTTTTTTCGCCTCCTTCCCGCCAGGCAGCCTATTAGCTCAATTTATAAATTGACTCACTAGAGACCTCTGCAGCTGAGCATGAGTGCCAGGAGCCCTGCAGTGCAGCGCATGGCCTGGCGCTTGGCACGCACCGTGAGGCCCGGACAGCGCCTGCACGCTGCGCATGCTGGGCGTCTGCAGAACGCGTTGCTGGGAGCGGGCCTCGCTGCAAACACGGAAGAGCGCTGTGTGGTGATGATCTGCAGCAAGGACGTCTCAGCCCCGTACGTTGCTATGCAGGCTGCCCCGAGTGGCAGCTCGCGAACGTTTTACAAGCGCGAGCTGCCGTGCCCACCCGCCGTTGCCTTTTCTTCCCCAGAAGGTGAGCCATATATACATTATTGCCAGACTGTGGCAGTGGTCACCGGTAATATCACCAGCAGGCAGCTTGCTGGACCTGGTTCTCGTCAATGTTTGCGATGCTGACGCAGGCAAGCGGCTGTTCAGCGAAGCGCTCCTGGATGGCACGCTGGAGGGCTTCTTCAAGCTCATCGAGCACTTCCGCACCCAGGACGAGCCGGCCTTCTGCGGCCTGGCCAGCCTCGCGATGACGCTCAACGCGCTGAGCGTCGACCCGCGGCGCGTCTGGCGCGGCCCCTGGCGCTACTTCCATGAGAAGCTGCTCGACTGCTGCCTGCCGCTCTCCCGCGTCGAGGACGCAGGCGTGACGCTGCAGGAGGCACGGCCGCGGCCTGTGGTGGAGCCTTGTGCTTCCGCATCAACAAGCGCCAGCAGCCAAACCTGTGCAGTGCGTGAAGCTGTGTGCGGCGCAGGCGGCCTGCCTAGCGCGCTGCAACGGAGCTCGCGTCGATGTGCGCGAGGCCGGGTCGTTCTCCGTGGAGGAGTTCCGGCAGCAGCTGGCGACCGCCGCGCGCAGCGAGCATGAGCACGTCATCGTGGCGTACTCTCGCAAAGCATTCTCACAGACAGGCGCGCCATGGGCCTAGCAGCAGTAGCAGGCCTGCTCCATGTCATAATCCATTTAGCGTGCAGCCTAGTGGAGATAAAGAGCACCTTCGCATGTGCGTGGTGCATCGCTTCTCCCCTCGTACGCATTGTTGCAGTTGTGATTATTGTGCTGTGCGTTGCGTCGTGGCAAGGCGAAGAAGGAAGGATGATGCCGTGTGACAGCCAAGCGCTGTAACACCACTGTCAGCAACCCTGCAATGACACACCCTCCCCTGTGATGCTTTACCCATGCATGCTGCAGTACAAGCCATCCCGACTCATCTTTGCATGTGCTGACGGTTGTGCAGGTGATGGCCACTTCAGCCCCATAGGCGGCTTTCATGCCCAGCGGGACCTGGTGCTGATCCTGGACACCGCCCGCTTCAAGTACGCTCCGCACTGGGTGCGAGTCATCGTTGATGTGCATGTGTGTATGTGCTGCGGGCCTGGCCACAGGTGTGTCACTGTGCGTGCCAGCCTCCAGTCGTATGATCGGGTTGATGACGCGATGGAGCAGGATAACAATACCCTGCGTGATTGCATAGTGGCAAGCCGCCGCACTAGCCCAAGAGCTATGCGTACTCCTAATGCAAAGTCCTGTGCTCAGCAAGCATGCGCCACTGTGTGCTATGCAGGGCAACATATAGACAGAGTGGGCTGCAGTGCAGACCAAGCGCGTGGTCGGTGCAGGTACCAGTGCACGGGCTGTACGAGGCGATGCAGGCGCGTGGGTCGCAAGGCGAACGCCGCGGGTTCCTGCGCCTGAGCGCGCACCCCCGGCTGGAGAGTGTCCTCTTCACCCTGGACCTGCAGGGCGGGCGCGCCCTGCGGATGTTTCCTGACAAATCCGTATCACTATGCTGGCACCTTGCATTTGCAGCAACATGCGGAGCAACGCTATCTGATGAGACGTCAGAGCTGTTGCTGCAGCATGTTGGATAAGTGAGGTGTCTAAGGTGTCTAAATTGCAAAGCCTGATGGCCCCCACTTCCCGCCTGTGCACAAAGCACGCTCAAATCCACCCACGCATACATCCCTGAGTATGCTGTCACGTCTGTCAACCGTCCAGGACCATCATCAGGCAGACCATGTGATCGCCTTGCAGGGAGTGGCAGCTCGCGCGCCACTTCGTGGAGCACACGCTGCCGCGGCTTGCCATCGGGCCCGCGCCGGGCTCGGCGGCTGAGCTCGTGACGCGGGCCGTCGCAGCCGCGCCTCTGGCCGCGGCGGTGCAATTCCTGGCCGAGCGCGACGGCTCCAGCTGCAGCGGGTGCATTCCTGAGGTGGGGCCCAGCCTGTTCACGAGCGTCGCACCCATCACTCCCGGTGCTCGCATGAGCATGGGGGTTTATAAATAACAGAGTGATGCACTGGGATTCGTCGCCAACGGGGCTTGGCGATCTCAGTGCGCGCATAGCGCCTGCATGCCCCAAACGCCGCAGCGCTTTCAGTCGCCAACGCTTCGTTTCTAGTGACGAGGCTGTAAGCTGTGCGCGTCATTCACCGGGTCACCAGCTGTCCGGACGAATGAGTATGACGTGGAGTTCTGCAGTGTCTGCTGCCTGGTGCGCATCAGTTGAGCTAGCTATAGACGCATGCGCTCAGGCCGCCATCCAGCAGCTGCTGGCGGAGCTGCGCGCGCTGCCGCTGCACGCCGCCGTCGCGGCCGCCCTGGCGGAGCGCGGCCCCTCGCCGGACGCGCCCGGCACCGCCCGCCTCCTGGCCGAGCGCCTCACTGCGCTCATGCTGCTCGCGCCGCCGCCGCTCCGGGCGCAGGCGCGCCAGCAATGGTATCAGGATATAGGATGTCTGCATACCTTGAGGGCCATGTGGCTATGGTGCAGCTCAAAGCTCGCCCTGCATCAGCACAGACGCCCCAACAAGGGCGTGTCTGCATCATGTGCGTGTCACTGGCGCTGGGAGGCTTGCTGGGCAGCACTTGGGAGCGCCACATCAAAGGCATGCAGTCTGAGCGTTGCTCTCTGCGAGGCTGCGCCTGCCTGGTGTGACAGCCATGCTCTGGTGGACAGGCGGACTGGCTGCGGCTGGTCGACACCTCCGCCGCCGGCGTGGTGGCCGCGGAGGTGGCCTTCCTGCGCGCGCAGCTGGCCGAGGTGCCCGAGCTGGAGGCGACTGCGCGCGACGCAGAGCGCGGAGGCGACGGCGCTGCGGCGTCCTCGTGTGATGCGACTGGCTGCCTCCCTCTAGTGCTGCAGCCCTGTGCGGCACCTGCTGTGTGTGAGGAAGCCGCCACTGGCAGTGCTGCTGTGCCAGGAAACGCTCGCGTTGGTGTGTCCGAACATGTGGACGTGCAGCAGGCCGTAGGCAGTGCAGCTGCGAGGATCAGCAACAATGGATGCGAGCCGAAGGGGATGGGTTAGGCGGGGTGTCTAACATGCCTGTGTTGCCGGGTGATTCTAGGCCAGTGCCAGCAGAATGCAGTACTTGCTGCTGTGTGGGACAACAAGAATGAGCTCTGGCCTGGCTGGAGCATGCCGGTGTGGTATGCAGGTGCAGCACTATGAGGCTTGACTGGTTGAAAATGTCCCCCAGTAAGTGAACATGTCTGAGGCGCCTTTCCAAAAAGCTTTTTAACCTTCATGAAGGCATGTCCTTGCTCACCAAAGCTCCCCAACAAGGCCTAACACATACAGCATGCACAGATGCATGCCTCTTGCACTCTTAAAATTGGCAGTAAGGAACTCTCACAGCACTGGCACTCGAGCAAGCCGAACACACACCGGAGAGGAGGCAAGCAACTCCCTGGCATATGCAGACGCACACTGACTACCGGTGTCTTGGCAGAGGTGAATGCAGGGGACATGCAGGTCTGCCAGGGCAACATATACAATGACGCAAGCGGCACGCGGGGTGCTCGCCTGCAAGTTCCTTGGCGGGCTTGTAGCCAGCACGTGCAGCACCCATGATGCGCCCATCCCCAAAAGCTTGACATCCAAAATCCATGATGCTGGTGCGGCAGCATGCGAGCGCCCCCATGCAGGCGCACTCTTGAGCTGACCTCCGCGCACAGACCAGAACAACTTCCGCAGCCTCAAAAGGCACCTCCAGTCATGACCTAACCACTCCCAATGCCTCATGCAGAGCCTTGATTGTGACACAGCAGGGCTGAGTGGAGGTAAGCTCCATTGCACGTAAAGGCACTGAGCTGCAAGCGCGTCCAAAACTGTGACATAGTTTACACTATGACATAGTAGCACATACATGCGCTCTGGCAGCAAGGCTTCCACCCAGGTATACCAAGGCAGTCTGCCAGCCTGCCCGTTGTGAAGCTCATGCCTGCATATGCATGCACCCAAATGCAGCACAGGATGATAGTGCTGGCAGCTTTCTCAGGGCGATCAGAGCAATCCTGGAAGCGCGCATCACGGACAAAATGCGCAGTTCTCAGTTCATATTTGCCCCTGCACAGACTTAATAGGTCGTCACAGCACCGCCCAGAGGATGCCGACGCCGCAGTCCTACATGTCACATCAGCGGCTGCATGAAGCAGTCACAGCGGCAACCTCCGGGTCGGCAGAAGGGGTTTGGCATGGCCTGGTGGAGCTGCCCCCCATCCAGCTGTGAAGTGTCAGCGGGGCAGCGGCGGCGGGGGCGGAGGTGGCGGCGGCGGCGGCGGCGGCGGCGGCGGGGGCGGAGGCGGTGGCGGCGGCGGTGAGGCTGGCCCAGCGCGCCGCGGAGCGGGCGGCGGCAGCATGGGGTCAGGGTGTGGGTCCTGCAGAGGACTCTGTGGCTGCGCCAGCGCCTGCGTGGGCCTGGGCGACGGTGCTGCTGAGTACGCATGCACCGTCAGGGGCTGCGCCGGCGCCGGCGCAGGTGAGGCCAGCCCCTGTGGTGGCGGCGGCGGCGGCGGTGCAGGCGGCGGTGGCGGCGGCGGCGGCAAAGCTGGCCCCTGTGGAGGCGGCGGCGGCGGTGTTGCTGGCGGCGGCGGTGGCGGCGGCTGCTGTGGCGGCGGCGGGGCCGCTGGCGGCGGCGGCGGCAGCGACGTAGGTGGCGGCGGCGGCGGCAGGCTTGCCTGCGGCGCCAGCGGCGATGGGGTTCCTGCCGGCGCCTGCGGGGCCTGGGGCGGTCCCGGCGCGGCGTGCAGCCCCGGCGGCGGCGTGATGGCGGGCACAGACGCGTTGGCGACGGTGTGGTGGCCGGCGAGGCCGACGGCCGGGCCACCGACGTCGGCCGCGCCGGGCGTGGGCGCGAACGCAAACTGCACGCCCGTCGGCAGCTTGCCGGTCTGGCCTGCGGCCTTGATGGCGCCGTACGCGGTCACCTGCGCGCCGTAACGTGGCGGCTGGGTGCAGTCTCACGTACATAGGACAGTCTCTGCACATGAGGCAGCAAGGCAAGGAGTGTCAGACCTAGCAGGGATGGCAGCCATTGGAGACCCGCGCCGTGCCCCAATGCGCAACATCCTTGCGCATTAACAATTTTGATCACACTGCACATTGCGCAAGTGTTGGAAGGGGCGGCAGGCGCAAACCTCGCTGCCGTTCTGGCCGATGATGCGCACGTCGAGCGGCGGGGTCGGCGCGGCGTCCACCTCCCAGGCAGCGCCCCACCTGTACGCCATGCGCGCTCAGCGAGCAGGCTCTAACTGAGTACGCTACTGAGCCACATGCGCCAGCGGTGGCAGGACTGCTACAGTCCGAGATAACTGGCAGACTTCCGCCCCGCATGTGTGCCACCACACGTTGGTAGGTGCCACTTCCATGTGTCAGGGCAAGGGGTGCGGTGCTTACCAGCGAGCACATGCAATGGACACATGTCATTTTGAAAGCTTTACAGGAGATAAATCTGAGGATAGCGTGCGCATTAGCTGGCGAGCTTGCACGAAGGCACAGTATCAGGGCCTAACAGGTTGGAGTAGTGCCTAGAAGTGGCAGACTTGGCATGTCCACCAGTCTCCCCATTGATAAACGCACTGAGGCTGATGCGCCGGCAGCTGGTGCAACGAAGGCTGAAACAACACAGCTCATGCCTTGAGCTGGCAGTCCTGCATACAGGGCCGGCAGTCATGCAGGCGTATCCTGGAGCGCACTTGTTCGTCATCCCCATCCAGTCGCTGTCGCGCGCCTTAACCTGCACCGCCTTGACGCCGCCGGGCCCACCCGCAGCCTGCGCACACGCGCGGTAGGCGCCCTCAGCTCGTGCTTGACAACACCCAGGAGTTTGCGAGGCGTGTGTTAGCACCTATGAATCGTCTCTCATCCATGCCTAGACCCGCATTAATCTTCCTGCCTGGTTTCCTGCCTGCAGCCATGTACGTGCACAGCGACTGGTGATTAGCTCGTCACATGAAACAGACAATCATGCCATCCGGCCAAGCCTGGGCTCGCCGCGGGGCAGCGAGCAGCACCTGTACGGACAGCCGCAGCCAGCCGCCGGCGCCGCGGTTCTGGTCCACCAGCACCTGCGCCACCGTCCAGACCTGCCTGAGATCTGCAGCCACGCGGCTGCGCCTGGCATCCGTGCGCTCAGTTGTGCTAATGAGAGAGGGTGAGCTCATCCTCGGCTCTGGCGCCATGGCAGAGACCATGAGTAGTCACTGCTCGTGTCTCTCCTAGCCTGCTTGCCGCGGAGGTGGCGAGCGCGCGCGCCTTCACGTCCTCGGGCGGCGTGCACTGCACGCGGCGGTAGCGGATGTCCATGACGCCCCACCGCCAGGGCGCAATCTTGAGGTATGTCAGCGCCTGCCGCAGTCATGGCAGCATGTGAGCTAGTGAATTTATGCCACAGTCTTTTCAAACAGTTTCTAATGCCTGCATCGCCTGCAGTGAAATGCATGAAAAATGCATTTCAGGCAAGCTGATCACTACCTTCACAGACAATGCAGGGTCATGCATGTGAGAGACATCTCTCAGACAAGGGCGCAGCGTTGGGAGCGTGCCTGGATATCGAGGTGGTCGGCCTCGCACTCGGGGCACTGCAGGATGACACAGCATTCAGACAGTACACGTGCATATTAGCAAACTGCGTGAATGCAAGCCAGCTCTGTGCATGCCGAGAAGGAATAGTGTCTGACCTCATTCACAAGGACGCGTTTCTGTGATAGGTGGAGGGCACACAAAAGCAAAGAGGTGGACAGCTTTGGCTGTAACGAAGGAAGCGACGGAGCGAAGATGCTCGATCAGGCCAGCCGCGCCTGGCTACCAGCATGCGAGCAGCGCACCGAGTCGGTGATCATCACCGTCATGGACCTGTCATCAGGGTTGGCATTGCAGTGCCCCTGGCGCCAGCAGCAAGATGTCTGCAAAGCTCGGAGCCAAAGCATGCAAACATCTTTGATATGTGTGTATAGCTATCACACAGAATGAGCGGTGCCAGGGCCATGCCAAGAGCCAGGGTATCCTAGCTTGCACAGGCATTCAGCATGTGCCTTGATGAACATGAAGGCTCAAAGTGGCGCACCGCATTTGGCCCGCCCTCGTTCAGGCACTCAATCTGGAAGCACTGCCTGCAGCACGCCCAAGCACGTTGATGTCAGGGCCACCAAACATTTGTGTCATCCAGTTTGCTGGTGATGCGCGACAAGCAGCACAGTAAGACAGTAATTGCGTAGGCCCCCCAGGGGTCCTGATGCAACTACACGGATGAGCAGGAAGAGCAGCAAGACTTGTCTCACAGACTACAGATTGCCTGCTGTGTGAGAGTGTGCTCCTTATCAACCACGCTGTCTATGGCTTGGCAGGCCAACCTTGCCCGGTCAGCCAGCAAGCATGCAAGGGCAGTGAAGCAATGGCAGGCACCGCGCCGGGAGTGGCGCACCCGCAGCCCTGCAGCGGCCCGTCCAGAAAGTAAGAATTGGCGGTGGACAGCGCCGCGACGCTCCAAAAGGGGTACTTGGCCTTGTCAAGCAGCCCGTACCCGCAGCTGCCCTGCGCGCCAATCCTTGTGATGTTCTCAGCATGCTCAAGCACCCGTGTATGTCCCATGGGTACTCCCGTATGGTTTAACAGACATTTCACACTCTCACACTGTAGCGACGCAGCAGGCTGTCAAACACTGTTGATAATCGCAATCTGCAGACATATTGATCAGGCACCTCGCTGGTTCGTTGCCGATGCAAACATGTGGGAATCACGCCTGACGTTGCCCGCACGCTTTTCATGTCGCTACAGAGCAGATCGTCAAGGTGCAGCAGAGTGTCAACAACTAGCCTTCGAAACAACATTCAGGGCGCACGATGCTGGTGCCATAGCTCGGGTCGTAGGGTGACATCCTGCAGCACACATCCACATCAGCCTGCCATGGCCTTGCGACCCTCCGTGCACCTCAGCAATGCTACCGACCCACTGAGACATGCACAGTCACATGTCTCACAGGTGCATGTGACCGCACACCCGTCTCTGCTTGGTTGAGGGCATGCACGTCTGTGCCAAAATGCTGCCGTGCAGTGCATAAGCGCACCCGTCAGGCATGCCACCATAGTACGTTGCTTTGCCCGCGCGCCACTCGGTCGGCAGGCCAGTGGGCGAGGCTTGTGCTGCGGCGGCCAGGCACGCGAGCGCCGCCGCCGTGGCCAGCAGCCACGCGCGTCGTCTCAGCGCGCACCACATGGACACCGGAGTTGCTCAGGAGCTGGTCTGGCGCCCACGCGCCGATAGGCCCGCTCAGGCAGAGATGCAAGCTCTGTTGTGCACTGACTCTGACAGATAACAGACAGGCTGCAGGGCATCAATGCATGCTGGAAGACAAGCAAGCCAGCGCGCTTGCTGCTATGTCAGCCAGGTGTGGCAGCCAGTCTGACCGGCTGCTATGGGCAGCCGCCGGTGTTGCTCTGGACAGGGCAAGGCCACGGCAGGCGCACGGCCTCACCCAGTCGCAAGAGCCAGCACAAAGAGTAGTGCGTGTTGAAGCTCAGTGCGCGCACGTGGTCACGGCAGACTGAGAGAGCGCTCTCCTCTCTGCTGCTGGTTCAGCTAACGTGCCGGCTGCTCTGGTTGAAGCTCTTGGAGCTGCGGAGCTGACAGCAGGACACGGCCCTTACAGCCAGAGACCGTCCTGAGCGCAGAGCTGCCTGAGCGCAGAGCTGCCTGGGAAGCAAGAACACTTGACAGATCCCTGAGACGTTGGAGCAGACTCAGTATAGGCAGTGGGATGGGCAGCAGGACGCACTCACTCTAATAGCAGCAGTCTGCTAGCTTGACCTTTGCTTGTGGAGGCTGAGGGTTAGGCATGCTGCATAGGGTATGCATGCTGGGATGGACCAAGTACATGCCAACGCGACTCCTTTTCATACCTGCCAGAGACAGGATGTGAAGATCAGAAATGCAACGAGCTGTCTCTATGCTAACCTTGGTATGGTGGCTGTAGACGTCGGTATGCATGCTGGGATGGACCAAGTACATGCCAACGCGACTCCTTTTCATACCTGCCAGAGACAGGATGTGAAGATCAGAAATGCAACGAGCTGTCTCTATGCTAACCTTGGTATGGTGGCTGTAGACGTCAGGCACGAGCCAGCGGAAAGCAGCGAGGGCCCGCTGTGCAGGCGAGCTGCAGTGACGGCGTGAGTGCATGCTGCTTCAAGTGGCGAGCGACTGTCTAATGGAGCTCCAGCATGAGCTGCTTGCCTCGGGCCGCATCATACTCGTCATGCGCGTCAACCTCGTTTCGCGCGGCGCAAACAAGCAAGCCTGTCCTGCGCATGCAGTCCGCCTGGTGACGCGCTCCTCCTTGTGACGCGGACGAGGTCACGCAGACTTGCCAACATGCTCTGCCTCCGCGCAGGCGGATGCATGCCGGAGCAGTTGGGGAGGCACCAGTCTGTCGCTGCACCCAAGCCGGCCCCGCCGCTAGGCGCCTTAGCGGGCTGCTCCAGGCCGCAGGGCACGGCCGGGCGCCAGACTGGCAGCAACAGCCAGGCTCTCAAGCATCCTGCCTTGCAACAGTACTGCCGCCCAGGGCGCCTGCGCGCCCGTGCAGGTGTGGCGGGCCGCACCTGGTGCGCTCGCTGCACGCGCTGGCGTGCAGGTGCCCTGGGCGGCAGGCTGCGCGAGGCCGGGCTGCCGCTGCCAGTCTGGCTTGGACCGTGCTCTGCGGCCTGGAGAAGCCCACGGCGGCGCCAGGCGGCGGGGGCGGCCTGAGCGCAGTGACAGACTGGCGCCTCCCCAGCTCCTCCGGCATGCTTCCACCGTCGCGCAGGCCTGGATGGTGACAAACGACACTGTATGACCCCGTACGCGTCAGCCACAAGCAGAAGCGCATTGCCAGGCTGAGTGCATGCGCAGGCCAGGCAAGCTCACCTAAGTGCGCCACGCGTCGTGTGATCGAGGCGCGTGACGTGCACGATGCGCCGGGGCGAGGAGCTCCTGCCCAAGCTCCTGTCAGGCAGTCGCTTGCCCCGACGACCGGCATACACAGTACGCCATCGCTGCGGCTCGCCTTGTGCGCTTGCTGCATTCACTGGGTGCATGGCAGCTTGAGATGGACATGCCATGAGACAAAGCAGATGGCTAACAAGCCTGCCGGCACGGAGTGCATGCTCGACGTGGCCGTCATCGGCGCCTGGCTGGACTAGTGCGTATCCCGTATAAAGCGCCATCCGTTTCAGCCACTGTGGCGGTGCCGTGCTCCGTGACCGCTGGAAACAATCATGGCGCTGCATGAGCCCAGTGATTGCGCCTGGGCAGGCGTTTGATCTTGTGCTGGCACACTGCTCCCGTCCTCTCATGGCCTTCTGAACATGGAGCTGGGGAGTTTGGATGATGCACTCAGTGCAAAATCCATGCCATGCATGTTGCTATCTGGCTGTTGGCAGTGTGATACATGGCTGCTCACTTGTACAATGAATGCATTCCGCGCGGTGCATGCATGTCTGTAACTATTTGTGGGGCTGCCAAGCAGCGCACATGTGCGGGCAGGGGCGGGCGCTCGGAGGGGGTGCTGCATACATGTAGGACCGGCTCGGCTCCAACCTGACATACGCCAAGACCCGCTCGACCATCTGGAGTGCCTGCTCCTTGTCGGAGCTCGGCTCAGTTGCTAATCGTCTAAAGTCAGCGTGCTCTGCAGAGGAGCAGGCTACCCAGCTGAGCGAGCAGATCTCGGCGCATGTCAGAATCGAGCCAAGCCAGCTCTACATGTATGCAACCCCGGGCCTACTGAAGATTGTCTGTTTCTATCTAGGCGTGTGGGCCCATGATGACAGGCAAATATATAGGTGGCGCTCTGCTGCAGCGCATGTTGATTTTCAGCGTCACCCTTGTGACCGGGGCATCTCGGATTCGTCCCAGCTGTCAGAAATGCGGGCAACCTGCCCTTCAGCACCTCGTGACACGCCATGGCATTTGTGACGGCCTGTGCGGCTTCAAGAGGCGCGCGCCTACTCAGCGGTCACTGCTGGGACATCTTCTCTCCTTATCTTCAACCATAGTCTGGTAGTATGCGCGCGTGTTGCGCGGCTGCATGCGCTGAGCGCGGGCGCATGCTTTCAGTCTTCGGTGAGGACACCAGTCAGTGCGGCTGGCCTGTCCATGTATGGCAGTGGCCCGTCCATCAGGGCAGCATTGAGGTAGTGCTCATGGCAGCATCAGGGCAGCGCATGAGGGCAGCATCAAGCACAGAGGCGCGCGTGCACCCAGGCGCAGCGGGCTCTAACGCGCATGAGCTCTCCGTGGCAGGTACCGCAAGCTGCCGGACGTGTAGTTTGACGCGTGCGTGGTGTGCAAGATCAAGGCGGCCGGCCTGGCCGTCTCGCGCGAAACAGCGCACAGGCTGCTACCATCACACGGGTGCGCCGAGCCAATGGCCGCCTGGTGCACGGCCTGGCTGGCCGCGTTGACTTCGCACACTACGCGCGCGTCAAACCATACATCCGGTGCCTTGCGGCACCTGAGAGCTCATGCGCATCAGAGCCCGCTGCGCCTGGTCAATTCGCTCATCTGTGCTTAATGCTGCCTTGAAGGACGATGCATTGCCATGTACGGAGCACCGCGCGGCCGTCAACTTGCCGGACCCGTGTGGTAATAGCAGCCTGTGCTCCCCGCGCCGGATGTGCGTGCGCAACAGTAGGTCGGCTGAGGACGCCACATTTGCCGAGCAGGCGCGATTGCTGCCGCCGCGTTCGATGCACTGCTTTCGTCAGCTGCTGTAGGCTGGTGCGCGTCGGCTGCGCTGCTGCACAGGCTTTGCGAGCTCAGCAATTCACATGCGCTCAGCAGAGCTCATGCATGTGCCGTTTGTTGCCGGCAATGCATGCATGCAAATGACTTATGTCTCTGCGAACTGGGCACACATGTCAGCTGTTTGAACTACTAAAGTACGTGTAACTGGCAGCGCAGATGGCGGAGATGTATCGCGAGCAGGCGTCCAGCAAGACGCGCAGTACGGAGGTCGCCAGACGACAAGTGACTCTGCCCTCCGGCAACACATACGCAGCGTGCCAAGCTGCAGGGCTGCACATGCGTCTGGTACCTGTCTGGGGCCCGCCAGGCGCAGACCTGAAGACATACGGGCAGCAGCGGGCCTGCTTGAATTCTGTATGTTCCTGTACACTATGCCAAGCGTCAAACATGCAGAGTGGTGAGATCTGTTCCAAGGGCTGAAACCTTATGTCAAGGACTGCAGGACGCGGAAGGCGAGACGGATGGGTGTCGGCCTGGAATGCCCAGCAGCGCCCCTGCATGGGCTCATTTTTTGGGCGTGGGTGTGATCAGGTCTATAGTCAAAGCTTTTTCAAGTTACATGTGCTTGCAGAAGCGTGCTTATGCAGCAGCGTGTGAGCTGAGCAGGAGCCACATGGCGCAATCTCACATTCAGCAGGATTGTGATGTTCGCAGATAATGGCAGAAAAAATGCGGTGCCTTGGTATTTTGGCAGCACATCGCACCCGCGCTTGACTATTGTTCACATCGAACTAACAAGTAGCCAGGGGGCATGGGGCGGTGTGATGTTTTACCTCACATGAGGTCCTACCTCGCACCATTCCATGGCCCCTGCCCAGTCGTTGGTTTGAACCGAATAATGGTGCTCGAGCGCAGGTCCCATGCTCTGCCAAAGTATCAAGGCATCCATATGAGGGCAGTGCTTAGCGGGACTGCACACACCTTCTGTTGGTATGCGTATGGGCGTTGCTGGTGATGCAGGCTCTGTCATCCCTGAGCCCAAGCTGGAGCGGCTCAATGCAGCTACTGTAGTAAACCCTTCCAGCACGGTTCTTGTGGCCGCTTGTATTTTGCTTCGTTTGTTAATCAAGCTGTATTACCTAGACAGAGAGCAGGAAGTGAAGTCAGTCTGCCATGCAGATATTGCAATCGCACTGTCGGTGTGCTTTGGCACCCGTAGGTAAGTGTAAAGCTGGCTTGCCTATCTATTCAGCAGTTCTAGCCCACTATACATTGGACACAGACTGTGCATGTGCCGGCTGATGAGCCCAGTGCATGTATCACAGAGCAGTAGCAACATGAGCGGCGTGCGTTCACTCCCGTCCCGCAGTACATCAAGTGATGCGGCGCACACGTCAGACAATCGTCTGCCGTGCACACCTCCCCCCGTCAAGGCCAGCACATTTCCTGTATGCCAATTACGGGTGCCAGAAGATGTCACTCAAGGCAATAACACACAGCGCTTAGCAGTCTGTCAGCGCTCCGCATCCAGGCCTGGGTCTTTACACCTCACCATGATCCCTGCCTGTGCTCAGCCGCCCCCTACATGCGTAGCTGCAAACCTGGCAGCGCTCCCTGGGCACCGGTGCCTACAGCGAGGGCTGCTCGCCCAGCAGCCCCTCGCGCGTGACCGCATGGTACATGGCCGCGAGCGTGGCGCTCACGCGCTCGGCGTCCGGGTCGCGCTGCTCAAACATGGCGGCCATGCGTGCGCGCACGCGCGCCTGCGCAGCCTCGGGCAGCCGCGGGTCCACCTGCGCCCCCGCAAGGTAATGTAAGATGACATCAGACTTCACACGTGTATGCATGAGCTGTGTTGCCACACATGAGTGGGCACTAAGTGACCTGTATGACATCACATTCAAGTGCAAGCACCTCCATACCCAATGTGCACGTAAGCATAAGGCGTCCCGGTCTGCAAGGGCATAGCGTGTTTGATGCTGCCGGCGCAAGAGCGCCAATCACAAGAGTGTCACATTAGCAATCAGACTTAGCAAGGGCGCCACCTGTGCCTTGCCCTTGTTGGCGTCGTCACCCAGCTTGCCCGCGCAATCCATGCATCGGTCCGCGCTGCACTCGGGCGCATGAGCCTGCGCCCAAGCAAACCTGCTTGTGGAGGTACCTGCAAGGAGCCTTGCCCGGCGCACGGTCTTGCATAGCAGATGCAGAGGCGGGATGCTCTCCAGCAACAGGGAAAAGCAACTGAACAGCAAAGAACGCGCACACACCGCGCACCTGAAATGCAGACCTGTTTGGCGCCCACTGCAGCTAACCGAAGTTGGCGCAGCATTGCTGCATGTCTCCAAGGCGTGGCACATGCAGGCTGGCATTGAACATCTGGCCGGTGCATTTCTCTCTGTCTGCAACGGGCTATTGCAGGCACTGAAAGGGGGCAGCGCGCCTGCACAGCCTTCATGACCACGCTGGCCAGCGTCAGCCGCTCGGCGCGGCCGCCGCCAACGTCAAACGGCAGGAAGCCGTCAGCCAGTCCGCCGAACGCGCACACCGATGGTCGTATGCGCTCCGGCAGGCTACAAGGGCAGGCGTGTCAGAAAAGGGGTGGGTTACAAGGAGGATGTGGTCTCCTCGGTTGCTGACATGCTTGCTGAGCATGACGAGGTGTAATGTAATGCTGATGACTGCTGCTAAGCAGAGATGCAACACCAACAAAACTTGATTATACAGCTTGGTTGCGTCCTGGCGGACTGCCACGGTGGCAAGTTACTCCTGCTGATGCCTAGAAATGTGCAGGAGGCATCTCACGCGCGCTGATGAGAGCAAGCGCAGGCTCCTGGCAGGTTCACCAAGGACACTAGGCAGAAGTGGTTCCGGGCTCACCTGCACACCTCCAGCACCATCTCAACATCCTTGAGGTTGCTGTGCATGAGCCGCGGGCGCGGCGGCGGCGGCCGCGGCGGCCGCTCAGCCGCCGCGGCCGCTGCGCGGCGCTCCCAGGCCTGGACAATCTCCTCCGCCACTGTCGCATAATCGCCCGAGTCCACACGCCAGACGTGCAGCAGGTCGAACACGCGACCGCCTGCACCACGGGACTGAGCTCCACACGACGCATCAAACCAGCCAGGGTAACCAGGCTTGTGTGTGACGAAGGCACTGCAGGAAGTCTGCGCACCTAGTGGCAAATGGCTATGTGCGCTGCAATGGCTAGCAGGGCCTACAGGGCTAGCACGGCCTACAGGCCGCGATACGAAGCATTCATGGTCCGCTAGGTTGATCAGCATGACGCCCCACTATTGAGCGCACATGTCATCAGGGTAAGCAAACTAGGTTCAGAACACTCTCAAGGCATGTCAACGAGACAAGCTGGATCATGACACATTGTGTGCGCGCCGGGCACAATTGCTGGCTCGGTCGGGTGCAGGCGGGCGATGTCCTCTATAAACTCGTCCGGCACGCGCGCGGCGGCCGCCGCGGCCGCAAATGCGGCCGTGCCAAACGTGTCGGCCAGCGCAGTCGCCCCGGCCAGGCCGCCGTTTGCGCGCAGAAACAGCAGGTGCGCCAGCAGCGCCGACACAGGGACAGGCCCCGCTTTGCCGCTCCCGCCGCTGGGGGCTCCCGCCTCGGGTGTGCCATTTTCCCACGCATGGCTAGGGTCTAAGGCCTGGCCACCGGTGCGCGCGCTCTGCTGGCCATCCGCGCAGGCCATGCGCTCCCTGCCCTCGTTGGTATCTGCGGCGGCGGCCGCCGTACCGTTGCACTGGCTATCGCCGGCGGGGCTGGTGCAGCAGGGCGCAGCGGGGTGGCAGGGAGTGGGGCGGAAGGCGGCTTCATCGTCGAAGCACGCCAGCAGCTGCCCCGTGATGCTCATGACCTCGTGTGCAAGCGTGCCCGTCAAGCGCACTGGCCGCGCCGCACCCCCCACGTGTCACCCTTGAGACTGACTGCCCTCACCTCACAGTCTGCCACAAGCAACATAGCCAGCACAACAGCAACTGCATATGTGGTTCCACATGTTGCCCATGTGCAAGACAGGCACCACCTGTTCTTGACCTTGCAGACCACATTTTCTAAGCCAATGAGCCTGCCAACATATCCCCAATGGCACGCTCCTCCATGGGGCTTCACTCACAGTACTCAAACCGGCACTTTCTCATACTCGTCAAAGGCAATGTATATGAGCCAATACGAAGAGCGCCGCGCCGCAGAAGCGCACCCACGGCGGCCTTGCGCTCGGCCACGGGGATGCCCTCAGCGCGCATGGCGCGCTCCAGCAGCGTGACCGCGTACACCGAGGACGACCCCGAGTAGCCCGGCAGGTGGCGCTGGCAGAACAGGTTCTGCAGCAGCAGGAAGCCGCGATCGGTCGCGCGCCGCCCCGCAAATAGCGCCGTCTGCAGCGCACACACTTTATCAGGCATGTCGCATGCATGGCACTGCGCAGCCTGAGCATGTCTACAGTGGCAGAGCGCCACTCGACGCAACTACACACCAGGCACAGTACACGACATGTGCGTCAGCAAGATGCCTGGAAACAAGAGCTGTCAGCGCGCTTGCCGGTGCCCAGCCTTAGCGCTGTAGCACAGTGCTGTGCACTGGTACCTGAAGCTGATACAGGGCGATGATACAGCTGGCAGGTGTAAGCTGGGACTGCTACCTCATGTAAAGCTGGGAAACACAGCTATCCCTGAACAAGGTGCATGCAGGATGCACCTGCTGAAAGGCACTGCAAGAAATCAGTAGCTGACAATAAAATAGGCCAACAGGCCTGCACCAACGCCTCTGCCCTGCTCAGGAGGCACCTTCACGCCGTGCGGCAGCGCGCGCAGGCGCGTGGCCACGCCGGCCAGGTTGCCCAGCGCGTTCGCCACGCGCTCCGTGCGGTCGATGCGGACGCCGTGCTGCCGGAACAGGTGCCGCACCTGTGGCAGCGCATCCGCCAGCTCTGATGCTCTGACAGACAATTTGCTCCTGATAGAATATGACATGGCACGTGCCATGGCCAGCAGAATCAACACGAGCCGCACGCAGAGCGACAAGCACACGTCCAGCACAGCTGGCTTAGCGCACCATAAACTCACGGCAAGCTGCAGCGCAGCTGCACATGACCCTGCCTATACTGCTGGCCAACATGAATTACTCTCAAGAGGAGAGGCCTCGATAGGAGAACAGAGTATGCTGCCTCAGCGTGAGCTAGAGCACTAGGTCGCACTCCACTTCAGATGCCAAGTGCGGGGAGTAGGCAGCAACGCGCGCCTGTGCACGAATGGTGAACTGCTGGACGAGCTGTGTCACCGAGGTCTCAACGTGCGACGCAGCCTCCACCGGGCCTGCAGGGCCCACCCGCTCACTTGCTGGGGTGCTAGATGATGCATGCAGAGCAGGTGGCACCAAGCCCCTCTGCAGAGCAATGCAGTAACCACATGGCGTGTCAAGGTCATTCCGGTTAGCTGTCATGTGCACAGATGGACTGGGCCAGCTGCAGGGCAACATCAGACCACTACTATGCAGGCAGAAGCGCGGCCCCTCTGCTCCATGCAGCTCATCATGCCGACCCCACTGCTGGCCTGCTCACTTTCACCGGGGCACACTGGCTGCACGTGACATCCTTAGGAAAAAATTGGTCAGACAGCAGATCAGACATCGGTGTGTGGAGAAGAACCACAACTTATATATATGGCTGCTCGCCACAACGGACCGCACCATGGGCAATAAAAGCATGCTCGCCATTAGCCAACTCGTCCCAATGCCCGGGTGCAACGCCATATGCGGCTGCACGCTCCCGCATCGCCTGGGGGCACACATGCGCGCATGCATACCCATGAGCAGGTGGTCTGTCAGCGTGTAAGCTGAACAGCTCTTCTTCATGCAAAGAAGACTTTATCTTAGCTGTGCTGTACAACATGCTGCCTTACGGCAGGCTCCCCAGGTGTCTGCAATATACATTCTCTAGGCAGGTCGACATACCCGGCAGGTAAGATGACTGATGCATAAGACCTGTCACAGGACCATACTAGCAGTAAGCAGGAACAGACCGACCATGGCGAACGTCACAAAGCAATGCCTGCCTGTACCATCACTCAAGCTCAGCTGTCCTCCAAGCAGACTTTCAGGGAGGCATGCGACTGCTGTAAGGGCAGCCACAGCAGGCCCGCACCGCGGGCACGTCAAAGTCGTAGTGCAGGCGTAGCACGTCTACGACCTCATCCGTCAGAGGCGAGATGCGCTGCAGCCCAGCTACTGCCGCTTCAAACTCCGCCCACAGCTCCGGGTCCTGGCGTCCCACAGCAGTCGTTAATAGAGCCTCAACAGCATTTCAGCTCATTTTGAAGCCCCTGGTGTTACACACTTACATTGCCACGCCTCTTCAAAGCACAACAAGCCTGTTCGACCAGGAATGGACGCCACGGCAGCGGAAGAGACATTTGTTCAAGGTCGGCAAGCTCGGCAAGGAGGCAGCAGCAAGGTGCCAGAGGGTGACAACAGCCTCCTGTGCATCTGCCCTGTGAGCCTGGTCTCAGGCGCGGCGTCAAGGTATGCACAGGCGGCGAGGACAGTGAGCAACTTCCCACGGGCGCAACATACCTCGGCGCGGATGCGCTTGAGCGGGAACGGCGTGCGCCGCACGTTGAGCACAAAGTCGGCAGTGACGCCGCCGTAGAACATCGCATACAGGCGGTGCATTTTTGGCTTGTAAGCGTCGTTGAGCAGCAGCGACGCCAAGTCCTCCTCTGGCGTCGCAGCAACACGCCGGCCGAGCGGGCTGTCCAACAGCGCGTCGAGGCCCTCTGCGCGCACGTGGAGCTCCTCAGCGCTGGAGTAACACTGAAGGCTTCACTACTCGGAGTAGCTTGCAATATAGCAGTTTCATGGCGAGTTGCTCACAGTGGGAGAACACCACACTGGTGTGCTTCAACGGTTACCAGTCACTGTGGGCATGTGCGGGACCTCTTTCCCTTAGCGTCCAAACAGCCAAACAACTCAGGCCTTTGCCCAAGCCTTGCCTTCGTCTACGGTACCTCAAACGACTGTGGCTCCGAGTCCGTAATAGAGAGGTGGGGGCAGAGGCAGGGCAGGGCGGCCACCAACGAGGTCTTCCGCGGCGTGCGCACGCAGCGCATAGAAGCGCGCACGTTCCCGCAGCCGCGGAAGCTCCAGAGGCCCTTGCTCCCAGTCCTTTGCCTCCATTTGTCGCTGTTCCGCTGTGACCGCAGAGGCCCCTTGAGCCGGGACGCAGGTATACCTGAAACGTGCAAGGTGCCTGGTAGGGCGGGTAGTGCGGCAGTGCTACCTAACTAGTATGCAACAGGCTTTCCGTTACCGTGGTGTGAGCTGCACGCTAAACTTCTTATTAAACACCCAGGAGCGTGGACCGCACTTAGCACCCATGCTGTACGCCGCTAACACCACTCCTCTCACACGTCATTGGACATTCAGCAAGTATGATTAGGAGGTATGCGCAACAACTTTGGTGGCAGGGGGCGACACAGGGCGCTTGTTATTCCCTGCCCTGCCCTGGTTTCGCACTAACGCAGCTCGTGTGCTTCTGCCTATCCGCTTCAGGCGGGACGTGCTGACTCTCCTAGAAGAGGCGCTGTAGCCTGCTGTACACGCTACAGAATGCCTGGGGCTATGCGTACGCACGCACCTCGTGCTTGACCCTCGGTGGCTCTGGTGCTCCGCAGTGGCCTGAACAGGCGCTGCCGCGCAGGGAAGCAGGCTTTCATGGACGCGCAGCCCTTTGCGGAGACGCAGCAGTTCTTTGTCAAGCAACGGTGCGCCAAGCGTGTTGCGGCGACAGCTTGTTGGTACTGCTTTCATTGCAGCCCAGCGCCCTGCACCACACTTCTCCGACCCGCGCGAAAGCCCTGGTAGCCTGGAACTGGGCTGCTGCCTTTGGAGGGCTAATCCAGCATAAACAGATTTAGGTAGTCGAACCGAGTCCCTTTTGAGAAGTCCTCTGTCTGAACATCACTTCGGCCTGTACATCATCCATATGGCCATACAGTTCTCACGTGTGGCACAGCAAGGGAGCCACGGTGGGCGAGCACTTCACTGCCGGAGGATTCACTGCAACAAAATTGAGTGTGATGAGCGTTGCCTCGCCTGCGCTGAGCGCGCAGCGCCGCCATAGAGCGGCTGCGCTCGGACAATGCGCTGCTGAAGGAGGAGGTGATGCTGGAGAACCGCTTCAGCGTGGCGCCCACGTCTGCGGCGGCCGCGGCGGCCATCGCCGGCCTGCAGGAGCAGTCGGAGGTCTACAACCAGAAGGTGCCACCCCAGCGGTGACACACGCGCAGAAATACAGCGGTCTGTGCAGCCACACGGCCGTCCCTCTTGAGACAGCGCAGACTCTTCCGCACGTGAGCCCGCACTCTTCTGCTGGAGATGGATGTTGCTGACAGGGCCTCAAAGCAAGGAGCCGCATGGGATTGCACTATGCATGAAGGACCCTTCTCTGCTGTGCTGTTGTGCATCTGTTGCTGCTGCAGCTGCGGCCGATGTTCTCCTGCACCTCTGTCACAGAGCCATACTTTTGCCTGCAGACTGTTCGATTATGCCCCGCGCGCAGATCGGCGCCGAGCGCGCGCGCACGCTGGAGCTGCAGGAGGGCCTGGCGGCGCTGCGCGCGCGCGTGGCGGCGCAGCGCCGGGCGATGGGCGGCGTAAACGCCGCGCGCGAGGGCGACCTGCAGGCACGTCAGGGTGTCAAGTACTTACCCTCACTGTGATTAGAGGGTAGGTAGATGCCGCATGCGAGCACCTGCAGGCGCTCCGGGATGCCCGATGTGCAGTCCGCACGGCATGCCCGCCTGCAAAGGACAAGCTTCAAGTTGCAGAAACCTGTGTCGCTCCTTTATGGTGTGGCCGACCAAGCAGAGAGCGGCAGACGTTCTTGCACTGCGGTGTGTGCAGACGTGGCCAGACGCAGGCTGCTGCGCGCCCGCAGCAACCTCAGCAAGGTCCACAGCTTGTGATGCGTGTCCGCCACCAGGGCTGCCGATCGCGGAGGAGGACCGCAGGTAGTAGTCTCGGGGCCCTGCGGAGGGCAGACGCACCTCAGCCAAGCTGTGCCCAAGATAGCGTGGGGAGGCCATGTCATGCAGCAGAGAGGGTTTTGCGCGACCGCATACAGGCGCATGCACACCAGCAGGCTGCCAACCTGCGCATACGGCAAATGCACACCAGCAGGCTGACAAACGGATGGGTGGGCGTGAGTGGCATCGCCAGCGCAGCCAGTGCCACTGCGGGCGCTGCGCCGCGCAGATGCAGTCGCACACCAGCCTGTGGGGATGCCATTGCTTCGCGTGCATGCGCGGGCTCGCAGCCCATCGGGCGCATAGCGCGCGCGCAGATGCAGAAGCACATCCGGACGCTGGACAACCGGCTGGAGGGCGCCTGCCACTGGCACACCGGCCGGCGCGCCGGCACGCGCGCGCTGCGCGGAAAGCCCTATACCCTACTTCAACTCACGGCGCGCGCGCAGATGCAGAAGCACATCCGCACGCTGGAAAACCGGCTGGAGGGCGCCTGCCACCGGCACAACGCGCGGCGCGCAGAGACGCGCGCGCTGCGCGGCGTGGTCGACTCGCTGCGCCGCGAGCGCCTGGCGCTGGACGAGGCCCTTCGCAAGCTGCAGCGCGGCCTTGCCGGCCAGCGCCGCTGCCTGGCCGCGCTGTTGCATGAGGCGCGGCGCCGTCCGCTTACAGGCTCACCCGCTGCGACCGCATCTGAGCCAGCATAGTTCCCTTGCTGCGGTCCGCAAGGCATACAGGCTGTCAGATAATCCTGATAGCATGTGAGGGATAATCCGGATAGCATGAGGAGGTGGAGGGAGGGCCTGCTGCCCTGCAGGCTCATGCGGCCGGGGCGGGCCGCGAGCTTGCGCAATCGGAGGCCGGGGGGCTCAAGGCGTCGGCCGACCGCGAGCAGGCCAACGCAGAGGCAGAGTGGCGCCAGCTCACGCAGCTGCTGGAGCACGCACGCCGGCAGCGCGTGCGCCGCCCCCGGTCACCGAACCTGCATGCGCACTCCATAAATCACATGCGCGGACTGCGTGGTTTGCGCCGTGTTCAAACCCTAGCCAGTGCATGCTGGCAGTTGCAGAGTGTGCCCAAATCCTATACCCACGTGCTCGATGCGCGCGCGTGCAGGAGGCCAAGCGCAACCGCGAGATCGAGGTGCGCGACCTGCAGACGGCGACCGTGCTGAGCAGCGAGGTCGGGCCGCGTCGGCGTACGGCGAGCCCGGGTGCCTCGGGCGGCGGCGCGCGCGGCGGCGGCGCCACCGCCGCCGACCGCCTGCGCGAGCTCGGCGCCGCGTTCGACGCTGTGCTGGCAGCCACGGGCGCGCACCCTGCCGGCCCCATGCGCAGAGTGGTGCTGCGCTGGCGGCCACCAGCGCGCGCCCTGCCGGCCCCATGTGCAGGGTGGCTGCCGCGGCGGCGGCAGGCAAGGATGCCATATCAGCACAACAGGCTTTTAAGTCACGCTTCTGAAAAAAAGTAAATGCAGGTGCGGCGGAGAAGGACGCGCCGGTGGCGGTAGTGGTCGGCGGGTGCAAGGATGCTAACATCATTGCACAAGGCTTATTTTCATGCTTTAACGACCACACTGGGTGCAGGCGCGCGGAGGACATGGACGCGCTTGGGGTGGCGCTGGCGGCGGGCGAGGACGCCAATGTTTACACTGCAAAAGGCGCTCTCTCACGCTTTAGTAAACATGCGTGCAGGCGCGGCGGACATGGACGCGCTGGCGGCGGCGCTGGTGGCGGGCGAGGACGCCAACTTCCGCCTGTTCGGCTACGTCGGCGCGGTCAACGCGGAGGTGGACGCGCTGGAGGCCGCCGCCGGCGAGCTGCGCGCCGAGGTCGCGGCCGCCGGCGACGCCGCCGCGGCCGCCGAGGCCGCCCGCCAGGCCGCCGCGCGGGCGCGCCCGCGGCCCTGTGCGGGTCCATCCCCCGTGGGAGGCGCGCAGGGCGCACGCATGAGCAGGAGCGCCTGCCCTGACGCCAGCGCACGAGCCGGCTTGCCGCCGAGGACGTGCAGGTACGCTCACGGCTCGTGCGGCCTCCAGCGAGGCTCGCAGACAGCGTGCTGCCCGTGTAGCACCTGGTGCGCGCTGTGCCGTGACCTGCGCAAGGGGCGCTTCCTCGGAGTGCTGCAGTTGCACAGCGAGCTTGGGGGCATGCAGCCCCCCACAGATGCATGCACGCGAGGGAGGGCGCTGCTGGGTGGACAGGAGCTGGAGGAGCGCCTGGCGGCGACGGAGGCGGCCGCGGGCGCGCTGGAGGCGCGGCGCGACGCGGCGGTGCTGCGCACGACCCGGCTGCGCGAGGGCCTGGCGGCGCTGTGGCAGGCGCGCGGCGCCCGGTCCTCGGCGGGCTGTCTGGCGACCTGTATGTGAAGCGTGTTGCTCGACGTCCGTGATTGGGTAAACCAGATTGTAGGCAGGAGCTGCCCGGAACATTCATTCTCTGCTTGGGCGCGCATTGCAGCAGGGCGCCCGGCCCAGCAGAAGTCGATTGCTCGCCACTGGCGCCCGCTTCAGGAGCCCAGCAGGGTGAGGCAGGGAGATATATCTGTTGCAGATATATCTGTTGACGCTGGTAACACAGCCGTGCGCCCGGGGACAGCGCGCGGGCTGCGACACGCCAGCGGTGCGCGCGCTGCTCGGCAGTGGCGGCCCGACCGACGCCAGCCTCATGGCGTTCCTGGGCGTGCTGGAGCAGCGCACGCACGAGCTGATACAGGCGCGCGTGCGCTAGAGCAAAAGGTCGGCATGGTCCTACGACAAGAGCGCAGCTTGTGTGACCCTGACAGAGTGCTGCTTGTGACGTAGGCGTGCGGTCATCCCTTCCCTGAGCGGCATGGAGTGAGCAGCCTCTTTTCAGTGAAGCAGCAGGCCCCATAGTAGCATGCCTGAATGGCACACATGCCCTGATGCGATCAGCAGAGCCCTGTTGCATGGCGGCGCGCCGGCACAGGTGCATGCTGTGAAGCTGGATGAGCATCACTCACGCATGGCCTTGAGGCCTGCAGCTTGTCACATGACTTGTGCCGATGAGCAACACACGGCAGCCCGGCTCCTCGTCTGCGCCCTGCAGGCGTACGTGTCCAAGGTGGTCGCGGAGGGCCCCGGGCAGCAGAGCCGCGCGCGCGCGCTGCTCGCGCCGCCGTCGGCGCCGGGCGCCGGCGAGGCCGCCGCCGCGCTCGCCATCGACCCGCCGTCGGCCGCGCCGGCGCCGGCGGCCGGCGCCGGCGACGGCGCTGGCGACGGCAGCGACGAGGACGACGACCAGCCCGTCCTGGACCGCCAGGTGCGCGGAGCTGCATGTCTCCCAGCTGCCCGCAGGCCTACGACCTCGCCTGGTCATGCACCTTTCACGGCCATGTGGTTAAATCCATAAGGTTGAACATGCATGCGTGCCAGAGGGCTGAAGCTGGCCTAGGAGTCCGGGCAGGGGCGTTCCTTGCCTGTGGTCGCTACACCGCATGCCTAGCCACTACAGTGTGACACAGGTCTGCACTTCTGCTGCTGAATGCGCCGCCAGTGGCAGACAGGCCAAGCGCGCGCAGCCACCGCCCTGGTCCGCCCGGTGCCTGACTCGCGTGGGGGGGGGCAGCGCCGCGAGTAAGCTCCGACGCGCGCGCGCCCAGGCGCTGTACCAGCGGGTGCAGCGAGCGCTCGCGCGCCACGCGGCCACGGGCGCCACGCCCGCGGGGCGGCCCAAGCATGGGCGGGGCGCCGGCCAGGCCAAGCACCGGGGCGCCGGCGGCTGACGCGCCTGTGACTCGGTCGCACCCCAGCTTGAGCCATACCTCCTGCGCTTTGGGTGTGGAGCTTGTGCTTGGGCTGGACTTGCTCGCCGCTTTGCCGCGAGTCCGCCATGCATGCTGAGGAGCACCGGCCATGTGCTGAATGGCCTGAGTCAAACGCGGCGCGCCTTAGGCCTGCGTGCCGTGTCGCATGCAGGAGCCGTTCCTCATGAGGCCCTGTCCAATGCTGGAGCGTGTCTAGCTGGCATGCATGAAAAAATAAATAGGGCAGTCTCACAGAAGCAAGCCCACCGTAGCTGGTTGTGGCATAGCTGCTTGTGCAAGCATTGAACATTAGCCAAGTTTGGCTGGCAAAGCCTGTCTCAACACAGTTCAGCCCCTGCTTACAGCACAACATATGCTCAGCTTAGCATAGCACAGTGGCCTTTAGCAATAAGCAGTGTCCTGTTATCACCACACACTTCTCTTTGCCTGATGCCTGGCGCCCGCCAGGGCCGCTGAGGATGCTGCGCAGCGCTGTGAAAGCGCCTTTGGCCTACAGAGGCACGCAGCTGTGCCGGCACTGCTCACTCTCAATCAGGCCGCAACCACGGCGCTTACTGTGCAGAGCCCCACAAGCAAGGTGGCCCTGCAGGAGGCCCGTAGCGGCAGCTGTAAGTCGCAGCATGGGCAGCTTGTCAGCTGAGCTTCGTGGCGACTCAGAGGAGGGCCTTGCTGTGGTGCTTGTAGACCACGGGTCCAAGCGAGCGGAGGCCAACAGGATGCTGGAAGATTTTGCAGAGCTGTACAGGTGCTGCCTGCCTCTTTCCTTGACATGCTTGTAGAGCGCGAGTTAAAAGAATTACCCGCTGTGCAGGCTGGCCCAGGGCTGGGCCTGGCTCAAGCTTACCGTGTAGCCTGCCCAGCGTTGCGTTTCCGCAGCTTCATGTTGCTTGCAGGCAGAAGACGCATAGGTCACACGTGGAGGTAGCGCACATGGAGCTCGCGCGGCCAAGCATCGCCGACGCGGTGGCAAAGTGCGCTGCAGCGGGCGCCAAGCGCGTTGTGGTGGCGCCATACTTTCTGTCGCGGGGCCGCCATATCACGGAGGACATACCTGCGCTCGTCGCCTCGGCGCAGGCCGAGCACCCAGGCATTGAGTGCATAGTCGCTGACCCCATAGGTGAGACGCGCGTGCTCCCACACCTGCCTGTATTGCCAGCGCAGCGCATAGTGCTTGCTTTTAAGCAAAGCCACGTCGCGTGCAGAGGTGCTGCCTGCCCCTCAGCTGGCGGCGAAATTCACCTTGTTTGGCTGCTCTGTGCTGCTTGTGACTGTTCCAGACTGCGTTGTGCACCAGCTCTAGATCTTACATATCTGCTGTAGGCGAGCAACTTGCTGGCCGCGCAGGCATCGACCCGCTGATGGTGGACCTGATAGAAAAGCGGGTCGCGGACACACTGCCTCGCTGACCTTGGTTGGCGCGCACCCAGCAGTCAGGCTGCGGTGTTAGTTGCAGGATAGTTTCCTGTTACCAGGCCTGCGCCAGCAGTGATAGGCAAGGGGCGCCTTGTGACATCATTCGCTCTCAGGTTTGCGCATGCAGTGCTCAGGCTGCGTCACTGGTGGTCTGCAGCGGTATTTCGTCACAGAATGTTGATCTGAGGGTATCTGAAAATGCCGCGCGCTATGTTTTTTTGTTGCAGCTGCTTCAGTGTTGGGCCTTGCAACGACTCCCGTTTAGTGCAGCACATGAAGTGTGGGTCCAATACTTGCAAAGTCGCCGTAACGAGACTGTAGGTGTGCCTGCAGTCGCAGCATGAATAGGTGTACAGCATGCACTGTGTAACACTGTGCGTGTTTGTATGTCAGGCTGCTCAGCTCCTGCGGCTATTCTTACAATTACCCTAACAATGCATGTGTGGCCTGGGACTTCACCTCAGGTGAAACAACAGCTTGCACTGTGAGCGCAAAGCTGCACTAGTAGTATTCGCCCGCGCTGCATTAGTCCAACAAGACTAGAGTACAAGGCTTGTATAGTACAGTGCGGGTTGTTGCCGCAGTGGGCAAGATGCAGCCAAAGGAGCGGTTTGTGCTGCCCCCCGAGTCTGGGTGTACACCTGACAAACATGCTTCCTACCCAACCCAACCCGGACCGCAGACCGCAAAGGCACGCATGTGCGCAAGCACGCCGTCCGCTCATCCAGTACCACGCACGGCTGCAAGCAATCAGTAACAGCACTGCTAAACTGGCCCATCAATCATTATACATGGCAGCTCACTACGCACTGGGGCCGGTGCACATGCCCGTGCCAAGCACGCCGTGTCGATCCGCACACAACATCCAGCGCTTGCATGGCCAGCGCAAGTGGGTGGCACGCAACAGGCCATGGCTGTTTATTGGTGTTGCAAGGTACCTCATTGAGCGGTGTCGCACGGTGTCTCATCGGCTGGTGTTGCAAAGACCCTCAACGAGCAGCGACGCACCGCCAAGGGCCCTGTACATGTCCTCCTGGACAAAGGTGCCCCAAGTCACAGGCCTCTTACCGGGCCCCGGCACCCGCCCTAGATCTGGAGCAGGCCCGGGCTCAGCACGACGAAGTCACCGTCGGCCAGCTGCCGGCTGGCGGGCTCGAGCCGGTTGTTGACGTTGACGAGCGCGGCGTCGCCAGGGCGCAGCGCGGGGCGCTCGGGGTCCTCGATCTCGATGCGGCCCTCGCAGCGGATGATGTCGCCGGCGGTCGTACCGCGGCGCACGCGCTGGATGCGGCCGGGCGGCCAGATGACGACCAGCACGCTGGCGGCCGCGCCTGCGCCCGCGCCCGCGTCCACCTCGCGGCCCCACTCCAGCAGCTGGCGCAGCAGCTGGATCTGCGCGCGCGCGCGTGCGGGGTCTGCGCTTCAGGGTTGCCCTTGCTCCAGACCTTGCTTGTGCACAATCTGTTCACAGAGCGCGCTTTTACGACGATGTGCATACGCAAGACATGCAGTGACCACCGATACCCATGCTAATGCATTGAGCAGATCACGGATTTGCATGCATGCCGACCAGATAATTGCAAACTCAGCCGCCCACCCACACAGTGCACTGCTCAGAGCGAACCTGCGGCGCTCAAGTGCCACGCCCAATAGCGAATTGTGCTTCAAATAACATACCATCGCAACAGGTGATCTGGGCTGCGCGCCACCTTGCGGGTCATGGAGTCGCTGTCGGCGGCGCTCCCGCTCGCGCCGGTCTCGCCGCTGTCGCCGCCACCCTCGGCCGCGAGCGCAGCCGCAGTCTCCGCCGTCGCCGCCGCAGCCGCTGCCGCGCCAACCGCCGCGCCGCCCGCCGCCGCCGCCGCCACGCCGCCAGCCTGCAGGCCGCCGGCCGCGCCAGCCACGGCGGCGGCCGCGGCGGCCGGCGCGCCCGTCGCGGCGGCCGCCGCGCCGATCGCCAGCGGCGCGGCCACGGCCGCGGGCGCCTCCGCCTCGGGCGCTGCCTGCGTGTGGCAGGAGCTCTTCGGGGGCACAGCACATCCTACAGGAACGGCGGATACGTGCCTGTGAACGAGCAGCCACGCAGGCCCGCTGGTCCTCAGCAACGCATGCTGAGCCGGCGGGCCGCCTGCGCTGCTGCAGCGCTCGAGCGCATCCCTCGCAAGACCGCACAGCTCGGCTGGGCGGGCGCCTGCGCCAGAGTCTGAGAAATCATAGGGTATAGGGTAGGGCCCGCGCCTGGCGCAGCGGCTGCACGTACGGCTGCAGGCGCTGGTTGTACACGTCGGTCAGGTGCCACTTGCCATCGCGCGCCATGGAGTACGCCTCCAGCACGTAGCGCAGGTTGCCGTGCCCGGGCGCCCACCAGCGCTTTTGGCGCACGTACGCGACCAGCTCCCTGCGCGCGCCCGCCGCGCCGCCACTATCATCTCACGCACCCGCATGCATGGCGCCAGGCCAGCCCACCGTCCCTTTCCGCGCACGCCCGCCGTCGGCTCCCTGCACGAGCCGGCGGACACTGCGCTCCTGTCTTCTTCTGGGCTGTCCCCGCACACGCGACCGCGACGCCACAGCCCGGTCCTCAGGTGAGTGATGCTGTGTTGGACCGCGCACGCCGCACAAGCGAACACGCCCTTCTGCCTGCCCACCATGTGCACCTGACAAGGTGCGCCGTCGGGGACCGCGGCCGACGGCGGCGCCGGCCTGCACGGCGTCCGCAGAGACCCGGCCCGCGGACCCGGCTTTGCTGGCCTCAAAACACGGGGCGCGCCGGCACTTGTGCGCCGGCACGATCGTGTTGGGCGCCAGGTGCACGCTGCCGCAGCGCACGACGACGGTGATGCGATTGGGCGCGGGCGCGTCCACGACGACGCCCAGCTGCAGCTTGCCGCCGGCCACGCGCATGACCGCGCGCCCGACCGACACGTCCGGCGGCGGCGGCGGCGCGGCCGGCGGCGGCGGCGCGTCCTTGTACGCCCAGTGCGCGGCCGGGCCGTACTCGGCCACCTCGTGCATGGACGACGTGCGGATCTGCACCTCCATGGGCACCTGGCCGCGCCGCGCGACCCTTGTCAGGGTTGGCCGAGCCTGCACCTCCGTCGGCGGCTGCGCGCGCTGCGCGCACGTCAGGGGCGGTGCAGGGGAGAGGAGTTTCGGTAGGGTTCTGCACTTCCATAACATGTGCATGGATGTGCGCACCTGCGCTCCCCAGTGCGCTGCCCCCTGCCTACTGTGCTGGGGTCACGCATTTGCCGCTCAGGATCCGGCGAAAAACTGTTTGCAGGCTGCCCCTGCAACGGGCCAGCTGGCACCATGCCTGACCTCCCAGGCACACCAAGAGGCAAACAGTTCGCCTGCGCGCGCGCGCCTTGTCGGGGCCGACGACCGCGGTGTGCAGCGACTGGTAGCCGCTGGGCTTGGGGTGCACGATGTAGTCGTCGAACTCGCCGAAGATGGGCTTCCACAGCCGCTGCACCGTCGGCATGATCTGATAGCACGCCTCCACGGCCGCCTGGCCCTGCCCGCCGGCGTCGCTGACGACGACGCGCAGCGCGCGCGCGTCGAACACCTCGCCCAGGCCCACGCGCTTGCGGCCCATCTTGCGGTGCACGCTGTACAGGCTCTTCAGGCGGCCCTCCACGTGCACGTCCAGGCCGGTCGCCTGCGCGCGCGGGGCCGCTCAGAAGCCGAGTTCGCGCGCGGGGCCGCTCTGAGCCCGAGCGCGCCCGCCCGCCGCTGCGGCGCCGGGCCGCCCTGCTCCGCGCGCTTCGCCGGCGTGCCTGACGTCCGCAGCGCGCTCACATGCAGAAGGTGCTGGGGAGTGCGCTCGCCACAGAGCCAGCCGTTCCTGTGGGTGGACTGCGCGGCGCTGGGGCAAAGCCACCACCCTCCCCGCCAGGCGCGGCGCCTGCGGCAGTGCCGGCGTGAACGCCACATCACCACGCCCGCGACCCACCCATCCGTCACCCTCACGACACGCACGCTTCTCCTCACAGAATCACGACCAGCGCAAGTGAACAAAGGTTGAGGATGCGCGGACACGCCTGCGCCTCCAGGCGCAGCTCCTGCAGCAGCGCGGACGCGCAGGCCTCCAGCACGGCCAGCCCCGCGCGGCCCGCGCCCACGCAGCCGCGGCTGCGGAACGTCACGGCGTCAAACGGCAGCACGCTGGCCACCAGCGCGCGCGCCGCCCGCTGCTCGCCGCTCAGCGGCCGTGCCGGCTTGCGCGCCGGCTCCGGCGCCCGCGCGGCGCCGTCCACGGCCTCCCCGGGCGCCGCCGCCGTGGACGCCGCGGGCGCGGCGATCGGCGTGTCGCTGGGGTGCCGCGCGCCGCCCTGCACAGGCCCCGCGCCTTTCGCGCCGGGTCCCCGGCCCGCTGCGCCCGGGCCGCCGCGGCCGCCGCTGGCCACCGCTGGCGCAGGCCTGACATCCTCCAACGCACCCCCCCACGGTCCTTGCCTGCCCACCGGCGCTGCCTCTTGTACCGCGGGCCATTGCGCAGCCGCAGCGTCAGCCCCTCCTGCCGGGTCGTCTCGCGCCGCGGCGTCCGCCTGGCCGCGCGGCGCGGCTGCAGCTCGCGCCTGCCCCAGAGGCGCCATGCCGCCGCGCAGCCGCGCGGCATCGCCGCCGGTGGCCGCCGCCGCCGGCTCCCGGGCGCTGCCCGCGGCACTATCCCTCAGCGGGCCCGCGCCCACAGCGCGGCTCGCCGCCGCAGCCGCGGGACCTCGCTGCGCATGCGAGCCTACAGCGCTGTTTGCCTCCTGCCGCGCGGCGGGCGCGCCCGCAGACGCGGCCTGTGACGAAGACGAAAAAGAAGAAGAAAAAGAAGACGAAGAAGAGCCCGACGCGGGGTCTGGCGCCGCGACCGCGCGCTCCGCAGCGGCCACGCAGTCGGCGGCCAGCGAGGCAGCGGGCGGCGTGGCCGGCGGGGTGGGCGCGGCGGCTGCGCCGCGGCCGCGTCTCCTGGCGGGGGCTGGCGGCGCGACGCTGCGCGCAGAGGCTGCCAGCGCGCCGGCGCCAGGCGCGGCGTCAGCCGGGCCGCCCTCGCCGGCGCCCGCCGGCAGCGAGCTGAGGCCCCACAGCGCGTCCAGGCCGCGCCGCAGCGCGCGGTACTCCGCCGGCTGCAGCACCGCGAAGCACAGGTCCTCCAGCTCGCTCTGGCGCGCCGGGGCCGAGGGCCGTCAGGCCCCGGTTCGCGGCCGCTCAGCCGCGGCGCGCCGGCAGGCCCGCTGGCGGCGAGCTGCGCTCACGACCTGCTTCGGCGCTGGACGCGCCGCCACAGAGCGTTCGTCCGCAAGCCCCACCACAAGCAAGCACATGCGGGGCGCCAGCTTATGCTGGGCGCCAGCTTTTCATGCTCCCTTTCGGTACCAGGCGCGCTGCAGTACGCCGCACTGGGGAGCAGATACTGCTCTCGTGCGGTGCGCTGCAGGCCGCGCAGCGCTGCTACCATGACTCTCACACGGAGGCATCGGCCGGCTGGGGCGAAAGGGGGCTGCGGCGGCCGCGCCAGGGCGCGCACCTTGAGCGCGAAACATGCCCAGCCGCTCCGCAGGCCGCGGGGAACGGGGGGGCCCGCGCGCGCGGTGTCAGAGAGAGAGGGGGGGCGCGCGCCTTCAGCGCAAACATGCCCAGCCGCTCCGCCAGCGAGCACCAGACCTGCAGCGTCTCGGTCGCGACCGCGCGCTGCTTGTCCGGCCGCAGCGCGTACACCTGCGCACCACGCGCCGGCCCGCTCGCGCACAATGTGCGCCCTATCATGACCCTAACCCTACTGTGACCCCTATAGCAGCAGCGCGTACACCTGCGCGCCGCGCGCCGGCCCGCTCGCGCCCCTCCCCACAAGCCGACCGCCGTGGCTGCACGAGCCTCGCCGTGGCTGCACGAGCCTCGCCGCAGAGGACGGCCGCAGGGCGAGACCGGCAGGGCGCGCCGCGAGGGAGGGCGTGGGCCGTTGCTGAGCAAGCAAGGAGCTTCAGCTTTGACCAGAACAGGGCAGTCAAACAAGCTATCTAGAATGGACAAAGGTCGAAGGGAGAGAGCGGAGACTCCTGTCGCGCGCGCGCACCGTGCGCATGTTGTGCAGCCGGTCCGCCAGCTTGACGACGATGACCAGCGGCTCGTGCACCATGGTCAGGATCATGGTGCGCAGGCACTCCTCGTCCTCGGCCGCCAGCGCCGGCAGCGCGCCGCCCTGGATCTCGCTCTGCAGCCCCGCCGGCATAGGGTTACGGTCCACCCTCGCGCGGGGGCCAGGCAGGCTGCAGGAGTCGCGGCTGGAGCGAGGTAGCATGTTCTGTCGGGGCCGCGTCCGTGCAAGGGGGCCAACGCTGCAAGGGGCTGCCTCCTGCTCGGCGGCCCGAGCCTGCCCCCAGTAGGGGCGCGCGCGCGCCGCGCGCCGCCCCGCGGCCCGCGCCGGGCGCGCGAGCCGGGCGCACATGGGGCCGCGCACCAGCTTGCGGCGCTGCCGCCGCAGCAGCTGGTTGGTGTTGGACAGCTGGCTGACCTGCGCGACGATGCCGGCCACGCGCGCGCCGAACTCGGCCGCCACCGCCTCCAGCCGCACGTCCGTGTCGTCAACCACGTCGTGCAGCAGCGCCGCCGTCACCGCGGCCTCCACCCTGCGCGCGCCGCGCGCCCCTGGTCGGCCGGGACGCTGCAGCGGCTGCTCAGCAGTCGTGCCGCTGGCGCCTCTGTGTCCAGACTGTGACTGTCAGCCAACGCGCGAGCCTGCTCCGGGCTGATGCGAGTCAGCCAGCAGCACGCACCTCGCAGCGTGTGCAGAGTTGAAAACGCGCGAGACGGCTTGGCAGGCACGCTGTGCGTTAGGGTGGAGTATGCGGCCCCAGGCGCGCGCGCACCGCTCGTCGGCCTCGTCCAGCGTGGCGGACAGCAGGCACTCCACGATGTAGGCGGTCTCCACCAGGTGCACGACGTACGGGTCGCCCGTCAGCCGCACCTGCTCGCCGCGCCACAGGATTAGGGTAGGGTACACCACACCACAAGCCTCACGTTAGCCGATAAACGATCGCTCTCCGCAGCGGCGCGGCGTTCAGCTCCCCTCGGCTGCGTCTGCTCGGCCGTCGGTCGGCGAGCGGACTTGCAGGGGCGCAGCGGACGGCGCGAGAGCGCGCTGCGCGGGCGCCGCGCACGCGCGGCACACGCCGGCCAGGGCCCGAGCGGCCTGCGCACCTGCCCGGCGTGCGCCTCGGCCGCAAAGTGCGCCGCGCGTAGCACCTCCGGGCGGCCCAGGAAGCGGCTGCCGGTGACGTCCACGCCGTGGAGCCAGCGCTGCTCCTGCCGGCCCCGCCACCCTCCCTTCAAGCCAGGACCTTGGCGCGCCGCTGCGCGCCCGCATGCGCCCGCAGGGCTCCCCGAAGCACCCTGGCCGCGGCAGCAGACGGGGACGGCAAGGCGGCTTCGCCCCGAAGAACACAAGGGCGGCTGGTCGCGCGCAGCTGCTGCCGTGAGCGACAGCACGGCGCGCGGCTCCAGCCGGCGCGCAGGTCAGGCGCTGTGGGGCCGGCGCGCGCGCCGCGCCGCCGCCGCGGCCTCGCGCGCCCAGCCTTGGCGAAGGGCTTGCCGGGCAGGCCCTTCGCCAAGGATGGGGTGCTAGGGTGGCGATGCGGCGCGCCTGCAGCGGCTGCAGCGACAAAGGCAGCAGGAGATGTTCAAAAGTGTCCTGCCTTTTGGGCTAGCACAGGCGTGCTGTGCATACACTCGAGTAGTCAGGGAGCGGGCGCGGCGGCAGCGCGGCGCGCCTGCAGCGGCTGCAGCGAGGAGGGCAGCAGGATGTGCTCCAGGCGCTCCCAGGCGAACTTGGCGAGCGCGACCACCCACGCGCCCGCGCTCGCGGACAGCATCCCCGCCAGCGAGTACCACACCAGCGGGCTGGGCCCATGCGGCGGCAGCGGCCCGTGCGCGACTGCGCCGCCGCGGCCGCGCACTGTGTCAGCGCCTGGCAGGCGGCGCCACTGGCGGCTCCGGCAAAACCGGTGCCGACCAACACGTGACACCGAGAGGTGACCGGTCGCTCAGAGCTGGCTTCTAACCAGTGCGTGCCACGCAAGAAGCGGGCCCCCTGACTTTGTCGTGCCGCGTTTCACGCCCCTACAAGCGGCCTCTGTTCCCACAGGATCGGCAGGCGCCCCGAATCACCCACCCACGCTGCTTTGTGTGAGCACAGACGCTGCGCGGTGGTCAGCTGCTCCGCATGCAGCACCACTCACAGCGCCAGGCTGCTTGTTCAGGACCGCAAGCAAAAACAGTGCCCGGGCCTTGCGTAACTGACGAGCGGGCCTCCCGCGCGCCATGCGGCTGTGATCCCAGCCCCAGCACACCAGTGACAGCGCCGGAGGCATGTGACAAGGCGAGCAACTGCCAGGGGCGCGCACCAGTGGCAACTGCATTGCCCGCCACGAGCGTGACAGCGGAGGATGCCGTCCTTCGCACGAGCTCCGCTGCGACCTGCGGGTTAACAGACACTGCGAGTTGACCCGCGCGCCTGTGAGCAGTGCTCGCGGAGCCCAGGCTGGGCCTCTGGGACCCGCTCGCGCAACCCGCTCAGCTCGGACAGCGCTGGGGATTCGCTGCCGCAGCTGAGCCTACTTTCCATACAGTAGAAGCACAGAGGGCGTGCCTGCGTGGTCAGGAACGCGTGGGCATGCAGGACGAGCGGCTGACGCGCCGCAGCCCTGCGACGCAGTGAGCGCTGCTGGTGCCTCAATTTGGTCGCAGTGTGTTCCCTGCCTTGCACCTTGCCTGGCAAGGCAGGCATGGTGTTCTCGCAAGGTGCAGGCACGTTGACTGGCTGGGCTGAGCCAAATGGCCTTGTTGCGGTGGATGACAGCCGTGCCCTACATGTGGGATTACAGAGGGGGGTTATTGAGAACCACACTTGAGCGCGACATCGCCGATTTCAGCCCCGATAGCCGCTCCGCAGCCGATCTGACGCCTGGGATGCCGTTGGTAGACGTCCAGGCTGCCTCTGGTGGCGGGAGGAGGTAGGAGCCTGGCCCATCCCTGAAATCGATTGATGAGCCTCAC
>JAABUJ010000287.1_pt1 | contig 110019 bp, 104 predicted proteins | sample 5559131 | NCBI WGS metagenome assembly JAABUJ01 (sample SAMN10711875, study PRJNA513366) | rock metagenome | isolation source: Antarctica rocks | place: Antarctica: Victoria Land, Mt New Zealand nord | collected 2016-01-07
GTTCGAATCCCGGTAGCGGTATTGATGAAAGCCCTGCATCGCGGGGTGTTCTTGTTGAAAATAGCTGCGTGGGACCCAATTTGGGACCCCAGTGCAGAAACCGGGACCGGGACGGGCTCGGTTGCGCCGCCGATCAGGGGTCGCGATGACCGGGCGCGATGCCAGAATGCACTCGGTTGGATTTTGCATTTTTGGCCGTGACCTCGAGAATCGAGATGGATGACACCGAGCTACTGACCGTCTCTCAGGTCGCGGAAGCCCTCAGCGCCTCAAGCCAGACGATCCGGAACTGGATTCGCGCTGAGCAGTCGACATCCAGCACCGCGGCCGCGGCGCGGACCGCGTCGGCGCAAAACTCCAGGCCGTGATCGATCCGGAGCTTCTCGGGAATCCCGCCGATTGACTGCAAGTCGGCGAGACCGTCGAGCGCGACGGCTTTGTCTTCTGCGACATGCTCGCTTGCGATACTGGCGACTGACTTCCCCGCCGTTGGGGGCGCGGGTTCCACTCCGATGACAAGCCGGGTCGTGGCCGCGGTCGCATGCGCACGCCAGCGCATCACTCGGCGACGTTGCAGAGCTCCCAGTCAGATCCACGTTCTGATCGTAAGCCGCTGCCGACGCGACCGTCCGAAACCAAACGCTCAGCGGTTAGTTAGCGTTGGTTTTAGTTCCGCTGCTGTAGGAACCCCGGTACTTCGCAGGGGCAGCGCGGACGGTGACCTGCCGGTCTTCGTTTGCTGTAGGACTCCGGTTCTGGTCAAGCTTGATTCGGAGCCTAGCCGAGCGCGTCGAGCGTCACCTCGAGCGCCGTGACCGCCAGATCGAGGTGCTCGTCCTCGACGATCAGCGGCGGCGCGATGGCGACGCCGTCCTGTAGGCCGCGGGTCAGCACGCCGGCGTCGCGCGCGAGGCGGCCGAGGCGGGACGCGGCGCGGGGGTCACGTTCGAGTAGCTCCGGTTGCAGCGCAACCGCGGCCATCAGTCCGATGCCGCCGCGAACCGTGCTGACGAGGGGGTGATCCTCAAGCGCGGCAAGGCGGTCATAGAAGCCGGCCTCGAGCTTGCGGGCGCGATGTACGAGGTCGTCGCGGGCGAGAAGGTCGAGGTTCGCGAGTGCGGCGGCGCAGCATGCGGCATGGCCGCTGTAGGTTGTGCCGTGCGCGAAGGGCTGATCGGCCTGTGCCCAGAACGGCTCGGCGACGGCCGGCGCGACGATCATCCCGCCGAGCGGGAGATAGCCGCTGGTGACGCCTTTCGCGAACACGATCAGGTCGGGCAGCAGGCCGAAGCGCTCGACGCCGAGCCACTCACCAAGGCGACCGAAGCCGCAGATCACGATGTCGGCGATCGTCAGGATCCCGTGTCGGCGGCAGAGCTCCTCGACCCCTTCGAGGTAGCTCGGGGGTGGGGTGAGGACGCCTCCCGAGCCGATAACCGGTTCGTAGACGAACGCCGCCACGGACTCCGGGCCGAGCCGCTCGATCTCGGCCTCCAGCGAAGCCAGAGAGTCCCATGCCACTCGGGATGTCTGTTGCACCAGCGGCCCGAACTCGTCCCGGTAGGGCAGGCCAAGGATGCTTGTCCCGATGCCATGAGTGCCGTGGTAGGCGTTGGAGCGGCTGATCAGATGCCGCCGCTCGGATTCGCCGCGTATGCGGTGATAGAGCAACCCGAGCTTTATCGCCGCCTCGATCGAGTCGCCGCCGCCGCTGGTCAGGAACACCTTCGAGTCTGGCTGGGGCGCGAGCGCCGCGAGGCGATCTGCGAGTTCGAGTGCCGGTGTATTGGCGAGATCGCCGAAGATGTGGTACGTCTCTAACCGGGCGAGCTGTGTCGACACGGCGTCGACGATCTCGCGGCGGCCATGACCAACATTGGCGTACCAGAGGCTCGAGGAGGCGTCCAGATAGCGGCGTCCCTGCCGGTCCCATACAAAGACCCCGTCGCCGCGGACAAGCGGGAGTTCGCTGCCGTCAACGGCGGCCATGTCGGCGAACGGGTGCCAGAGGGCGCTCACGGCGCGTGCATCGATGCTCCCGGGAAGGAGCTGAGTGGGTGACAGGTCGACGACGCGCTCCTCGAGCGGACTCGCCGACGCGGCCCGGTCTGAGTCACCGGTCCTCGCATGAGCCGTCGCCTGTGCGGAGCGGCGATCTTCGGTTTTGCTGGTTCTGGGCGCCGTGGCGGGTGTAGCCGAGTCGTTCGGAGATGTGCGCGGCGGTGCGGGTCGCGGCTGGGACGAGCGTCTGGTTGAAATGGTGCTGGTCGACGCGGTGGTGAGGCGCGTCGAGACAGAGGGCAGCGACGATGTCGCCGCGGCTGTTGTGTATGGGCGCGGCCACGACTGCCCAGTTGCCGGTTGGATCGTCGTAGCGAGCGAGGTAACCGGTCTGGCGGATGTGCGCGAGATCTTCGGGTTTGAGGTGTTGGGCGGCGGGGTCACCCTCACTTTGGCCAGCTCGCAGCAGTTCGGTGGTGGTCTCATCTGGCGCAAAGGCAAGGATTACGGCTCCGGTGAGGCCGGCGGTGAGACGCTGGCGCCGTCCGACCCAGTCTGCGCTGTGCGCCAGGTGGGGGCTTGGCGCTTGATCGATGTAGATGATCTCGTCTTGGTCGGGGACGCCGAGGTAGACGGTTTCTCCGGTGGTGTCGCGTAGGTCGCGGATCAGATCAGCGGCGCGGGCGCGGGCCGGGAAGCGGTTGAGCACGTGGCCAGCGAGGGAGACAAGGCCGAGGCCGAGCGCGTAGCGTCGCCCGTCGTGCTCGAGCAGACGGTGGCGCTCAAGCGCGGCGACGAGCCGTGAAGCGGTGCTGCGATGCACCCCCACAGCGGCCGCGATCTCTGTGATCGTGAGTCGGCTCTCGGGCTCGTCGAACAGTTCGAGCACCTCGAGCGCCCGGTCAACCGCCTGGGCTCCGGCTGATTTTGTCGCTTGTGCCACTCGGCGGGATCTTACATAGACGGCTTCAGAGGAGCGCAGTAGCGTGCATTATGTGCACGCTACTGGCCTTATGGTGGGCGCACGTTACCGTGCGGGGATGGGTGTGGGGAAGCGTGAGGTGGTGGGCGAGATCTCGCGGCGGGGCGAGGAGCTGGTGATGCGCGAGATCGCGAGCCGGCGTGAGCAGCTGGTTGACCTGCTGGTGAGGCTGATCGCCTTCGATACGCGGGCTCAGCCTCCGGAGGGGGGTGGCGGCGAGGAGGCGGCGCTGCAGGAGTACTTGCGCGGGCGGCTGCTCGCTGCGGGCTTTGAGGTTGAGGTCTGGGAGCCGGACCCGTCGTCGTTTGGCGCTCATCTTCTGGAGTTTCCCCAGGGCTATGACTTTGTTGGTCGTCCCCAGCTGGTGGCCCGCGCGCGCGGGCCAGGCGGGGGCCGGAACCTGCTGCTCAACGGTCACGTTGACGTGGTCTCGGTCGAGCCGCGCGAACGTTGGCGCACCGATCCGCTGGTGGGCAGCGTGCGGCGCGGTGCGGTGTACGGTCGCGGCGCGTGTGACATGAAAGGTGGGGTAGCGGCGATGGTGCTGGCCGCCGAGGTGCTGCGTGCCCTGGAGGTCCCGCTGCTGGGGGATCTGATTCTCAACACGGTCACCGACGAGGAATCGACCGGCGGCGGGTCGCTGGCCACCGCGTTCCGGGGGTTGGGGGCAGATGGAGGATTGATTCCCGAGCCGACCAGCCTGAGCGTGTGGCTGGGTGCGCGTGGGTCGCTGTTGGCGAAGATCACTGTCACCGGGCGTCCCGGTCACGCGGGCCTGACCCAGCGCGATCATTTCGACGGCGGCGCCGTGAACGCGATTGAGAAGATGCAGGTGGTCCTGGACGCCCTCAGGCGGTTGCGGGCCGAGTGGCAGGTCGATCCCGCGATTCGCAATCCTCACCTCGCTGCGGGCGGGATCGTGCCGACCGCGATCACCGGGGGAGAGTGGATCGTCAGCTACCCGGCGAGTTGCACGCTGCGCTGCCATGTTCAGTACCTGCCCGAGCAGGCCGATCCCGACGGGCGCGGCGGCCGTGTTCAGCGCGAGGTCGAGCAGCGGATCAGCGCCGCCGCCGTCACGGATGCGTGGCTAAGGGAGCATCCGCCGAGCGTGGAGTGGGAGCGTGGCGCTGTCCCGACCGGCCTGGTGGCACCCGACACACCGATCGCGGCCACCACGCTTCAGACGACGCGGGATCTCGGGCTCGGGGGCGTGATCGCCTCGCGCACGACGTTCTTTGACGGGCCGACCTTCACCGCCGCAGGCACCCCCACGGTCGCGTTTGGCCCGGGCGACATCAACCGGGCGCATACCGTTGATGAGCACGTCTCAATCGACGAACTGGTGCGCGCCGCTCAGGCGCTCGCCGTGACCGCGATGCGTTTCTGCGGCCTCGCCCCCCCCAACCACAATCAGAGGAGAGATCTGCCATGACACGCCTCCACCATCTCGCGTTGGCTGTCCTCGCGCTCATCAGCGCCGCCGCCGTGACCGCCTGTGGATCGAGCGGGAGCAGCAAGTCGTCGAGCACCCCCAAGTCGGCCAGCAGCGGATCGCTGCCCGGCAAGAACAAGCCGGCGGTGACCATCGGCGATAAGAACTTCACCGAGGAGTTCATCCTGGGTGACCTCTACGCGCTGGCGTTGCGCGCCCAGGGCTACACGGTCAACCTCAAGCCCAACATCGGGAGCACCGAGCTGGCCTACACCGCGCTGCAGAGCGGCCAGATCAGCCTGTATCCCGAGTACACCGGCGTGATCGTGACGGTCATCGCGCGCAGGCCGAGCTTGCCCGGCAGCGCCCAGGCCACCTATCAGGAGGCCAAGACCTACCTGAGCAACAACGGGCTAGCGCTGCTGGACGCGACTCCGTTCTCAGACCGCGACACGCTGAATGTCACCTCCACCTTTGCCCAGCAGCATCACCTAGCCACGATCGCCGACCTCAAGCCGATGGGCGCGAACATCACCTACGGCGCGCCCCCCGAGCTCCAGAACCGCCGCGAAGGTCTGCTCGGCCTGCGCGAGGTGTACGGGTTGACGCAGTTGAAGTACACGCCGCTGAACCACGGGCTGATCCTGCCCGCCCTTGACGCAGCAAAAATCCAGGTCGGCGATGTGCTCTCCACCGACGGGAACCTCCTTGGCCACAAATACGTCACGCTCAAGGACACCAAGAACCTGTTCGGCTTTCAAAATGTCGCGCCGATCATCGACGCCAAGGTTCTGCGCCGCGAGGGACCGGCATTCGCCCACACGCTCAACGCGGTAAGCGCCAAGCTGACGACCAACGTGATGCAGCAGCTGAATGCGGCAGTGGACATCGACAAGGTCGACCCGCAGACGGTAGCCACGAAGTTCCTGCACGCCAACGGCCTCGGATAACGAAGGATGCGCGGCCTCCGCAGCCGTAATCCGTTCACCGGGGAGATCGTCTACGGGGTGCCCGCGGCCGGACCGATCGAGGTTCAGCGCGCCGTGCAACGGGTGCTGAGTAGCGCTAACGGGTGGGCTCGCACGCCCGTGCACCAGCGAGCCATGGTGCTGCGGCGCTTCGCCGAGCTCCTCGACGCGCGCGCCGACGCATTCGCCCGGCTGACCCGTCTCCAAGGTCGGCAAGCTCGCCCGCGACGCCCGCGCCGAAGTAGCCTGGACGGCGCGGACAGCGCGCTGGTATGCGGATCATCCCCCGCTTCCAGAGCGTCGTGCCGGCGTGCACTTCACGGGCTCAACCCGAGCCGGACGCGTGATCGCTCAGGCGGCGGCCGTGCGCCTGGTGCCCCGCGTGCTGGAGCTCGGCGGCGTCATCCAGCGATCGTCTTCGCCGACGCTGAGCTTGACGCGGCGGCCGGCGCGATCGCGGCCTTGGCTAGCGCGCCGGCCGAACAGAAATGCACCTCGGTTTGGCGCGTGGTAGTCGAGCGTCCCGCGCAAATCGCGCTCACCGAGCGCTTGGCCAGCAACTTTGAGGCGCTGGTGCCTGGTGATCCCGCCAAGGAGACCACCACGCTCGGGCCGCTCATCACCCCGAGCGCCCGCCGGCGCGCACAGCGGGCGGTCGCCCGAGCGCAGGCCGCTGGCGCCCGCGTCGTCGCCCGCTCGCCCCTCCAGAGCGGATCCGGCGCGTTCTTTGCCGCCACGCTGCTCGACAGGCTCGCGCCAGACGATCCGCTGCGTCGCAACGAGCTGTTCGCGCCGGTGTTGAGTGTCGAGGCGTTCGAGCAGGCGTGGCAGACCGCTAACGACGGCGCCTCCGGCCTCAGCGCCGCGGTGTACACAACCAACCGCGACCGGATCCGCGAGGCGACGGAGCAGCTGCGGCTGGGAATCATATCCATCAACCGTCGCAGCGACGCGGTCGATTTGGAGGCGCCGTTCGCGCCCACCGCGCCCTCGGGCAACGCGATGCCCGAAGGCGGCGAGTATGCCTACCGCGCGCGGACCGCCCTACGCACTATCTACAACGAGCCCGAGTAACGGCCGTGTACATTCCCGAACCGTTCCGCCCCGTCGACTGCGAAGAGGTCGAAGCGATCATCCGCCAATACAGCTTCGGCACTTTGGTCTCGGTGGCCGATGACGCGCCGCTGGCCACCCGAGTTCCCTTCGTGCTGCACCCCGACGAACGCGATCAGCAGCGCCTGTGGGGGCACCTGGCGCGCGCGAATCCTCATGCTCGAGCGCTGCGCCCCGACCGCCTGGCCCTGGCCATCTTCCACGGCCCCGACGCCTACGTCTCGCCCTCCTGGTACGCGGACGCGCCAAATGTACCCACCTGGAACTTCATCACGGTTCACGCCTACGGGCATCCCCGCCCGCTTCACCGCGATGATCCACGCGTGCGCTGGATTCTCGAGCAGACCGTCGCCCAGCACGAGGCACGCCTGCCGCGGCCGTGGTCACTGGACACCGTCCCCAACGAATACCTGGCCGAGCTTATTCCCGGCGTGCTGGCCTTCGAGCTCCAGCTCACGCACGTCGAGAGCCAATTCAAGCTCAACCAAAACCACTCCCGCCTCAACCGCCTCGGCGTCATCGCTGCCCTAGAACACCAGTCCGACAGCACCGCGCAACAGCTCGCGGCAATCATGCGCAAGCGCGAAACGACACGCAAGCCCTCGGGCCGGTGAGCCTCAGCGAAGCTCCGCCGCGATCTCATCGAACTGCTCGCTCCCCGCGATCAACGGGCGGCGCGGTCGAGATGGCCATCAGCCCTCGGACATCGGCAGGATCCTAAGAATCTCCGCGAGCAGAGTTTTGAGAGCATTCCTTGGCACCGGCCGGCCGAGCGGAGGACGCGCCCGTTGCTGCGAATCGTCCCCGGCAAGCTCGGCGGCTCTCCGCACGTCGTTCACACGAGGGTCGAATCCCAAGCCATCGGCGCGCTGGCAGCCAGCGGCCTCCCAGACGACAAGATCTACCGCTTGTATCGAGACGTCGAACCGCGGGCGATCGACAACGCGCTCGACCTCGAACGGCAGCTCGAGCAGAATCTGCGGCTAGCTCTCGCCGCCTGACCACGGAGCCGGCCGCGCATGCCACGGCTGTTCGCGCTCGATCAAAACTTCCCGGACCCATGCTGAACCAGGGGCCAGAACTCGCCGCTCTGGTCCAGACGAAGTTGACCCTGGTCGTGACGGTTGAATCGGGCCACAACCCTCGGAAGGTGCGCCAGATCTGGCGGCCGGTCCGCGCGTCGTACGCCTGCGCCTGATAGCTGGGGGTACCGCTGCACCGCTCGCCCTCACGCGACTGGCTATACGTCGTCGCTCTGCTTCAGGTTGTGCGCGGGGCCGCTTGGTGCTGGAGGAAAAACCGGATCGTCTCGGCGGAGGAGTTGGGGCCTTGCGAATCGGTGCAGGACCCAACCGGACTACCGCCATACCAGGCATGGCCGCCGCCATGGACAATCCAGGACTCCGCGACGTCGATCCCGTGGAGATTGTGGTGCACGGTGCGGGTGTAGGGGTGTCCGCTGTCGCTGCTCGTCGTGATCGGCGCATCCTGGCCTGTGATATCGCCTGCCGCGAGCCGGGCTGCGATCAACTTGTCTGCGTTGACCGGAGCCACGGTCGCATCTTGGTCGCCGTGGATGACGATCAGCGGCACCGCACTGGTCGCGGCAGGCGTCCCCCCGGTGCGCATCGCCGTAAAGGCGGACCCAACGTCGTGCGCGGCGCGGTAGGCGATCCCGGAGTGCACTCCGACCGCTGCGTACAGGTCTGGGTAGGTCGCGGCCATGACGGCGGCCATCGCGCCACCGGCGGAGAGCCCGGCGACGTAGACGCGGGTCGGGTCGACGACGAACTCGCGCATGACCTCCCGTGTGATGCCCGCGATGATCGCCGGCTCGCCCGCATCGGCCTGCTGATCACTGGCGGAGAACCAGTTCCAATAGCGACCGGGATTCGCCTCGCTCGACTGCTCTGGGTAGGCGACGAGGAAGGTGTGCTGCTCGGCGAGGTCGTTCATGCCAGTGCCGGCCGCGAAGTCCGATCCGTCCTGCTTGCCGCCGTGGAGCATGACCACGAGTGGAATGGGTTCGCCGGTGTAGCTGGTGGGCATGTAGACGTCATAGCTGCGTGTCCCGGCGCTCTCGGTGTGGGTGAGGTGGCGGATCTCGCCACCGGCCGCGGCGGCAGCACTCGCCGCTGCGCCAGAACGAGACGACCGTGTGCCTCTGGGCGACCCGGCCCCGCTGCCGGTGTCTGGCACGCCGGGCAGCTTGGCCTTGAGGTGATCAACGAGACCCTGGAGCGCAGACGCGGCATGAGCGCGCGGCGCTTCTGGCCGCCTGAGCGAGCTACCGTTTGACCCCGGCAACCGAAGGCGTCCGAGATCGCCGAGAGGCTGTGAGACCGTCGATTCACCCGGCGGAGCGGTGCCAGCGCTCGCTAGACCCCGCTGCAGAAGCCCAGTGGCCTCCGTCAACCGTCCGGCACGCGTGAGCCGCAGCGCCTCGGCCATATTGATGTTCGGATCGGTTCTCATCGCACGTCCTTTCAAGGTGTAGTCGCCCAGCGCCGAGAGACTGGTCGCTGCGTGGAGATACCGCCAATCAGGGTTCGCCTGACTCGCGGTTTGATCATGCGGTGCGCGACGCGAGCGCCGCCTTCACCGCCCGCGGCGCCCGGAAGGCCCCGAGGACCTCTACCTTCGCGATCGTGGCGACGGCGAGCTCGGGAGAAACGTCATCGGCGATGCTGGCCAACCCGAGAACGCGCAGCTCCACCATGCGACCAGAGTCCCGGAGCTGCTCGAGAGCGTGACGGCCGTAGTGCTCGCTGCCGAGAATCAGCTCGCGTCGGGCTATTGTCCTGTCTACAGCGCTCGACCGGCTTTCGAGTTGACGGCGGATCGCGGTACGAATGAAATCGGTGCGGTTAGCGAAGAAGCCCTCACTGACGAGCAAGTCGATCTGACCTAGGTCGACTATCCCCACGTTGATCGTGATCTTCTCGCTCCTGTCGAAATCGGCCATCTCTTTCTACATCAACCTCCTTGGGCGCCATTCTCCTGCCATCCTGACACCATCCATGTAGATGGTACACGACCGGCGCCGGCTCGTTCACGACTGAACCATCTGAGGACTCGCCCAGCCGCGCCCCGCCACGCCTGAGCCGGCATCCCGCGCCCGGGACCGGCGAGCCCGAGCGGACGATCACCGACAGCTCGGCTCAGCTTGGGAGCTTTGAGGCGCTTGCTCCAGGACGGCCGCTATGTCGCTCTTTTTGCCAGGCCGCGCTTCCAGCCGGATCCGCAGTCGCTTGTTGACCGTAGCCATCTGGTCTCCTTCGATCGATTTTGGCGCTGGTGTCGATCTTCTTAGCGATGAACCGGGGAAGTGTTAAATCATTCCTGGATCGACAGAGGCTTAACACGACTCGGCTGGTTGGCTATAGAGTCGTGGCGCGCCCAGCGATCGAGGGGGACCACATGGACAGCGAACGCCCAGAGGGACGAGCACCGGCTTGCGCTGAGCGGTGCAACCGGTGAGCGTCGGACGACGACTCGACCGGGCATTCCCCTGGCTGGAGGGCGCTTCCGAGCGGTCGCAGCCGCTGGTGGGACGCGAGCTCGGGGACGGCCAGTTGCGCAAGGTCGTGGTCGAGGGCGCAAATGTGCTCCTGGCTCGCAGCGAGAGCGGGCAGCTGTGCGCGATCGCCAACACCTGCAGCCATCTCGGGGGGCCTCTGGACGAGGGCAGCCGTCACGGCGTCGTGGTCACTTGCCCGTGGCACGGGCCGCGATTTGATCTGTGCACCGGGAGGGTGGTCGAAGGACCGGCCGTGTACGCCCAGCCGCGTTGCCGAGACGAGGGTGCAGGACGGCCAGGTTCAGGTGCGCCGCGCACAGTTGTGACCGCTGCCGCGCCTGGCGCGCCGCAGTCGCGCTCGCGCGCAGCCGCGGGAACAGTTCGCGTTGCATCGCCCGGGTCGTCAGTCGCCGAGCCCTCGGGCGCCGTTGGTGTAAAACGCGGCAGTCTCGGCTGGGCTGACGGCGAGTACGCCGAGGATGATGAAGCCAAACAGGGCCACGACGCCGACAGCGTGCGCCCAGCCTGCGTCGGCCACGGTCAAGAAGCCGAGGCCGACCACGAGGCACGCGACCGCGAAACCCGCCAGCAGGCCAGGGGGCCCGCGCCGCAGTTGCACCCACCCTTGCCGCACCCGCCCCTGCCGCACCCGCCGTGGCGCGCGCGGGGTCAAACCGCCGGTGAAGCCGGCGATCGCGATCGAGATTCCGCTCGCGAAATGCGCCACAGCCCCATCTCAAAGCTCAAGATCGTTCCGGTGATCACGCCGACGGCGAACAGCGCCGCCATCACCCGGGCCCAGCCCCGCCCGAGCAGGCGGTAGAGCCGGTCGCCCGTGCGCAGGTACCGCCACTCGACGAACATCGCCGGGAACGCGATCCCGAAGCACACCAACGCGATGTGAACCGCAAAGGACAACGCCTGCATCTGACGGGCGTGCAAAAGGTACGCCTGATGCGCCGGCGCAAGCCGAAAGGCGGCGATCACGGCGGCGGCGCGCAATGCCGGCACATAGTGACAAACCGGCCCGCCGTTTCCTCCCGGCGCAACTCAAGCCAGGTCCGGGCAGTGCGGGCCGCTGCTGCGTCGCGATCGGGTACGCTCGGGTCGTGGCTCAGCCTGAGCGTGTGGGGTTCATCGGCCTCGGTGCGATGGGGTCGCGGATGGCGGCGAGCCTGCGGCGCGCCGGCTTTGAGCTGACGGTTTGGAACCTGACGCGCTCGACAGCAGAGCAGTTCGCCGAGCGCCACGGCGCGGCGGTGGCGGACACGCCGGGCGTGCTGGCCGCTGAGGTGGGGGCGGTGGTGAGCATGGTCGTCGACGGCGCCGCCGTGCAGGGCGTGCTCACTGGGCCTGAGGGCGTTATGACCGGAGCGCGACGCGGGCTCCTGTGCGTCGACTGCTCCACGATCGGAGCGCCCGCCGCCCGCGGCTTGGCCGAGACGCTGGCCGCACGCGGCGTCGGGTTCGTCGATGCGCCCGTGTCCGGTTCGCTGCCCGGCGCCGAGCACCGCACGTTGACGATCATGGTTGGGGGCGATCCCGCCGATGTCCACCGCGCGCGGCCGCTGCTGGAGGCGATGGGGGAGCGGATCGTCCGCGTTGGCTCGGTCGGCCACGGCCAGATGGTCAAGGTGATAACCAACGCGATGGCGGCTGCCAACGTCGTGACAGTTGGCGAGGCGCTGCTGCTCGCCAAGCGCGAGGGGGTCGACCTCGACGCGTTCGGGCAGATAGTCCCCGGCACCTCGGGGGCCTCGACGATGTTCGACCAGAAGTCGAGCCCGATGCGCCGTCACGACTATGCGACGCTGTTCAAGCTCGAGCAGATGCTCAAGGACGTCCGCCTGTGTCTCGAGGATGCACAGGCGGCGGGCATCCCATTCACCGGCCCCGCGCACGCGCGCCAGATGCTCGCCGCCGCGGTGGGCCGCGGGCACGGCGCAGACGACTATGCGGCGGTCGTCGAGGCGCTGGAAGGGCTGGCCGGCGAACGGCTCTGAGCGGTTCGGGTGTCTAACTGAGGGGCCACCTGCCCTGACGCGAGGTGGCACAGCGGAGTCGCTGCGGGCGTCGGGTGCCAAACGTTCCTTCACGACTCGCTTAATTGACGTTGACTCCTCGCCGACTGGGCTCGCGCCGCCTCCGCGGGGGCCGCAGTTGGATAGTTTCTGCTCGTGTTGATTCTCGTGCGGCACGGTCAGACGGCGCCCAACGTCGCCGGGCGGCTGCTGGGCCGGAGCGACCCGCCGTTGACAGAGCTCGGTCGGCGCCAGGCGGAGGCGCTGGCAGCGGCCCTTCCCGCCGCGACCCGGGTGATCGCAAGCCCGCTGGAGCGCGCCCAAGCCACCGCGGCCGCGTTCGGGCCGACTGTCGAGGTCGATGAGCGCTGGATCGAGCTGGACTACGGCGAGCTGGACGGGCAGCCGGTCGAGTCCGTCCCGGCTGAGCTGTGGAGGCAGTGGCGCGCCGATCTGAGCTTTGCCCCAGGTGGCGGGGAGTCGGTGGCCAGGGTGGGGGCGCGGGTCCGCCTGGCTTGCGCCGAGCTGACACGCCTGGCGAGCGAGACCGACATCGTCGTAGTCAGTCACGTCTCTCCGATCAAGGCCGCGATCGCGTGGGCGCTGGGCGTCGACGACGCGGTGGCGTGGCGGATGTTCGTGCACGACGCCGCGGTGGCTCGGATCGCGACCGGACCGCCCGCGCCGATCCTGATGTCCTTCAACGAGGTGTTCCCGTGCGCGTAGAGCACCCGTGGGACGACGCCTTCCTGGCGCGCCTGTACGACGCGTTCCCGTTCACCGACGACCTGCCGTTCTACGCTCGGCTCGCGGCTGCCCAGGGTGGGCGCGTGCTCGAGCTGGGATGCGGCAGCGGACGCGTCTTGGTCAGCCTCGCCCAGGCGGGGCACGAGATCGTGGGGATGGACGTCTCATCGCACATGCTCGCCCTGGCCCGCGAGAAGCTGGCCGCGGCCGGACCAGAAGTCGCCGCCCGTGGCCGGCTCGTTTGCGGTGATCTGCGCGCGTTTCACCTCGGCGAGCGCTTCGGCCTCGCGATCATCGCGGTCAAGACCTTCTCCTACCTCGTTACCCGTCAGGAGCAGCAGCAGGCGCTCGCATCCGTCGCGGCGCACCTCGCCCCGGGCGGCCTGCTCGCGCTCGACCTCCTAAACCCAACTCCCGACTGGCTCTGCCGGCCGCCCGGAAGCGTGCGTCAGGATGTGTTCGGCGAGCTGCCGTCCGGGGAGGGAAGCGTCGCGCGCACGGAGACGATGGTCAGCACCGACCTCGCCACCCAGGTGCGCGTGACCCGCTCGGCCTACGAGGTCGTCGAGGACGGGCACCTGACCAAGCGCTATGTCGAGTGGCCGTTTCGCTACACGTACCGCTTCGAGGCAGAGCACCTGCTCGAGCGCGAGGGATTCGAGGTCGAGGCAGTGCACGGCGGATACGACGGCCAGCCGTTCACCTCCCAGTCGCCGGTGCTGCTGCTGCTCGGTCGACGCCGCTAGCGCTAGCGCGCTGCGACCTCGACAAGCTCGGCGAAGAACAGCTCGGCTGTCTGTGCCCAGGTCGGAAACGACTCTGCCCGCCGCCGCGCAGCGGCGCCGAGCTCGGCTCGGTAGCGCTCGTCTCCGGCCAGGCGGTGCAGCGCACCGGCCAACCCGTGAATGTCACCCGGTGCTAGCACGATGCCCTCGCGACCATCGCGGGCAAGGTTCGGCAGGTTGCCGGCGCGCCAGCCCACGACCGGCAGCCCGGAAGCCATCGCCTCTGCGTAGACGGTGCCGTAGGGCTCGCGCACGCTTGGCAAAGCGAAGATGTCGGCGCTGCGGTAGAGCGTGGCCACCCGCTCCTTTGACACCGGCCCGTGGATCCGTACGCGGCCGTCGAGATCCGGGCGGCTGAGGCGGGCACGAACGCGGACGGCGTACACGGGCTCGGCCGCCTTGTCGCCGACGAGATGCAGCGTCGCGCTCTCGGCCGGGAGGCGGGCGAAAGCGTCCAGCAGGGAGAGCAGCCCCTTGCGCGCCACCCAACTGCCGACCGAGATCACCGCCGCGTGGCGGCCTTCCCGAAGATCCTCGATCGGAACTTCGGTGGCCGGCGCGGCACCCCGTGCTGCCCCGATGTCCTGGCCCGCTGCGACATCGCGTCCCGGCGCGATGACCCGCACCTGCTCGTCAGCGAACCCGGCGGCTCGGAAGCTCTGCGCGAGCGCGTCGCTCGCGACCAGCAGACGACGCGTTCGGCGGTACGCCGCCAGATCGAGCAGCGCCTGGACGCTCGTCCTCGGCCGTCGGTGGTCGATCCCGCCCGCCGGCTGGTGGACGATCGCGGCGAGCGGGAGGTCGAGCCGGTGGGTCGCCAGCCACGGAGCAAAGAAGGCGGCGGCGATGCTGTCGAGCACCACGACGTCCGGGCTCGTTGCCTGCGCTCTGCGCAGCACTCGCCCGGCGCTCACCGCCGGCAACGGGAAGGGGAGCACCGGGAACGAGGTGAACACGATGCGGGCGTCGTGAGCAGCGGCGGCCGCCGCCATGCGACGGTGATACAGGTAGCCCCCACTCAGCCGACCCGGATCGCCGAGAGTGAGCAGACTGATCGTGAGCATGCGTGTCGTCCACGTCGCACCCACCGCCTTCGGGAACGACGGCCTGTTCGGCGGCGGCGAACGTTACCCGCTGGCCCTCGCCCGGGCGCTCGCGAAGCAGGCCGAGTGCGAGCTGGTGACCTTCGGGACTCGCCCCGGCGTCACCCGCGAGCCCTCCGGGCTGACGATCCGGGTCCTGCGTCCATTGGCTCGCCTGCACGGGCACCCGGCGCATCCCGTCGCGCTCGGGCTGCCGAGGGCGCTACGCGGCGCCGACGTGGTGCACACCCACCACCTGCGCAGCGCCCCCAGTCGGTTGGCCGCGGTGGCCGCCCGGACCCGCGGCCAGCGCCTGGTGGTGACAGACCACGGTCTGGGCGGTGGCGGTTGGCTCGGAATGCTGCCGCGGCTGTTCGAGCGGTTCCTCACCGTGTCTGAGTACTCGGCCGCGACCCTCGGTGTCCCACCGTCTCGCACCCGCGTGATCTACGGCGGAGCTGACCCAGCGCGCTTCGCGCCGGACCCAGCCTCGAGCGGAAGCGGTGTGCTGTTCGTGGGGCGCTTGACCCCGCACAAGGGACTCGATCGGCTGATCCAGGCGTTGCCGGCGGGCGCCCACCTGACCGTCGCCGGGTCGACCGGCCACGATCGCCATCTCCCCGAGCGCGAGTACCCGGCGCTGCTCGCGCGCCTGGCCGAGGGCCGGCGGGTCACTTTCACCGGGCCGGTCCCCGAGGCCGATCTGCCCGCCCTCTATCGCCGCGCGGCGGTGCTCGCCATGCCGTCGGTCCACGAGACCTGTTACGGACGCCGGGTGGCGATCTCGGAGCTGCTCGGCCTGGCGGCGCTCGAGGCTATGGCCAGCGGGCTGCCGGTAGTCGCCAGCCGGGTTGGCGGTCTGCCCGAGATCGTCCGCGACGGCGAGACGGGCTTCCTCGTCGAGCCCGGCGACGTCGACGCGCTGCACGGCCGCCTCGCCCTCCTGCTCGAGAACCCCGTCCTGGCGGATCGGATGGGCCAGGCTGGCCGCGAGCTGGTGCTCGAGCGGTTCACCTGGGCGGCGTGCGCCGAGCGTTGCCTGGGCGCCTACCGTGAGCTCCTCGAGGGCAGTGGCGACGGCCCGCTGACGCTTCAGGCGACGGGCGCGCGGTAGCCGCCGAAGGCGACGGCCGACTCCCAGACGCGCACGCACAAGGACTCTCCACCCGCGGCGCGCACCGCCTCGGCGAGCGTGGCGTGCAGCCAGCGAGCGAACACCTCGACGGTCACCGCCTCCGCGTCGGCAGGGCGAATGACCTCGAGATCCTGCCCCGAGACGCGGTCGGCGGCCTCAGACAGCGCGTCGTTCAGCACGTCGAGGTCACAGATCCAGCCGCGCTCGTCGAGCTCCGCGCGCTCGACGACGACCTCGAGCCGATAGTCGTGGGCGTGCAACCTGCCCTCCGGCCCCTCCACGCCCGGCATCACGTGCAGCGCGCGAACCTCGGTGGCCGTCCCGACTTCGAACACGCCGCTATCCATACCACAGCGCGGCGTGCAGCAATCCTCGGTCGCCACGATCGACGGCGGCGAAGGCCTCGGGGGCCTGAGCAAACCCGAACGTGTGGGTGGCCAGCTGCGCCAGCGGCAGCTCTCCCATCAGCCCCAGGACCACCGAGCGGCGCCGAAGCACATCCCAGCGCCCCCGCTGGGCCGCCGGGATGGTCGACACCTGACTCGAGCGGATCGACAGCCGGCGGCGATGAAACTCGGCCCCCAAGGGCAGCGGCACCGGCTTGCACCCATACCAGGAGCCGACCAGCGCTGTCCCTTCGTGAGCCAGCAGCGCCAGCGCGGACGCGAGTGCGTGGGGGTTGCCGCTGGCCTCGACCAGGACCGGGACGCCACGGCCGCCCGTCGCCGCCCTGACCACCGCGTCGAGCTCTGAGGGAGCCAGGGCGGTGATGCCGAAGGCCGCGGCGGCTCGTCGGCGCCAGTCCCGCGGCTCGGCCGCGAGCACCTGCGCTCCAGACCGTGCCAGCAGCGCCGCGGTCAGCAGCCCCACGACGCCGAGGCCGGTGACCACGACGGGCTCGTGCTCGACGGGCCCTGCGTCGAGCGACAGCTGAAGCGCGGTCTCGACGAGCGGCAGCAGCGTCGCCGTGCGCGCGTCGAATTCGGCCCCGCCCAGAGGGATCACATCGGCGGCGGGGATGACGAAGCGGTCCTGGTGGGGGTGAAAGGCGAACACGAGGCTTCCCTCAGGGATGCCGGCGCGCGAGTGCTCGATCCGCCCAACCGAGCTGTAGCCGTATTGGAACGGGTAGGCAAACGTCCCGCCCAGCGTGCCGATCGTCTCGTCGAGGGCAAGCTCGGGATCGACCTCGCCGCGGTAGGCCAGCAGCTCGCTGCCCGCGCTGATCCCGGAGTAGCAGCTGCGCACCAGCACTTCGCCCTCGGCAAGCTCCGGCAGCGCCACCTCCCTGACCGTTACACTTCGGGGCGCTTCCAGCACGATCGCGCGGGCGCTCAGCACCGCCACCCGCATCCACGAGCGGGGCTCGGTGTGCGTCCGGCTCCAGGCAGAGTAGGAAGATCTCCATTCACGGACCGCGACATGTGGCGACGGTACCGCTCCCCACCGCCTACGGGGAGTTCGAGGCGCACGCCTTCGAGTGCGCTTCGCGGTTCGTGTATCTCGCGCTGGTCAAGGGAACGATCGGCACGGAGGGGCCGGTGCTCACACGCCTGCACTCCGAGTGCCTGACGGGCGATGCGCTGGGCTCTCTGCGGTGCGACTGCGGGACCCAGCTGCGCCTGGCGTTGCGGACGATCGCTGCCGAGGGACGCGGCGTGCTGGTCTACGCGACGGGCCACGAGGGGCGGGGCGCTGGACTGATCGACAAGCTGCGCGCCTACGTCGAGCAGGACAGCGGTGCCGACACGCTCGATGCCAACCTGCGGCTCGGGCTGCCGGTCGACTCTCGCACCTACGACCACGCCGCCGCCGTCCTGGCGATGCTCGGTGTGGGCTCGGTGCGGCTGCTGACCAACAATCCGGCCAAGGTCAGTGGTCTGGAGGCAGCCGGGATCAGAGTCGCGCAGGTGGAGCCGATCCCGACCGCCGCGCACTCCCGCAACCATCGCTATCTCGCGACCAAGGAGCGGCGGCTCGATCACCATCAGCCCGCGGGCGCGAAATTGAACGGCGCGAGCGCCGAGGTAGCCGACGTCAGCGCGCTACTCGGGAGGATCCGTCCGCACCGAGACCGGCCTCACGTCGTCCTGAAGTACGCCCAAACGCTAGACGGGCGGATCGCCACCGCCAGCGGGGACTCGAAGTGGATCAGCGGTGAGGGCGAGCGTTCGATCTCCCACGCCTTGCGGGCGGCCTGCGACGGGGTGCTCGTCGGGATCGGCACCGTCGAGCAAGACGATCCACGGCTCACCGTCCGAATGGTCCCGGGCGCATCCCCGGTGCGCTTCGTCCTTGACTCCACGCTGCGCATCTCGCCAAGCGCCCAGATCCTCGATGAAGATGCCAGCACGATCGTGCTCACCACCGAGCGATCGGCACTCGATCGGCGTGAGGCGCTGCGCGCCTGTCAAGTCGGGGTGCGCATCCTCCCGGCCGGTCCCGGCGGAGTGGACATCGCGGCGGCGCTGGAGGTCCTGCATTGCGGCGGGGTGCGCTCCCTGCTCGTCGAAGGCGGCGCCAAGGTGATCACCTCGATCCTCGCCGCCGGGTTCGCCGACCGCGTGATCGTCGGCATGGCGCCGACGATCATCGGCGCCGGCACCGAGGCGGTGGGCGACCTGGGAAGCGCACGGATCGCAGACGGCGTGCGTCTCACCAACCGCTGCCTTCACGCCATGGCCGACGACCTGCTCGTCGCCTGGGACGTCGAGCGCCAAGCCTGAGTCCGTGGGCCCAGACCCGCGGCTGTCCACGGATCAACCTTCGGATGCCCGATCACCTCAAGGGCCAAATCGAGCGCGTAGCCGAAAGCGAGGGGCTTTCGGTCGCGAGGTCGCGCGGGGGGGTTATCGCCCAAACCGGCTGCGCGGCAAGCTCGATCCGGACTTCGCGGCGGTGTCGCGGCCTGGTTGGAGCACCGCGCGATCGCCGTTCGCTAGCTGACCGCGCCCACGCTCGACCCGGATACAGATAGGCTCCACGCGGATGGAAGCCACATCGATTCCGAGGCCAGGGCGCGCGCGTCCCGAGGCCGATCAGCCTCAGCTCAAGCGCGGGGCGATCAGCTACCTGAGCAACATCGTGATCGGTGTCGCCTCGACGGCGCCCGGCTACAGCCTCGCGGCGACGATCGGCTTCATCGCCGTGATTGGCGGCATCGGCGCTCACGCGCCGGCCGTGATCATCGTCTCGTTTCTGCCGATGGTGTGCATCGCCCTGGCTTACAAGCACCTCAACAACGCCGACCCCGATTGCGGCACCACGTTCTCGTGGATGAGCCGCGCGATGGGCGCCGGCTGGGGCTGGGTCGGCGGCTTCGCCGTGCTGTTCGCCGACATCATCGTCAATGCCAACCAGGCGCAGATCGCCGGCATCTATGGCTTCAGGCTGGTTGGTCTCGGCGCGGCGTCGAACAACACCTTGGACATCGGGATCCTCGGCGTCGTCTTCATCGTGCTGTTGACGTTGATCTGCTGGAAGGGGATCGAGCTCTCCGCGCGTACGCAGCAGTTCCTGCTCGGCTTCGAGCTGGTGACCCTGCTGATCTTCGCGATCGTCGCGCTGATCAAGGTCTACACCGCAGCTCCCAAGCACTCGACCCACGTTCAGCTTGACTGGTTCAACCCGTTCACGGTCGGCTTCGGACCGCTCGTGCTGGGGATGCTGCTCGGCGTGTTCCTGTTCTGGGGCTGGGATTCCGGGGTGTCGGTCAACGAGGAGACCCAGAACTCCAGGTCAGCGCCGGGCCGGGCGGCGGTGGTTTCGACCCTGGTGCTGATCGGAGTCTTCCTGCTCGTATCCGTCGCCGCCCAGGCTTACTCCGGCCCCGCGTACCTGAGCAAGAACGCCAACGACATCTTCGCCGGGGGTCTGGCCAGCGGGGTACTCGGGCCGCTGCACTTCCTGCTCACGATCGCGGTGCTGACCTCGGCCACGGCAGCGACGCAGACGACGATCCTGCCGGCCGCCCGTTCGGCCCTCTCGATGGCCCGCCGCGGCGCGATCCCGAGCCGGTTCGCTTCGATCCACGAGCGCAACCTGGTCCCGGGGTTCGCCACGATCGTCGCCGGGGTGCTGTCGGTGATCTGGTTCGTGCTGATCCTCAAGTTCTCGACCAACGTGCTCGCCGACTGCGTATCGGGGCTGGGCTTCATGGTCTCGTTCTACTACGGCTTCACCGGCTTCGCCTGTGCGATCTTCTACCGCCGCGAGCTGGTCAAGTCCCCCCGTAGCTTCCTGATGATGGGCGTGCTGCCGGTGTTCGGCGGCCTGGTCCTGATGGGGATCTTCGTACGGGGCATGATCTACTACGGCCACGCCTCCAATGACCTCAGCAAGCCGCTGCTGGGCCTGGGGGTCCCGGACTGGATCGGCATCGTTGGAATCGTCGGCGGCATCTTGCTGATGCTGGTCGCACGCCGCTTCAAGCCGGGGTTCTTCCGCCGCGAGCGGCGGATGGTGGCCGGAGACCAGATCGTCACCGTGACGCCGGAAGCCGAGTTCGCCCCCGCGGACTCGATGCTCTAGCTCACCGATGGGTGCAGTGGCGACGGGCGCCCCGTCGTTCTGGCTCGATCAGGTCGGCGCGCGGCCGAGCCGGCCGGCCCTCGACGGTGATCGCGAGGCGGACGTGTGCATCGTGGGCGGCGGCTTCACCGGGCTGTGGACTGCCTATGAGCTCTGTCGCGCGGACCCCAGCCTCGAGGTCGTGGTCCTCGAGGCCCGGCACGTCGGTTTCGGCGCCTCGGGCCGTAACGGCGGCTGGGTGCTGGGCGCGCTGTCGGGCTCGGCGGCGGCGTGGCGCGCGCGGGGGGGCGCCGACGGGCCTCGCGCGATGGCCGCGGCGATCCGGGCCACGGTCGCCGAGATCGGCGCAGTCGTCCGGCGCGAGGCGATCGAATGCGATTGGGAGCACGGCGGATCGTTGGTCGTCGCCCAGAGCGAGACCCAGCTCGCGCGCCTGCGGGCGCAGGCGGCGGCGGAGCGCCGGGATTGGGGCGAGGACCTGGCCTGGGCGTTGCTCGACCAGCGCGAGCTCGAGTCCCGCGTGGCCGTGCACGGTGGGCGGGGGGCGCTCTACACCCCGCACTGCGCGCGGGTTCAACCGGCTGCGCTGGTGGGCGGGCTGGCCACCGCCGCCGAGCGAGAAGGGGCAGTCGTCTACGAGGCCACGCCGGTGACTGCCATGGCGCCGGGCGAGGCGCAGTGCCAGAGGGGACGGGTCCGCGCTCGGTACGTGCTGCGCGCCATCGAGGGCTACACGGCCGACCTGGCCGGGCAGCACCGCGCGCTGCTGCCGATGAACAGCGCGATGATCATCACCGAGCCACTCGATCAATCCATGTGGTCCGGGCTGGGCTGGGCGGCCGCGGAGACGCTGCTTGACGGATCCCACCTGTACACGTACTCACAGCGGACCGCCGACGGCCGGATCGCGATCGGCGGCCGGGGGGTCCCGTACCGCTTCGGCTCGCGCACCGATCGCGAAGGACCCGTGCCGGCCCAGACCGTCACCGAGCTGCGCGACCGGCTCGTATCCCTGTTTCCCTCCCTGCGGGGAGTGGCGGTCGACCGAGGCTGGCACGGGGTACTCGGCGTCTCGCGAGATTGGTGTCCGACGGTGGGCCTGGATCGCGCCAGCGGGATCGGCTTCGCCGGTGGCTATGCCGGCGAGGGGGTCGCGGCGAGCAACCTCGCCGCGCGGACGCTGCGAGATCTGGTGCTCGGCCGCGACTCAGAGCTCACGCGCCTGCCCTGGGTCGGCCGGCCGGCGCGCGATTGGGAGCCCGAGCCGTTGCGGTTCCTGGGGGCTCGAGGGATCTACTCCCTCTACCGTCTCGCCGATCACCGGGAGCTGGTCCGCGGGCGGGCGTCGCCGCTGGCCGCCCTGGCGGATCGGCTGTCCGGTCGTTGAGCCGCGCGAGGGCTTCGGCGGCCGGGTGGTACGGTACACGTGTCGGTCGCCGCCCTCGCCCGGGCCGCTGACCGTGCGCTCGTTCGGTACTTTCTGACCTCTCTGCCCGCGACCGCCACCCTTGAGAGGCCGTCAGGAGGTGTGGCAATGGACGACGAAACGATTCGCGCGCTGCTCTCGAGGCTCGCGCGTCCGCATCCTTCAGGTGGCCGGGCGATCGAGCGAGCAGCGCTGCTCGCCGCGGGAGCCGACTTCTCACAGGTGATCGCCTGGATCAACGCCCACGACGGGCACCCGGAGACGGTTGTGGCGGCGGCGGTCGGCGGCGGCCTGCACGGCTCTCGGATCGGGGGTCGCGGAGCCAGTCAGCAGCAGACGCCCCTGCGCTACGTCCTGGGGGAGGGCGTGCTGGCCTGAGTCGCCGGTCGGCGCGTATGCGGTCGGTAGGCTCGAACGGTGCTCACCAAGTACCGCTCGGTTCTGTCCGTGCCCGGCGCGTCGCGGCTGTTCGTCACCGGCCTGCTCGGACGCCTGCCGCTGGGAACCCTGTCGCTGGCCATCCTGCTGCTGGTGCGCGGCGCCACGCACTCCTATGCTGCGGCTGGGGTGGCGGTCGGGGCCGAGGCGTTCGCGAGTGCGGCCGCGGCGCCGATCCAGGGCCGGCTGATTGACCGGTTCGGTCGCCGGCGGGTGCTGCCGCCCACCGTCCTGGTTCAGGGGGCAATTCTCCTGCTCCTGGTCCTCAGCGCCGGGGCGCACGCCGGCACGGTCGCGCTCGTGGTGCTCGCCGGCCTCACCGGAGCGTTCCTGCCGCCGATCTCGCCGTCGGTCCGGGCGCTGCTGCGCGAGGTCGTGCACGACCCGGCGGTGCGTGAGACCGCGTACGCCCTGGACTCGGTGATCCAGGACTGGTGTGGATCACCGGACCCTTGCTGGTGGCGCTGGTCGTGGCGGTCGGCTCACCGTCCGCGGCCGTGCTCGTGTCCGCGGCGATCGGCATCGTCGGGACGCTGCTGTTCGTCAGCACTCCGCTGGCGCGCGGCCGCGGACGCGACGTCGCCGGTCCCGAGCGGACCGCGGCGCTGGCCAATCCAGAGCTGCGCGCGCTGCTGATCCCGATCACGCTGACCGGGATGGGGCTGGGCGCGATCGAGGTCGGGTTGCCGTCGCTGGCGCTGCACGCCGGTTCGCGCTCGGCGTCCGGTCTGCTGCTCGCGCTGTGGAGCGTGGGGAGCGTGATCGGCGGTCTGTGGTACGGCTCGCGCGCCTGGAGCTCGTCTCTGGCGTACCGCTACAGGACCCTGCTGACGGTGGCGATCGTCTGCTCGGCGCCGCTGATCGCCGCGCGTTCGATCCCGGCCGGGCTGATCTGCGCGGCGCTCGCCGGGCTGACGATCGCGCCGGTGTTCTCCTGTCAATACGCCCTGGTGGGGCGAGCGGCGACCGGCGGTGCGGAGACCGAGGCGTTCAGCTGGGTCTCCGCCGCGCTGGTCGCCGGCCTCGCCGCCGGCTCAGCGCTCGGGGGCGCCGCGATCTCGGCGGCCGGGGTCAGCGCGCCGTTCGTGATCTCCTGCGCGGCGACGGCACTGGCGGCCGCGATGGCGGTGACGGTCAGAGATCGCCTCGCGCAGCCGGCCTGACCGGGTCGCGGGTCGGCATCCCGGCTGGATCGGCTTTGCGCCGGGGTGCTCCCGTTGACGACACTGACCTGCATCTGATATATCAGGACCGATGGTCAACTCCGAATCCAAGTCGCTGCCCGCCCGCCAGAGCATCGTGATCATCGGCGCGGGGATCGTCGGCAACAGCGTCGCGTATCACCTGACCCAACTCGGTGAGACCGAGATCACGCTGATCGACAAGGGCCCGCTGCCCAATCCGGGCGGCTCCACGGGCCACGCCTCGAACTTCATCTTCCCGGTGGATCACTCCAAGGAGATGACGGCGCTGACGCTTGAGAGCATGCGTCAGTACAAGGATCTCGGCGTGTACATCGAGTGCGGCGGGATCGAGGTCGCGCGGACCGAGGAGCGTATGCAGGAGCTGGCGCGCCGGATGGTGTCGGCCAAGACCTGGGGCATCGAGCCGGCCTCGCTGCTGACCCCGCAGGAGATCAAGGAGCTGGTCCCGTTCATCAACGAGGAGCTGCTCGTCGGCGGCTTCTACACCCCGGGGGCGGGCGTGGTCGACAGCCTGAGGGCGGGGACGATCATGCGCGAGCGGGCGGTGCAGGCGGGAATGACCGTCTCGGCCAACACCGAGGTGCTGGGGCTCGACGTCGAGCATGGCCAGATCAGGCGCGTGCGCACCACCCGGGGCGAGATCGAGGTCGACCGCGTGGTGATCGCCTGCGGGTGCTGGAGCCCGCGCATCGCCCGTATGGCCGGGGCTAGCATCCCCCTGACGCCGGCCGTGCACCAGATGCTCGACATCGGTCCGGCGCCGCGGTTCGCCGACGCCAAGGGGCTGATCGAGTTCCCGATCGTGCGCGACATGGATACCAACATGTACGAGCGCCAAGACGGCACCGGACTGGAGATCGGCTCCTACGCCCACCGCCCGATCCTGATGGACGCCGACGAGATCCCCTCGATCGATGCGTCCGCGCTCAGCCCCACCGAGCTCCCGTTCACGCAGGCCGACTTCGAGCTGCAGATGGAGCAGGCGCTCGAGCTGATGCCCGAGATCGTCGGCGACGAGACGGTGGGGCAGCGCTACGCGATCAACGGACTGCTGTCGGTCACGTTGGACGGGCTGCCGCTGATCGGTGAGACCCCGGAGGTCAACGGCCTGTGGTCGGCGGCGGCGATCTGGATCAAGGAGGGTCCGGCGTCGGGCAAGACCGTCGCCGAGCTGATGGTGCACGGCGAGGCCGAGATCGACATCTACGAGTCCAACATCGCCCGCGCCTACCCGCACCAGAAGACCCGAGCCCACGTCCGCGCCCGGGCCTCGGAGGGCTTTAACAAGATGTACGGGATCGTCCATCCCGCCGAGCAGTGGGAGTCTGACCGCCGGGTCAAGCTGCCACCCTTCTACGAGCGCGAGCAGGAGCTCGGAGCGGTCTTCTACGAGGCGGCCGGCTGGGAGCGTCCCCACTGGTATGAGTCCAACTCAAAGCTGCTGGACGAGTACGGTGATCGGATCAATCGGCGCGCGGCCGAGTGGGAGGCCCGCTGGTGGTCGCCGATCATCAACGCCGAGCACCTGGCTCTGCGCGACCGAGCCGGCTACATCGACCTGAGCGCGTTCACTCTGTTTGACATCACCGGTCCGGGAGCTCTGGACGCGGTTCAGCACGTGGCGATGCGCCAGATGGACGTGCCGGTCGGCCGCGTCGTCTACACCCCGGTGCTGCTGCCGGCCGGCGGGTTCAAGGCCGACCTGACGATCATGCGGATCGACGACGACGTGTTCCGGGTGGTCACCGGCGGCGGCTGGGGGATGTCAGACCTGAAATGGTTCTCTGACCACCTGCCGCACGACGGGTCGGTGCAGATCCACGATCAGACCAACGCCTGGGCCACGCTCGGGGTCTGGGGGCCGCGCGCTCGGGACATCCTGTCGGGATTGACCAGCGACGACGTGTCAAACGAGGGCTTTGCCTTCGGGCGCTGGAAATGGCTCGAGGTCGGGCCGCTGCAGGTGATCGCCTCGCGGATCTCCTACGTCGGCGACCTTGGCTGGGAGCTCTACGTGCCGATCGAGCAGGGCGCGCGGCTGTGGGACATGGTCGCCGAGGCGGGGCTGCCGCACGGCGCGATCCCGGTCGGGGCCGGCGTCTACGGCACCACCGGGCGCCTGGAGAAGTGCTACCGCGCCTACGGCGCCGAGCTCGAGGGCGAGTACAACGTGGTCGAGGCCGGAATGGCATGGGGCAAGGTCAAGGATCAGGACTTCATCGGCAAGCCGGCCCACGTTCGCCATCGGGAGACCGAGCCGGCCGTCCACATGTGCACGCTGACCGTCGATGACCACACCTCTCGCTCGGGGGTCAAGCGCTACATGCTCGGCGGCGAGCCGATCCTGACCTCAGACGCCGAGCCGATCGTCGACGCCAACGGCCGGCGATCCTACGTCACCAGCGCCGGCGCAGGCCCGTCAATCGGAAAGCACATCCTGATGAGCTACCTGCCGCCCGCGCACGCCCAGGAGGGTGAGCACCTGCTGGTGCAGTACATGGGCGAGCAGTATCCGGTGACGGTTGCGGTGGCCGGCTCGACGCCGATCTTCGACCCCGACAACTCCCGGGTGCGCTCCTAGCATGAACGTGCTGGTGTGCGTCAAACGGGTGCCGCTGACCGGCGGTCGGATCACGCTGACCGAGGACGAGCAGGCGATCCAGACCCGCCACCTCGGCTTCACGGTCAGCCCGCACGAGGAGTGCGCGGCCGAGGAGGCGATCCGGCTGGTCGAGCAGCACGGCGGTGCCTCGACGGTGCTAACGCTCGGTCCGCCCGAGGCCGAGGAGCAGCTGCGCGACCTGATGGCGATCGGTATCGAGCGCGGGATTCACCTGGTCACCGACGCGGCCGAGTGGGATCCCCAGGCGACGGCGGCGGCGATCGTCGCGGCGATCAGAGCCGACGAGCAGCGCTATGACCTGATCCTGTTCGGCACCGAGTCAGCCGATGCGGGCAACTACCAGGTGGCGATCCGCGTCGCCGAGGCGCTCGAGCTGCCGTGCGTCAACGGCATCAAGGCGATCACCGTCGAGGGTGAGCAGCTGCGCTGCGAGCAGGAGGTCGCCGGCGGCCGCGAGGTCTACGTCGTACCGATGCCGGCCGTGGTGACGGTCAAGGAGGGCATCAACCTGCCGCGCTACCCCTCGGTCCCCGGCCGCATGCGGGCCAAGCGCAAGCCGGTCGCAGCCAGTCAACCCGAGCGCGCGCCGGCCAGGCTCGAGATGGTCCGGCTGGTGCTGCCCGAGAGCTCGAGCAAGCAGGCCGAGATCCTCGGCCGGGGGCCGGACGCGGCCCCGGCGGTGGTCGGGATGCTGCAGGAGATCGGGGTGCTGGGAGCATGATCTTGGCCTGGATCGAGGAGCCAGCCGACGAGCTCTCCCAGCAGGCGGTCAAGTTCGCCCGGGGCCTGGACGACGACGTGCAGGTGGTGGCGATCGAGGACTCGGCCGGCTTCACCCCGGCGGCGTGGGCGCAGACGATCGTCGAGCTGGCCGGACAGCGATCGGCCGCGGCGGTGATCGCCGCGGGAAGCGATCGGGGCAACGAGGTGCTCGCCCGCGTGGCGGCCAAGCTCGATCAGCCGATGGCGGCCAACTGCGTAGCGATGACCCTCAACGCGGGCGACGCCTCGGTGCGGCGGATCCGTTGGGGCGGGAGCCTCATGGAGGAGGCCCGGCTGGACGGGTCGCCGCTGCTGGTCACCAGCGCGCCCCACGCCGTGGCCGCCGAGCCGATCGGTGAGGTCGAGGTCGTGCCGGTCAGCGCCGATGTCTCCGAGCTCGATCAGGTCGTGCGGATAACCGAGCAGGTGCCGGCGGCGAGCAGCGGCGTGTCGCTGGCCGACGCCGACGTGGTCGTCTCGGGTGGGCGTGGGGTGGGGTCGCCCGAGGGCTTCTCGGTGATCGAGGAGCTGGCCGCGCTGCTCGGCGGAGCGGTTGGGTGCTCACGGGCGGTGACCAGCGCCGGCTGGCGCCCTCACACCGATCAGGTCGGGCAGACGGGCACCAAGATCTCGCCCGAGATCTACATCGCCTGCGGGATCAGCGGCGCGACCCAGCACATGGCGGGTTGCAAGGGCGCCAAGCGCCTGCTGGCCATCAACCCCGACGGCGACGCCTCGATCTTCGCCAGCGCCGACTACGCCGTGATCGGCGACCTGCACGAGGTCGTCCCGGCGATCTCGGCCGAGATCCGGCGAGCCAGGGCAGGGTAGTCGTGGTGCTGATCGCCGGACTCGTGCTCGCCGCCCTGCTGGCGGCGAGCGGGGCCCTGTTCGCGGTCCGAATCAAGTATCTGCTCGCGCTCGTGCGGTCCGCGGCGCCGGTCAGACGCACCGGCGACGTGCCCCGGCGGGTCCGCAACGAGACGACGATCGTGCTCGGCCAGCGCAAGCTGCTGCAGCGCTTCGGCCCCGGCCTGATCCACGCGTTCATCTTCTGGGGCTTTCTGGTCCTGACCCCGACGATCGTGATCGCGATGATCGGCGCGGTTGACAAGCATTCGACCTTCCCGTGGCTCGGTGATCAGGGCTGGTTTGCCTTTCTGGCTGACCTGTTCGCGGTGCTGGTGCTGATCGGAGTGCTGGCGGCGGCGTGGATCCGCAAGGTCCAGCGCCCGGAGCGCTTCAAGGGCAGCCACCTGGGGGAGGCCGACCTGATCCTGGGCCTGATCGCGATCATCGCCACCACGCTGCTGCTGTGGCACGCGACCCGGATCTCGCTGGGGCTCAACGAGTGGCCGGCTGCCTCAGCCCCGGTGTCAGACCTGCTGTCGGGGCTGTTCGCGCGTGACGGGCTCACGCGGGTGCTCGAGCGCGTGTTCGTCTGGGTGCACGTGGTCACGATCCTGTCCTTTCTGGCCTACCTGCCGCGCTCCAAGCACCTGCACATCGCCTCCGCGGCGTTCAACGTCTGGTACGGACGCACCCGAGCGGGGGGTCGCCTCGAGCCGTTGCGCTTCGACGATCCCGATGTGGCCGAGGAGGACATCCGCTTCGGTGCGGGCACCGCGGCGGACCTGACCTGGAAGCAGATGCTCGACACGTTCACCTGCACGGAGTGCGGCCGCTGCCAGGACGCGTGTCCGGCGTTTGCGACCGGCAAGGTGCTCTCGCCCAAGCTGCTGATCATGGGGCTGCGGGACCAGGTGTTCGCCGACGGGGGGGCGATCGTCCGGGCGCGCGCCGGCGATGGTCACGGCGCTGACGGCGCGGGGACGCCTGCCGCCGAGGCGCCGGAGCTGGCCGCGCTGGTCCCCGGCGCGGTGCCCGAGGAGTCAGTCTGGGACTGCGTGACCTGCGGCGCCTGCGTCCAGGCCTGTCCGGTGTCGATCGAGCACGTCGACCACATCGTCGACCTCAGACGCCACCTGGTGATGGTCGAGTCGAGCTTTCCCTCCGAGGCCGAGCCGATGCTGCGTGACGTCGAGCGGGCGTCGAACCCTTGGGGCAAGGCGCAGTCCGAGCGCGCGGACTGGGCCGCTTCGCTCGGGGTGCGGATTCTCGAGCCGGGCGATCCGGCGCCGGAGTACCTGTACTGGGTCGGCTGCGCGTCCTCGTTTGACGAGCGCGCGCGCAAGACGGCGGAGTCGACCGCGAAGCTGCTGCAGCGGGCGGAGGTGGACTTCGCGATCCTCGGACCGCGCGAGGCGTGCACCGGGGACCCGGCCCGCCGGATGGGCAACGAGTACGTGTTCCAGGCCTTCGCCGAGCAGAACGTGCAGACGCTCAACGAGGCCGGGGTGACGAAGATCATCGCCAACTGCCCGCACTGCTTCAACACGCTGGGCAACGAGTACCCGGACTTCGGCGGTCACTACGAGGTCATCCACCACTCCGAGCTCCTGTCCGCGCTGGTGGCCGACGGCCGGCTGTCGCCGCAGCGCGACCAGGGCCTGTCGATCACCTACCACGACTCCTGCTATCTGGCGCGTCACAATGACGTGCTCGCGCCGCCCCGGGAGCTGGTGGCCTCGGTCGGCGAGCCGCGCGAGATGGAGCGCAGCGGCAAGGAGACCTTCTGCTGCGGAGCCGGCGGCGCTCACATGTGGATGGAGGAGCGCGGTTCGGGGATCAACGAGAATCGGGCTCGTGAGGCGGCTGAGACCGGCGCCGGAACCCTGGCCGTCGCCTGCCCGTTCTGCACCGTGATGCTCGACGACGGCGTGCAGGGCGCCGGTGCGGAGATGCGGGTGGTCGACGTGGCCACGCTGCTGGTGGAGTCGATCGAGGGCGGAGATTAGGCGGTTCGCACGCAAGCGTGCGATGAAGCAGCGCATATCGCGACAAAGATCGCACGCTCAGGCGGCGGCGGCGCGGAGGCGCGCGAGCAACCGCTCCAGCTCGCGCTCGAGGCCGATGTTGCCCACGGCTCGCACCTCCAGCGGCAAACCAAGTCGGGAGGCCGCCCGCTCGGCGCAGGCGCAGGTGGCCGGCGTCGGGCGCTGAGCCAGCCACACCACACGCGTGTAGTTGGCGAAGTACTCGTCGCGCAGCTGCGGCCAGCGGTCCAGGCCGAGCTCGCGCCAGACCGTGTGCTCAAAGGTTCGGGCCAGGAAGTCGGTCAGGAAGTAGGTCCCCGGCTCCTCGTCCAGGGCCTCGGCCACCTCGGCACGCGCGAGGACGTCGTAGCAGTGATCGCCGGCCAGGCGCTCGACCCCGAACCGCGACAACACCTCATCCAGGGCGCCGTAGGTACCACAGTCGCCGTAAGCCACCGCCACCACCTCATAGCGATCCCCCAGCGCTCGCAGCTCCGAGGCCACGGCGCCGGCGATCTGCTCGGGGCGGTTGTGCAGCAGCGCGTCGACCGGGACCAGATCGACGTCCCAGCCCCGCCGACGGGCCACGCCCCGCACGTCAAAGGCCAGCGCCCCGCAGGCGATCACCGCGGCGCGCGCGCCCGCGGGGCTCATCCCGGGAAGGCCAGCTGGTCGATGAACAGGTCGTTGAAGTCCGCCCGGCCCGACAGCTCGACGTACTCCACCTCGCGCAGGATCGACTCCGCCTCGGCGCGCTCGCGCCGCGACAGCGCGGCGATCTTGGCCCCCTCGCCGGCGACGTTGCCGGCCGAGATGATCCGGGGCAGCGCCAGCTTGGGCACCAGCCCGATCCGGACCGCGCTGAGCGGGGTCAGAAAGGCCCCGAAGCTGCCGGCCAACAGCACCTGGGTGATGTCCTCCGGTGCCACGCCGAGGTCGCGGACCAGGATCTGCCAGCCGGTGGCGATCGAGGCCTTGGCGAACTGCAGCTCGCGAACGTCGCGCTGGGAGAGGAACACCGATGAACCCGGATCCCGCCGGCCCTCCAGCCCGCGCCAGTGTAGTACGAACACGCGCTCCTGGCCGATCTTGGTCAGCCGCGCGGACAGCGCGGGCCACTGCGATGCCGCGTCCTCGTCGGGGATGAAGCGGCCGGAGTGGTCCAGCAGCCCGCAGTGCACGAGCGCCGAGACCGCGTCGACCAGGCCCGATCCGCACATGCCGACCGGCTCGGTGTCGCCGATCACGTCGAGCGTGAGCGCGTCATCGGCGATCTGCACGCCCTCGATCGCCCCCTCGGCCGCGCGCATCCCGCAGCGGATCTGCGCCGCCTCGAAGGCCGGCCCGGCGGGGGCGGCGGTCGCCAACACGCGGTCCACCGAGCCGAGCGCGATCTCTGAGTTGGTGCCGACGTCGATGAACAGCCGCAGGCGCCGGTCACGCGTCAGCCCCGTGGCCAGCATCCCGGCGACGATGTCGCCGCCGACGTAGGCGCCCAGCGACGGGAACACGAACGCCGGGGCGCGGGGATGCACCGAGAGGCCGAAGTCAAACGCGTGCACCGGAGGGAACTGATGGGTGGCGACCACGAACGGAGCCATCGAGAGCGGCTCGGGATCGATCCCGAGCGCCAGCTGCATCATCGTGACGTTGCCGCACACGGTGACCTCGTAGACCTCGCGCGGATCCACGCCCGCCTCGGTGCAGACCTCCTCGCACAGGGTGACCATCGTCTCGTGCGCCCGCTCGCGCAGCGCCCCGAGGGCGAGCGGGTCCATCATCGTGGCCGAGATCCGGGTGATCACGTCGGCGCCGTAGGGTTGCTGGCGGTTGAGCATCGAGCGCACCGCGGCCGGCTGGCCGCTGTCCAGATCCAGCAGCGTGGCGACGACCGTGGTCGTCCCGAGGTCAAAGGCGATCGCGAACCGCCGCGCGGTGGTGTCCCCGGGCTCGAGGTCGATCAGCTCCTGGTCGCAGACCACCGCGGTGACGTCGAAGTGGGCCGCGCGCAGCGTCTGACCCAGCGAGCGCAGGAGCTCGATCGACGCGTAGGGCTCGAGGTCCTCGAGTCCGTCGAGCACCCGCTGGAGGTCCGGCCGCTGGTCCGAGAGCGTGGGCTCCTCGAGCACCAGATGGCGCTTCTGGACCGACGGCCGCAGGATCACATGCCGCCCGACTCCGACCAGCGCCGCCTTGGGCCGGGTCTGCAACGGCGGCACCTCGACCACCAGGTCGCCACGGGCGCTGGACCGACAGGCCAGCCGCCAGCCGTCGCGCAACTCGTCGGTGGTGAACGCGCGCGGGTCGACCGCGCCGACCGGCACGTCTCCGGAGACGATCCGGACCTTGCACTTCTTGCAGGTCCCGTGGCCGCCGCAGGTGGAATCGATCGCGATCCCGTTCCAGCTGGCGGCGTCGAAAACTGGCGTCCCGCTGGGGACGCGGACCTCGCCGCCGTCAGGGAGGAAGCGCAGCCGGACCCGGGCGGCGCCGTCCTGGGGGTCGACCGGCTCGTCGCGCACGACCGGAGCGCTGGACTTGGGCGAGGCGGTACTCATGTGGCTCGCGCGGTCTCCGGTTGCGCCGCGGGCGAGGCGGCTTCCGGTTGCGCCGCGGGCGAGGCGGCTTCCGGTTGCGCCGCGGTCTCCGCAGCCTGACGGGCACGGTGGGCGGCGATCCAGCTCGAGCCCCACGGGTCGTGGCCGAGCAGCAGATCCGCCGCGCGGACGGACTGCACGCAGACCTCGGCGGTGGACATGATCGCGCTGGTCAGTCCCGCGGCCATCGCCATCGGGAGAAAGCCGGCGTTGAGCACGTGGCGCTGGGGCAGGCCGAAGGAGACGTTGGAGGCGCCGAGGCACATGTTGACCCCGAGCTCGTCTCGGATCAGGCTGATCGTGGCCAGCGTGATCGTGACCGCGTCGGTGGCGGCGCCGACCGTCATCGCCAGCGGATCGATCAGCACATCCGCGGGCTTGATGCCGTAATCACCGGCCACCGAGACGATCCGGCGCGCGCACTCGAGGCGCTTCTCGGGTGTCTCGGGGATCCCCGTCTCGTCGTTGGCCAGGCCGATCACCGCCGCGTCGTGCTTGGCCACCAGCGGCAGGATCTCCTCGAGGCGCTCGTCCTCGGCGGTCACCGAGTTGACCAGCGCCCGCCCCTCGTAGACCGACAGGCCCGCTTCGAGCGCCTCGATCACCGACGAGTCGATGCAGATCGGGACGTCGACCGCGTCCTGGACGGTGCGCAGCATGGCCTGCAGCAGCTCGGGCTCGTCGACCAGCGGAATGCCGGCGTTGACGTCCAGCATGTTGGCCCCAGCCTGGACCTGGGCGAGCGCGTCGAAGGTCACCGTGGCCAGCTCGCCGCCGCGCAGCTCCTCGGCGAACTTCTTGCGGCCGGTGGGGTTGATGCGCTCGCCGATCACGCAGAACGGCTGCTCGGCGCCGATCGTCACGCTACTGGAGCGCGACCGAAGCACTGTGTCCATTGGACTCTCTTTCCTGTCGAGGTTCGATTCCCAGGCGGGTGCACAACTTGGCGATGCCCGCGTCCTTGCGAAACGAGATGAAGTGAAGGCCCGCGACCCCGGGCTGGGCCATCGCGTGGGTGGCCAGCTCATAGGCGATCTCAAAGCACTCGGCCTCGGCGTCGGCTGCCGACTCGACGCGTGCGACGATCTCCGGTGGGACATCGATTCCGGGGACGCTTGACGCCACGAACCGCATCGCGCCGACCGAGCGCAGGATGCAGACCGAGGGGATCAGGGCGAGCCGATCGGTCAGCCCGATCTCGTGCGCGGTGGTCATGAACCGCTCGAGCAGCTCGGTCCGGTAGCACAGCTGCAGCTGGAGGAAGCGGGCTCCGGCCAGCGCCTTCTTGGCGGCTCGGCGGACGCGGTAATCGAGCGGCGGGGCGCTGGGATTCTCGACCGCTCCGAGAAAGAAGGCCGGAGAAGGGGTGATCCGGCGCCCGGAGAGATAACGGCCACGATTGAGGGTGCGTCCGAGCTCGATCAGCTGCACGCCGTCGAGGTCGAACACGCGTCGCGCCTCGGGCTCGTCGCCGGCGGTCACGTCGTCGCCGGTCAGGCAGCAGACGTTCTCGATCCCGTACATCGCCGCACCCATCAGGTCAGCCTCCAGGGCGAGCCGGTTGCGGTCCCGGCACACCAGTTGCATCACCGGCTCGGCGCCGACCTGCTGCAGTCCGATCGAGACCGCCAGCGCCGAGCAGTGCGCGTGCGCGGACGGGTTGTCGGTCGCGTTGAAGGCGTCCACGTATGGACGCATCGGCTCGAGCTGGCGCTGGATCTCGGAGTGGCCGCCGCCGTCGATCACCGGCAGCTCGGCGGTCACGACGAACTCGTGCGCGGCGAGCTTGCGCTCAAGGTTCGACATCCGCCCCACTGGCTTCGAGATCCGCCCCACTGGCTTCGAGATCCGCGCCACTGGCCCAGCCGGCCGGAACCTGGCGGTCACGCCCGCTGAACAGGTTCAACCACGACGAGGTGCCCTTCAGCCGGTTATCTACCGGAGGCCGCAGCTCGTCGATGTGACCGCGCCACAGCGGCAGGCGCTCGGAGCGCTCAACCGCCTTGAGCCACACGCAGCGCATCTCGGGCTTGACCTCGCAGTGGCCGTTGGCGCGCACCCCGCCGCATGGACCGTTGCGCAGCGTCTTGGGGCACGTCATCGGGCAGGTCAGCCCGGTGGAGTGCAGCACGCACTGGCCGCACATCTGACAGCCCCAGATCGGCTTCTTGACCACGTGCTCGGCCCGGGCGACCAGGCCCGAAACCCCCGTGCCCAGGGCGCCCTCGCCCGAGGGGCTCGTGCCGGGCGGACTCATGCCGGCACACGGTCACGGCGCAGCTGGATCAGCTCCTTGGCCTTTTTGACCGCCGACGACGCGTCGGCCGAGTAGCCGTCGGCGCCGACCGCGTCGGCGTACTCCTGGGTGACCGGCGCCCCCCCGACCATCACGATCACCTCGTCGCGGATCCCGGCCTTCTCGAGCGCGTTGATGTTGGCCTTGAACATCGGCATCGTCGTGGTCAGAAAGGCCGAGAAGCCGACCACGTCCGGGTTGTGCTCGCCGATCGCGGTGACGAACTTCTCCGGTGCGACGTTGACGCCGAGGTCGATCACGGTGAAGCCGGCCCCCTCGAGCATGATGTTGCAGAGGTTCTTGCCGATGTCGTGGACGTCGCCCTTGACGGTGCCCATCAAGAACGTGCCGACCTGCTGGGTGTCGGTCTCGGCCAGCAGCGGGCGCAGGATGTCCAGCGCGCCCTGCATCGCCCGCGCCGCGATCAGCATCTCGGGCACGAAGTAGTCGCCGCGCTCAAACCGCGCCCCGACCTCCTCCAGCGACGGGATCAGCGCGTCGTAGAGCATCCGCTCGGGGTTCATTCCGTCCTCGAGCCCGTCCTCGACTCCGGCCTTGACCGCCGGCGCGTTGCCTACGAGCGTCTCCTCGTAGAGCATCTGCAGGATCTCCTCGTGCGTCATGCCGCATGTTCTCCTTGTTCTTGTTCGGGGTGCTCCGGGTTGCCGAGGCGCCGGCTCAGGGAGCGTGCCTCGGCGATCAGGATCGGCTTCAGCTCGGCGATCCGCTCCGGGGTCATCCGGATCGTCGGGCCCGAGATGCTGAGCGCGGCGACCACCTCACCGGCGGCGCCGCGAATCGGGGCGGCGATCGCGGCCAGCCCGAGCTCGAGCTCGTCGACCGCGCTGGCAAAGTCCTCACCGCGCACCCGGGCCAGCTCGGCGCGCAGCTGGCCGGAGCCGGTGATCGTGCGCTCGGTGAGCTTGGCCAGGACCCGCACCGGCCGCGTCGCGCAGCCGAAGGCCAAGAACACCTTGCCGACCGCCGTGGTGTGGTAGTCCACGGAGCGTCCGACCCACTGTCCGGCGCCGAGGAAGTGGCGGCTCTCGACCTGGGCCACGTGCTCGACTCCGTCACGGCCCGGCACCGCGAGGTTGACGGTCTCCCCGGTGGCCTGACCGAGCTCGTCGAGCGAGGAGCGGGCGAGCTCGACGACGCGGCGCTCGAGCAGGCCGCGCCCGGCGACGCGCAAGATCGCCGGTCCGGGACGCAGGCGACCGCGCTCGCCGTCCTGCTCCACCAGGCCCTGGCGCTCGAGCGCGCTCAGCAAGCGCGACGCGGTGCTCTTGGGAATCCCGCTGGCCGAGGCCAGCTCGGTCAGCGCGACCGGCTGCTCGGACTCCAGCACGCGCACCAGCAGCTCGGCGCCGCGGTCGACTGCGGTCGTCCCGCGGGTCGGCGGACGGTCCGGCTCGCCCAGAATTTGGAACTGTTGTTCCACACGAGATATATTACGGCTGAGCACCGCCGCGTCAAGCGCCGACACACAACTCCAGGGAGGCCAGCTTGTTCGTAAACGCCATGCCGCGCTACGAGATCCTCAGCGAGGACGCGATGGACGTGCTCGATCGGGGCTGGCGGCGAATCGTCTCCGAGCTGGGGATCGAGTTCCTGCTGCCCGAGGCGGTGGAGCTGCTGCGCGACGCCGGTCAGATCGTCGAGGACGAGAACCGGGTCCGCTTCGACCCCGAGTTCATCCTCGAGCAGGTCGCCAAGGCGCCGCGGGAGTTCGAGCTGCAGGCCCGCAACCCGGCCAACACCGCGACGATCGGCGGCGATCACATGGTGTTCGCGCCCGTGTACGGCTGCCCGTTCATCCGTGAGGGCGACGTCCGGCGTGATGCCAAGATGGCCGACTTCGAGAACCTCGTCCGGCTCGCCCAGACCTTTCCCGAGCTGGACTCCCCGGGCGGCACGATCTGTGAGCCCGAGGACCGGCCCCTGGACTCGCGTCATCTCGACATGGTCTACGCCCTGCAGACGCTGTCGGACAAGCCCTACATGGGCTCGGTCACCTCGGGTCCAAATGCGGCCGACACGATCGCGATGGGGGAGATCCTGTTCGGCGGCCGCGAGGCGATCGAGCGCGCCCCGGTCTCGATCTCGCTGATCAACGTCAACTCGCCTTTGCGCTACGACGACCGGATGCTGGGGGCGATGTTCGAGTACGTCAAGGCCAACCAGGCCGTGGTCATCACTCCGTTCTTGCTGATGGGGGCGATGTCGCCGGTGTCGTTGCCGGCGACGCTCGTGCAGCAGATGGCCGAGGCGCTGGCCGGGATCGCGCTCGCCCAGCTGATCCGCCCCGGGGCCCCGGTCGTGTTCGGGTCGTTTCTCTCCAACACCGACATGCAGTCGGGATCACCGTCGTTCGGAACGCCCGAGTCGGGGATCGGCGTTCTATGCACCGGGCAGATCGCTCGGCGCTTCGGACTGCCGTGGCGCGGTGGTGGAGCGCTCAACGCCTCCCAGACCGTCGACGCCCAGGCGGCCTATGAGTCGCTGATGACCCTGATGCCGACCTTTTTGGCCGGGGCGAACTTCGTCATGCACTCAGCCGGCTGGCTGGAGGGCGGGCTGGTCTCCTGCTATGAGAAGTTCATCGTCGACGTCGAGTTGCTGCGTGAGCTGCGCCACGAGTTCACGCCGCTGGAGATCGACGAGGCCAGCCTCGCCTTCGACGCCCACACAGAGGTCGGGGCGGGCGGCCACTTCCTGGGCGCCGCCCATACGCTCGAGCGCTTCCGGGACTGCTTCTACCGTCCGCTGCTGTCCTCGACCGAGAACTTCGATCGCTGGACGAAGAAGGGCGGCCGAGACACCACCGTCCGCGCGGGCGAGATCTGGCGCGCCACCCTCGAGAGCTTTCAGGCGCCGGCGATCGACGAGGCGATCCGGGCCGAGCTGCAGGAGTACGTCGTGCGTCGCCGGGCCGAGCTGGGGGACTGATCGCCGCTGCCGCGACGGTGGCAGGGGGGCCAGACTGTTGGTGGGCCGCGTCGGGGCCGGTACGCTCCCCGGCATGCGCACGCTGATCCTCGATCCGTCCTCAGCCGGACTTGACGAGCTGGTCGAGCGCCGGCGTCGCTCGGGGCTCGATCGTCTGGACGAGATGTGGGACGGTGTGCTGCACATGGTTCCCGCCCCCTCCGGCGAACACGCGGACATCACCTACCAGCTTGCGGTCCAGCTGGGCGCTCCCGCGAGCGCCGCGGGGCTGTTTCCGGCGCTCGGCGGGTTCAACCTGGGTGGCTCCGACGAGAACTATCGTGTTCCCGACGGCGGCCTGCACCGCGAGCGCCTTCGCGGCGTCTGGCATCCCACCGCGGCGCTTGTGATCGAGGTCGTCTCCCCGGGCGATGAGACACGGGAGAAGCTCCCGTTCTACGCCGAGCATCAGGTGGACGAGCTGCTGATCGTCGATCCCACCACGCAGGCGGTCGATTGGCTCGCGTTAGACGACGGCGAGTACCGTCCGGTGCAGCGCAGTCGCCTGATCGACCTCGGACCAGAAGAGCTCGCGCGGCGGATCGACTGGCCATAACGGACCGAATGCCGGGGCGCTGCCCGGTCCGGCCAGCGGTTCATGTGGCGCGAGAAAGGCTTTGAGGCCCAAGTTCCAGTGCCAGGGGCGACCCTGAGGGTCGACCGTCACATCTCATTGGCGGCTATCACGTCGCTGGGGCTGGGTTTTGGCTTGCTGCTCGTGGCGTGGGTCATGGCTACCCAGCCGTTCGCGGCGCCGGACGAGCCATCTCATTACCTGCGTGCGCTGAGCATCGCCGACGGCCACCTGTTGGGTCCGGCGGTCCCGTACCCATACGGAGGGCTGATGCCCGCACAGTTGGCCTGGGTTGACCAAGGCACCGGCGCCGTGTGGGTGCCCGCCGGGCAGTCGCCGCCGGTGCCATGTATCGACCACAAGCCGGATTTCGCCGTCCTCGCCCCGGGATGCCTGGAAGCGAGCGAGGTCGGGAACTATCACCCGCTTCCGTACCTGCTCCCGGCCCTCGCCCTCGACATGTCTAATGACAGCACCACAGGGCTGTATCTCTCGCGGCTGGCGTTAGCCATCCCTTGCCTGGCGTTCATCCTGCTCGCATTCGCGCTGCTGTGGGACGGGTCACCTTGGTCGCTGCTGGGGCCGCTCGCGGCGATCACGCCAATGGTGCTGTTCGTCTCCTCGATCGTGAATCCCAACGGCTTAGAGCTCGCCGCCTGCTTGGCCTTCGCCGCCAGCGTGCTGCGGATCGCGCGAGCGCCGACGCATCTGCGGGTGTGGGCGGCCTTCGCGCTCAGCGGCGCCGTCGCAATCCTCGCCTGGCAGCTCGGTCCGATATTCGTGATCGCCGACCTGGCGCTGGGCGCGTCCCTACTCGGTCCTGCTGGGCTGAGAACCTTGCGCCTCTTTGAAGGCCGCCGCCTGCGCCCACCGGCGCTGACGCTGATCACGGCAACCGCCCTGTACATGGTCTACGGACTCGCCTCCGGCGTGACGCACTCGACCTTCAGCATCTCACCGGTCGCCCAGGGCCTGCACGAGGGGCTCTCCCAGCTCGTGCCGGTGCTCGGCAATTCAGTCGGGACGTTCGGAGCCCTGACTGTGCCTTTGCCGTTCGCCGCTTACTGGACCTGGTGGCTGTTTGTGGCCGCGATCATCTTCGGGGCGATGTGGGTCGGCGGCCGCCGCGATCGATCGTTGCTGATCGCCGTAGTCGCTCTCGCGTTGGCGTTCCCGGCGCTCTTCTTTGCCTGGGTCTATCGCTTCACCGGCTTCGGAATGCAAGGGCGCTACGTGCTGCCAGTGATGGTGCTGATCCCTCTACTCGCCGGGGAAACAATCCACCGGCGCCTTCAGACGCGCCCATCGCACAGGCTGCAGGAGCTGCTGCCGGTTGGCGCCGCGGTGTTGGCCGCGGGCTTCCAAGCCTACGCGTGGTGGTTCAACGCGTCTGTCGTAGCCGGCGCACCAAACACCATCAGCTTCTACGCACGCGCTAGGCGGAACTTCCGGCTAGGTGGAGCCCACCGCTCGGCTGGTGGCCCTGGATCGCAAGCGCCGCAGTCGGCACCGCAGCGCTACTCGCGTTCGCAATGCTCGGAACTCTCGCCTCACGCGCACCGCTCGCGACCAGCTCGAGAAGCGGCCAATAGTCACGTGACTCCACGAGAGGTTCCGGGCTCCGCACGCGCATCGCCGACGCCGAGATGCAGGTCGAAGGGGAAACTGAATCCTGAGGGACTGGCGTTCGCGGCCAGTGGACACGGAGCGTGACGGAGCTAGAGCGGCTCCTCCAGTCGACGCACCTGGTATCCGGCCTGCTGCAGCGCCGAGACGATCGTCGCTCCGTGCTCGGCCCCGCGCGTCTCCAACGCGATCTCGACGCCCGTCTCGCGCACGTGCAACGACACCGCCTCGCGGACGTGGTCGGCGTGGACGACGTTGCCGCCCGCCTCGGCGATCCTGGTCAGCAGCGCCGCCAGGCCGCCGGGCCGGTCAGAGATCCGGGTGAACAGCCGCAGCCGCCGTCCGGCGGTGGTCTCATGGCGGTGGGCGATCGCCGCCAGCAGTCCGGCGTCGACGTTGCCGCCGGAGAGCACGATCACGGTCGAGCCCCGCGCGGCGGGAACGATCTGACCCGCCAGCAGTGCGGCCACGCCGACCGCACCGCCGCCCTCGACCACCAGCTTGGATCGCTCCAGCAGCCACACCATCGCCTCGGCGACCTCGTCTTCGCCGACCACGACGAGCTCGTCGACCCAACGGCGAACCAGGGGCAGGGTGATCTTGCCCGGGCGCTTGATCGCGATGCCGTCGGCGATCGTCGCGCGGGCGTCGAACGTGACCGGGCGGTCGGACTGCAGCGAGGCGGGAAACGAGGCGCAGGCCTCGACCTGGACGCCGATCACGCGCACCGAGGGCACCGCCGTCTTCACCACCCCGGCGACGCCGGAGATCAGGCCGCCGCCCCCCACCGGAACGACGACCGTCTCGAGATCGGGGACGTCCGTCAGCAGCTCGAGCCCCAGCGTCGCCTGACCGAGGATCACCTCGGGATCGTCGAACGGGTGCACGAACCCGGCGCCGGTCTCGGCGGACCGCTGGAGCGCGGCGGCCACGCAGGCGTCGACCGAGTCGCCGGCGAGATTGACGATCCCGCCGAAGGCCTGGACCGCCGCCACCTTGGCCACCGGCGCCTCGCGGGGCATGAACACCTCACACGGGATCCCCTGCGCCCGGGCCGCATAGGCCACCGACTGGCCGTGATTGCCGGCGCTACCGGCCACGACCCCCGGGGTCTCGCCGAGCCGGGAGATCTTGTGCACCGCTCCGCGCAGCTTGAACGACCCCGTGCGCTGCAGGTTCTCGGCCTTGAGCAGCACGCACCCGCCGCATCGCTCAGAGAGGCTGCGCGAGCTCAGCACCGGGGTGTGGCGGGTCAGCGAGCCGACGACCTTGGCCGCCTGCGCCGCCTCGCCGGCGGCCAGCCGCTCGGCCACCCGCATCGACTCGCGGTCGGATTCGATCGAGCTCATCGGGCGCTCGAGAGGCTGACACAGGCTTGGCGCACGCTGCGCCAAATGTTAGACTCCTAGCCGATGACTCATATATCAGTCGTCACCGCAGCTGGCGAGAGCCGCCCGTGACGACCGTCGAGGCATCACGCCGAGCTTCCGGCGGGCTGCTCGCCGACCGGGCGTACGCCGATCTGCGAGACCGGATCGTCACGCTGGCGATCGCGCCGGGCGCTCCGATCGACGAGGACCTGCTCAGCGGCGAGCTGGGGATCGGGCGCACGCCGGTCCGCGAGGCGATCAAGCGCCTCGCGCTGGAGAACCTGGTCACCGTGTTCCCCCGCCGCGGCACGTTCGCCTCCGAGATCAACATCACCGATCTGGCCGACATCTCCGACGTCCGGATCCAGCTCGAGGGCCACGCCGCCTTCCGCGCCGCCCAGCGGATCACCGAGCCCCAGCGCGACCGGCTGGCGCAGCTGCTGGCCGAGCTCGCCGACAGCGAGGGCAGTGGTGACGCCGAGGCCCTGATGGCGCTCGACGCCCGGGTCCATCGCTTCATCCATCGCTGCGCCGGCAATCCCTACCTGGAGGAGACGCTGGGCCGCTACCTCAACCTCTCGCTGCGGATCTGGCATCTGGTCCTGGACCGGCTGCCGCACCTGATCGCGCGCGTGCACGAGCACGACGACCTGCTGCACGCGATCGCCGGCGGTCAGGCCAACCGCGCGCGCGAGGTCACCGCCGAGCACATCGCGACCTTCGAGCGCGAGATCCGCTCCGTGCTCTAGCGCGTCCGCGGGTCAGCCTCACCGGATCCCAGCTGCTGTGAGATCTCGTCCGCCTGCTCGACGGTGACCCGCCCGAGCAGCTCGAGTCGGTGACGCGCCAGACGCAGCGAGGCCCCGGACACGCACAGCACCCCGACCACCGAGCCGCCGGCCTCGCGGACCGGTGCGGCCACCGCCGACAGCCCCGGCTCGAGCTCGTCGGCGATCGTCGCGTAGCCGCGTTCGCGGACCGTCGCCAGCTCGGCGTCGAGCTGCGCGCGGTCGGCGATCGTCTGGGGAGTCAACCGCTCCAGGTCACCGGGGCCCAGCTCCGCCGCCCCAAAGGCGAGGAACACCTTGCCCGCCGCCGTCGCGTGCAGGCCGAGTGGTCGTCCGACCCAGTTGGTCGCGCCGAGCAGATGGACGCCGTCCACCTGGGCCACCGCTTCGGTCGCCCCGTCTGAGAGCAGGATCAGGTTGGCGGTTTCACCGCTCTCGGCGGCCAGCCGGCGCAAACCCGAGTCCGCGAGCTCGACGAGGTCGACGAGGCCCAGGTCCGAGCGGGCAAAGCGCAGCGCGGCGGGACCCGGTGAGACGTTCGCCCGGGCCGAGTCCAGCGCCACCAACCCGTGGCGCTCCAGCGCCACCAGAGCCGGCTCGAGCTCGTCGGTGCCGACGACCAGCTCCGCGGCCAGCTCGTCGAGCCCGCGCGGTGCGTGCTCGAAGATGCTTGACAGCAGCTGGGCGGCCCGGTCGGCACCGGCTCCGAATCCGGGCTGCGTCCGCGCCGGGCTCACGAGCGGCGGGCGTCGGGGGTGAGCACGATCGTCTGCAGCTCGGTGAACGAATGCATCACCTCGGCGCCCCCGACCTTGCCGATGCCGCTGTCTTTGCCCGCGCCCCCACCGAAGGGCAGATGGGCCTCCCAGTAGTTGGTGGACTCGTTGATGTTGACCCAGCCGGTGCGGACTCGATCGGCGAACTCCAGCCCCCGGGCCACGTCGGCGGTGAAGATCGCCGCCAGCAGGCCATAGGGGGAGGCATTGGCGGCTTCGATCGCCTCCTGCAGCGAGCCGATCGCCACCACCGGGGCCACCGGTCCGAAGGTCTCCTCGACGGCCACTCGCGCGTCTGACGGCACCGCAGCCAGCACCGTCGCCGGCCAGTACAGGTCAGTCGCGAAGCCCTCGCCGCGCGCGCCGCCGCTGAGCGCCCGGGCGCCCCGAGCCAGCGCGTCGTCGACGTGCTGATCCATCTTGGTGGCCACCGGCTCGTTGTTGAGTGGCCCCATCGTCGTGCGATCGTCAAACGGGTCGCCGAGGACGATCCGCTCGGTCACCGCGCGCGCGAGCCCCTCGACATACTGGTCATAGACCTCCCGGTGCACCAGGATCCGCTCTCCGGCCGTGCAGCTCTGGCCGGCGCACAGAAAGCAGGCGGTCAGCGTCGCTTGCACGGCGGCGTCGACGTCGCCGTCCTCGAGCAGCACCACGGGGCCGTTGCCGCCCATCTCCAGCAGCGTCGCCTTGCCGGCCGCGGCCTGCGCCACCAGGCGACCGGTGGCGGTGGAGCCGATGAAGGCCACGCCGTCGGTTTGAGGATTGCGCGCGATCTCGTCGCCGACCACCGGTCCCGGCCCGGTCACCAGGTTGAACACCCCCGGCGGGAGGTCGGCGTCCGCGATGCACTGGGCCAGCGCGACCGCGCAGATCGAGGTCGTCGGGGCCGGCGTCCAGACCACCGCATTGCCGCACCCGAGCGCCGGCGCGATCAGCTCCGCCGGCATCGTGTACGGCCAGTTCCAGGGGCTGATCACGCCCACGACGCCGCGGGCGCGCCGGGCCAGCAGCACCCGCTTGCCGGGTGAGAACGAGTTCGGCAGCTCGCCCCCGAGACGCTTGGCGTCCTCGGCCGCCATCCGCCAGTATTCGACCAGCTCGTCGACTTCGTCGAACGCCTCGGCCTTGAGCGGCTTGCCCTGATCGAGCGTCAGCGTGTGGGCCAGCTGGTCGCGCCGGGACTCGATGATGTCGGCGACGGCGTGCATCTTCGCCGCGCGCTCAAACGCGGTCAGCCGGGCCCAGCCATCGGCGGCCGCGCGCGCGGCTCCAATCGCCGCTCGCGCGTCCTCCCGGTCGCCCTCCGGGACGGTGCCGATCGTCTCGCCGGTCGCCGGGCTGCTCGCGTCGAAGGTCTCACCGCTCGCGCCGGCCCGCCACTCACCGTTGACGAACATCTGCTGCGCGGTGCCTGTGCCCATTACTCGCTCCCCTGCCTGATGCCGCGACTCATGCGACCATGTGCTCGTTGACACGATTCGATGACTGATATATAACAGCCGCATCAGCACCAGGTCAATGGCTTTCACCGAGCGCGGCGCGCGGCGCGAGCCGGGCGACCAACAGAGTTTAACGAGCCGCGCCCACGGCGCGGATGGGGAGGTTGATCATGGCAACCGTCGAGGCGCCAGACCGCGCCGGCTCAGGCGATAGCAACGAGCTCGCCGGCTTCGGCTACAAGCAGGAGCTGGACCGATCACTGGGCAGCTTCTCCTCGTTTGCGGCGGGTTTCAGCTACATCTCGATCCTGACCGGGGTGTTCGAGCTGTTCGGCTTCGGGTTCAACAACGCCGGGCCGGCCGTCTGGTGGTCGTGGCTGGTCGTGCTGGCCGGCCAGATGGCGGTGGCGCTGTGCTTCGCCGAGCTCGCGGGCCAGTTCCCGCTCGCCGGGTCGGTGTACCAGTGGTCCAAGCGGATCGGCTCAGACTTCACCTCGTGGATGACCGGCTGGATCCTGATCATCGGCTCGATCGTCACCGTGGCCGCGGTCGCGGTGGCCTGGCAGGTCGTGCTGCCCCAGGTGTCGACCAAGTTCCAGTTCGTCGGCGGCGCCGCCGATGCCGGCAGCTACAGCACGCCCGACGGGGCCAAGAACGCGTTGATCCTGGGTGCGATCCTGGTCATCTTCGCCACCTTGATCAACATGCTGGGCGTCAAGGTCATGGCCCGGATCAACAACTTCGGGGTGATCGCCGAGCTGATCGGGTCGACTGTCCTGGTCATCCTCCTGATCTTTCACTTCTCGCGCGGACCGGGCGTGGTCACGAACACGATCGGTACCGGGGCCGGGCACTCGTGGGGCTACTTCGGCGCCTTTCTGATCGGCGGGATCATGAGCGCCTACGTGATGTACGGCTTTGACACCGCCGGGACGCTGGCCGAGGAGACCAACGATCCGCGCCGTGCCGCGCCCCCGGCGATCATCCGCGCGCTGATCACCTCGGCGATCATCGGCGGCCTGCTGATCCTGTTCGCGCTAATGGCGGTCAAGAACATCAACGACAAGCAGATCGGCGTGCTCGGACTGCCCTACATCATCAAGCAGGCGCTCGGCAACACGGTCGGAAACGTGTTCTTGATCGACTCGGCGATCGCGATCACGGTGTGCGTACTGGCGGTCTGCACCGCCTGCATCCGGATGCTGTTCTCGATGGCCCGGGACGGACGCCTGCCCGGGGGCTCACGCGTGGCGCACGTGTCCGGACGCGCCCGGGTGCCGATCGTCCCGGCGCTGTTCGTAGGCTTCGTGGCGCTGGTGCTGCTGGCGGTCAACCTGGCCAACCAGTCGGCCTTCTTGACCCTCACCTCGGTGGCGATCATCATGTTCTACCTGCCCTACCTGGCGGTCACCGGCGGGATGCTCCGTCGACGGCTGCGCGGCGAGTGGCCGCGTCCCGAGCACGGGCCGTACTTCAACCTGGGTCGCTGGGGCCTGCCGATCAACATCTTCGCGGTCGTCTACGGGACGGTGGTCGCGTTCAACATCGCCTGGCCACGCTCGGTCGTCTACGGGACCAAGTGGTACTTCCGCTTCGGGGCCTATGAGTTCATCGGCGCCTCGTTCATCGTCGGCGCCCTGTACTACTTCCTGATCCAGACGCGCAAGCCGCCCGAGGTCCTGGCCGAGCACCGCGCCGAGGTCCCGTCCCTGTCGGGCGAGAGCCAGCCGCTCGGCGAGATGGTCCCGTGATCGAAGCCGGAGAATTTGATTATGTGATCGCCGGCGGCGGGACCGCCGGGTGCGTGCTGGCGGCGCGGCTGTCCGAGGACCCCTCGGTCTCCGTCTGCCTGCTGGAGGCGGGACCCTCGGACGTCGACGATCAGTCGGTCCTGCGCCTGGAGGACTGGATGTACCTGCTGGACTCGGGCTATGACTGGGACTACCTGGTCGAGCCCCAGGAGAAGGGCAACAGCTTCCTGCGCCACGCCCGGGCCAAGGTCCTCGGGGGCTGCTCCTCGCACAATTCGTGCATCGCCTTCTGGACTCCCAAGGAGGACCTCGACGAGTGGGCGGCAGCGGGCTGTGAGGGCTGGAGCTCGGTCGAGTGCTGGCCGCTGATCGCGCGCCTGGAGACCAACGACGGCCCCGGCGAGCACCACGGCCGCAGCGGGCCGGTGAACATCCGCACGGTGCCGCCCGAGGATCCCTGCGGGGTGGCGCTGCTGCAGGCCGCAGCCCAGGCCGGGTTGCCGACCAGCCGCTTCAACGAGGGCTGCACGGTCACCAGCGGGGCGGGCTGGTTTCAGATCAACTCGGGCGCCGACAACACCCGCATGTCCTCCTCGCATGCCTACCTGCACCCGATCCTCGACCAGCGCCCCAACCTCGAGCTGCGCACCGGGTGCTGGGCCAAGCAGGTGGTGATCGAGGACGGCCGGGCGATCGCGGTGGAGTACCTGACCCCCGATCTCCTCACCCAGGCGTCGGCGGCGGCGCGGCGGGAGGTGATCATCTGCGCCGGAGCGATCGACACGCCCAAGCTGCTGATGCTGTCGGGCATCGGCCCGGGCGAGCACCTGCAGGAGTTCGGAATCGAGACGATCGTCGACGCGCCCGGCGTGGGCTCCAACCTCGATGACCACGTCGAGGGCATCGTCCAGTGGGACGCCTCACAGCCGATGATCCGCAGCTCGACTCAGTGGTGGGAGATCGGGCTGTTCTCCACCTCCGAGCCGGGTCTGGATCGCCCCGATCTGATGATGCACTACGGCTCGGTGCCGTTTGACATGAACACGGCGAGATGGGGCTATCCGACGACCGAGAACGGCTTCTGCCTGACCCCGAACGTGTGCCGGGGGCGCTCGCGCGGGACGGTTCGCCTGCGCACCCGCGACTACCGAGATCGCGCCCGCGTCGACCCCCGGTACTTCACCGATCCAGAGGGTCACGACGAGCGCGTGATGGCGTACGGGATGCGGCTGGCGCGCAAGGTCGTCTCCCAGCCGGCGATGGCGGCGTGGGCAGGTGCAGAACTGGCGCCGGGACCCGACGCGCAGAGCGACGACGAGCTGATCGACTACATGCACAAGACCCACAACACGGTCTATCACCCCGCCTGCACGGCCAAGATGGGTCCGGACACCGATCCGATGGCGGTCGTCGATCCGCGCCTGCGCGTGCGCGGCGTCAGCGGTCTGCGGATCGCCGACGGGTCGATCCTGCCGTTCCTGCCGGCGATCAACCCCTGCATCACGACGATGATGGTCGGCGAGAAATGTGCGGACATGATCAAGCAGGACGCGCGCGCCGGAGCGCAGCCCGCGGCTGTCTGAGGCCAGGCCGGTGAGCGCCCAGGCGCTGGATGGCGCGGCCGCCTTCCTGCGCGCCCATCCGCCGTTCTCGACCCTGGAGCTCGACGACGTGCAGCGAGTCGCGGCCGCCGCTGAGGTCGAGGCTCACGAGGCCGGCACGACGATCTTCTCCCAGGGCGTCGGACCGGTGCAGTACCTGCGGGTGATCCGCTCCGGCGCGGTCGAGATCGTCGCCGACGGCCGGCTGCTTGACCTGCTCGGCGAGGGCGAGCTGTTCGGCCACGCCTCGATGCTCTCCGGATTGCCGACCGGCTTCGAAGCCCGCGCGACCGAGCCGACGGTCTGCTACCGGATCCCGGCCGAGATCGCCCAGGGCCTGCTGGCGGCGCCCGAAGGACTGCGGTTCGTCGCCCGGTCGCTGCTCGAGCCGCCGACCGAGCTGCAGTCGGCCGCCCGCGAGCCGGGGCGCAACCTCGCCGATCAGCCGATCGCCGCGCTGGTCCGGGGCGAGCCGGTGGTCTGTCCACCGGACACGCCGATTCGCCGGGCCGCCGAGCTGATGACAGCGGCGCAGGCGACCTCGGTCGTGATCGAGCTCGGTGACGGCGCGCTCGGGATCCTCACCGACCGGGACCTGCGCACGCGGGTCATTGCCGCGGGCCTGTCGTCTGACGCGCCCGTCTCACGGGCCATGTCGGCGCCGGCCTACACGTGTACCGCCGAGCGGCCGGCCGGAGAGGTGCTGTTGGAGATGCTCGACCGCGGGCTGCGGCATTTTCCGGTGATCTCGGCACGGGGAACCGTGCTCGGGGTGGTGGAGAACACCGATCTGGTCGCCGCGCGGACGCAGTCGTCGTTCTATCTGCGCCAGCGGATCGCCGTTTCGGGCACGGTCGCCGAACTGGCGGTGGTGGCGCGGGAGCTGCGCCCGATGGTGATCGCGCTGCACGAGGCGCGGGTGGCGGCGGCGAACGTGATGGCGGTCTACGCGGTGGTGGTCGACGCGCTCACCCGGCGCCTGCTCGAGCTGGCGGTCGACTCCGGCGGTGGCGCGCCGGTGCAGTTCGCCTGGCTCGCGCTCGGCAGCCAGGCCCGGCGCGAGGCTCTGCCCAGCTCCGACGTCGACAGCGCGATCGTCTGGTTCGGGGACGGCGACGACCGGGACGGGGGCGTCGACGATCAGCGGGTGCGCGACCGCCTGCTGGAGATCTCCGGGGAGGTCGTGGCGGGCCTGCGCCGCTGCGGGCTGGCAACCGACGAGCACGGGGTCAACGCCTCCGAGGCGCCGTTCGTGCGCTCGTTGAGCTCCTGGCGACGCTTGGCCAACAGCTGGATCACCGACCCGACCCAGGAGAAGGCGCTGATCCTCTCCTCGGTCCTGCTCGACAGCCGGCCGGTGTGGGGGGTGCACACCGGGACGCCGGTGTCTGACACCTTCCGGCTGGCGCCCGGCCATCCCGCGCTGCTGCGCCTGCTGGCGCGCTTTGCCCTCTCGCACCGGCCCCCGACCGGCTTCTTCCGCGGCCTGGTGGTCGAACACAGCGGCGAGCACCGAGGCCGGCTCGATCTCAAGGGCGGCGGCGTCGTGCCGATCCTCGATCTGGCCCGCTGGGGGGCGATCTCCGCTGGCGTGACGAGCGCCTCCACGTCCGAGCGCCTGCGCGCGGCCGCGGAGGTGGGAACCCTGTCGACCGCGGACGCCCACACGCTCCAGGACGCCTTTGAGCTGCTCAACAACCTGCGCCTCGAGCACCAGGTCGGGCAGCTGCGCAGCGGCGCCGAGCCCGACGACCACGTCGACCCGGGTGAGCTAAGCGCGCTCATGCGAACCCAGCTCAAAGAGGCCTTCCGGGCCGTGGCCACCGTCCAGAAGCGGGTGGCCGCCGAGCTGACGGTCAGCGCGCGCTGACCACGGAGGCGGCGGTGGCGAGGGGGATGCGGTACGGCCGACCGATCCCGTACCTTGCAGCGGATGGCGCCTGAACCCCTGCAGCGCAGTCGGAGCGGCGGTGCACCCGGACTCACCGGATCGCCCGCCGCCGGGGAGGCTGCGACCGGCCTGGAGAACCTGACCATGGTCGGGCGGCTCTACGGAGAGCCGCGGGCGAGCGCCAAGCGGCGCGGGCTCGAGCTGCTGGAGCGCTTTGACCTGGTGGAGGCGGGCCGCCGTCCGGCGAGCACGTACTCGGGCGGGATGCGGCGGCGGCTTGACCTGGCGGCGGCGCTGGTGGCCAAGCCGCCGGTCCTGTTCCTGGACGAGCCGACCAGCGGGCTGGATCCGCGCAGCCGGATCTCGCTGTGGGAGACGATCGAGGGGCTGGTCGCCGAGGGCACCACGGTCCTGTTGACCACGCAGTACCTGGACGAGGCCGATCGGCTGGCCGACTCGATCACGGTGATCGACCACGGCCTGGTGATCGCGCAGGGGACCTCGGACGAGCTCAAGGACCGGGCGGGAGGGGAGCGCCTCGAGGTTGCGCTCGAGGATCCGGCGGACGCCGAGGCGGCTACGCTCGCGCTCGCCCCGCTGGCGGAGGAGCGCGCCACCGTCCACGCGGCGACGGTCAGCGCGAGCGTGCGTACCCGCAGCGGAGCGATCGTCGAGGCGGTGCGCCGGCTGGGCGAGGCGGGGGTTGGCGTCGATGACATCTCCCTAAGGCGCCCGACGCTCGATGACGTGTTCCTGGGGCTGACCGGCCACGCGGCCCAGGCCACCGACGGCGACGGCGACGGCACGGGCGATGAAACGGAGGCACGCCCGTGAGACGCTTGGTCACCGACACGCTGATCATCGCCGAGCGCAACCTGATCCGCCTGCCGCGCAAGCCCGAGCTGCTGATCGCCTTCACCGTGCAGCCGATCATGTTCGTGCTGCTGTTCCGGTACGTGTTCGGGGGCGCGATCCGGACCGGTGGGATCCCGTACGTCGACTTTTTGATCCCGGGAATCATCGTCCAGAACATCGCCTTCGGCGGCTTCGTGACCGCGCTCGGCCTCAACGAGGACGTCCACAAGGGGCTGATCGACCGGTTTCGTTCGCTGCCCATGGCGCGTCCCGCCGTGCTCGCGGGACGCACTCTGTCCGATGTCGTGACCAACCTGCTGTCGATCTGCGTGCTGGTCATCACCGGGGTGATCATCGGCTTCTCGTTTCACGCCTCCGTGCTGGACGTGATTGCCGGCTTTGGCGTGCTGCTGCTGTTCGGCTACGCGTTCTCGTGGGTGTTCGCGCTGGTCGGACTGATCGCCACCACGCCTGAGTCGGCCAACTCCGTCGGATTCCTCGCCGTGTTCCCGCTGACCTTCATCTCCTCGGCGTTCGTCCCCGTGAGCACCATGCCCGCGGTCCTGAAGGCGTTCGCGCAGGTCAACCCGTTCACGATCGTGGTTGACGCGATGCGGGCGCTGTGGATCGGCGAGCCCGCCGGCAACTACGTCTGGGGCGCGGTCGTGTGGTCGTTCGTGATCCTGGTCGTGTTCGCGCCGCTCGCGGTCGCACGCTACCGCCGCGCCGCCACCGGCTAATTCAGTTCGCCGCGAGCCACGGCCAGGCAGGCCTCGCAGTGGGGCCAGGGCGGATTCCACGGGTAGCCGGTCACGTCGCGGCCGCACAGGGCGGTAGCGGGGTCGGCCTCGCTGACCAGGTGGCACAGCTCCTCGAAGCCGTGATCGTCGATACCCGGCACGTTGCGGCAGCGCGGGTGCACGTTCGGGGCCCTGACCGGCGTCGCGGCACGCCTCGGCATCGCCCCCAGAATAACGTCGCCTCACGGCGCCGGCGTCAGCCGGTCGCCACCTCGGCGGGCTCGTCGAGGTCGAGATCAGGGGCTTGGAGGCGGGGGCCGGCCGGAGGGTCCTCGCGGAACCGCTCGGCGGTCTCGCCGGCGGTGCGCAGCGCCCATCGGGTCGTGGTCAGCAGCGCCATCGCGAGCACGATCACCCCGAGGCCGAAGACGATCCACCAGCTCGTATGGGTGGCGGCGGAGAAGCCGGGGCCGATCGCGCCGACGGCGCCGCCGCCGGCCAGGGCTCCGAGTACGGCCACACCGAGGGTCGCGCCGACCTGGCGGCTGGTGGAGGCAACGGCGGCAGCCACGCCGGCCTGCGAGGGCGGCATGCCCGAGACCGCGGTGTTGGTGATCGGCGGATTGATGAACCCAAAGCCGATCCCGAACAGGAGGTAGGCGACGATCAGCAGCCCAAACGGCGTGTGGGCGGTCAGCTGCGTCAGCAGCGCGGCGCTGGCGATAACCCCGAGGCTGCCGATCACCAGCGGTAGGCGGGTGCCGCGATTGCCAACCAGCCGGCCCGACAGCGGGGCCAGGATCAACACCATCACCGCCATCGGCAGCGTATACAGGCCGGCGTCCAGCGGCGACAGGCCGCGTACGCCCTGGAGGTAGAGGGTGTTGAGGAACAGAAATCCGCCCAGCGCGGCGAACCCGCAGACCGCGATCGCGCTGGCCCCCGAAAACGGGACGCTGCGGAAGAAGCGCACCTCGATCAACGGTTGGCCGCGGCGCAGCTCATACTGGACCAGCGACGCGAAGGCGGCCATCGAGACGGCAAACAGGCCCAGCGTCTGCGCTGACAGCCAGCCGTTGGACGGACCCTCGATGATCGCGTAGGTGAGCGTGGCCAGGGCGAGGATGACCAGGACCTGACCGACGGGATCGACCCGCCGCGCTTGCGCGGCCCGGGACTCGGGAACATAGATCGCAGTCAGCAGGAAGGCGGCGATCCCGACCGGGAGGTTGACCAGGAACACCCATCGCCAGCCGACCGAGTCCACCAGCGTCCCGCCCAGCACCGGTCCGAGGGCCATGCTGATCCCGACCACGCCGCCCCACACACCGATCGCCTGGGCGCGCTCGCGCGGATCCTCGAACACGTTGCGGATGATCGACATGGCCACCGGATTGAGCATCGAGCCCCCGATCGCCTGCACGACGCGAGCGGCGATCAGCAGCCCGAGGGTCGGAGCCAGCGCGCACAGCAACGAGCCGAGTGAGAACAGCGTCAGCCCGATCTGGAATATCCGCTTGCGCCCGATCCGGTCCCCTGTGGAGCCAGACAGCATCAACAGGCTGGCCAGCACCAGCGTGTAGGCGTCAATTGTCCATTGCAGGCCGGAAAGCGACGCGTGGAACGAGCGGTGGATCGCGGGCAGCGCGACGTTGACGATCGTCGAGTCCAGGCCGACGATCAGCAGGCTCATCGAGCAGATGGCGAGGATCACCAGCCGGCGGGTCCGGCTGGGTACCGGACCCTTGTCCGGCCGGGCGGTGGTGTCCATCGGCCCGATGCTAGTAATCGCCACGTGCCACGCCGGCTCAGCCCAGCTCGGCCTCCCAGCCTTCGATCAGCTGTCGCGCCGCCTCGATGTCCGGGTGCAGGGGCCGGTCGCGCAGGTCTGGATCGAGGCGTTCGCGAGCCGCCTGCCACAGGGGCTGGATCCCGGCGCCGATCGGCTCGTGCCCGGCCACGCGCAGAGCGCGCACGGCGACCACCAGCTCGGTGGCGACCGCGACACGCAGCGCGCTGAGCGTCTCCTGGGCGCGCCGGGCGGCGATCGGAGCGAGGCTCGAGTGCGACTCGACCCCACGCGAGACCGAGACGGTCTGTGCGGCCACCGGCGTGACCAGTGACCGCACTTCGGCGACCGCGGCATGGGCGGTGTACTCGAGCACCAGCGCTCCGGACTCCGGGCCCGGGCGCCGGGCCAGGAAGGGCGGCAGCCCGGTCAAGCTGCTGTCCAGCAAGGTGCTGACCCGGGCGGCGATCAGCGCGGCAGACTGGGCCAGCGCGGTCCGCAGCCCGTCGATCGCGTTGGCCAGCGGCGCCGCGTGGGGATTGCCGTTGGGCAACGCCGCCGGAGCGTCCGCGCCGGCGCCGGTCACTGGGTCCTCGCCGGCCCCGGTCATCGGGTCCTGGCCGGCGCCGGTCAGTGTGTTCTCGCCCGGAACGGTCAGCGCGTGCTCGCCCGGAACGATCAGCGCGTTCTCGCCGGCGAAGTTCAGCTCGTGGACGACCGTCTCCTCCAGCACGCGCAGCGCGTCGTGGGCGGTCCCGTCGACCTGGGGCTGGGCCCGGAACGGGTACGGATCCTGGATCCCCAGCGGCCCCGGGTCCCGGGTGCGCCGATTGACGCCTTCGAGCAGCTCGCGCATCCGCGCCGCCACCGCGGCCTGCCCCGGGCGGTGGCGCCAGGAGTGGATCCGAGGATCGAGAACGACCGGATCGGCGGCGGCGGCCTCGAAGGACAACGCCGCCACCGACAGCCACGCGTCGAGCAGTCGCCGCGCGTCGACCACCAGCAGCGCCGCGCGTCCGATGCTGACCGCGTTGGAGCTCATGAAGGCCAGGCCGTCGCGCGGCCCCAGCCGCGCCGGGGCAAGCCCGGCGTCGGCCAGCGCCGGCCCGGCGTCGACGAGATCATCGCCGCGCCACACCCGGCCCTCGCCGAGCAGCGCCAGGGCGATGTCGGCCAGGTTGGTCAGATCGCCGGTGCCCAGCGATCCCAGTTCGCGGGTGAACGGCGACAGGCCGGCGTTGAGCGTCCCGACGAGGGTATCCAGCAGCTCGCGGGTCACCCCCGCGCCGCCGGCGCCGAGCTGGTTGGCGCGAGTGGCCATGGCGGCGCGCACCAGCTGGGCGGGCAGCGGTTGGCCGGCCCCGCAGGCGTGGCTGCGCAGCAAGCCGAGCGAGTAGCGTTCGCGCTGGCTCTCAGGCACCCGATAGGCCCGCAGCGCTCCCACGCCGGTGGTGACGCCGTACAGGTTGTCGCCGCGGGCGAGCAGGGCGGCAATTGCTCCCCGGGCGCGATCGTTGCGCGCGTGGGCCTGCGGCGGGATCTCCGCCACCGACCCGTAACGTGCGATCAGCGCCACCTTCTTCGGAGTCAACGTCGCGCCGTCGAGGATCACCGGCGGGGGCGCCAAGGTGGCCCCGGGGCCTGGTGTCGGTGGTCGGCTCATCGACGCGGCACTCTACGGACGGGCTCGTATCGTCGCCCGAGCGGGTCGTCGCGGGTGGGTCGCCGCAGGTGTGGTCGGCCCGCGGTGGGCGGCCGGTATCGTCGCCCGCGTGGACGCTTGCGTGCCGATCACCGGGGGCAACCTGCGCCTCGGCCCACTGGAGGCGATTGCCCGGCGCGGCGCGCCGGTGCAGATCTCCGAGGCGGCCCGGGCGCGGATCGTGGCCGCCGCCGGCGTGATCGGTCGGGCGGCCGAGCAGGGGCGCCCGGTCTACGGTGTGACCACCGGCCTGGGCTCGCGCGTGGTCGAGTCAGTCGACGGCGCCGCGGCGGCCGAGTTCTCGCTCCGGACGCTGCGCGGACGCGCGATGGCGGTCGGCGAGCCGCTGGCCCGCGAGCTGGTCCGCGCGACGATGGCGGTCCGTCTCAACGGCCTGTGCGCCGGCGGCGCGGGCGCTGGACCGGGCGTGGCCGACGGGCTCGCCGGCCTGCTCAACGCGGGGGTGCATCCGCGCGTTCCGCGCAGCGGCTCAGTGGGCGCGGCCGACCTCTGCCTACTCGCCCACGTCGGGCTGACGCTGATCGGGGAAGGCGAGGCCGAGCTCGACGGCGAGACCGTGCCGTCGGCCGTCGCGCTCGCCCGCGCGGACCTCGAGCCGGTGCGGCTGGGCCCCAAGGACGGACTGGCCATCTGCTCGAGCTCGGCGGTCTCCGTGGCCATCGCGGCGCTCGCGCTTATTGATGCCGAGGCCTGCCTGGAGGCTGCGCAGGCCTCGGCGGCCCTCACGATGGAGGGTTTTCGCGCCAACCTCAGTCCGCTGGATCCGCGCGTCGTGGCGGCCCGTCCGGCGCCCGGTCAGGCGTGGTCGGCATCCGGCCTGCGGGCGCTGCTGGCCGGAGGCCAGCTGACCGAGCCGGGCGCCGCGCGCCGGCTGCAGGATCCGCTCAGCCTCCGGTGTACGAGCCAGATCCACGGATCGATGCGGGTCGCCCTGGATCTGCTGGCCGGCGCACTCGAGCCCGAGCTCAACGGCGCCGCGGACAATCCGCTCGTCATCGCCGACGACGAGGAGGTCGTATCGACCGGCAACTTCCACGTGCCGGCGCTCGCACTGGCGCTGGACGCGACGGCGATCGCGATCGGCCAGCTGGCCACCGCGGCCGCCGAGCGCCAAGCCCGCTGCACGGCCGAGCGGTTGAGCGGCCTGGCGCCCAACCTGGTCCTCGGCGGCCCCACCCACTCCGGTGTCGCGCCGCTGAGCAAGACCGCGCAGGCGCTGATGATCGAGATCCGCCAGCGCGCCTCGCCGTTCGCGCTGCTATCCACCGTTGGCGCCGACGGTGTCGAGGACGACTCCACCGCGGCCGCCCAGGCCGCGCTCCGCCTCCGGGATCAGCTCGAGCGTCTGCGCCTGCTGATTGCGGTCGAGCTGGTGGTCGCCGCGCAGGCGGTCGAGTTGGCCGCACCGGAGCGCCTCGGCGCCGGGACTGCGGCGATTCAGCGGTGCGTGCGCGGCCTGGTGGAGCCCTTGCTTGACGATCGTGCGCTCGGTCCCGAGGTGGAGCGGCTGGCTGCCGGGGCCGTCGCCTCCGGGCAGCTGCAGGCCGACGTGAGACGGGCCCTCCAGGCAGCCGAGGGCTCGGGTCGGCCTGAGACCGACCGTGCGGCAAGCCCATGACCGCGATCGAGCTCACCTACCTGAGCGGCCCCGACGTCGACGCGTTGGCGCTGACCGACGACGAGATCCTCGCCTCGGTCCGAGATGTGCTCGCCCACCAGGGTCGCGACGAGACGGTGATCGAGCCGCGCATGCATCTGTTCCCGGAGCGAGTGCAGGACGCGGGCAAAGGCCACTTCAACGTCCTGCGCGGCGCGACGGCACAGGATGCCGGGGTCAAGGTGGTGGGGGACTTCGTCGACAATCACCGGCTCGGACTGCCGTCCGAGATGGCGCTGCTGCTGCTGATGGATCCGGCCACCGGCGTACCGGTGGCGATCGTCGACGCCACGGCGATCACCGAGATGCGTACCGGTGCGGTGACCGCGGTCGGCGCCGAGCACCTCGCCCGGCCCGACGCGCGGGTCCTGGGGCACATCGGGGCGCGTGGAACCGCCCACTGGAACGTGCGGCTGCTCTGCCGCGTGCTCCCTGGGCTCGAGGAGATCCGGGTCCATTCGCGCCGGCCCGACAGCCGGAGGGCTTTCGCCCGTCGCCTCAGCGACGAGCTGGGGCGCGAAGTTCGGCCCGTGGACAGCTGGGAGGAATGCGTGCGGGGAGCCGATGTGGTGGTCGAGGCCAGCCGCCTGATCGAGGCCGCCCCGCTGCTGGCCACCGAATGGATCAAGCCCGGCGCTCTGGTGGTCCCCTACGGAACGGTCAGCGCGGTCGACCTGCACCTGACCGACGTGATGGACAAGGTGGTCGTCGACGACTGGGGCCAGGCCGGTGTCGGCCCGCTCGGCGCCTTGCGCGCCCACGTCGACTCGGGGCGCCTATCGGAGGACAACCTGCACGCGGAGCTGGGCCAGATCGTCTGCGGGGCCAGGCCGGGACGCGAGCGCGATGACGAGACGATCCTGTTCTGGCACCGCGGGCTGTCGATCACCGACATCGCCCTCGGGCGGGCGCTGCTGGTCAAGGCGCTGGCCCGGGGGGTCGGCACCCGCCTGCCCTACCGCTGACCGCGGCCTGCGCTATCGCTGATCGCGGCCGTTACGCTCCACGTTCCTGAGCGAGCGAAGGTGAGCGGGTGACCCGCCGGAGCGCCGGCAATCGGTTATCTAGATTCGCGGCGCTGTGCGCAGGGCTGGCGTGCTTTGCCGGCCGCGGCGGCGAGCGCACGGCCGGGTACCGGCACGTGGGTGGCGTGCGGACCCCATGGGAGCTCGGTCACGTTCGGGGTCGAGCGGGTGGGGCGGCGGTTGGTGCTCGATCACTACGCCCAGTTCTGCGAGGGGCTGGTATGTCTCCCCGCTGGCCGCGGACGGCCGGGTCGGCTCGGCGTCGCGCCCTCGTCTGGGGCCAGCCGCCGGAGCTGGCTCGACGCCGCGACTGCGCGAGCGTGCCACCCGGGCGATCGCGCGCGCCGGCGCCGCTGCTCGGCTCGGCCCCGGACGCGCGTCTGCGGGCGAGCAGAGCGTCGAGCTCGACGCTCTGCTCGGCGGCGGCTCGCATCGCACGCGCGGTCAGATGAGCATCGCGGCGGACGTGCCTGACGACATCCGCTGGATCCGCAGCCACGCGCGCCCGGACCGTCATCGGGCGGCCTACAGCTTGCTCGCGGGACTCAGCGATGACTCGTCGCTGTATTACTGGCGCGTGCTCGGTGCGGTCGCGATCATGCATGTGTACCGCACCGACCCGGGTGGCGGCCGCCATCAGCGCGCGGCGATCGTGCCGCTGCCCTCCAACGGCGCCAGCCTGGGGCTTGAGTTCGATTCAACCATGGGCGCCGGGGCCCGGGCGATCGGCGCTCCGGCGTCGCTGTACCGGGGGCTGCGGCCGGTTGCCCTGCACCTGCTGATCGAACTGGCGGCCCGGGTGCGCGCGCTGTCGGGCGGCGGGGACCGCTTGCGGATCCACAGCACCGTCAGCGACGCGCGTTACCAGCGGCAGGTGGGCGTCGATGACCCGCCGGCCAGGACGGGGTATTCGTTTCAGATTGACCGAAGCTACGCCAGCGGCGCTCAGGCCGAGGCGTTGCAGGCCATGCTTGACCGGCTGCAGTCGCTGGATCTGATCGCCTGGGCGCCCGAGGGGGCGGTGATCGAGGTGACGGTGGCGTCAGACGCGGCTCGGTTCTAGCTGGTCCTTCGGCGCGGGGGACAAGTATTGGCGTACGGGCCTCGTGGTCGGGTCGGTTCGGTGTGGTCTGTTTGGTGCGGGATGAGGCCGGGGACGGACTGGGGACCGGGGGGCACGCTCGATCCGGGCGTCTTGTCACAGAGACGGCACGAACACGGCAGTTATTGCCCGATATTCGCCGGCGCTGAGGTGGCGTACTGAATCGTGGTCGCATAGCGCTAGCGACCCAGTACGGCCGCCTTCTGACCCATGATTGGTGTGGATTTGCGCCGTCTCCCACCCCGGCGGCCCACACCTGGAGCCCCGATCCCGCTCACAGGCTCAGCTTCCCGTCCAATCCCAGTCCCCAGTCCGATCCCCCGCCTGGTCCCGCCCCCATCCCGCGTCGAGGCTCCTGCGCCGAAACCCGTCCCCAGCCATCGAAGGTGCAACTCCCGCCGCATCGCAGCGGCACGCCTGCGATAGGCGGCACGCCTGCGATAGGCGGCACGCCTGCGATAGGCGGCACGCCTGCGATAGGCGGCACGCCTGCGATAGGCGGCACGCCTGCGATAGGCGGCGGCACGCCTGCGGTAGCGTGCCGGGGCGATGGGCGTCAACCGAAGCGACGGCATGGTGTGCCAGGGCTGGCCGCAGGAGGCGGCCCTGCGGATGCTGCGCAACAACCTCCATCCCGACGTGGCCGAGGACCCGGCCGAGCTGGTCGTCTATGGCGGCATCGGCAAGGCAGCGCGCAACTGGGCCAGCTACCACACGATCGAGCGCGAGCTCAAGCGCCTGAGCCCCTCAGACACGCTGCTGGTCCAGTCAGGCAAGCCGGTGGCCGTGTTCGAGACCCATCCCGATGCCCCGCGGGTGCTGATCGCCAACTCCAATCTCGTGCCGCAGTGGGCGACCTGGGAGAAGTTTCGCGAGCTCGACGCGGCCGGGCTGATGATGTACGGGCAGATGACCGCCGGCTCGTGGATCTACATCGGCAGCCAGGGCATCCTGCAGGGCACCTACGAGACATTCGCCGCGGCCGCCCGCAAGCGCTTCGACGGCGACCTCGTCAGCCGGCTGGTGGTGACCGCCGGCCTCGGGGGGATGGGCGGCGCGCAGCCGCTGGCGATCACCATGCTGGGCGGCGCGGCGCTGTGCGTCGAGGTCGACCTGCAGCGCATCGAGCGTCGGATCCAGGGCGGCTACCTGGATGAACGGGCCGCCGATCTCGACGACGCCCTGGTGCGGTTGGACGCCGCCCGGGCGGCGCGGCGGCCGCTCTCGATCGGCCTGGCCGCCAACGCGGCCGAGATCCTGCCCGAGCTGGTCCGCCGCGGCGTCGAGGTCGACGTGGTGACCGATCAGACCAGCGCTCATGATCCGCTCAACGGCTACGTGCCGGCCGGGTTGACAGTCGAGCAGGCTGAGGTTCTGCGGCGCCGCGATCCAGACGATTATCTGCGCCGGGTGGGGGAGAGCGTGCTCGGGCACGTGGCGGCGATCCGCGAGCTGCAGGCGGCCGGGGCCGAGGCGTTTGACTACGGCAACGCACTGCGCGGTCTGGCCCAGGCGCACGGCGACGCCGAGGCGTTCACCTACCCGGGCTTCGTCCCCGCCTACATCCGGCCGCTGTTCTGCGAGGGCAAGGGCCCGTTCCGGTGGGTCGCGCTGTCCGGCGATCCGGCCGACATCCACGCCACCGACCGCGCGATCCTCGATCTGTTCGGCGATCAGGAGCACATCGCGCGCTGGATCGCGCTGGCCGCCGAACGCGTCCAGTTCCAGGGTCTGCCGGCGCGCATCTGCTGGCTGGGCTACGGCGAGCGTGACCGGGCCGGGGTGCGCTTCAACGAGATGGTGGCCAACGGCGAGCTCCGGGGCCCGGTCGTGATCGGGCGCGACCACCTGGACGCCGGCTCGGTGGCCTCGCCCGAGCGCGAGACCGAGTCGATGCGCGACGGGTCAGACGCCGTCGCGGACTGGCCGCTGCTCAACGCGATGCTGATGACCGCGTGCGGGGCCAGCTGGGTCTCGATCCACCATGGGGGAGGCGTCGGGATGGGCAAGTCGATCCACGCCGGCCAGGTCGTGGTCGCCGACGGGACACCCGAGGCGGGAGAGCGCGTGCGCCGTACGCTGACCGCCGACCCGGGGCTCGGTGTCGTCCGCCACGCCGACGCGGGCTATCCGGCGGCGTTGCAAGCCGCCCGGGACGGGGCGATCCGGATGCCGATGCTCGACGCCGAGCCGGACGTCCGTTGAGCGCATCGTCGGTCTCGTTCGCCGAGGCCGATCAGATCCTGCTTCCGCCGCGCGATGGACTGCCGTGGCTGCGCGGGGCGGATCTGGAGGCGCAGACGCTCGAGCCGGGCGGGCTGGTCGTGCGCGACGGGACGATCTCCGCGGTGGTGGAGGATCTCGACGCCGAGCTGCTGATCGACGCCCGCGGCTGCGCGCTCGTGCCCGGGTTCGTCGACTGCCACACCCACCTGCCGTTCGCCGGCTGGCGGGCAGGGGAGTACGCGCAGAAGCTGGCCGGCGTTCCGTACGAGCAGATCGCCCGCGGGGGCGGCGGGATCGCCGCCTCGGCGCGGTCGGCGGCCGAGAGCTCCGACGAGCAGATCCTCGAGCACGCCGGCGAGCTGGCGGCCGAGATGCTCCGCTCCGGGACGACCACCTTTGAGTGCAAGTCCGGCTACGGCCTGTCTCGCGCGGGCGAGCTGCGCGCCCTGGAGCTGGCGCGTCAGCTCGGCGCGCGGGTGACCCAAAGCACCGCCTCCACGGCGCTGCTCGCGCACGCGGTCCCGTCCGGCTACAGCGCCGATCAGTGGATGGACGAGGTCGCCGAGATGCTGCCCGCGGTGCTCGAGCTGGGGAGCGTCAGTGCGCTGGACATCTTCGTCGAGTCGATCGCCTTCTCAAACGCACATCTGGAGCGGATGGGTGAGCTGGCCACGGGCCACGGGTTGGCGCTGCGCGCCCACGTGGAGCAGTTCGCCAGCCACCACTCGGTCCCGGTCGCGGTGGCGGCGGGCGCGCGTTCGGTCGATCACCTCTCGATGCTGGCCCGGGAGGACCTCGGTCCGCTCGCGCAGTCTGACTGCGCCGCCGTGCTGCTGCCGGCAGCCGAGTTCCTCGGCGCCGAGCACCGTGCGCCGGGCCGGGCCCTGATCGACGCCGGGGCCCTGGTGGTGCTGGCCACCGACGCCAACCCGGGAACCGCGCCCGTCGTCTCGATGCCGCTGGTGATCGGACTGGGCGCGCGGCTGTATGAGATGAGCGCCCGCGAGACGCTCGGAGCTTGCACGCTCAACGCGGCGTGGACGCTGGGGCTGCACGAGCGGTGCGGCTCGATCGAGGTCGGCAAGCGTGGCGACCTGTTGCTGCTCGACGGCCCGGTGGACAGGATCGCCTATCGGTTGGCGCGCAACCCGGTGGCCATCGCCCTGGTAGGCGGGCAGCCGGTCTACGTGCGGGATTCGCGCGCGGCGGCGAGGATCACCCGGCGATGAGGACCGCGACATACCGATGAGGACGCAGACGGTGCCGGCGATGGTCAACGCCCACAGCCATGCCTTTCAGCTCGATCTGCGCGGGATCGGCGAGCGTTCGCACCCAGGCGATGACTTCTGGAGCTGGCGAAACGAGATGTACCGCCTGGCCGCAGCGCACGATCCGGCTTCGATGGCCGACGTCGGCGAGCGCGCTTACGGCCAGATGGCCGCCGCCGGCTACGGAGCGGTGGGTGAGTTCCATTACGTCGTGCATCGGCCTGACGGACGACCGTATGCCGAGCCCAATGCGATGGCGATCGCGCTGGCCGAGGCGGCGACCGGCCACGGCCTGGAGATCGTGCTGCTTCCGGCCGCCTATCACCGCGGGGGTCCCGGCCGCGAGGCGAGCCCGGCTCAGCGGCGCTTCTGTGATCCCGACGTCGACACGTTCCTGGCCCGGCTGGACGGCCTAAGGTCGTGGGCCGGCGGCCGCGACGGGGTGCAGGTCGGAGTCGCGGTGCACAGCGTCCGCGCCGTGCCGGCGCCCTGGATCGAGGCCGTGGCGGCCTACGCCGAGACCCACGGGCTGGTGCGCCACGTGCACGCCTGCGAGCAGCGTCGTGAGCTGGCCGAGTGTCAGGCCGAGCACGGCTGCTCGCCGATCGAGCTGCTAGACCGTTGCGGCTTTCTCGGCCGGCGGACGAGCGTGATCCACGCCATCCACGTGACCGAGCGTGACGTCTCGCTGCTCGCGAGCAGCGGCTCGATCGTGGTCAGCTGCCCGACCACCGAGGGCAATCTCGGCGACGGGTGCCTACCGGCGCTGCGCTACCGCGACGCCGGCGTCCGGTTGGCGATCGGCACCGACGAGCAGATCCGGATTGACCCGTTCGAGGAGCTGCGCGAGCTCGAGACCCTGGCCCGCCGCGAAGGGCAGACGCGCGACGCTCTGCTGGCCGCGGCCGAGGGCGACCTGTGGGGCCAGGTGGTGCACCACGGGCGGGCGAGCCTCGGCCTGGACGGCGCAGGGTCGCCGATCGAGCTCGACCTTGACCATCCCAACCTGGCCGGGGTGGAGGAGCACGATCTGCGGCTCGCGCTGGCCACCTGCTGCTCGGCGGGGGTAGTGCGCCGGGGAGTAGCCGGCTGACTTCCGCCGTCCTGGCCGCTCTGGGGCGCCGCATGTTCGTGCCTGTCGCAGTGGCAGTCGAAAAGCGCGTCAGAGCTGTCAAAATGACTGCCAGTGGAGCGGGCGTCAGGGCCGGGCCCGCCGGCGCCGGCGCTAGGCGGAAGTTTTCGTAGGTCTGGAGCCCGATCGTCCGTGGTTGTGGGGCGATCGGGCTTTTCGTGCCGGTCGTGTGTAGACACTAAAGTCTTGTCAAGCTGCATGTGATGTGCGAGAATGTCGTATGGCGACAAGAGGTGGGAAGGTTCACGTAGCGGTGACGCGTCGTCACTACAAGGGAACGGAGTACACGACGACGCTGCTGCGCCGCTCCTATCGCGAGGGCGGGAAGGTGCGCAACGAGACGGTCGGGAACCTCTCGCACCTGGAGCCGTGGATGATCGATGGGCTGCGCGCGATGCTCGCCGGTCGGCGCCTGGTCGATCTCGACGAGGATCTCGAGATCGTCCGCTCGCTCCCGCACGGGCATGTCGCGGCCGTGCTCGGAGTGCTGCGCGACCTCGATCTGGAGCGCCTGCTCTCACGTGAGCGCTCGCGGGAACGGGACCTGTGTGTCGCGATGATCGTCCAGCGGGTGATCAGCGCCGGTTCGAAGCTGTCAGCGACTCGACGGTTCGGGCAGTCGACACTCGCTGGCGAGCTCGGGTTGGGGGAGGTCAAGGAGGCCGAGCTGCTCGCCGCGATGGACTGGCTACTGGAGCGTCAGGAACGGGTCGAGAAGACACTCGCTCGCCGGCACCTGACCGGCGAGGGGTACGTGCTCTATGACCTGTCCTCCAGCTATCTGGAGGGCCGTCACTGTGAGCTGGGTGCGATGGGGTACTCGCGGGACGGCAAGCGCGGCAAGCTGCAGATCACCTACGGGCTGTGCTGCTCGCCGGCCGGGCGGCCCGTGTCTGTCGAGGTGCACCCGGGAAACACCGCGGACCCGTCATCGCTGCAATCGGCGGTTGACCGGGTCAAGGACCGCTTCGGGCTCTCCCGGGTGGTGTTCGTCGGCGATCGCGGGATGATCACCGAAGCCCGCGTCCGCGCGCTCAAAGAGCAGGGTGTCGGGTTCATCACCTCGCTGCGCGCCCCGCAGATCCAGGCATTGACGGTCGCCCCATCGTTTCAGCTGTCGCTGTTTGACGAGCAGGGCCTGTGCGAGATCACCTGCCCCCAGCACCCCGACGAGCGGCTGATCGTGTGCCGCAACCCCGCGGTCGCCGGTGAGCGCGCCCGCAAGCGCCTGGCGCTGCTGGAGCTGACCGAAACCGACCTGGCACAGGTCAAACGGATGGTCGACGGTCCCCGCGGAACGTTGCGCGACGCCGATGCGGGGAAGATCGGGCAACGCGCCGGCCGGGTGATCAACCAGCGCAAGATGGCCAAGCACTTCACCCTTCAGATCAGTGACGGCAGCTTCACCTACGAGCGCAACCAGCCGCAGATCGACGAGGAAGCGCTGCTGGACGGGATCTACGTGATCCGCACCTCAGAACCCGCATCAACGATCGGGGCGGCCGCGGTCGTCCGCGCGTACAAGCAGCTGAAGGTCAACGAGCACGCGTTCAAACAGATGAAAGCGCCCGAGCTGCAGATCCGCCCGATCCATCACCGCCTCGAAGATCGCGTCCGCTGCCACGTGTTCCTCTGCATGCTCGCCTACCACGTCCAACACGAACTCACCGTCCGGCTCGCGCCGCTGCTGTTCACCGACAACACCCCACTCGCGCCCGTCGACCCGATCGCGCCCGCCCGCCGCTCCCCCGCCGCGATCAAGAAAGCAGGGAGCGCCCGCACCGAGGACGGACTCGTCGCGCATACCCTGCCCGACCTCCTCGCCGAGCTCGCGACGCTGACCCGGAACACGCTACGGATCGGGGACAGCCAGCACACCTTCACCCGCCTGAGCACCCCGACCGCGCTACAAGCCAAAGCGCTCCAACTCGCCCGCGTCACCCCCGAAAAGTAGACAGAACCAACCACCCCAAAACCGGCGAAACCCCGCCGACACAGGCAAAACCACGCTCCACCAGCGAAAACTTCCGCCTAGGCGTCGGGCCGCGCGCGCAGCTGGATCCCGGCGAGATCCTCGTAGAGCCGGATCGCGCTGATCTCGCCGGCCTCGTCACCGTAGGCGGCCCGGGCACGCCGGTGGATCTGCTCCACCAGCGAGGCCAGCTCGACCGGGACCCCGACATCCCGAGCGAGGTCCACGGCCAGGCCGAGATCCTTGGTGACGAGCTTCATCGCGAACCCCTCGTCGTAGTCGCCGTGATCGAGCACCATCCGCACGTCGCGCTCGAGAAAGCCCGAGTTGGCCGGGGAGTGCACCAGAGCGGTGTGGAGCGCCTCGAGGTCGACGCCGGCCTTGACGCCAACCGTCAGCGCCTCGGCGGCGGCAACCGCATGCACGAACCAGGTCAGGTTGAGCAGCAGCTTGACCGCGTATCCGCTGCCGCTGGGGCCGAGATGAAAGATCTCCTCGGGGTCGCCCATCGTCTCGAGGACCGGCAGCGCCCGGGCGAAGGCCGCCTGCGTTCCGCCGGCGTAGATGGCGAGCGTCCCGGCCTCGGCGCGAATCGTCTGTCCGGCCACCGGGGCGTCGAGGAACTCGACCCGGCGCCTCCGGGCGGCGGCCAGCACCTTGCGGCCCACCTCGAGCGAGCTGGTGCTCATGTCGATCACCAGCGAACCGGGAGCCAGCGCGGCGATCGCCCCGTCAGCTCCCACGAGCACCTCGTCGACCTGCGGCGGGCCCGGCAGGCTGGTGACGAGGATCTCGGCGTCGCGGGCGCAGTCCGCCGTCGACGCCGCTCCCCGCGCCCCCGACGCGACCGCCCGAGCCAGCGCGTCCGGGTCTGAGTCGAACGCCGACACCTGGTGCCTAGCGGCGCATACGTGGCGGCACATGTGGCTGCCCATGTGGCCGAGCCCGATGAAGGCCACGCGAAAGGGCTGGCTCATCCGGGCATCCGCTCGCCCGCACTCGAGCTCGCGGCTCGGTCGGCATCCTGCCTCGCCAGATCGCGCAGGGTGGGCGGGGATCGATCCCAGCCGCCTCGCCTGGACGGGCCGGGCTCGAGTCGTCCGGCTGCCGGCGAAATCCAGGTCGTCAGCGGGGAGTAGGCGTCCAGCGCGCGCGGTGAGCGATCCCGGCGGGTGGCCGCCGCGGCGGCGAACCGACCGTCGCTGAACGCCTCGGCACGCGGGTTCACGCGCCCTCCAACGGGTAATGGGCGACGGCCTGCTCGTCAAGCGCCACCCCGAGCCCGGGCGCCGACGGAAGCTCGAGGCAGCCGTCGGCGTCGATCTGAAGCGGCGAGGCGAGCATGAAGTCACGGCGCTCCGGGGTCCAGCTTGGGGGGTCATAGGGGAACTCCAGAAACGGTCCGCCTCCGACTCCGCAGCAGACGTGGAGGTTGGCCAGCAGACCGATCCCGTTGGTCCAGGTGTGGGGCGTGAACCATCGGTTGGCGCGCAGGGCCAGGTCGGCGAGCGTCCGCGCGCCGGAGATGCCGAGGGCCAGCACCACATCAGGCTGATAGACATCCAGCGCGTCGTGCTCGAGGGCAACGCGCAGCTCGTCGAAGGTCCGCGCCATCTCGCCACCCGCGATCCGCACCGGGGTGCTGGCGCGCAACATCCGCATTCCCGCCAGATCACCGCCGTTCAGCGGCTCCTCGACCCACAGCACGCCGTATTCGGCCAGGCGGTCGATCACCCGGCGCGCATCCTGGGACCGAGTCCCGGTTTGATGTCGCCCGCCATCCGCCACCACTGGTTGAGATCGACGAGGATCTCCAAAGCGTCGCCAACGGCGTCACGGATCGCCGCCACCACGGCGATCCCCTCGGCCAGCCGGTGGGGGGCGATTCGCACCTTGAGCGCTCTAAAGCCCGCCTGGACGAGCGCCTGCGCGTCGTCGGCACGCTGGCCCGGGGGGCGCAGCTCGCCCAGCGAGGCGTAGGCGGGCAGCCGTGCCAGGGCACCACCGAGCAGCATCGCCACCGGTGTACCCAGCGCCTGCCCGGCGAGGTCCCACAGCGCCGCTTCCAGCGGCCAATAGCGTCCGGCGTGAAACGAGATCTCCAGCGTGCGCGCGTGCGCGGCCAGGGCCAGCGGGTCGCGGCCGACGAACAGGGACTCGAACTCGGCCAAGCCGCTCATCGTGTCGCCGCTGGCGATCCCGGTGATCCCCTCGTCGGTGTGCACTCGGACGATCGTGGCGTCAAAGCACTCGCGTGGGGCAATATCCCAGGCAGCGTGAAACGGCGGCGCCAGCGGTAGGCGCAGCCGCTGGGTGGTTATACCGGTGACCTGCAACGGGACCGCTAGTCGCCGCCGTAGAAGGGGCTGCTGAGCGAATTGCGCCTATCGACCAGGGCCTGAGCGGCACCGGGATCTCGGCCCTCTCGCGCGGTGCGGACCCCCTTCAGGGTCGCGGCACGGCTGGCCCTCCGAACTGCTGTCTCGTCGGTGGCGCCAGGGTCGACGTAGATCGCTACGAACACGAGCAGGTCACCGCTGCACGGGATCAGCTGCTCGGCGACGGCATCGAGAACGCCCTGGGCGATCCCGAGCTGTCCGGCCCCCCAGGTGATGGTCTGGTGCAGATCCTCGGTCGCGGTTGCCTTGTTGATCATGATCGTCGGCGGCCAAACCGGCTCGTAGTGGTTCTTGTCCTGGCCGACGACGACCAGGATCGGGGCGTGGCCAGGGGCGGGAGAGGTGAAGGTGGTCAGCAGCGCCGCGGCGGTCGGTGTGCCCCGTTCGGCCAGCACGACGTTGACGTGAGCGCCATCCGGGTCGACGCCGCTCCAGCCTTCGCCGATCAGGCCGTCGTAGTCAAAGGGCCACCGGCTGCTCATACGGTGCACCGCGCGCCGGCGAGCCCGGGGTCGACGATCACAACCGACCGATCGCCCTGGCCGCGGCGCAGCCGACCGAGGGCGTCCTCGACCCCGTCCAGGTCAATCAGGTGAGAGACGACGTCACCGAGCTCCAGGCGGCCGGTGCGGACCAGCTCGACCAGGCCGGGAAGCGTCTGCGCCGGATCACGCGATCCGTAGTAGCTGCCGATGATCGACTTCTCCGACAGGAACTCGATCGCCGGCAGCGCGACCTCGACGCCAGCCGGGGCCAGACCGACGACCACCGCGGCGCCTCCGGCTCGCAGCGCATCCCACGCCGTGCGGATCGTCGCGGCGCTGCCGACCACCTCGAAAGCGTGGTCGACTCCTCCGCCGGTGATCGTGACGATCTCCGGTACGGCGTCGACCGCACTGGCGTCGACGGCGTGGGTGGCGCCCCGGCGCAGCGCGTGCTCGAGCTTCTCAGGCCGGCGATCGACGGCGATGATCTTGGCGGCTCCGGCCAGCCGCGCGGCGGCGATCACCTGCAGGCCCACACCGCCACAGCCGATGACGCAGACCTGCTCGCCGATCCGCACCCGGGCAGCGTGGGCGACGGCGCCAAAACCTGTGACCACTCCGCACCCCAAGAGCGCGGCCTGCCACAGCGGGATGTCATCCGGGATCGGGATCGCGCCCGCCGCGGCGACGACGGCGTGCTCGGCGAAGCAGGCAACGCTCAGCCCGTGCTGAAGCACGGTCCCGTCGGCCGCGTGCAGCCGCGAGCTGCCATCGGGCAGCGTCCCGGCGACCGAGTTGGCCCCGGTCAGCTCACATAGCGTCCGGCGGCCGGCGCGGCAGGCGACGCAGGCTCCGCATGACGGCACCAGGCAGAACACGACGTGATCGCCTGGCGTCAGTCCGGCCACGTCTTCGCCGACCTGCTCGACGATCCCGGCCCCCTCGTGGCCGAGCACCATCGGCCAGCGGCCCGCGCCCAGCTGTCCGTCAGCCAGGTGGACGTCGGAGTGGCAGACCCCCGCGGCGGCCACCCGCACCAGCACCTCGCCGCGGCGCGGCGGTTCGAGGTGGACTGTCTCCACGGCGACGAGATGTCTCGGCGCTCTCAGCACGCAGGCGCGCATTTCAAGCGGCTTTTGCCACACCGGGCGGCCGCTGTCAAGGAGATCGACTCGGGCCTCATCGAACCGGTTCCCGCTCAGGCGCCGAACTGGGAGGTGACCGCCTGCATGAGCGTCAAAGCGGAGCCGCTCGGATCGCGATGGCGGGAATGACAGAGGGCGATCGTGCGCGGGATCAGGATCTCCTTGGGCTCCAGCCAGGTCAGCGACGACTCGACCGCGCCCACCGCGCCCAGCCGATCCAAGCAGGCGTGGCCGTAGCCGGAGGCGACCAGGCGCTGCAGGGCCAGGTTGTCGTCGGTCCGGTAGACGACACGTGGGTTGATGGCCTTTCGCCGCCAGGCCTCCTCGAGCTCTAGCTGAGTCCGCCAGCGCCGGGTCCAGGCGACCAGATCGACGTCGTCGAGCAGGTCAAAGGACACCACCTCGGCTGCGGCCAGCTCGCTGTCGCGGCGGGTGAGGATCACCCACGGGTCATCCAGCAGGGGGATCGAGCGCACGCGCTCGTCGGGCTCGGGGTTGACCATGAAGGCGAGGTCGAGCTGGCCGCCGGCGAGGCGGTCGAAGGTGCGACTGGGGTCGTGGATCTCGGACAGGATCACCTCGACGTCCGGGCGTTGCTCGCGCAGCGTCCGCAGCGCGCCCGGCAGCAGCTCGGTGGTGGCAGTTTGGAACACCCCGATCCGCAGCACGGCCTGCTCGCCGCGCTGGATCGCGGCCACGTCGGCCCCGAGCGTGTCAAGCTCGCCCAGGACCCGGCGAGCGCGCCGGTAGGCGGCGTCGCCGGCGGCCGTCAGAGCGATCGATCCGCGACCCCCGGGCCGGGTGAACATCGACGCCGCCAGGGTGCGCTCCAGAGCGGCGATCTGATGCGAGATCGCAGACTGCGTATAGCCGAGCGATTTCGCCGCCGCCCGGAAGGACCCCCGGTCGGCAACTGCCACGAGCGCACGCAGGGCTCGAAACTCGATCGCACTACGATCAGATATATCGATCAAAAAACCTCATAACACTCATTTGACACTCAGAATCGGAATCGTATCGTGTCGAGCAGATGCTGTTGTCCTCCTCTGCCTCGGCCGCGCCGCCGCGTCTTCATCGCCGCCCCCGGCTGACACCCGCCCGGCTGCTCTGGTGCGTCTACGCCCTGTTCTTCGTGTCCGGCGTGGCCCAGTCGGCGATCGTGCCGTTGCTGCCCCGCCTGGCGAGCAGGTTCGGCCTGTCACCGTCGGAGACGGCGCTGCTCCTGGCGCTGCCCGGGTTGGCCACGCTGGCCGTCTCGGTGCCCGCCGGACTGGCCGCCGATCGCTTTGGCGCTCGCCGCGTCACGCTCGCGGCCGGAGTCCTGCTGTGCGTCTCCAGCCTGGCGCAGTCCATGCCGTCACTCCCCCTGCTGCTCGCCGGGCGTGTCGCCTTCGGGATCTCCTTCGGGGTCATCTGGACCACCGGCATGGCGTGGCTGGCGGAGATTGACACCGCGTCCAAGGGCGGCCGGCTCGGTCCGTCTGTCACCTGTTCATCGGTCGGACTGATGATCGGCCCCGCCGTCGGCGGCATCTTTGCTCAGCGCACCGCAGTCGGGATGCCGTTTGAGCTGATCGCGGCGGCGGCTGCGCTGGTGACCGCGCCACTGGCGCTCGGCTCAGCGCCCCAACGGCCACAGCGTCCAGCGCGCCCCCGGGGGCTGGCGCGGCACACCTCGATCGGCTCCCTGACGCGGCTGCTGCGACGCCCAGGGGTCGGCGCCGCCGCCGGCGGCCTGATCGTCTCCGGCGCGGTATCGAGCGCCAGCCAGCTGCTGATCACCCTGGGCCTGCACCGTTACGGGCTCTCCACGGGCCGGATCGGCCTGGCCTTCTCCGCCGCGGCGGTCTGCTACATCGCCGTCAGCGCGTCGGTGCTGCGGCTCGGCGAGCGGGCCCGGACGCTGCGCTTCAACGCGCTGGCCACGCTGGCGCTGGGCTTGGCCCTGGTTCCCGCTCTGGCGGGCGGAGGGCCGCCGGCACTGCTGCTCGCGCTGATGCTGACGGCGCTGCCGCGGGCGGCGATCAGCACGATCGCCTATTCGCTGGCGTCAGGACCGGAAAGCGCTTCGGGCAGCGGAGAGGGCTTCGTGTTCGGCATGCTCAACGGAGCCTGGGCGGGCGCCATGGTGCTGACCCCGCTGCTGGCTGGGGCGCTGGATCAGCACGACGGCGCGCGGGCCGGCTACCTGGCGGTGATCGTCCCATCGTGCGCGATCGCGGCCTGGCTGATCGCCCGCTCGCGCCCGGGGCGCACCCGGATCGCGGCGAGCGGCGCCGGGTACTAGTTGGCGACGGCGCCCCCGAGCCGTGGCGGCGGAACGTCGGTACGCTGACGCCGATGGCGGGCGCTGTCGTCGATTTCGTGATCACCGAGCATCCGCCTGCCATGACTCGGGCTTTGGAGCGTCACTACGAGGTGATCCGAAAGCGGCTCGAGCGGCTTGCCGGTGTGCCCGTGCGCAGCCAGCACTACTGCGACGGCGGCGACTTCGACGGGGCGGCGGCGGTGATCCTCAGCGGCTCGTTCGCACCGTGGGCGGCGCACGATCCGCACGCCCTGGCTCGCCTGGGCGAGAGCGTGCAGCGCTTCGATGGCGCCGTGCTGGGGATCTGCGCCGGGATGCAGCTTCAGGCGATCTTCGCCGGCGGTGCGATCGGCCCGCGCGTGCGCCCGGCGGTCGGATACGGGCGGATCAAGGTTCTGCAGGGCGACGACCTCCTGGGCGGCCTCGGGGTGACCGCGGTGGCCTACGAGCACCACGGCTGGGACGTGGTCACGCTGCCGGACGGCTTTGAGGTGCTGGCGCGCAGCGAGGACTGCGCGGTGGAGGCGGTTCGGGCCCGCGAACGTCACTGGTGGGGAACGCAATTTCATCCCGAGCGATTCACCGCCCAGCACCCCGACGGCGCGCGGGTGCTGCGTAACTTCCTCGCGCTGGCCGGAGTCGGCGCGGGCGCGGGCTGACTCCGAGGAAGCACGTTTCGGCCAGCAATACCGCGGGGGCTGACCCCGGGAAGCCGTCTCGGCGAGCGACCCCGGGGGCTGACCCCGGGAAGCCGTCTCGGCGAGCGACCCCGGGGGTCGGAGCTACACCGTGCTTGCCTCCATGCCGGTCGTCCGTTCGGCGTCGGCCACCCCGACGTCGATCCCGGCCGGCCGGCCGGCGGCGCGCGGGCCGACCTTGAGTCCGGCGGGCGTGAGAACGCGCTGTAGGAGCGCAAACAGGGCCTGGATCAGCAGCGCGAGCGCGGATACCCACAGCGACGCGGCGAGTACGCCCGCGAACCCGTAGCTCGCCTGGTTGACGATGATCTCACCCAACCCGGCCCCGCCGGCAATCGCCGCCAGCGGCGAGGCTCCGATGATGAACAGCACCGAGGTGCGGATCCCCGCGAACATCAGCGGTAGCGCCAGGGGAATCTCCACCTTGAGCAGCACGGCAAGCGGACTCATGCCCATGCCGCGCGCGGCGTCGACCACATCGGGCTCGACACCGTCGACGGCGGTGAACGCGTTGGCGAGGATCGGCGGGATGCCGATGATCACCAGCGCCAGCATCACGTTGACGAAGCCGATGCCGAGCAACGCGAGGAAGATCGCGATCAGTGCGAGCTCGGGCAGCGAGCGTCCGAGGTTGGCGATGCGGATCGCCATCCCCGATCCCCGGTGCAGGTGGCCGAGCCACACCGCGGGCGGCAGCGTGATCGCCAGCGCCACGCCCAGTGCCGCGCCGCTGAGCTCGAGCGTCCCCAAGGTGTCGGACAGCAGGCGGCTCAGGTTGTTGCCCATGAACGTGAACGAGTCCAGGAACTGCTGACCCAGGCCGACGTCGGCGAAGGGCACCAGCTCAGGCCCCCCGCACGGTGGAGATCGGGCGTGGACGTCGCGTCACGGCGCGCACCACAGCCCGGGGGACCAGCGAGGAGCGACGGCGCGCCGCCCACGGCGCGACCAGGCGCTGGAGCAGCACCAGGAGCAGGTCGGCGATCCACGCCAGCCCGATCGCCAGCACGGCGGCGGCGATGAACTCGGTCTTGAAGTTGACGCGTTGAATCGCGTCGAAGATCGGCACTCCCAGCCCCTCGTTGATGCCGACGATCGCGGCCACGGTGGCCAGGCTGATCGTGGTCACCGTGGCCACGCGCAGCCCGGCGAAGATCGCCGGAACGGCGAGCGGCAGGTCGATCCGGGTCAGGATCTGGCGCTGGGTCAGGCCCATTCCGCGACCGGCATCGCGCACCTCCTGCGGAACCTCTCGCAGCCCCGTGACGATGTTGCGGAAGAGCAGCAGCAGGGTGTAGGAGACAAGTCCGATCTCGACCGTCAAGCGTGTCAGCCCCGTGAAACCCACGAGGATCTGGAACAGCGCCAGGCTGGGGATCGTGTACAGCAGGCTCGAGACGCCGGCGATCGGGGACTCCAGCCACCGCACCCGGTAGGCGAGCAGCGCCAGCGAGAACGCGATCGCGAAGCCGATGCTAACGGCGATCAGCACCAGCACGATGTGCTGAAGCAGGGCGGGCTGGAAGGTGCTGCTCCAGTGCTGGGTGAACCAGTGCCAGCAGAAGAGTCCGTTGTCGCGCTCGCACGTGCCGCTGCTCGAGGCGAAGTTGGGCAGCACCGGTGCCGCGCCGGCGGCGATCACGAGTCCCATCAGGAACCGCGCTCCGTCGCTGCTGCGTCCCCGTTGCCGACCGCCAGCGCCCCGGCGATCACCTCGATCCGCGCCACCCCCGCCACCGCGCCGTCGGCGTCGACCACCACCAGGGGACGGTTGCCGTCGCTCATGATCAGCGACAGCGCATCGCGCAGAGAGGTGTGCGGATCACCGGTCGCCCCGATCGGCTCGGGCTCTCCGTCGATGCCCATCCGTCCGACCGGCCGGCCGGCGTCGTCGACGAACACCACCCGGTTGCGATCGGCCTGTCCCTTGGCGGGGGTGCCGTCGGGTAGGCACTCCGGCGCCTCGAGCGACAGGTCGCTCAGCGTGGACAGCGACAGTCGCTTGAGGCCGCGGTCCAGGCCCACGAACCGGGCCACGAAGTCGTCCGCCGGCGCCTCGAGGATGCGCTCCGGGGTGTCGAACTGCGCCAGCACCCCGCCCTCGCGCAGGATCGCGATCCGGTCTCCCATCTTGATCGCCTCGTCGATGTCATGGGTGACGAAGACGATCGTCTTGCGGATGTCCTGCTGCAGGCGCAGGAACTCGTTCTGGAGACGCTCGCGGGTAATTGGGTCGATCGCCCCGAACGGCTCATCCATCAGCATCAGAGGGGGATCGGCGGCGAGCGCGCGGGCGACGCCCACCCGCTGGCGCTGGCCGCCCGAAACCTCGCCCGGATAACGCTCACGCGTCTCGGCGGGCAGCGAGATCAGCTCCAGCAGCTCCTGCACCCGGGCGTCGACCCGCTTCTTATCCCACCCCAGCAGACGGGGCACGGTGGCGATGTTGTCACCGATCGAGAGGTGGGGGAACAGGCCGATCTGCTGGATCACGTAGCCGATGTGGCGCCTGAGCTCGGCGGGAGCACGTTTGCGTACGCTCTCGCCGTCCAGCAGGATGTCGCCCTCGGTGATGTCGATCATGCGGTTGACCATCCGCATCGCGGTGGTCTTGCCGCACCCCGAGGGGCCGACCAGGACGCAGATCTCGCCCGCGGGCACCTCGAACGAGAGGTCGACCAGGACGGGTCGGTCGCTGCCCGGATACCGCTTGCTCACGTTGCGGAACTCGAGGGCCGCGGCCGAAGAATCCCCCTCGGTCCGGGCTTGCTGCGCGGGAGGCTGATCCGCCATCGGGTCAGCCCCCCCTTGTCCTGCGCCGGTTCCCGGCCCACGTTCCGTGCACGCCGGCGCCCCCTACTTCAGTCCGTTGGCCTGCAGGAACTTGGTCGCCACGGTCGCTGGATCGACCTTCTGGATGTCGACGGCGGCGTTGAGCTGCTGCATGACGTGGGTGGTGAGCTTGGCGCTGACCGCGTTGAGCGTCTGGACGAATGCCGGGCCCTCGCGCGCCAGCACCTTGGACGACACCACCGGGGCCACGTTCTGGAAGCCGTAGATGTGCTTGGTGTCGGGCAGGATCACGTATTTCCCGCTCTGGAGCTGACCGTCGGTGGTGAACACGTTCGCCGTGTCGACGCTGCCCTTGTCCAGCGCCGCGTACTGAAGCCCGATCGTCAGGGGGGTAAATTGCACGTTGGTGATGCCGTAGGCCTCCCGCATGCCGACCAGGCCCTCGTAGCGGGTCTTGTTCTCGGGTGGCGCGCCGAGCGAGAACGACTTGAGCTTCTTGAGGTCTCCGAGCGTCACGAGGTGGTTCTTCTGCGCGAACGGCTTCAGCGTGGCCATCGCGTCGGCGTCGAAGAACGGCGTCTTGGCCAGCAGCACGAACCCCTTGCTCTGGACGTACTTCTGGGCCGCCGCGTAGGCCGCGTTCTCGCTCGCTGGCCGCCGGGTCTGCATGGCCAGCACGCTGAGAATGACCCCCGTGTACTCGGGATACATGTCGATCTGGCCGGAGCTGAGCGCCTTGAAGGTGAGCTCGGAGCTGCCGATGTTGGGCTTGAGGTTGACCGTGTAGCCCTTCGCCTGGAGCGCCTGGGCGTAGAGGTCACCGAGGACGAACTCCTCGGTGAAGTTCTTGTCGCCGATCGTGATCGGCGGCTTGCCCTTGCCCGGCAGCGCGGCGCTCCCACCCGCGGAGCTCGAGCCAGACGACGCGCTTCCCGACGAGGACGAGGACGAGGACGACGAGCTTCCGCAGGCGGCCAGTGCCACCACCGTCACGAGGACTCCCACGCTCGCGAGCGAACGCCTTAACACAGATTGCATCTTCTCTCCCTTGGTGATGACGATTGTACCTTCTGCCGCCTGTAGCGAGTGTTCGTCGCCGGCGTCCCACGCGCCAGACGCGCGCAGGTTACCGGACTGTGAACACGGGGGTGCCCCCGCCCCGGCCGCTGCCCCGCCTCGAGGATCGATTTTCACTCCGAGATCGCCTCGCGGACGACGTTGGGGGCGCCGGGCGCGCCGAGTGCGTCTGACAGCTGCTCGGCCGCGGCGCGGACCAGCTCGCCGGTCGGATGAAGGCGGCTGCCGAGACGGAACTTGGGGCCGGAGACGTTGATCGCCGCGACTACGCGACCGGTGAAGTCACGGATCGGCGCCGCCACCGCCACCAGGCCAGGCTCGGATTCCTCGTCGGCCACCGCGTAGCCGACCTGCCGGGCGCGGCGGATTCTCCGCTCCAGCTCGTCCACGTCGGCCGGGGCGTTCGGACCGCAGGGTGGAAGCGGTTCGGGCCCGAGCAGCTCGAGCAGCGCATCCCGGTCATGGTCGAAGAGCAGTGCCCGTCCGGCGGAGGTGCAGTAGGCGGGGATCCGCCGTCCCACCCAGCCCCGTGCGGCGACGGCGTGAGCTGCCGGCTGCGTCAGCAGCGTCAGGACCTCGGCGCCCCGCAGCGCGGACAGGTGGGCGGCCTCGCCGCCGGCGTCGACAAGCCGCGCCAGCGCGGCGCGCGCGTCCTCGATCAGGCGAGGCTCACCAGCCCGCGCGGCAAGCGTGAAGCATTCCCAGCCCAGCCGGTATCCGCGCGCTCCGGGCGACCGCTCGACGAGCCCGTACTCGGTCAGCGTGGCCAGCGTTCGCGAGACTTGGCTCTTCTCATGCCCGGTCAGCGCGGCGACCTGGGTGACCCCAAGTCCGCCCTCTGCGAGCGCGGCGTCGGAGCCAAGCGCGAGCAAGATCTGGAGCCCCCGCCGGAGGCTTGTCCCTCTGGCCACCATCGCGTGTTGCCATTATGACATCAGAATTCGAGCCCGGTCAAGGGTCGGCGGGCCGGATCGCTTCAGGCCGGACGTTGGTTGCCACGGGGTGAGCCGTTGCGCTAACCGGCCCCCAGCACCGCCGCGGCGACGTCGACCGCTTGGATGATCTCGGCCATCTCGGCGCCCTCCTCGGGGGTGTGGCTCTCGCCGCCGTGCAGGGGCACAAACAGCAGCAGGGTCGCCGTCAGCGCGGCTAGGTGCTGAGCGTCGTGGCCGGCCCCGGACCAGGTCTCGGTGGCCGGGATGCCGCTCTCGGTGGCCGACCGCAGAGCGCACGCGGCCAGGCTGGCATCCAGGCTCACCGGCTCCCCGTCCCGAACCAGTCGCAGATCGGCGGCAACGCCGCGGCGGCGGGCGATCTCGGCCACGGCCGCCCGGATCGAGGCGTCGAGCCGACGCAGCGATTCCGAGGAGATGCCTCGGATGTCCAAACCAAGCCGAGCCCGACCCGGGATCACGCTGACCGCGCCGGGCTCGACCGCGAGCGTGCCGACTGTGGCCACCGTCTCGGGCGGCTCGGCGGCCGCCGCCGCCTCCACGGCCAGCACGAGCTCAGCCGCCGCGGCCAGCGCGTCATGGCGCTCGGTCATCGCCACCTCGCCGGCATGTCCGGATTCGCCGGTCAGCTCGATCTCGAACCGGCGCGGGGAGGCGACCCGGGTGACCACGCCCAGCTCGCGCAGCGCCCGGCGCTGGGCGACGTGGATCTCTACATGGGCGCGCAGCCGGTGGATCGGCGGCTCGATCCGCGGCAGCCCGGCGAGGGCCTCGAGATAGCCGCCCCGGGCGTCGGCGGCGCTGATGCCGTGCCGGTCGCGCAGACGATCGAGGCCGGACTCGGACAAAGTCCCGACCAGCAGCCGCGAGCCGATCGTGCCGGCACCGAACCGGGGCGCCTCCTCAGCGGCGCAGATCAAGAGCCCAGCGCGGCGGCCGGCGGGAACGGGCGAGAGCGCGAGCTCGAGCCCGAGCACAGTGCCCAGCGCGCCGTCGTAGCGCCCGCCATCCGGGACGGTGTCGACGTGGGAGCCCGCCGTGACCAGCTCACCGGTCCAGCCGGCGGGCAGCGCCCAGAGGTTGCCGTGCGAATCGAGCCCGGGCTCGAGCCCGGCCTCGCGCGCCCAACCGGCGACCAGTCGCATCGCCTCGGCCTCCGCGGGAGAGAACGCCGGACGATCCGCGCCCCCTCCGGCACCGCGGGCGATCGCCCACAGGGCATCCAGGCGTGCGGCGATCCGCCGGCGGTCAGGCAAGCGCGTACTCGGCCAGCGGCTTGCCCAGCATCGCCTCCACCTCGGGGTAGACGCTCGGCTCGCGGACGCCGTCACCGAGCGGAACGTTGGCCTTGGGGACGTGCAGGACCGCGACCTCGTCGCCCTCGCGCAGGTCGGCGATCGAAATGATCCGGCCGGTCTTCGGCGAGAGCGTGGCGAGTACGTCTGGGAAGGTGGCCAGCCGTTGCCCGCCGGACTCTGCGGTCAGGTACTCGTTGACGAATCCGAGCTCGAGCTCGCCGACTCCGATCGTCCCGATGTCGAACGCGTTCTCGGTGCGCAGCTCGCGGCGGCGCACCGGGCCCTCGACGATGATCGACCCGCCGAGATGATCAGCGGTGACCTCGATCATCCGGCGTGCCGCCGGCGCGGCCTCGAGAATCGCCTCGCCGAGCTCGAGCGCGAAGCTGATCGCCCCGACCGCCGCGTGCGCGGCGACGAACGAGGCCGGTAGCGGGTTGCGGGCCGCCGAGATGAACCCCCCCGCCTGATCTGATGCGGTCCGCAGGACATTGGCTGTGTGGCGAACCGTGCCGCGGGTGAGCACCTCGAGGTAGCGGTTGGCGGCCCGGTTGCCCCCCGCTACGGCCTGGATGGTCTGGTAGTCGTCGTCGGCGGCCAGCCCGAAGGAGCCCATCTTGCCCGTCGGGTGGGCGCGGCCGTCGCCGGCGGCGTCGATCACCAAGGTCCCGAGCACGGCCGACGCGACCCACCCGTTGCAGGTTGTCGAGGAGCCGTTCTGGGCGGTGACGGTCCCGATGATCGGGTCGGGCACCGCGTCCATGAGCAGCTGCAGGGCGCGCACGTAGTCCCCCGGGCGCATCTCCCAGCCGGCCGCGGCGGGGGCACCGATGGCGCTCACGGTGGCGAGCATCGCCGCCGGGTCCACCTCGTCCAGAGCGGCTAAACGGGGGGCTCCGTACTGCACCGCGGTGGTGCCGACCAGCAGCCCGTGCTCGACCCAGCCGCCACCCCCGGCGGCGAGCACCGAGCCCCCAGCGACGGCAGCGTGGACGGCGCGCAGATCGAGCTCCCTCATGTCGCCAACCCTAGCCCGAGCCGATGCTCGCGGGCGCTCTGCACGGCGTCTGGGTAACCCGCGTCGGCGTGGCGCAGGACGCCGATCGCGGTGTCGACGTTCAGCGCGGCGGCGAGACGCTGGTGGGCGTCGTCGGTCCCGGTCGCCACGACCGTGATCCCCGCGCTCTGCGAGTAGCCGGCGTAGCCGCCCCCGCCCGCGTGCAGAGCGACCAGATCGGCGCCCGCCGCGGTGGCCAGCAGGGCATTGAGCAGCGGCCAGTCGCTGACCGGATCTGAGCCGTCGGCCATGCCCTCGGTGATGATGTTGGGATGGGTCATGGCGCCTGAGTCCATGTGGTCACGCGTGAAGGCCACGGGGGCTCGCAACCGGCCGTCGGCTACGGCTCGGTTGACGGCCAGCCCGAGCCGCGTGCGCTCCCCGTGACCCAGCCAGGCGATTCGGGCCGGCAGGCCCTGACGGGTCACGTGTCGCCGGGCGAGCGCGATCCACTCGACAATCCGCGGGACGTCGGCGAACAGCGTGACGCACAGCTCGTCGATCAGCTCGAGGTCGGCATCGTCGCCCGACAGGCAGATCCAGCGAAACGGGCCGATGCCGCGGCAGAACAGCGGCCGCAGGTAGCGCGCGGTGAAGATGTCGATTCCCAGCGCCTCGGGCAGGCCGCCGGCGGCCGCGTGGGGTCGGATGTTGTTGCCGTAGTCAAACGCCACGGCGCCGCGCTCGCGCAGCGCGAGCATCGCGCGGACGTGCCGGACCATGGTCTGGAGCGCGAGGGCCTCGAGCTTGCCCGGATCGCCGAGGCGCAGCTCGGCCGCCTGATCGCTGTTGACGCCGGCCGGCCGGTAGCCACTGCGCAGGTCGTGCGCGGCGGTGAGGTCGGTGACCACATCCGGCACCACGTCGCGCTCGAGCAGCCCCTCGAGCAGCTCGGCCGCATTGGCCACCAGGCCGACCGCCAGGGGCCGGTCCTCGGCTCGCGCCGCCAGCGCGGCGTCGAGCGCCGCATCGAGGTCATCGGTGACCAGGTCAAGCAGACCAGCCTCGCCACGGCGTCGCGCCTTGCCGGCGTCGACCTCGGCGATCAGCGAGATCCCGCCCAGCATCCGCGTGATGGCCAGAGGTTGCGCCGAGCCCATCCCCCCGAGCCCGCCGCTGACCACCAGGCGGCCGCGCAGTGAGCCGCCGAAATGCTCCCGGGCGACCTGGGCAAACGTCTCATAGGTGCCCTGGAGGACGCCTTGGGAGCCGATGTACTGCCAGCACCCGGCTGTCAGCCCGCCCCAGGCGATCAGGTTGCGGCGCTCGAGCTCATAGAACACCTCCGGGGTCGCCCACCGGCCCACCAGGTTACCGTTGGCCAGCAGCACCGCCGGCGCCCGGGGGCCCGTGGGCAGGACGGCGATCGGCTTGCCGGATTGGACGACCAGCGTCTCGCCCTCATCAAGCTGTTGCAGGGCGGCGACGATGCCCGCCAGGCTGTCGAAGTCGCGCGCCGCCTTGGCGTGCGCGGCGTAGACGACCAGCCGTTCCGGGTCCTCGGCGATCGCCAGGTTGTTCTCGAGCAGGCGCAGGATCGCCTCGGTCCGCCAGCTCTGGCAACGCAGATCGCCGGGGGACGTCTCTGCGCCGCGAGATCTTCTCGCCGGGGCAGACTCCGCAGAGGCACACTTCCCCGGGGATTGACCCGGGTCCTGCGGCGATGTGCGGCCGGTAGTCAAGGTTGCGCGCTGGTCCTCGTGCGGCGGGCGCCCGGTGCCGGCGGCCACGAATCGGCCGTGCCCGGCTCGATCCGGCACATGCTCGCCGTCCCAGACCTGGACGCCGCGCGAGAAGGTGGCCATCACCCGCCCGCGCAGCCGGCGCCCGGCGTATGGGCTCCAGCCGGCCGGGGTGACCAGCGACCCCGGCTCGACCTCCCATCGGACCTCGGGATCGAGCACCATCAGGTCGGCATCGGCGCCCGGCCTGAGGCTGCCCTTGCGTGGCCACAGACCGAACCGGCGCGCCGGCGCCTCGCTGACCAGGTGAACCAGCGCGGCGGGTCCGAGCGCGTCATGGACCAGCGCGACGATCAACTCGACTCCGGGCGCGCCTGACGCGAGGTCAAAGATGTCAGGTCCGTGCTTTGCCTCGGGCGGCCAGCCGACGTGATCGGAGGAGATCAGGTCAAGGCCGGTGGCGGGCAGCGCGACGCGGCGCAGTGGCGGGTTGATCTTGGCCTCGCCACCCCGCCGGACCAGCTCGGACTCGTCGAGCAGCAGGTAGTGCGGACAGCTCTCGGCGCTCACGTCGAGTCCGGCTCGGCGCGCGTCCTCGATCAGCTCGACGCCGCGCACGGTCGAGACGTGACAGACGTGCAGACGCACACCGGTCACCCGCGCCAGCTCGAGGCAGCGCGCGATCGCCTCGTGCTCGGCCACGGGAGGGCGCGAGCGCGCGTGGGCGAGGGGATCCCCGCCGTGGCCGGCCGCCCGCTCGGCTTCAATCCCGGCGCGGACGATCTCGTCGTTCTCGGCGTGCACCCCGGCCAGACCGCCGGCGGCGGCGATCGTCCGAAAGGCCCTCAGCAGCTGGCCGTCCGGGATCCGCGGGAAACGCTGCGGGTGGGTCTCGAACGTCGAGAGCTTGAACGCGGCGGCGCCGGCGTGCACCAGAGCCTGCACTTCCTCGATCGGCCCGCGGGGGGGCACCGTGGCCCACAGGGCGACGTCGATGTGGGCCTCGCGCTCGACATCGGCGGCCTTGCTCGCGAAGCTGGCCAGTGAGTCGATCGGACCGGCGGCGTCGTAGGGCATGTCAACGATCGTCGTGACCCCGCCGGCCGCGGCCGCGCGCGTACAGCGCTCGATCCCCTCCTGGGCAAAGCTGCGGGTGTGGACGTGCACGTCGACAGCGCCGGGCAGCAGCAGCGCGTCGCCGTAGTCCCGCCCGCCACCCCCCGGCTCGGCCACGTCCTCGATCCGTCCATCGCGGATCGTTAGCCCAGCGCGCTGCGACGCTCCGCCGGGGGTCAGGATGCGACCGGAGATCTTCTCGCTGACTGAGATTGAAATAGGCTATAACACCTTTCAAGATGACCGTCGTCTCAACCACCGAGAGCATCGTCCTGAGCGGAGGCGGCCTGACGGTAGATCGGGTGCTGGCGGCATCACGGGGACAGGCCAAGGTGGAGCTGGACCCCGCTGCGCTGGTCCGGGTGCGGGCGGCGAGGGACGTGGTGGACCGCGTGCTGGCTCGCGGCGAGGCCGTCTACGGGCTAAACACCGGCCTCGGATCGCTGGCGCGCTACCACATCCCGCTGGAGGAGATCGGAGCCTTCTCGTTCGCCACCGTGGCCGATCAGGTCTCCTCCTACGGCCGTCCGCTGGCCTCGGATGTCGTGCGCGCGATGATGGTGACCCGCGTCAACGGCATGCTCAGAGCGGGCGTCGGGGTCCGGCGTGAGCTGATCGAGGCGCTCGTCGCCCTGCTCAACGCCGGCGTGCACCCGATCGTCCGGGTGATCGGTTCGGTCGGTCAGGGGGACCTGTCGGAGATGGCCGACATCGGCAAGGTCCTGATCGGCCGCGGGTGGGCCGAGTACCAGGGCGCGACGCTGACCGGCGAGCGGGCGCTCGAGGAGGCCGGACTGGCTCCGATCAGCCTCGGTCCCAAGGAGGCGCTCGGGCTGATCAGCGCCAACGGCGTGACGATGGGCCGCGGGTCGCTGGTCCTGGTCGACGCAGCGGACCTGATCGAGAGCATGCAGATCGCCGCGGCGCTGAGCTTCGAGGCGTTCGAGGCCAATCTCTCGATCATCCATCCGGCGGCCGCCCGGGCCAGGCCGTACAGCGGCCAGGCGACCGCGATGGCGCGGCTGCGCGAGCTGCTGGAGGAGTCAGACCTGTGGCGCCCCGGGGCGGCGCGCAACCTTCAGGATCCGCTCTCGGTCCGCTGCGTTCCCCAGACCCACGGAGCGGTCTACGACGCGCTCTCGGTGGTCCGCGGAATCATGGAGATCGAGCTCAACTCGGCCGCTGACAACCCGCTCGTCCTGGTGGAGGAGGAGGCCATCGTGTCGGTCGGCAACTTCGACGTGACCTCGCTGGCGATGGCCTTCGACTACGTTCGGCTCGGCATCGCCCACGCCGCCCAGGTGGCCAACGAGCGCGTCCAGAAGCTTCTCTGGCGGCATTTCAGCGGACTTCCCACCGGTCTCGCCCGGCGCGAGGGCCCGACCGGCGGGCTGCGGCCGCTGGGTCGCTCGTTCGCCGCCCTGGCCTCCGAGGCGCGCTTTCTGGCCAATCCGGTGTCGCTCGACTATCGCGGTCAGCTGGCCGAGGGCGTCGAGGATCATGCTTCGATGGCCCCCCTGGCGGTCAGCACCACCTCGACCCTGGTCAGCCTGGCTCATCGCCTGGTCGCATTGGAGCTGATCATCGCCGCGCAGGCGGTCGACCTCCGCGGCGGCCTCGAGCGCCTCGGCGGCGGCACCACGAGGGCGCACGCGGTGGTCCGCGAGTTCGCCGGCGTGCTGACCGACGAGACCGAGTGGAACGCCGACATCGAAGGTCTCGCCACGCTGGTCGGCGACGGGCAGCTCGCGCGCCGAGTGGCTCGCGTGGCCGGTGCGCGACCGGCCCTCTCCGAGCACGAGCCGCCGGGAATCTGAGCTCGCCGTGCCCGAGGGAGCACTCGAGCGTGCGGTGGCGCTGCTGGGGCGGCTCGGAGAGCAGCCCGGCGAGCTGACGGTGGCCGAGCTGGCCAGCGGTGCCGGGATGCCGACCAGCACCGCCTATCGGCTGCTGGCCGAGCTCGAGCGCCACGGACTCGTCTGGAGGGGCGCGGGCCGAACCGTTGCCCTGGGAACGAGGTTGGTGGCCCTCGGGCGCCGGGCCGAGCAGGGGCTGGACGAGCGGATCGTCGAGCCGGCGCGCCCGGTGATGGAGGCACTGTCAGGCGAGGTGGGGGAGACGGTGATCCTGACCGCCCCATGCGGATTCGAGGGAATCGTCCTGCACGTGGTCGAGGCCGAGCTGCACTCGGTCCGGCTCTCCTACGCCCGCTACCGGCGCGCCCCGATGCACCGTGGCGCCTCGGGCAAGATCCTCGCCGCCTATCTCGAGCCCACCGAGCGCGACCGGTTGCTGGCCGCGGTCGGCCGCGGGACGCTGGCGGTCGAGCTCGAGCGGATCCGGACCGACGGGTTCGCGTTCACGAGCGGAGAGCTGGATCCGGGAGCCGCCGCGGTGGCGGCGCCGATCCTCGACCGTCGCGCTCGGTTGGCCGCCGGGCTCTCTGTAGCCGGGCCGGCCGAGCGGATCGGCGCGGCTAGGGCGTCGCTGCGAGCATCGGTGATCGCCGCCGCTGCGACGATCGAGCGCGCGATCTGGCTGGACGATCGCTGAGTCTGCCGTCGGAAGCCTCGCCACGCCGCCGGATCGGTCGACTTCCAGCCGTCCGGCTGGAAGCCCGAGCGAACTACGTCCCTCCGCCTGCTCCTCGTAGCATCTTGTCGCACCTGATGCTACGTTGTGCTCATGGCTCGCGAGATCTCGGTCAGGGACCTGCGCAACCACACCGCGCAGGTGGTCGCAGCGGTGCGCTCGGGTGAGCGGATCTCGCTCACGGTCAACCGCACGCCGGTGGCCGACATCGTGCCGCACGCAGCACCCCGCAGTCCATGGGTCTCCTCGGCGACATTGCGATCGATCGTCGAGCAGACGCCCGCCGACACAGGGCTGCTCGAGGACCTGGCCGAGGTTCGCGGCGCGCGGCTCGACGAGCCGTGAGCCGCGCGATCGCCGACACATCGGTCTTCATCGCGCGCGAGGTGGGTCGTGCGCTCGGCGAGTTGCCGGACGAGATCGCCGTGTCGGTGATCACCGCGGCCGAGCTCGAGCTGGATGTCCTGCGCGCGTCCGACGCCGCCTCGCGAGCGCTCCGCCTCGCGACGCTCTCGCGGGTCCGCGCGGAGTATCCGCTCCTGCCCGTCGATGGTCAGACCGCGTCGTGCTTTGCGCGGATCGCCGACGAGGAGCTCCGTGCGGGACGAAAGCTGCGCCGCCACGACGCGTGGATCGCCGCCACCGCGCTGCGCCACGGAGCCCTCGTTGTGACCCAGGATCAGGACTTCGGCGCGTTCGCCTCCGTGCAGGTCATCCGCGTCTGAGCACCACGTCCGAGAATGCCCTTTCTCGGACATGCGGCCAGTGTGATCGCCCGTAACGGTCGGCTGCGCTCCCTAGCGCCGACGGATTCTCAGGACGTTTCAAGGCTCTCTATGCCAATCGAACTTCCGGATAGAGAAGCGCGTTTCCCGCTTTCAAAGCCGCCGACCACCAACGACCAACGATTTAGCCGCCACCCATGCCCAGGCGGCGGACCGCCGGCTTAGACACGTCCATTCGCGCCCGCGACAGTTTCTGCGTTCAGCACCAAGGATTCGCGTCTGCCCGCGGCGTTTGGACTCGTGTGGCTGCCGGGTCGTGGGAGGAGTAGTCATCTGCGGGGATAGGCTTTCGCCCGATGACTTCGGTCGAGACGGCCATCGTTGCCATGGTCATCCTGGCGGTGTTCTGCGTTGCGGTGGCGGAGTGGACTTTCAGGTTCCTGCAGCGGCGCGGCAATCAAGTCCTTCCTGCTGGCAGGCGGCGCCGCTTCTACCTGATGATGGCTCCGGCTTTTGTCGTCGCGGCTTCTGTGGGTGGGCTTTCTCCGCCGGGCATGCTGGCATCGGCGTCATCGTTCTAATTGTCGTCTTCGTCCTGCCGGAGTTCGTCATCCTCCCGGTTCGCATCCGCCGCTCTCGTCGAGCTGCAGAAGCGGCTAGGGCACGACGGCGTGGAACTCATGAGGCCCTCGCTCCGACGCCGACAAGGCCGGAAGAGCGTCCCGCACCAAGTAGTCGCTACGGCGTGATCAGCGCAGCTTTTGAGCGCCGTCGCGCCTGCCGATGTCGCTGCAGTGCGCGACCGAAACACCGAAACACCTGCGCGCGTCAGCCCCGATTCAGCACGAATGGCGACAAACATTAAGCGTTGGATTTCGCGTAGATGATGGCGCTACCCCTCGTTGCTATTTGCACGGTCGCACGATATGAAGGCCCGATGCGTCTTGCCGATCACTACGACTGGGTCGCGATCGGTCTGTTCGTCGTTGTCGCGGTGCTCGGCTACTTGGTCACGGGGCAATGGCTTGCATTCATCGTCGTCGGTGCGTTCGTGGCGAACCTCGCGGCGTTTCTTCTGCGACGCCGGGCCGGGATGCCGGATCGGTCGCTCTATTGGACGATGGCGGGAGCGCCGGCATCGTTAGCGATCTGCTGGATAATCCGCGACAGTGATGACAAAGGTGCCGATGCTTTCTACTCCAGCAGAGAGCTGACGAGCTACGGCTTCTGCATCCGCGAACACGGGGCAGTCTCGCTGGCGCCACGGTCCCTGCTCAACACAGCTGCTCCCGGCCCAAAGCGGCGGTCTCGATGGCGTGGCGACTGGAGTCCCCCGGGTTGGCGCCTGCGCCGTTGCTACCGGAGCTCCGTGCGGGGGACGCGCGAGCCTCAGGCTTGAGGGCGGTACTACCGGGGCCGACCTCTTGATCATCCACAGCAGGATTCTTTCTGGACACCGGTTGAGCTTGGCTGGCCTTCGGCCCGCAGGGCCACGCTCGGAATCTTGTCGCGCGCACTGTCTCTTCCCCAGCCTGATTCGGCCGGCGCATCGCGCAAGCGCGCGAACATCTCCGATCAGCATCACCGGGAGTCATGAGGCGTCCCGCTCGGCCAGCTCGGCAAACGTGGCGGGCAGACGGTCGCGATCGAGGCCGACCTGGCGCTCGAGATAGTCCTTCACGTCCTCGATCGCGTCCACCAGATCCAAGCCGGCCAGCCGGCGCGCATCGCCTCTGCCACCTCGATGAGCGCCAGGCCCGTGAGGGTGGCGATCGTAGCCTCAAAATAGCTCCCCGTTGACCTGGCCGCTGTTGCGATGGGCGGCGTAGTGCTCGGCGCCGGCGGTTGAGGTGGACCGGGTTTAGGTCGCCGCCCGGGCCAGGCACGCCCACGCGGACCGCTGCTCAGCGGTCATCTCGGCCCTCCGGATCGGCCGTCTCGACGGTCGTTCACGGGCTATCGCAGGGAACTCGCTCGCTCAGCGCTCTGACAGTCGGCCTCATTGCCCCACGTTCTCAACGCCCTCGGACGGACCTATCGCAGGGAATTGAACATTCCCCGCGATTCCTCGCGGGATCAGGCCGAGGGACGCTCGTATTCGTTTGTAATACACTTGCAACAGTGGCGGGCGAGCGGTTCGATCCGGACCTTCTCGACGACGAGGACCCGTTCGAAATCGACGCCCAGGCCGCGCACCTGTTCAAGCATCCCCACCTTGGCATCGAGGACATCAACGACGTGTGGTCAAGCGACCCGCTTCTTTTATCCGGCCAAGCCGCCGGCACACTGGCTGATGTGCGCCGAGCTCGCAGGCCGAGTGCTGGCCGTGCCGCTCGCCCCCGCCCGCAGCGGCCACCCGAGCCGCTGTCGCCCGATCGGCTGCTACGAGGCCTCGCCTGGTCTCACCAGCCAGTACCGCAGAGACCGATGAGCAATCCGCTGACATCAGACGAGGAATACGAGTTCTACGCCCAGCCCGAGAACCAGGCACCCCAAGGACCGCCGCGCCGGCGCTCGCGGCTGACCGCGATGATCCCGGTCAGGTTCCCGCCCGAGTTGCTAGAAGAGATTCGCCGCCGCGCTGACGCCGATGACCGCTCCGTGTCCTCCTGGATCCGCCGCGCCGTTGAACACGAGTTGCACCATTCCAGCTGACGGAGCCCAGCACGTCCGAGAATGCCCTTTAAGTTCACCCCGTGGTGTAAACGTGCCGCCATGACTGGCGATCGCTTGTCGGTGACATGTAAGCGACAGCGACTCTTGAACTGGGTCGAACGCTGTGAGCGGGACGAGCGAACCGGGCCTCTTTCGTCTCGGCGTGCGCGCTCGCGACCGGAGGCGGTGAGGCGACGGACGCGGTGGAGCGGGGGCTCAGGCAGGCGGGCGGCGGCCAGATGTTGCGGACCCGGCCACCGTCGGCGTCGCTGGCGCGAGTCAAGGGCGGGTGGCGGCGAGCGTGATCGCGAGGACCCGACATAGTCACGCCGTCCATCCGTCCATCCATCCAGCCGGCGGGCCGATGCGGCCTATGCGACGGGATGGAGTCGATGGGTGAGGGCGGTGTGGCGGCGGCCTGCTCCGGGGGTTCGGATGGCTTGGGCGAGTGCGCGGCGGGATCCTGCGAGGATGATGAGTTGCTTGGCGCGGGTGACGCCGGTGTAGAGCAGGTTGCGTTGCAGCATCATCCAGGACGAGGTGGTGAGCGGGATGACCACGGCAGGGTATTCGCTGCCTTGGGAGCGGTGGATCGTGACGGCGTAGGCGTGGGCGAGCTCATCGAGCTCGGCGAAGTCGTAGTCGACCTGCTCGTCTTCGTCAGTGAGCACGGTGAGGCTCTGCTCTTGCAGGGACAGGCCGGTGACGATCCCGACGGTGCCGTTGAAGATCCCCGCCGCGCCTTTGTGGTAGTTGTTGCGCAGCTGGGTGACCTTGTCCCCGACGCGGAACACCCGCCCGCCGTAGCGCTTCTCAGGCGTCCCGTCGCATTCGGGGATGAGCGCTTCTTGCATCACGGCGTTGAGGTTGCCCGCTCCGGCGGGGCCGCGGTGCATCGGCGTCAGCACCTGGACGTCGCGGACCGGGTCGAGCCCGAATTTGGCCGGGATGCGCCGGGCGACGATGTCCACGACCAGCTTGGCGGTCTCCTCCGCCGGATGCAGGCCGGAGTCCTCGGCGGGCTCGCAGGTAAACCAGTAGAAGTCGGGAAAGCCGGTCAGCTGCGGGGGCTGGCGGTGGTTGATGCGGTGAGCGTTGACGACGATGCCGGACTGCTGGGCTTGGCGGAAGATCTGGGTGAGGCGCACCCGCGGGATGGCGTTGGCGGCGAGCAGGTCGCGCAGGACCTCGCCGGCGCCGACCGAGGGGAGCTGGTCGACGTCGCCGACGAGCAGCAGATGCGCTCCGTGGGGGATCGCCTTGATCAGCTTGTTCGCCAGGATCACGTCCATCATCGAGGCCTCATCGACCACGACCAGATCGGCGTCCAGGGGGTTGGCATGGTCGTATTTGGCGTCGCCGCCGGGCTGCAGCTCCAGCAGCCGGTGAACGGTGAACGCCTCGTGGCCGGTCAGCTCCGCCAGCCGCTTGGCGGCCCGACCGGTCGGCGCGACCAGCACCACGGTGGCGTTCTTGGCGGTGGCGAGCTCAACGATGGAGCGGACGGTGAAGCTCTTGCCGCACCCCGGCCCGCCGGTGAGCACCGCGGCCTTGCTGGTGAGCGCGAGCTTGACCGCCTCTTGCTGACCGGGCGCCAGCTCCTGGCCGGTCCGGCGCCGCAGCCAGCCCAGCGCCTTCTGCCAGTCGACCTGGGCGAACGCCGGCAACCGCTCGTGGCTGGAGTGCAGCAGCTCCAGCAGCCCACCCGCGAGCGAGCGCTCGGCCCGGTGAAACGGCACCAGATAGACCGCCGGAACGGGACTGGCGACGGCAGCGTCCCTGGCCGGCACCCGTTCACGGACGACACCCTCATCGTCCACGAGCTCATCCAGACAGGGGCCGATCAGCTCACGGTCGAGCTCGAGGATCTTCGCCGCCTCGCGGAGCAGGTCCGGCCCGGGGAGGTAGCAGTGCCCGTGGTCGGCGCCTTGCGAGAGGGTGTACTGCAGCCCGGCTTTGATCCGCTGCGGGCTGTCGTGTGGGATCCCGACCGATTGGGCGATCGTGTCGGCGGTCTTGAATCCGATCCCCCACACCTCTGACGCCAGCCGGTACGGCTCGCTGCGCACGACCGAGATCGAAGCGTCGGCATACGTCTTGTAGATCCGCACGGCCAGCGACGTGGACACGCCGACGCCGGACAGGAACACCATCACTTCCTTGATTGCCTTCTGCTCCTCCCACGCGTCGGCGATCCTCTTGGTCCGTATGGGTCCCAGTCCATGCACCTCGACCAGCCGGCCGGGCTGCTCCTCGATGATCGTCAGGATGTCGGTGCCGAAATGCCCAACCATCCGCTCGGCCATCATCGGCCCGATCCCCTTGATCAGCCCTGAACCCAGGTAGCGGCGGATGCCCTGGACCGTGGCCGGCAGCACGGTCATATAGGAGTGCACCTGGAACTGCTTGCCATACTTCGGATGGCTGCTCCAGCGCCCGGTCAAACGCAGGCTTTCCCCGACCTGAGCGCCCAGCAGCGCCCCCACCACCGTCAGCAGATCCGCACCACCGTCAGCAGATCCGGACCGGCCCGCTCGGTAGCCACCCGGGCGATCGTGTAGCCGGTGTCCTCGTTGGCGTAGGTGATCCGTTCCAGGACCGCCTCCAGCACCGACTCGTTCTGCGGCGGATGCAGCGACGGCACCGGCTCGCTCACCGGCGGCGCGCGCGACGGTCGAGCTCCAGCTCGCGGACGCGGCCGTGCGCGAGCGCCAGCTCCTCGCGCAGCCGGGCGATCTCCTCGCGCTGGCGCTGGTTCTCATCCAGCGCGGCGCGCAGCCGCGCGCGCAAGGCCGCGTCGCTGGCCCGCCGGCGGACCGGAACGCGCGCCGGGGCAGCCGCCTGCGCCGTGCGTAGCGCCTCGATCTCGGCGCGCAAGCCGGCGTGCTGATAGAGAAACACGCGGCTGACCCGCGCGCGCTGCGCGACGCCGGCGAACGTGATCGCGGAGCCGTCGCGATCGAGCTCGCGCAGCGCCCCGCGGACGCGCTGCTCGGCCTCCAGCGTCCGTCGCGCGGCGGCGTCGGCGAGCGGGCGGTGAGCCGGCTCGGCTGACATCAGGCGGCATTCCCCTCGTCCTGGCCGGCGAGGTCGCGCAGGTCAAGCACCTCGCGATCGGCGTGGTCGACCTCGATCGCGTCCAGCCCCTCGAGAATCCTGGTCAGGCTCTGCTCATCGCGCCCAAGCAGCTCCACCAGCCGCAGGTTGTCGTTCTCCCGCGCGGCGGACAGCAGCCGACGAGTTTCGGCCCGCTGCTGCTCATGGATCGAGCGGAACGAGCCGTCGGTCAAGAAACTGTCGCAGCTCAGGCACGCGTTCGGGTGCGGGCACGTCTGCACCAACGGCAAGCCGCAGTAGCCGTTCGGCAGCGCCTGCTTGGCGCGCGCGATCCGCTCCTTTATCCACGCCGCCTCCTGAAGCGGGCCGTCGACCGGCAGCGCGATCCGCTCGCCGCGGATATTCACCCGCTCGTGCCAGCGTCGCACCTCCTGCTTGATCGTCTCATCGTGCAACCGCGCATACTGCGCGGTCATCTCGATCGAGCCGTGATCCAGCACCTTCTGGATCACCGTCAACGGAATCTTCTCGTTGACCATGCTCGTCCCCACGTGGTGGCGCAACAGGTGCGGATGCACGCCGAGCGCAAGCTCACCACCGGCCGTGCGGATGCTGGCGGCCTGCACGTAGCTCTTGACGATCCGGTTGATCGCGCGAGGCGAGAGGTGGAATGCCCCACCCTTGCCGTTCGCTGACCCGGCGGCGGGGAGGGAAGCAGCCAATCGGAGCCCTCGGGGTAGCGCTCGGCCAACAGCGCCTCCTGGCGCTCGAGCTGCTCCGAGAGCGCCGGTGCGATCGGCAGCACCGCCTGGCGCTTGGCCTTGACGTTGAAGTAGCGCAGATACGGGTGGCGGTCGGGCCCGACCTCGCGCGCGTCACGCCTCAGCGTGACCACGCTCGAGACCCGTAACCCGGTGAAGGCGAGCAACAACACGACTGTCCGGTGCTGCTCGTCATCCAGCAGCGCCAGGTTCGCCGGATCGACCCACTGCGAGAACACCTCTCCCGGGAGCTGCTTGGGGAGCCGGTAGTCAACCCGCGGGAGCTCGGTGCGATGGATCCCCGCGCTGCGCGGCAGGCCTGCCAGGCCATCATCGGCCTGCTCCTCGAGCAGCACACGCAACGCAACGACACGGTGGTTGCGCGTCGCCGGCTTCAAGCCCGACTCCTGACGCACCCACAGCAGATAGTCCTCCAGCAGCGCGCGCGAGAGCAGCGCAGGCGCGATCACCTCAGGTGCGTGTGCGGCCAGCCAGTCGCTGAAGTGCCACAGGTCCGTCAGGTAGCGGCTCATCGTCTGCGGCGTCGTGTCGCCGAGCAGGCGCGCGCGGGCCCACCGCTTCGCGGCCTCTTTCAGCCATGGCTGGCGAAGCCGCTCGAAGTGGAGCAACACCTCGCCGCGGTAGCTGGCCGCCAGGTCGCCGTGCGGCAGCTCGCTCTGACGCCACACGTCCTTGGCCCACAGCACCTCCCAGCCCCGCGGCGCGCGCCCACCTTGAACAACGTGCAGCGCTTCGGCGCTCATGCGATCAGATCCGCCACCTTCCCGAGAACGCCGCGCTCGGCCAGCGCCTTGCGCAGATCCTCGGCGTTCGGGTGCGTGTAAATCAGCGCCGAGGACGGCGAGCGGTGCGTCAACAGCGCACCGATCACCTCAAGCCCGACGCCGTCGCGCCAGGCCAGCGTCGCATACGTGTGCCGCAGCCGGTGCGGGGTGAAATGAAAGCCGACCAGCCGCTGTGTGCGCTCGACGATCCGGTCGACGTTCGAGTAGCTCAGCGGTCGCCCGACCCGGCCGCCCCACAGGTTCACAAACACGAAATCGCAGTCCAGATCCCGGTACTCCTCGTGCATGTAGTCGTTCCACAGCCGCACCAGCTCAGGCGCGACCGGGACCCCGCCCTCAGCGCCGCCCTTGCTGCGCGCCCGCCGCGGTGCGCCCTCACGCGCGCGGATCACGATCCGCCGCTCCCACGCCACCACATCCTCATGCCGCAACCCCAACGCTTGGCCGATCCTCATCCCCGTCGACGCGAGCAGCGCGAACAAGAACCGGTCGCGCAGCCGTTCCTGGCAGTCGATCACCGCAGCCACCTGTTCGAGCGACAGCGTGCTCGGCAACGACTGCCGCTCCGGCAGCCGCACCGCACGCCCGCGCGGGCGGCTACGTGCGATCCCATGCAGAAACGGCTTATAGCCGCCACGGCCGCTGCGCGTCTTGACGACCAGATCCTGAGCCAGCGTCGACCCGTGTCTGGCCTGGAACTCGTAGAAGCCGACCACGCCGCTCAGCATCCGGTTCACCGTCCGCGCAGACAGGCGCGCTGACTCCTCCGCCAGCACCACCACATTCGCCGCCGGCCGCCGCGCCCGCGCGGCGAACTCGCCCAACTCCATCACCCCGACCTGCTCCCACCCGAGCCCGCGCTCAGCGAGGAACGTCCAGAACGCCCGCAGGTCGTGCGCGTACGCCTCGACCGTGTTCGGCGAGCGCTCGCAGTCCGTCAGCCAGCCCAGATAGTCGTCAACGACCTCGACCGGCCGCCGATCCGGACCGACGACCGTGAACGACTCGACCGACCGTGTCGGCGAGAACACCCGGCGCACCGTGTAGCGCGCCTCTCGCTCACGCACATCGCTGACCTCCAAAACAGGATGAAGATAACGGCCCTACCGGACGTCTAAAAGTCCCGCTCACTTACGTCGCGAACACTCTGAATCGGGTGAACTTAATGCCCTTTCCCGGACGTGTGCTGGGCAGCGGTCGCCAACGACCGCGCCTTGATCGCAGAGCGGATTCTCAAGACGTCTCCTGAGCGCTTACGAAGATCCAAGTCGCCAGCCCATGCCGTTCGCTCCATCCCTCAAGCTGTCACCGAAGTCTCTCGCACACGGCGTCAGTAATGCGCCGCAGCAGCAATACATCTACGTCAGGAAACTCCGAAGTATCCCCTCACCGAAGTCCGACTACTGCAGGATCCGATTGATGATTTGAGCCTCGACGGTAGAACCTCCGTCCGATGTCGGATCGTCGGTAGGCAGGCGGCGAGCAACAACAATCCAGCGCTCGTCCAGTAGTAGCCAATCTCCGCTCCGCTCCGCCGCGAGCGCTAGAAAGAGGCTCGTCGTCAATCTGGGTGGGTCACGCGATGACTGGCCCGGCGTTGAGCTTGCCGACGACGAGGTAGATCATCGTGATGAAGTTGCGGTTGGTGCGGTATCCGCGGGCGCGGCGTTTGGCGGCCTGGATCAGCGAGTTGAGGCCCTCGAGCAGGCCGTTTGAGACGCGGCTGTGATGCCAGCGGATCACCCCGAGCCAGTGATCCTCGAGCATCCTGGCGAACTTCTGCAGCGGCTTGAGACCTGAGGCGTCGACCTCGGTGATCCAGCGGCGTAGGTACTCCTCGGCGGTGTCGGGGTCGTTGAGCTCGTAGAAGGTGTCGAACTGCTGGGAGAGCGTGTACGCGCGGACGGTCTCAAGCGGCTGGGCGAGCAGTTCGTCGCGCAGATCACGCGGCTTCTCGGTGAGGTTCGCCGGCCGCTTGAGCCACATGTACCGGGTGTTGGCCAGCAGGCCCTTCTGGTGCTTTGACTCCTCACGACGGACCTCGTCAACGGCCTTTGAGATGTGCGATCTGATGTGGTAGCGATCGAACGTGATCTCCGCCTTCGGGAGGTAGCTCAGCACCCCCTTCAAAAACGCCTCAGACATGTCCTGGCACACCTCCTCGACCCGTCCGGGATCGCCGCCGTGAGTCTCTAACTAAGACCAGCGAGAACGCCTGCACCGTCTCGTGATCGCGACCCTCGACCACGAACACGCTTGTCGTACTCGCCGACCAGCTCAGCGACCGCCTTGACCGGCATCTCTGAGACCATCGCCATCACCAGCGCCTCGAACAAAAGCGTGAACCCCGAGCGCTCCCGCGCCCACGGCAGCGCGACCTGCCGCACCTTGTGCAAAGGACAGTCCACGCGCGGCACCCGCGCGGTCAGGAACGCCTGATGCTGAAAGAAGTCCAGATGCCGCCACGTCTTCTCTTCGGTATCACGCGCCTTCAAGCCCGCGAGGTCGCACTCCGGGCAGCAGAACGTCGCGCCGCGCGGGAAATCGATCCGCAGATCCAGCCGCTTGGTCGCCGGATCGAACTCGACCGAGATGACCTGCCACGGCTCGGTCAGACCGAGCGCCGCCTGGAACAGAGCGACATCCTGAGCTTGCATCCGGGCTCCAATCATCGAGGAAAAGAGCGCCGCAGGCAATCAACGGTCATCTGCGAAACATATCCCGCCGCGTTGTACTGAAAGCTGGTCTGGCGCCCCTGGGTGTCGGTGATCGTCGCCAGCTGCCCCGAGGTGTTGTAGGCGTAGCTGATCGTGTTGTTGTCGCGATCGACCACCGAGGTCAAAAGCGCCGCGACGTGATACCCGCCCGGCCCGGTGAAGTTCTCAGTGATCCCGGTGTTGTTGAAATGCAGCGACCAGGTAGTCGAGCCCGTCTGGGTCAGCACCGCGTCAAGGCCCGGCGGGGTGGTCCAGGCAGAGCCGTTCCAGACAAAGCTCTGCACGTAGCCGCTGACCCCGCGGTAGTAGACCGTCACCGCGTCCCGGCGATCCCCAGCTGCACGTCGGCGCCCGGCCCCATCGTCCAGCCGCGCCCAAACGACCCCTGGGTGGGATCGAGATTGTTGAAGTAGCGCCCCACCTGCAGGTCAGACCCGGCCGTCCCGGCCACGTGCAGATCATCGTTTGCCACCAGCAGGTTGCTGTCGGCGACGTTCACGCCGAGGCGCGAGCGGTCGCTCAGCGGCTGAGAGTCAAGCGTGTAGCCGCGATAGTCGCCCAGCCGGGGCTCATAGCGGATCCCCAGAAACGGCGGCGAGCTCGAGAACGACGAGTCAAAGCCGATCTCTGACAACGACTGCGATCCGACCGCCTTGAGCATCAACCCGTCGTTGGCGACCGTGCCGTCCACTCAGCCCTGCACCCCGCGCTCGGCTCCCAGTACGCGGTCTGGGTAGTGCCCGTCTGGATCGCCGTGGTCGCCGCCGGGGTAGACGCCGTGTCCCCACCGGGCGTGCTCCACGCGTTGCTGCCGTCATACGCGTTCCAGGTCGCGCTCTGCGTCCAGCTGTGGGTGACCTGATACAGGCCGACCTGCTGGGTCGAGCTCGAAGAGTTATAGCCGACCGTCGCACCCAGCTGCGCCTCGAGCACCTGGGCGTTGCGCGGCACGTTGTCGGCCACGTCGAACTGCATCACCGCGTGATCGGCGTTAGAGGAGCCGTCGCTGCTGACATCGTCGATCTGGTTGCCGCAGTCAGATGTCGTCGGCGTCGAAGAATCCAGCTCGGTCGCCCACCGCGTGAGACAGATAGACGTTGTTGCCTGGGAACACCGTCGGGTCGATCACCACCGACCCGCCCGCGCCAAGCACCCCGGCCACAAACCGTGGGTCGGGCCGCAGCGTAAACCGCCAGCCCCCCGCCACCGCGACCAGGCGGCTGCTGACCGACCATCGCCGCCCGGGTGCGGCCAGCGCGTACATGCGGGGGCCAGCGATCGTCAACCGGACACGGCCCGAGGCATCAACAAAGCCGATCGTGCCCCCGGCCAGCGACCGCGGCGAAACCCCGGCGCTGGCGTGGATCATGTAGCTAACTAAACGACGCCGGGACCCGTTTGCCGTGCAGGGTCAGCGCTTCAGCCAGGCCGATGTTCCCCACCGTGTAGCGCACCGCCACGCCCGGCAGCGCCCCCGCGAACCGCTCGCTATTGGCGGCCACCTGCCCGCGCCCCCGAGCACCCTGCAGCGAGAACGACAGCCACGCGCCACCGCTTGAGAACCGCACCGGCGCGGCCCCCAGGGCCGCCGGCAGCCGCACACCAAACCCGTTCGCGCGGTTGCGATAGCTGCCATCGGGATTGGTCACCAGCGTGTTATCGATCGGCACCAACCGACCGCCAGCCTGGCGGTAGTTGACCGCGAACGGAAACACCTTGGTAAACAGCTGGCCGCGGCCCGCGGCAAACGTGTCAGAGCTTGTGGTGCGCAACGCCCGGATTTCCCGCCCGACGCCCACCCCGGCCCCTACCCCCCGGGCCGCCAAGGCGGCCGCTACCGGCGCGAACAACCGCCCCTGGCGCGACAGCACCCGACCGCGAGCGACCGGCCCGAGCGAGACCGTCCGCAGCGCCCCCGGACGCCGAGCCGGGCTCGAGCCGCTCGCGAGCACCACCGCAGGCAGCGCCAAAAGGAAAACCACGAGCAATCCAACCAGCCCCAGCCGCCGGCCGTCAAGCAGCCGCACACGCCCGCGCCGGCAAGGTTGAAGAACCACACCCGCCCCGGAGCACGGCGGGCGGTGATCGTGGCGTGCAGCACCTCGGGCTTGATCGAGGCGCTCACGACCGGGCCGGGGTGCGCCATCAGCGCCGGGATCACCTGGTCCTTGGGAGAGTGCGCCAGGTAGGCGTCGCGGCCGGGCGCGGCGGGCCTGGTTGTGTAGGACAGGGACGCTCGCTGGGCGGAGCACCACCGGCGGCTCAGAGGTGGCGGCGAGGCTTTGGGCGATCCGGGCGCAGGTCCGAGCCTGCGTTGCAGCCACACGCAGCCACACGCAGGCACAACCGCAGTACCTCCGAGGCAGAAGCTGCTGAACGCCGGACTTGCGTTTGATCGTCGCGGTGGTACGGGCGAGTCGCACGACTGACGAGCAGGCTGGACGGGTAGCTGACCGGCATGTCCGATCCGTCCCGCCGCCCTCCGCTGGCCGACGCCGCCGCCCTCGGCGCCGTGTCGGGCCTGCGCACGTTCACGGGGCCGGCGGTGCTGGCCGCCCGGGGGAGGTTCGGCACCGGTCCGGTTCGGAGCCTGCTCGTGGCCGCCGCTCTCGGCGAGCTGGTCGGCGACAAGCTTCCGATGATTCCGCCCCGCAGCGACCCGCCGTCGTTGCTTGTGCGGGTCCTCAGCGGCGCCGCGGTCGGCGGGGCGGTGGCCGGGCGGGACGGCGCCGGCGCCGGCGCGGCGGGCGCCGCGGCGACGACCTACGTAACCGAGCGGCTCCGGGCCGGAATGGGCGAGCGCACTCAGATCCCCGACCCGTGGCTCGGACTCGGCGAGGACGCGCTGGCTGCCGGGGTGGCCGTGCTCGCGGCGCGCCGGGCCGCCCGGTCTGACTTCCGGCCGGTGCCCGAGCCTGCGCCGGGTACCGAGTCGCCGGCGCCCGAGGCTCCGCGGCCGTCGCGGCTGCGCTCCGCGGCCCGTGGACTCGCCGCCGCCGCCGTCGGGACGGCGGCTATGACCTCCGCGCAGATCGCCTATCAAAAGGCCACCGGCGGCGAGTCGAGCTCAGCGCCAGGAGAGTTGGGACGCCGCATCATCAAGGGCGTCTTGAACCGCCGGGTGCCGCGGAGGCACCGCCCGGCCCTCAACCAGGTCATGCACGGGCTGTACGGGACCTCCTGGGGCCTGCCATTCGGCCTCGGGGCCAGCGCCTCGAGCCAGCCTCCGAGCGCGGCGGTCAGCGGCGTCGCCCTCGGTCTGACCGTTTGGGGAACGTCTCTGATCCAGCTCCCGGCCCTGGATCTGGCGCCGCCACCATGGCAGCAGTCGCCGTCTGCGCTGGCCAGCGACCTGGGCTTTCACCTGGTCTACGGCGCCGTCACCGGGATCGCCTTTCGCGCCTACGGCGGCTGAGGGCGGCCGGTCAGAGCTGCTCGCGCACCCCGGCTTCGTGCTCGAGCTCGGCCAGCTGCGCGTCGAGTCCCCCGGTGAAGGCGGTGCGGGCCGATCCGCGGCGACCGATGGGCATGATCGAGCGCCGAGCGCTGTCCTCGAGCAAGGTGGCCAGGCCCACGTCAGCGGCCACGGCGACGAACACCAGCCCGACGATCCCGGCGCCATGCTCCACCCCGGTCGAGGACGTCAGCTCATACAGCCGGAGAGGAAAAACCGCGCGGCCCCATCACCACCACTGCTCCCGCGGCGGCCTTGCCGCCGGCCAGCCCGCCGCCCATCAGCATCACGAAGATCGATGCGATGCCCAAAAAGAACACGCCAAGCACCGGGCTGGTCTGACCTGGGGCTGGTGAGGGCGGTCAGCCCGTAGGCCAGCCAAGTGCCGGTGAAGATGCCAAAGCTGGTTCCGACCAGCGAGTCGCGGCCCAGAAAGGCAAAGATGCTGGAGGCGAACTGGAGCGGGACGGCGAATCCGAGCAGCAGGTATCCGATCGCCTTCATGTCCGAGGCGGCGAACCACCCCAGCTGCAGGCCGGCGAGTAGCAGGCCGGACGGGATCAGGGTTCATGGCGGGACCGCTACCCCGCCGGTCGCCCCGATAACCCTCAGATCGCGACCTGCGAGCCGGTCATCACGGTGCGGTGGCTGGGCAGTCCGAAGGCGTCGATCGGGCTGCTCGCGTTGCGGGCCATCCCGATGAACAGCTTCTTTCGCCACCGGGCCATCCCCGGCGCGGCGGTCTGCACGATCGTCATGCGCGAGACGAAGTACGAAGCGTGTTCGAGGTCTGAGTTGCGGTCCAGCAGGCCCCGCTTACGAGCCAGGGCCAGTGCCGCGGGCACGTTGGCCCGGTCCCGGTAGCCGACCCGGACGGTGATGTGGACGATCTTGAACAGCCCCTGGCCGAGCTGCTCGGCGGCGAACCGATCGGTCAGTCCAACCTCCGGGATGCTGACCGAGTCCAGCGAGACGATCACCACCTTCTCCTGCAGCGCGTGGATGCGTTCGACCTGGGCGCGCAGTGCCAGCGGCGTCGTCAGCCTTCCGGGGTTGAGGAAGATCGCCGTCCCGGGCAGCCTGACGATCGGCGGCTGCGCGGCACGCAGGCCGTGCAGGAACTCCTCGAGGGACCCTTCGCGCTCGGTGCGGTTGCGGGTCGCGATCTCACCGCCCCGGCGCCAGGTGATCATCACCATCGCGATCACCAGTCCGACGCCCAAAGAGAGCCACGCGCCGTGGGAGATCTTGGCCATGTTCGAGGTGAACAGCGCGACTTCGACGGTCAGGAACAGGGCGCCCAGGATGGCCAGCCTCCACTTGGGGGTGCGCCACAGCGACCGCGCGACGGCGATGAACAGCGTGGTGTTGAGGATGAAGGTGCCGGTGACCGCCACCCCGTAGATGTCCGCGAGCCGGGCCGAGTGCTGGAACACGAGCACGAGCGCCGCGACGCCGATGCACAGTCCCCAGTTGATCAGCGGCACGTAGATCTGCCCCTCGACGTTCGAGGTGTGCACGATCTTCAACCGCGGGAGGAACCCGAGCTGGACGGCCTGCTTGGCGACCGAGAACGATCCGGTCAGCGCGGCCTGGGAGGCGATGATCGTCGCCAGCGTGGCCAGCACGACCATCGGCAGCCGCCCAGCGCTGGGCACGAGCAGATAGAACGGATTGGTGACCGTGGCGGGATGGGCGAGGATCAGCGCGCTCTGGCCGAGGTAGGAGAGCAGCACGGCGGGAAACACGATCGTGAACCAGGCGAGGCGAATCGGTCCCGCTCCGAAATGGCCGCGGTCGGCGTACAGCGCTTCGGCGCCGGTGACGCAGAGCGAGACTCCGCCCAGGGTGAGGAAGGCGGCGACTCCGTGATCGATCATGAACCGCAGGCCCCAAACCGGCGAGAGCCCTTCGAGCACGCCGGGATGCATCACCACCTCGCGGCCGCCGAGGATCCCGATGGCGAGGAAGAAGACCAGGATCACCGGGCCGAACGTCCAGCCGACAGCGCCGGTGCCGTACCGCTGCACCGCGAACAGGGCGATCAGGATGCCCAGCGCGATCGGCACGACTAGGTGGGAGAGGCTCGGGCTGACCACGTTGAGTCCCTCCACCGCGGAGATCACCGAGATCGCGGGCGTGATCATCCCGTCGCCGAAGAACAGCCCCGCCCCGAAGATCCCCAGCGAGACCAGCACCGCCGCGTGGACCACCCGCCGGCGCCGGACCAGCGCGGTCAGGGCCATGATCCCGCCGTCGCCGTGGTTGTGGGCGCGCATGATGAACCCGGCGTACTTGATCGAGACGACGATCATCAGCGCCCAGAAGATCAGCGAGACGATCCCGTACACCCCGGCGACGGTGGTGTGGACCGCGGCGCGGTGGGCGGTGAAGATCGTCTGCTCGGTGTACAACGGGCTGGTGCCGAGGTCGCCGAACACGATTCCGAGGGCGCCCAGGGCCAATACCCTTCGGCTGGCGTTGGGGACGACGTCGCGCTGGTCGTCCGCCGCGGCCCGAAGTGCTTCGGAGGGATGCGTCCCCTCCGGTATCGGTGCCGGACGCACCGGCCAATAGCCGAGCTTGTGGGCTCCCTCGTTGAACTTGGGCTGCGCCTCCGGTCTGATCCTCGCGCCGTCGGGCGCCTGGCGAGCGCTGGAGTCGAGCTTGTGCGCCGCTTCGTCGAGCGCGCGGGGCCGCCGGTCGGGAGTCACGTAGGGAGATGCTCGACGGTCTCACGTCAAGGTCACGTGCAGACCTCCTCGGCGCGCATACAGATGTTGTGAAGATCGACGTTCGGCGATCGCTGTCGGGACCGGCCTGGCCACCGGGGCCCGGTCCAGATCAGATGGCGACTTGAGACCCGGTCATCACCGTGCGGTGGCTCGGGAGGCCGAAGGCGTCGATCGGGCTCGTCGCGTTGCGCGCCATCCCGATGAACAGCTTCTTTCGCCACCGGGACATTCCCGCGGCGTCGGTCTGCACGATCGTCATCCGCGAGACGAAGTAGGAAGCGTGCTCTAGGTCCAGGTTGCGGTCCAAGAGGCCGCGCTTGCGGGCCAGGGCCAGCGCTTCGGGCAGGTTGGAGCGGTCGCGATAGCCGACCCTGACGGTGATGTACACGATCTTGAACAGGCCCTGGCCGAGCCGTTCGGCGAAGAAGCGATCGGATTTTTCGACGTGTGGGATGCCCACCTGATCGAGCGAGACGATCACGATCTTCTCCTGGAGGCCGTGGAGGCGCTCGACCTGCGCGCGCAGCGCCAGCGGCGTCGTCGCCTTGTTGGGGTTGAGGAAGATCGCCGTGCCGGGCAGCCTGACGATCGGCGGCTCCTGGTCGCGCAGGCCGTCGAGGAACCCCTCGAGCGAACCCTCCTGCTCGGTGCGATTGTTGGTCAGCGTGTCGCGGCCCCGGCGCCAGGTGATCATCACCGTCGCGATCAGCAGCCCGACGCACAGCGGAAGCCAGGCGCCGTGGGTCACCTTGGTCAGGTTGGAGCTGAAGAACGACACCTCGACGATCAGGAACAGAACGCCAAGGACGGCCAGCTTCCAGATGGAAGTGCGCCAGAGCGACCGCGCGACGGCGATGAACAGCGTCGTGTCGAGGATGAAGGTGCCGGTGACCGCCACCCCGTAGATGTCGGCCAGCTTGTTTGAGTTCTGGAACACGAGCACCAGCGCGGCGACGCCGACGCAGAGTCCCCAGTTGATCAGCGGCACGTAGATCTGCCCCTCGAGCTCTGAGGTGTGCACGATCTTCAGGCGGGGGAGGAAGCCGAGCTGCACGGCCTGCTTGGCGACCGAGAACGATCCGGTCAGCGCCGCCTGGGAGGCGATGATCGTGGCCAGAGTGGCCAGCACTACCATCGGCAGCTGCAGCGCGCTGGGCGCGAGCAGGTAGAACGGGTTGGAGATCGTCTTCGGGTGGGCGAGGATCAGCGCGCTCTGGCCCAGGTAGGACAGCAGCACCGCCGGAAAGACGATCGTGAACCACGTCATCCGGATCGGCAGCGCCCCGAAGTGCCCCCGGTCGGCGTACAGCGCCTCGGCCCCCGTCACGCAGAGGACGACCCCGCCGAGGGTGAGGAACGCAGCGACCCCATGGTCGAGCATGAACCGCGCGCCCCAGACCGGCAGCAGCGCCTGCAGCACGCCGGGGTGCATCAGCACCTGGCGCCCGCCGAGGATCCCGATGGTGAGAAACCACACCAGGATCACCGGGCCGAACAGCCATCCCACCGCGCCGGTGCCCCGCCGCTGCACCGCGAACAGGGCGATCAGGATCCCCAGCGCGATCGGCACCACGAGATGCGCCAGACCCGGGGAGACGACGTTCAATCCTTCCACGGCCGATGTAACGGAGATCGCCGGCGTGATCATCCCGTCGCCGAAGAACAATCCCGCTCCGACAAGCCCCAGGCTCACCAGCGCCACCGCGCGAGGCACCCGTCGGCGCTGGACCAGCGCGGTCAGGGCCATGATCCCGCCGTCGCCGTGGTTGTGGGCGCGCATGATGAAGCCGGCGTACTTGACCGACACGACGATCACCAGCGCCCAGAAGATCAGCGAGGCGATCCCGTACACGCCGGCGACGGTTGTGTGGGCCGCGGCCTTGTGGGCATTGAAGATCACCTGCTCGGTGTACAACGGGCTGGTGCCGAGGTCGCCGTAGACGATCCCGAGCGCCCCCAGCGCCAGGACCTTGCGGCTGGCGTGGGCGACGACGTCACGCTGATCGTCGCCCGCGGCCCGGAGGGCTTCGGAGGGATGGGTTCCCTCCGGGATCGGGACGGGGCGAACCGGCCAGTAGCCGAGCTTGTGAGCGCCTTCGTTGAAGTTGCGCTTGACCTCCGGCTTGAGCGTCTCGGGGCCGGCCTGCGGTCCGGGACCGGCGTCGAGCTTGTGCGCTGCCTCGTCCAAGGCCCGAGGCCCTCGGATCGATCTCATTCGCACCACTCCGCGGGTGCGATCACGGTCTGTCCTTTATGCGGCGTCGGAAGCTCGGTTGCACGGGTCGAGGTCCACGGTAGCGGGCGCGCTGGGCAACGAGTCTCAGGTCTTGAGCAGCTCACGGGTCAGATCTGGCCTCCGACTTCAAGCCGGCCACCGATTCATCGCGCGAACCGGTAACCGACCCCTGGGTCGGTGCGAATGTAGCGAGGGCCATCGGGTGGCTCGATCTTGCGTCGTAGGTTGGCGATGTGGGCGCGCAGCACCTGGGTGTCCTCGCTGTATCCGCTCCCCCACACGGCGATCAGCAGGTCACGGTGGGTCATCAGGCGCCCACGGTTGCGGACCAGCAACCGCAGCAGGTCGAACTCGGTGGGGGTCAGGTGAACCTCCGCTCCAGCCCTCCGCACTGTCCGCGAGGCGAGATCGACCTCGAGCTCGTCCCCGGCGGTGATCACCGACGGCTCGGGATCGGGATGGATTCGACGCAGGTTGGCCTGCAGCCGCGCCACCAGCTCTCGCGGTCCGAACGGCTTGGTGACGTAGTCATCGGCTCCCGCCGCCAAGGCCCGCACCTTGGCGTCCTCCTCACCGATTGCCGACAGCAGGATCAGCGGCATCTCGGTCCATTCCCGCAGCCGGCGGCAGAGCTCGATCCCGTCGAGGTCCGGGAGCACCAGGTCGATGATCGCCGCGTCAGGTCGCTGGACGGCGGCCACGTCAAGGGCCTCCTCGGCGGTGCTGGCCGGGAGCGTCTCAAAGCCCGCGTCGCGCAGGATCACGCGCAACGCCCGCAGGATCTGGTGCTCGTCGTCGCAGACGAGGATCTTGGCCCTCCCGGCGCTCACAACCGGGCTCAAACCCGTGCCCGCGCCTGCGCCTGTGTCTGGGTCCGCGTTCGCTCCGCGATCGGCAGCGAGATCTGAAAGCTCGTGCCCTGCCCGGGCAACGACCGCACCCCGATCGTGCCGCCATTGGCCTCCACGAACCCCTTGGCGATCGCCAGCCCCAGCCCCGAGCCGGTCCACTGCGCCGAACCGGTGTTGCGCCCGCGGTAGAACGGCTCGAAGATCCGCTCGAGCTCGGCTGGCTCGATCCCCGGTCCCTGGTCGACGATGCTGACGGTCACGCGCTGCCCTGCGCGCCGCGCGTGGACCAAGATCGGGCGACCACTCGCATACCGGCGGGCATTCTCGAGCAGATTGGCGAACGCGCGCTCCAGTTGCGCCGCGTCGGCGCGTACCTCGGGTACGCCGGGGTCGACGGTCAGGCGGATGTCCACCCGGGGGTCGCCCAGTTCTTCACCCGCCGCTGTCAACAGCTCCTCGACCGACACCCAGTCTCGGCGGGGGGGCGCGCCACCAGCCTGCAGCTTTGAGAGGTCGAGCAGCTTGTCGACCAGCGTGGCCAGCCGCTTGCCCTCCTCGACCACAGCGTTTGACAGCTCGGTGCGGTCAGACTCGCCCAGCGAACCGGCGCCGAGCGCGTGCCCCGCGGCCACGATCGCGGTCAGCGGCGAGCGCAGGTCATGCGAGACGGCACGCAGCAGCGCCGTCTTGATGTCGTCACTGCGCCGCAGGGCGGCCGTCTCAACCGCGTCGGCCTGGAGTGCGTCCCGGCGCTCGGCGATCGCCACCAGCGCCTCGAGGGTGGGCACAACCCGTCCGCGCAGATAGTCCGCGGTGCCGCTGTCGAGGTCGCGGGGGACCAGCAGGGTGGCGACCTGCCGGCCGTCGGTGCCCCGGAGATCGAACTTCATGCGGCGCTCGTCCTGGGTCGGCGCGCCCAGCTCGATCGCCGCCGAGCGCAGCCCGAGCGCCTCGGCAACCTGCCGGGCGGTGGTGCCCAGCGCCTGGCGGGTATCGGCGCCCAGCAGGAGCTCGCGGGCCAGGGCGGCGGCGAGATCGGCCTCGGCGCGCCGGCGCTCGGCCTCCAGGGCCCGCGACCGAGCAAGCTCTCCGATCGTGCTCGACGCCGCCGCGACGATCACGAATGCCGCCAGAGCCACCCAGTTGCGGCTGTCGAGGAGCTCAAAGCGGCCCGTGGGGGGCAGGTGGAAGAAGTTGAACGCGGCGGCGCTGACCAGCGCCGTGGCAAGTCCGAGCGCCGGTCCCCAGTAGATCGAGACCAACAGCACGGCCGGCAGGTAGACGACGCTCAGCGAGACGACCGGGGCGATGTGGCGCAGTGGCCAGATCGCCGCGGTGGCGACGGCCACCGCCAGCGCCCCGACGGTGACCCCGACCGCCAGGCTCGGTCGTCGGCCGCGCAGGGAACCGGCGCCGATGGCTCCCGCCGGGACTCCGTCGTGGTCTGATCTCAGGCGCCGGCCGATCATCGGATCACCGCGCGCTCAAGCTCCTCCATAGGAGCTCGGGGGCGCCGAGGCCGATCGCGTCGAGGCGATCTGGCTCAGCAGCGATGTGGGACTGGTACCGCCGAGTACGCGAAGTCGCGGCAGGCGATAGGGATCTCCGGCGGAGCTCGCCCAGCCCGGGACGACGGTTGTCGAGCCGACGTATCCGGCTGCGCGGACGGCGTCGACGACGGTGGCGTCGTAGTGACCGGATGGGTAGCAGAACCAGTTGACGGGAACGCCGTACCGGCGCTGGATGATCTGGCGCGCGGTGGCCACCTGGTCGTGCAGCTGCGCGCCGTCGAGCGTGATCAGGTCGGCGTGGCTGATCCCCTGGGTGTCGAGCTCCCAGCCGGCCCGTACCAGCCCGCGGACCTCCCCGTCGCTCAGCCCCCCCTGGGCGGGCGGCAGGCCGGTGAGCTGGATGTTCTCGTCGGCCACCCAGCCCATTCGCCTCAGCACCGGCAGCGCGTCGAAGTACTGCGAGTGATATCCGTTGTCGAAGGTGAGCACGATCGGCTTGCCGGCGGGGAGTCTGGCGCCGCGGGTCCAGTAGGCCCGAAGCTGATCCAGCGTTACGGGATGCCAGCCGGACGCCTTGAGCGCCTGCATCTGGGCCGCGAACTCGGATGCCTGGACGTACAGACCGGGGAACGGGGCGCCGGCGGGCGGCGCTGCGATCACGTGGTACATCAGCACCGGAACCGCCGCTGACCCCGGTTGGCCGGTGGCGGGGCCGAGAACCGAGGCGGTCGAGCCACCTCGCTGCACCCGGGTGTGGCCGGGACCGGGGCCGTGCCGGCGGTGGCGGACGGTCTCAGAGCTCGCGGCCCGGCGGGTTGGAGCTCCGGCGGTCGATCCGGAGCCCGAGGAGCCAACGGCCACCGCCACCAACACCGCGACCACGATCAGCGCGACTACTCCGCCCAGCCGGCGACGGAGGATTCGGCGGCGCCGCGCGAGGGCCCGCGCGCCCCGGCGGCTCTGGAGAGGCTCTGAATCCATCGACAAACGAGCGTATAGCCTGCCGCGGCGATCCGAGCCCGACCGCGTTTATCTGAACCTGAACGCGAGCCGGCAGAACGGGCCGGCGAGAAGGAGTCCCGCGGGCGGGATCGAATCGCTCCCACCATGCTGCTCAAACACCGCCCTCCAGGGATCGAGTCCCAGCCGGCCAAGTTGTGCGACGGACTCGAGCACCTCCAGCAGAGCTCGATCGCCGTCCTGCGCTGGCTGCAGGCCAACAAGGTCGAGTTCGTGCTCGTCGGTCCGGTCGCGTCCGCGATCCGGGGAGACCACGGCGCCACCGGACCGGTGGCGATCGTTCCCGCGCCTTACGGGCGCAACTTCGACCGGCTCTGCCAGGCGCTGGTCGCGGAGCACGCCGGACTTCGCGCTGAGCGCGGCGTGCCCGGCAGCGCGACCCGCCCAGAGGCGGTGCCGGTCAAACTGACCCCCGACAAGCTTGCCCGGGGCAGGCGTTGGATGCTGCACTTCGGTGCCTATGATCTCGACATCGAGGGAGCGGGCCCCCAGCGCGCCGTTCCCGAGCACTCTGCGACCCCGAGCTACCAGGAGCTGCTCTACGAGACCGGACGGTTCGAGCTGTCCGAGGGACTGAGCGTCGAAGTGGCGTCCGCGGTAGATCTCGTGCGTTACTCCGATGGGGGTCGCACCGGCGCGCCCCCCGAGTTTCGAGTCACGCGCCGTGCCCCGGCTGAGCACGACTGAGCTCGGCTCGGCTTAGGCCGAGCACTCCCGACCGCGCTGGCCCGCGGCCGGCGACGGCTACCCTGCGGGAATGCCACGACGCACCAGGCTGGCCCTGATCGCGGCGGGTATCGGCGTCGTCGTGCTCGCAGTGACTTGGTGGGCCAAGGTTCACGTGCCGCTCGTGCGGCACGTCGACAGCTCGATCCTGCGCGGCTTCGCCGATCTGGACCGGCCAACCGTGAATCGGCTGACCAGCCTGATCGCCGGTCTGTGCAACCCCAAGCCGTACGTGATCCTGGCCGCCGCTCCGATGCTGATCGCCCTCCTGCGCCGCCGGCCCAGAGTGGCCGCGGCGATCGGGGTGATCCTGCTGGGCGCCAACGAGACCGCGCAGCTGCTCAAGCCGTTGCTGGCCGAGCCGCACCTGGCCCGGGCGGCGTTCGTGCCGAGGGTCGACGCCGCCTCGTGGCCGAGCGGACACGCCACCGCCGCGATGTCGCTGGCCCTGTGCTCGGTGATCGCCGTCCCGGCACGCTGGCGTCCCCGGGTCGGCGCGGCGATGGCCGCCTTCGCGGTCGCGGTGTGCTACTCGTTCCTGGAGCTGCACTGGCACTACCCGAGCGATGTGTTCGGCGGCTTTCTGGTCGCCGCGGTCTGGACGCTCGGGGTGGGCGCCGCGATCGACCTGCTCGACGTCCGGTGGCCGCGTCACGTCTCGGCCCCGTCGGCCGCGAGCCGGGCGGCGCCGATCTCGCTGTCCGAGGCCCTGACCCCGATGGTGGTGCTGATGACGGGCGCATTGGCCCTGGGCGCGCTGCTGCTGGTCGCGAGACCGCAAGCGGTCGTCTCCTACGCCCGAGCGCACGAGGTGTTCATTGTCGGCGCCGCGGGGATCGGCGCCCTCGCCCTGCTGCTGGCGACGGGAGCGACCCTCGCGCTGCGGCGCTGACGTCGCCCGTGCCCTTCGGGGGCGTCGGGGCGAGCCGCCCACCGGGCTCCCTGCGGTAACTGACCTGCTCGGGGCTCTGACGCCGCGTCGGCCTGACGCTGTCCGGCCAGAAAACCGCGTCGGCCTGACCTGGTCCATCTTCCAAACCCCGCGGTACTGGGGCGATTTGGGGACCGGAACGTGACTGTCCGGGTCCAGTCCGCAAATTGCATCAGCCTCGGCTGATTTGGGGACCTGATCAGGTTGGTGTTCCCCGATCTCCTCCGTTGATCGTGGTCGCTTTGATCGCCGGCGCTTGATCTCCTCCGATCAGGAGCGGTAGCGGCCCGGCTCCCAGAGTGGCTCCTCGCCGGCGTTGGCGGCGCGGCTGAGGATGAAGAGCAGATCGGAGAGCCGGTTGAGGTAGCGCACCACCTCGCGGCTGCACAGCTCGCCGCAGGCTACGGCCAGTCGCTCGGCGCGCCGGCAGACGGTCCGGCAGACGTGCAGGTGAGCGGCGATCGGGCTGCCTCCGGGCAGCACGAAGGACTTCAGCGGCTCGAGCCCCTGGTTGACCTCGTCACAGCGCTGCTCGAGCCACGCCGTCTGTTCGGGAAGCACCCGCAGTCGCTCGCGCTCGGGATCGTCAGGCGATGCGATGTCGGCGCCGACGTCGAACAGATCGTTCTGGATTCGGCGCAGCCAGCCGGCGTACGGGTCGCCGAGCCCGGCCACCGTGAGCGCCAGACCGAGCTGGGAGTTGAGCTCGTCGACGGTGCCGTAGGCCTCGATCCGAGGATCGGTCTTGGACACCCGGCTCATGTCGCCGAGGTGGGTCTCTCCGTCGTCGCCCAGGCGGGTGTAGATCCGGGTCAGGTTGACCGTCATCGCTGCGCTCAGAGTGTACGCCGCGGACGAGCGAGCGATCGGCGCTCCGTCCGGCTACGATGGCGGGTTCAAAGGTCGGTGGCGATGGGAAGCCGGTGCGAATCCGGTGCGGTCCCGCCACTGTGATCGGGGACGTCAGCCGCAACCACGGCCACTGGGAGAGATGATCGCCCGGGAAGGCGCGGCGGATAGGCCCGTAAGCCAGGAGACCAAGCTCCGACCACAACGCCGACAAGCCCTCGTGGAAAGGGGTGGCCTCATGCATAAACGTCCTCTGCTCGCCCTCTGTGGTGCGAGCCTCACCCTCTCTCTGACGCTGGCCGCGAATGCGTTCGCGGCCGGCAACCAGGTCAGCGTGCGGATCGAAGGAAGGTCACACACGCTGCTGGACACCACCGTCGTGCACACCCACGCCGGGTCGATCACCAAGGGCGGTGCGCCGGCCGGCAACTGCCCGGCCACGAGTGCCGCCGGTGCCCTGGACGTCGCGACCCATGGCCGTTGGAACGGCAGCTACAGCAGCCACTACGCCGAGCTCTCGCTGACTTCGATTCTCGGCGAGACC
>JAABUJ010000288.1_pt1 | contig 110000 bp, 108 predicted proteins | sample 5559131 | NCBI WGS metagenome assembly JAABUJ01 (sample SAMN10711875, study PRJNA513366) | rock metagenome | isolation source: Antarctica rocks | place: Antarctica: Victoria Land, Mt New Zealand nord | collected 2016-01-07
GCCTCCGCGATGTGGTATTCGACACCTACATCCTAATCGGATGGCCCCGTGTTGCTGTCGCGAACATGTGGCATATCGGCATGCCGATATGCCAAATAGTACGAATGTCAACTGTAAAGGATCTCGCTGAGCTAATTCACTATCACGGCCTGCATCTTGCTTAACCTTAGGCCAGAGAAAGGAGGCAGTTATGCTGTACACCATCATTGTCGTCATCGTCATCCTGCTGCTTCTCGGCTTCGTCTTTGGTCGCGGCCGGTTCATGTAGGCCAGCGCGCCAGGACCCCGGATTGCTCCCCACGGGATATACTTCCGGGGTCTTCGGTTGTGGCCATGATCAGAGCGAGTTTTTTGTCACGGGATAATCGTTTGACGAGGCGCTCGGCACGCAGCGCGGCCCTTTTGGTCTCGAAAGCCCAGGCGGCCAGCAGCTCGACCGGCAATAATCCTCGGGTATACCGCGCTCCTCGGCCTGCGTTATGGGTTGCCACCCGGCGATCCACGTTGGTCGTATAGCCTGCGTAGAGCGTTCCGTTTGCACAGCGAACAACATAGACGAAGTGCGACCCGGTGGGAGGCTCCCGGGTCTCGGCCGATGCCGCGGCCGAGGCCTGCATGTCGGCGGATGGTGACGATAGATTCGCAGGGGGACATCGGTGGGCCATGACCCATTGTTCGCGCCGAACGTCACCGTATTGCAACTTTTGCCTATCGACAATCCTCAGCCCGTCCGATACAGTGGTACGGAAATACGCTGCCGTGGACGAGCACCGGGGCAAATTGGATGAGGGGTACAAACCGCATGATGACGACCACGAACTCGCTATATCAGGCTGTTCAGGCATGTTTCATCGGTCTCCGGTTGCTCAGCGATCTTCTCGATCCGCGGCGCTCACCGGTCAGCATCTGTGTCGCGGTCGACAGAGCGTCGTTGGACCGCTAGTTCCCTATCCCAGAGGTTGTTCCAGTAGAGGACGGTCAGGCACAATCAGCCAGTACTAGGTCCACCGCCGAGGCGGTCCACGGGAGCACGAAACGGATGGGAAGACGCGTCGTTGTGACAGGATTGGGCTGCTTGACGCCGCTCGGTAACAATGTGGCCGACACCTGGTGCGCCATCAAAGCCGGAAAATCGGGCATCAGGCCGATACAGCGCTTCGACGTCAGCAATCAAAGCGTGCGTTTTGGCGGCGAGTGTCTGGATTTTGAACCCACTAGCGTGCTTACGCCCAAGGAAGCACGTCGCATGGATCGGTTTCAGCAGATGGCGTACGCCAGCGCGATGGAGGCGGTGGCCCATTCTGGCCTGGAAATCACCCCGGAGAACGCAGATCGGGTCGGTGTGGTGGTAGGTTCCGGCATCGGTGGGTTACAGACCCTCACCGACCAGTTCCGGGTTCTTTTCGAGCGTGGCCCGAGCCGTATCAGCCCGTTTCTCATCACCATGATGGTGGTCGATCTGGCGCCCGGCTTGATTTCAATAAAATTGGGCGCCAAGGGTCCGAACTTTAGCCCGGTCTCCGCCTGCGCCACCAGCGCGCACGCCATCGGTGAGGCCGGTGAGATTATCAAGCGAGGCCAGGCTGACGTTATGATCGCCGGTGGCGCGGAGGCGGGAGTGGTGGAAATGGGGCTGGCAGGGTTTAGCAGCATGCGAGCCCTCTCGACCCGGAACGACGACCCGCAGCATGCCAGCCGTCCGTTTGACGCGCAGCGTGATGGCTTCGTGATGGCGGAAGGAGCCGGCATTGTGGTCCTGGAAGAGCTGGAACACGCTCGGGCCCGAGGAGCGACGATCTTTGCCGAGCTGGTCGGCTATGGCCAAACTGCCGACGCCTCCCATATCACCGATCCCGCGCCCGGCGGCGAGGGGGCAGCACGAGCTATGAAGCAGGCGCTCGAGCAGGCCGGCATGCGACCCGAAGAGATCCAGTATCTCAACGCACATGGAACGTCTACCCCAGCAGGGGACCGGGCCGAGACAACAGCCATCAAGACTGCCTTCGGCGACTACGCGCGTACCTTGTTGATCAGCTCCACCAAATCCATGACGGGACATTTGCTGGGTGCAGCGGGTGGTGTGGAGGCCGTTTTCTGCATTATGGCGATGCAGGAGAGCTATGCGCCGCCTACCATCAACTACGAGTACCCGGACCCCGAGTGTGATCTCGACTACATTCCAAACCACGGTCGTACCGTCGCACTTGAGGCCGTGATGAGCAATTCATTTGGGTTTGGCGGGCATAACGTCAGTCTCATCCTCCGTGGCGCGCCGTAGACCATGACGGATGAACGGACGAAATCCCCATCGGTCCTTGACCCGCTGGTGCTGCGCGAGCTGATTCGGCAATTGACAGTTACCGATATCGATGAGCTGGAAGTTACCTCCGGAGGAGCACGGATCTACCTCCGCCGCCATCCCGACAGGCAACTGGCGGGGGCGCTGGAAGATGACGTGCATGGTCGGGTGGCGAGGTCGGGACTGCCAGTTATTGCTCCGTTAACCGGCATCTTTTATGCCCGACCCTCGCCGGAACAGCCACCCTTTGCCGGTATGGGAGACGCCGTGGAGGAAGGGCAGGTGGTGGCCCTGATCGAAACCATGAAGCTGTTTAACGAAGTGATCGTCGATTTTTCGGGCGAGGTACTGGAGGTTGTCGCGAACGAGGGCGATTTGGTCGAGGTTGGCCATCCCTTGATGTTTATTCGCGCACTCGATCGGGAGGAGGAGCTTTGAGGGCAGTAAGGGCTTGCTGTTCGAGACGTTCCATGTGCTCCGCTTGGTCGTCGGCACTGTGTTCGTAGCCCACGAGCTGCAGCGTCCCATGCACGACCAATAGGGCGATTTCGTCGTCCAGCGAGTGCTCAAGCTCTCTAGCCTGGCGTGACGCATAGGGTAGGGAGATCACGATGTCGCCCAGTGGCAGAGGCGCCGTCTCTCCTGGAGTTGTCTCTGGACCGTGCTGGTCGTGGATGAATGAAAACGAGAGGACATCGGTCGGGCGGTCAACCCGTCTATATTGATGGTTTAACTGGCGCATCTCTTCGTTACTGGTGAAGTACACGCTGACCTCGATCGAGCCCTGACGCCCCTGGAAGGGCTCGACGCTGCTACCATCTTCGTCCGCGACCGTGATGGCTGCGCGAACCGCATCAGCCACCAGAGTGCGATCGGGCTCTATATCCAGGTCCGGCAGCACGTCTATCAAGACGCGGATCTCAGGCAGGCTCACTGGTCTTCGTTTGCGAGGGGCGAAGCAAACGCACGCCGCCGTCGTGGGCGCTGTCGGTTGGCTCTGGATACTCGATCCGCGGATGGTACAGCCCATTCAGCACGGAGCAGAATGCAATCTGTACGGCGTGAAGGTCGCCCAGAGTGAGTGGACACTCATCGAGTTGGCCCTGGGCTATGCGCTCCTGAATAATCTTCTTCACGGTTTCCTGGATCCTGGAGTCGGATCGATCCGCCGCGGCGCGGACGGCGGCTTCACATGCATCCGCCAACATGAGCAAGGCCGTCTCCTTGGACTGCGGTCTCGGCCCAGGATAGGTGTACATCGCAGGATCGATGGTCCCGGCTGGGTTTTCGCGGCGTGCTTTGTGAAGAAAGTAGGAAATAGTCATAGTGCCGTGGTGCTCGGCAATAGCGTCCACCACGGTTCGGGGCATGTGGTACTGGCGAGCGAGCTTCAGACCGTGGGACACATGGTTGCGAATAATACGAGCGCTCTCCTGGGGCGGCAAGTCATCGTGAATGTTGGTCATGCCGAGTTGGTTTTCCACAAAGCAGTGCGCGTTGGCGGTCTTCCCGACATCGTGATACAGCGCGCCCAGTTTGGCAACCAGGGAGTTGGCTCCAATCTCCTCGGCTGCGTGTTCCACCATGCTGGCTAGCAGGAGGCTGTGGTTGTAGGTGCCCGGCGCCTTGACCATGAGCCGGCGCAGCAACGGTTGATTCGGCTGACCCAGTTCCAGGAGTTGCAGCATCGTGGTGACTCCGAAGAAGCCGGATAGCAGGGCAAAAGCACCCAAGGCCAGGGCCGAGGAAACGAATCCATTGAAACTGGCCGCGAGCACATACTCTTGCAGCGCCGCAAAGTCGTAGACGCGGTCCAGGAACCCAAACGCGAGTACCGTCACCAGACCGAAGGCAGTGATAGAGGCGCCGGCCAGAATGAACTGCTTGAGTTGCCGGACCTGGCGAATGGCGAGCACGCCGGCCGCGCTGGTGACAAAGTAGTAGGTAGTCAACTCGAATGAATTCGCCACCACCCATCCCGCCAGCAGGGCTGCGGCCAGGGCAATAGCCACGCACGCTTCCGGGGCCACGAGTGCGGCGGCAAAGGTGGAAGCCGCGGCGGCGGGAAGAAAGAGCGGCAACAGGACATGCCCGCCGGTCAAGAGGCGAGCGCCGACCACATCGGCGAGCACGGTGGTGGGAACCAGCAACAGGAGTCGGGGGCTGCTGGTAATGGCCGGATGAAAGGCGGAGAGGTACCAGAAGAGCATTGCCACGATGGAGCCGGCGAACAACAGGGCGGCCGTAATGTCCTGCCAGCCCTCTCGACGACTCTGGATACCGAGCGCATTCAGCCGCTCGAGAACCAGCGGCGTGACGATATCGCCGCGCCGCACGACCACCTCGCGAGGATAGATGGTCTCGTAGGAGGATGGGATCAGCTGTGCCGCCCGCTTGCGCCTTTGGCTGGTTGCAACCAGGTCTGGCAGCAGGGTAGGAGCGAGAAAGGTGATCAAGACTGCGCCGATGGCCGCCCGTTCTTGAGGCGGAATCTGATCAGGAAGGGTCGCCAAGAAGGTTGATTCGGTGCTGGGAATCTGGTTTGCGTCGAACTGCGAGAAGATGGCGCGCGCGAGCAGACCAACGCTCTGTTGCCGGACCGTGGCCAGTGCCCCGGGAGGGAGCGAGGGAAACCCTTGCAGTGCCGCGGGATTAAGACCCGCTGGGAGTAATTGGCGAATCGCCGCGACCCGGTTTGATGGAGATAGGGAGCCGGTCAGTATCGGGGCGGCGGTGGCCAGAAACGTGTCCGCCTGGCTGCGACGTTCACGGGCCAGGGTGGTATCGACGCGAAAGGCCAGCGGGATGGCATCCATCGCCTGCTTCCGTCTGGCATTCGTGGACACGCGGTCAAAGAACGTAACTTTGCGCTGCGCCATCACCGTGTCCCCAGCTACCTGGCCCAATTGCATCGTGCTGGTCCGAATCTGAATCGTGAAGGCAATCACCAGTGACGCCACTAGCAGTATCGCGGTGATGGCCGCGGCTATCCGGGGCGAGCCGGTCCGGTTGTCTCGCAACGATCGGCTTTGCCGGAAACGCTCAGCACTGTCCACAGAGGGTGAACTCAGCTGCCTTGCTGTGTAAGCAGGGCCCGGGCCAGCACGCTGACCTGAGAACCTTCCGCTTGACCGTGTAGCTCCTGCATAGCCGACGCCATGACCTTGCCCAGATCACGCGGCCCGGTAGCTCCGGTCTGCTGAATGGCCCGTTCCACAGCCAGGCGCACGTCCGCCTCGTCCAACTGCTGAGGCAGGTATTCTTCTAAAATCGCCTGCTCGGCCAACTCCTCACGCGCCCGGTCCGGGCGTCCGCCTTGCTCGTAGGCGACGGCCGCTTCTCGTCGCATTTTCACCTGGCGTCGGAGGACATCCTGGTACTCGGCGTCTGTCAGCGGCGCCCGTTTGGCAATCTGGGCGTTCTGCGCAGCCGCCTTGGCCAAACGCAACGTTGATAACCTGATGCGATCACCGGACTTCAGCGCCGCTACCAGATCCTCTTCTATTCGGCCGGCAAAGCTCATACATCACCTACTCGCTGCGCTAACGGAACCGAGAGCCCGCTCGACCCATGGCCGCGGGTGCCAGCTCGTTGAGTCCACTCTGCCAGATTATAGCCACCAACCCGGCAGTCGTCAATGCGTGGCGGCTCGTATGGCCGGCTCGATTTCGGGGTGTATGGTCGGACCTTCAAACTTCGTCAGTATGATGCTCCAGTGGTCGATGACGAAGGCCCGTGGTACCACCATGACCATTCGTTGACTCATTCCTGTGTCACATCCTGATAGTCATCTCCAATAATGACGGTGATGGGAGCATGAGTGGAACGTGCGGAACTAGTTATCAGCGGCGCCTGGAGCATGGCCGATACCGCCCGGGCCACGTACTGAGTCTGTGGCGCGGCGTTCTCCCCAATGACGACGCGCGTGCGCGTGAAGCCGACGGCGGGAGCGGAACTCTCACCAGCTACGCGCACCCCGCTCTGGCGCAACCAGCCGGCCAGGGCGGCTGCCTGGCCCGCCGTAGGGGTTCCATTCTGTACCTGGACCCCAGAACCGTGTGCGAGCTCAGCGTCCGGAAAGGCAGAGTGAACGATAGAGTGGATTCGCGGCCAGTTGGGCAACAGCACGGGTTTGCCCTCTGCTGCGTAGCCGGCGACAGCGTTATTCCGCACGGTCAGGTAGTGACTATCCGCGCCCGGACCAGTCCCTGCGTGCAGCGCCTGGGCCAGCGGGACGATCTGGTCATAGGGAAAATTGGTGATAACGGTCGCGCCGAAACTGTCGACCAGGCCCGCGAGGTGGGCCCGGCTGGCAGGCTGCAGAATTGCGGTCAGGAGAGCTGTTTCGCCGAGATACTGTCGCTGCATACGGAGCGTGGTCCCCGCCGCTGTCACTGCGGGTAGCTGCATGAAGCGGATAAGCGTGGCGCCATCCATCCGTTGAGTCCCGCTCCGAATGGCGGGACGGGACACTTTTGCGTCAAACCGACCGGCGAGCGTCTGAGGGACATGCACCGATACGCCTCCCACGGCATCGGCCAGTTGGCCGACCGTGTCGGTCCCCACCACCGCGAAGTAGGGAATCGGCATGTGCAGTGCGCTCTGCATCGCGAGCAGGGCGAGTCGAGAGCCGCCATACGAGTAGGCGTCGGCCATCCTACCCGGTCCGAAGCCAGGTATAGTGACCCACAGATTGGGCGGAACCGACAACGTGGCCAGTCTGCGATGGTGCGGATCGAAGGAGAGCACGAGGAGGCTGGTTATCGATGAGGTTCTGGCCGCCTTCCCATCGGCGCCTAATACCAGCATGGTAGAGCGGCCGCCGTCCCATCGCAAGGAGCCCGGCTGGGCGTGCAACCGCGATGCGGCGAAGTTGGTAGTGCCCGGAGAGAACATCGAGGTGGCGGCAGCGCCCACGCTCACCAACAGCAGCACCAGGACACTGCTGAGAATCGCCGTGGTACAGCCAAAGCTACCTTGACGCACGCTACGCGCGCGAAAAGCACGTACTCGCAGGCTCAACTACCGTCCTTTCGTCTATCGGCGTCGCTTCCATGATAGCCACCGGTTGCCGGCCTCCATCTATCCGTATCTCCGTATCTCCGTAGCATTCGATTGACAATGTGTCGGTCGTCGGGCCTCGGCACAGGAACGGCAGCCGTGGACCGAAGTTTCAGGAGTACTTGCTATACTGAGTCGGTCGTGCTAAGCGGGGAGCTAGCGGTGCCCTGTACCCGCAATCCGCTACAGCGGGGTCTAATTCCACACTCGAGGCCTGGCGCATTCGCACCTGCTGGGTCGGCCGACATTGATAGCCGGGTTCTACGCGGCGGAGCCCTGTGAACCCCGTCAGATCCGGAAGGAAGCAGCGGTAAGCGGTAAGCTCCGGGTGCCGTAGAGTAGCCTGGCTTGAGCCGGCAGATCCAAGTAAGGCGAGTGGGTCCACGTCGACAGCGTGGTGCACGATCATGTGGCTTCATTCGATGGCTGGACTTTGGTCCAGCCATCTTCTTCCTGCGCGAAAGGATACACGGGCCGCACCACCGGCACGGCCCGTGCTGTGTCTGTTCTTCGCTTTAGCGCGCCACTACCGCAGTTGAATCGACCGCCGAGCGACTGTGGGCCACGGCGTTGCCGGACGCTGCATCAAAGAGATGTAAATTCGTGGGATCGAAGACGACGTTAATGTTCTGCTCCGGCTCAGTCTCCACATCTGCCGGAAATTCGGCCGTCATCGTATTGCCGCCCTGGCTGATGTACACATATTTCTTGCTGCCCATGTTCTCAACCACCTCGACTCGCGCCGTCATCTCGTTGGGCGGCTGACCGTCATACGTCGCCAGCGACATGATGTGCTCCGGTCGGACGCCGAGGAGTACGTCGTTGAGATCCTTGCCGCGGGCGGCGGCAACCAACGGATCGGGCAGTGGCACATTGAAGCCCGCTCCCTCCACCGCCAGCCGGCCGTTGTCTTGCCGCAGCGTTCCCGGCAGCAGGTTCATCGAGGGGCTGCCGATGAAGCCGGCCACGAAGGTGTTTACCGGATAGTCGTACAAGATCTGCGGCTTGTCGATCTGCTGCAGGAAGCCATCCTTCATCACCGCGATGCGGTCGCCCATGGTCAGCGCTTCGGTCTGGTCGTGGGTGACGTAGATCACGGTGGTTTTCAGGCGCAGGTGAATCTTGCTGATCTCCGCTCGGGTCTGCACGCGCAGCTTCGCATCGAGGTTCGAGAGGGGCTCGTCCATGAGGAATACCGCTGGATTCCGCACGATGGCGCGGCCCAGCGCCACCCGCTGCCGTTGGCCGCCGGAGAGGGCCTTGGGCTTGCGATCGAGCAGTGTCGTAATGCCCAGGATCTGAGCCGCTTCGTCGACTCGCTGTTTGATCTCGGCCTTTGGCGTCTTACGCAGCTTGAGACCGAACGCCATATTATCGAAGACGTTCATATGGGGGTACAGCGCATAGCTCTGGAATACCATGGCGATGTCGCGGTCCTTGGGCGACAGATTGTTGACGACGCGATCCCCGATGCTGATATTGCCTTCGGTGATATCGTCTAGACCGGCCACCATGCGCAGTGTGGTCGACTTGCCGCACCCCGATGGGCCGACCAGGACCAGAAACTCCCCGTCCTTCGCTTCCAGGGTGATGTCGTGTACCGCGACCACGTCTGCGCCATATCGCTTCCAGACGTGATCAATGCCGACTTTTGCCATCTCGCCCTCCTGAACCACTCATGTACTATCCGTTAGTCTCTGTGTAGCGCATGCTTGCCCTCGGAGTCAACAATGTGGGGGAATTGATCCGGCCTACACTTCGAACTGCCGAGGGAACTGAGTCAAGTTGCGATATCCGTCCGCCGTCACCACGACCATGTCTTCGATCCGAACACCTCCTGTCTGAGCGTCGTACAGTCCCGGTTCGACGGTCAGAATATCCCCTTCGAGTAGCTCTATGTCGAGCGCGCCCAGGCCGGGATGTTCGTGAATGTCCAGTCCGACGCCGTGGCCGGTTCCGTGAACGAAGCGTGGTCCGGAACCTTCGCCGCTGAATCCCTCTGCCGAGAAGACGGCCTCGGCCGCGGCATGGACCTCGCGACCATTGGCGCCCGGTCGAATCTCCGCCAGGGCCGCGTCCAGGGCTCTCTCCGTGGCCCGGTACATGCGCTGCAAGAGCTCTCCCGGCTTGCCTTTCACCACGGTTCGCGTCATGTCGGCGAAATACCGGCTGGATTTGCTCCGTGGAAACACATCCAGAATGATGGCCTCGCCCCAACGAAGCGGACCGGCGCCCAGCCAGTGCGGGTCGGCCGCGCCCGGGCCGCCGGCCACGATGGGACTGCCCGGATCCATGCCTTCACGAGTCAGGGCGATCTCGATTTCTCCGCGCAAGCGCTCGGAGGTAAGGGGGATTCCAACGTAGTGAAGAACGCCATTGAGATTGTCACACTGACTGATGATGTCGATGGCGCTCCGCATGGCCCGCTCGGTGGCTCGTTGTGACGCTTCAATGGCCGCGACTTCCTCCGCTGTTTTTTGCCGGCGCTCGCGCACGTAGAGGTCCGGCTCGATCACCAGAGTAGTCCCCGCGGAGCGCAAGGCGTCCGCGTAGGCCACCGGAAAGGTAGGCTCGATGATGATTGGTCCGGCGCCTGCTTTTTCGACCACACGCTGGATGAGGGTGGTAAAGGCTTTGGTCCGGTCCTGGAGTTCGCGGACCAGTTCGCGGTACCCAAAGTCGTCAAACGTCCTGGTTTCATCGACGCACGATTCCTTGGAAGCTCTGCCGCCCTCCATGCCGCTCACCACCAGCATCGATTTCCCGCCGGTTTCCAGGTAGATAAATGGATCGCCCGCCAGGAAGTGCGTCTTGTAGTACAGCGTCTGATCAGACTCGCTGTCGCCGACCAAAAGTATCGCATCAGTCATAGCGAAGCTCCTTGTTGGATAGTAGGTGGTCGTTGCCGGGGATTTTGGCCATTACAGGGTGCCGCCACGTTTCAGCATAGTAGGAGTGCGTGACGTCGTTCATGACGTGCAACTGGATCCACCTTGACCGCGCGTGGCGAGGGCTGGGAGTCGGTGCGCTGCTGAAACGCATGTGCGTCACCGAGATGAGTGTAGGGCGAGGGCTGACCGCTGGTATACTCGCCAGAGGTGCATCAGATGGATGTCTTTATAAGTGCCGACGTGGAGGGTGTGGCCGGTATTGTCGACTGGAGTCAGATAACGCCGGGGGCGGATGATTACGCGATTGGTCGCTCGCTGATGATCGGCGAAGTCAACGCGGCCATCGAGGGCGCATTCGCGGCGGGCGCCTCGCGCGTGGTGGTGAACGACTCGCACCACCGCATGAGCAACCTAGTACCCGACCAGCTGCACCCGAGAGCTAGACTGGTTTCCGGCCACTTCAAGCCGCTCTATATGTTGCAGGGGCTCGACCAGAGCTTCGACGCCGTGTTCTTTGTGGGCTATCACGGCGCCATCGGGGAGCCGGAGGCGATTCTTTCTCATACCTATAACCCGCGTGCCATCTGGGAGGCCAGGGTAGACGGCCGGCCGGTGGGGGAGATTGGCCTGAACGCACTCGTTTGTCAGTATTTCGGTGTGCCGATTCGTCTGGTCACCGGTGACCAGGTAACTGCTCTGGAAGCGCGCGAGCTGGTTCCCAGCGTCCACATCGCTGAGGTCAAACGCTCATTCGGCCGGTACAGCGCGGAGAGTTTGAGCCCCTCGGAATCCCGCGATGTGATTCGTCGCGAGGCCGAGGCCAGCCTGTCAGCGGTGGCACAGCAGGAGCCGACCCGGCTCCCCACGACCATCGAGCTGACCTTCTTGGTGGCTGACATGGCCTCCATGGCGGAGTGGATTCGCGGTGTGGAAAGGACCGGGCCGCGCACCGTCCAGTTCACGGCGTCCGACGGGATGGAGGCATACCGCACTTTCTATGCGATTGTGACCCTCACTCGCAGCATCGTGGAGTGAGAGCGCTCGGCATCGACCCCGGGCTGGTCATAACCGGCTATGCAGTGCTGGAACAAGACGAGGGCGGCATCGGCCTGGTGGAGGCCGGCACCATCGAGAGCGGCAGCGCGCATGACCCGTTGCCGGTGCGATTGCGACGCCTCCACGAGGATCTCGGCGAACTTATGGCGCAGCATCATCCGGACGTGATGGCCCTGGAAAATCTGTATTCGCATTACGAGCACCCGCGCACCGCGATCCTGATGGGGCATGCGCGGGGAGTGATCGTGCTGGCTGCCGGACTGTATGACGTGCCCTTGCATCACTACGCGGCTACCCAGGTGAAGAGCGCCTTGACGGGAAACGGACGGGCCGGCAAAGAGCAGATCCAGCAGATGGTGCGCCGCACCTTCCGCCTGGCCGAGGTGCCCAAGCCACCGGATGTGGCCGACGCCATGGCAATCGCCCTGTGCCATCTGTACCATCAAGGCACACGCTCCGCCACCGCCTCTATTCGATTAATACAGTAATCCTGGTGATACCGGCCGGAGGAGTCCCGGCTCGCCGTCAGAGAGGATGGACCAAACCGAAACCGTCTGGCGGACGATCGATGACCGGTGGACGTACACTCGATCATGCAGGGTTACGCTTTTGATGAGGCTGCGGTTCTCGGATTGATGAAACCGCGATGACCAAGTCGACGGAGGAACTGCTCCGCGAACTCGAATCGAGCGGCGTCCTCTCCGGTTCGTCTCAACCGGCGCGGGTGCCGTCGCGCTCCATGGCCGGCGCGGTCCGGGCGCCAGGGGAACGCAGTGGTTCGTCCGGCTTGGTGTTTCTGGTCATCGCCGCCGTCGTCATTGGGTTGGTTGGATCACTGCCCTTTGGTAGCTATGCGTTGTATCCATTCAGCCTGTTCGTCACATTGGTCCATGAGAGCTGGCACGCCCTGGCGGCCGTTGCCAGCGGCGGAACCGTGCGGAGCCTGGAAATATCTCCCAATCTCTCCGGCGTGACCAGCATTGACGGCGGCTGGAGGGTACTCATCGCGCCAGCCGGGTATCTTGGCTCGACCGTGGTGGGCGTGGTCCTGCTGATCACCCGGATGCGCGCGGCTCGCTGGGCGATTGTAGCGCTAGCCACCTTTCCCCTGGCTGTCCTGTTTCTCTTTCACCCCGCCACGCTGTTCACGGCCGTGTGGGCCGTGCTGTTTGCAGCTGCTCTGGCCGGCGCTGCCTGGCGGTTGCCAGCGCGCGCTGTCGAATTTCTCCAGATCTTTCTCGGCGCCGCCTGCGGTCTCAATGCGTTCCGCGATCTGATGACGCTCTTCTTTATCTCAACCAGCCGGTCGGGCATCCACACCGACGCGGCGACTATGTCGGACGTGATACCGCTGCCCGCGACGGTGTGGGCGGTAATCTGGACCGCCATGTCGCTCATGATGCTGGTGGGTGCGCTGATCGTCGTGAGCCGCAGAGACGTTCGCCGAATTCGAGTGCGGTAGCAATGTCCGCTGACCAGTAGACGATGTGATCGCACCGAGAAGCGGCGGTGTGCCACGGGCCGCTCGCAGGACCCTGGACGAGCTCAAAGCCGGAGCTTTCCGCGTACGGCGTGAACGCGAGGCAACCTCCACCATCGACGCAATCGACGTGCGAACGGATCGAAGCTTGCCGGTGCCCTTCTTCAGTCAGCGCCACGGCGGCACAAACGTCACCGAATCTGGGTCGAAGATCTCACGAGCAGCCTCCGATTGACGACGATCGGCGGTGACGAACTCGAGGCGTGCCCCTCGACGTCGCAGATAACGATTGGCTTGGATCGCGGTAGCGACATGGAGCGCGTCCAGGGTGCGCAGTGAATGCCGCGCCACCACATTCTGCGCTTCCGATACAGTTTCAGGACCCAGGTCCAAGAGAGCCAGATTCACCAAGATGTGCTGCTCGCTGACGACCAGGAGAGTGTCGCGCTCTCCTTCCGAAATCTGGCCATCGTGCCATTGCTTGAAGATGGCGGCACGGATTTCCAATCCTGCCAACGTAGAGGAGGTTGGATTGGCGCCGAGCGCGCGCTCCACCGCGCTGACGTCGCCCTGCTGCATGATGAGGCGCAGAAACGCACTTGAGTGGATGTACGTAGCGATCATCGTTCACCGCGCGTCCACTCGAAGGCTTCCCAGAGGTTTCTTGCGTGATCCGAAACCCCCGCGAGTCCACGGTCCACGTCACCGGCCGTATACCCGCTGGTGGCGGGCTTGACGACCAGCGGGCCAAGAACCTCATGCAGGTCCGGGTTCATCACGTCGCTGCCGAGTCCCAGGCGGAGGGCATCGATCGCGACGGCGTTGATTGATCGACCCTCTTGACGGCTGCGCTGCCGGAGTTCCTCCAGCAAAGGAGCGGGAATACGAAATGTTGCCTTGTTCATAGTGCCATCATACTGGCATATTAAGATTGGCAACAATTGGGGTCGCGCCATCACACAGTATCGTCAGCGAGATCTCCATGAACTCTCCAGCCTGCGATCACCGTGCTAACCGGTTGCCGGTCCGTCCGCAGTATCTTACGCCTCATGTGACCGCATTGTTCGTCGGCGGCGGACGTCGATCCATTGCCGGCGGGCGAGGTAATGTGCCGCTCTACAAAACGTATCGCATCGCGTCACTTGGGGTGGAGTCGCGAGCGCCGACGTTCGGGCCGCTGGTGGTGGTCGAGTCGGCCCTGTGCCCCGGTCGCCAGGTCCTGGTTCCAACCTGGACCGCTATCTCACGCACGCAGCCGGAGGCCTGGCTTCCCGCGCCATGTCCCAGACCTCGACTATGGTCTGCGGACTATGGCTGGGAAGGACAATCAATCGGAGAGGTGCTGGTGGGAAGGGGCGACCTGCGTCCCACTGCCAGGTGAGCCGCACGGCAACGCGGCGACGATTCGGCACTGGTTTCGGTACCGGGACCGATAGTGCGTTTGATTCAAGACCTCACACGCGATAGGGTTGGGGATGAGCGACGGAACCAGCCGCTGGGCCGGCATCGAGCTACGCCACCTGGCGGCGCTGACGGCCATCGCGCGGACCGGGTCTTTCCACGGTGCGGCGGAACGGCTGGGGTTTACACAGTCCTCCGTGAGCGAACAGATTGCCGGTCTGGAGCGCGCCGTGGGGGAGCGGCTGATCTACCGGCCGGGAGGCCCGAGGCGGGTGTCGCTGACTGAAGCCGGTGAGTTACTGTTGAGACATGCGGAACTGATTCTGGCCCAACTCCAGGCGGCTGAAACCGACCTGCGCGCCTTTGCCGCGGGCGACAGGGGCAGCCTCGCGGTGGGAACGTATCAGAGCGTCAGCCGGCAGATTTTGCCGCCGCTCATGCGCCACTTCTCCTCCTGCTACCCGAAGGTCGACGTGACTCTGACCGAGTCGGCCGACGATGCCGACTTTTTTCCGCTGATCGAGCGCGGTGATCTCGATCTGGCCTTTGCCATCTACCCGCTGCCTCCCGGCCCTTTCGAGGATGTCGAACTCCTGCGCGACCCCTACGTGCTGGTGGTGCCGGTTACGTCCGCACTTGCCTTGCGAGAAGCTCTTCCCACCCTCCGGGAGATCGGAGCCCTGCAACTCATTGGCTTCCGAGAGCAGCGCAGCGTGGCCCCGATCGAGGCCCATCTGCGGGCGCGCGGTATCGAGCCGCGGATAGTTTTCCGGTCGGACGATTCCGGCACAATCGAGGCTCTGGTGGCCTCGGGCCTGGGCGCCGCGCTGGTCCCCCGCTTGACGGTGACTCAGGGCGACCCGCGGGTGGCCATCCTCGAACTGGATGACGACCTGCCCGCTCGCCGCGTCGCGCTTATCTGGCGCCGGGATCGGCATCGTTCTCCCGCGGCACAAGCCTTCGTGGCCGCGGCGGAGGAGGTCTGCCGAGATGGGGCATTGAGTCACCAGCGAGCCGACCGCGCACATCAACCCGGCGCCTAACCCTGAGGCCGGCCGTCGCCTGCGCCGTCAGCAGGGTACCGAGTCGGGTTGTAATCGGCTCGTGACATAACGGCGAATATCGAGACTCGGATCTTCCATGGGTGCGTAATACCCGATGGTGAAGGCACGCGACGCCATGCCACGTTGCACCCCTTCGCAGATTCCCCAGTCCTGATGATTGACCAGATCCCAGAAGTCCACCACGTCCGATGGATCGAAGTCGCTCTTCGCGATCTCAGAGGGATGGAAGAGAAAATCACAGGTCAGCGTGGTGCTGTTCGGGCTGGTGGGCCAGAGAGTGAAGGCGGCCACATGGTCCGACGAGATGCTGGTCATCATATTGGGATACGAGAGATTGCCCCAGTGGCGTGACGCTTCCTCCGGCGTCAGTCCGGCAAAGGGTGCCCGGCTTGAGGTCCCGCTCATGGTGTAGGTGTGAGTTCCTGCTCGTTGTGGAATGCCGGAAGACCAATCGAGATTGGACCCGCCGAACTGCTTGAAGGCCGGCACCACCTTACATAACTCGGGATGCACTCCGGCGCAATGGTAGCACTCGTTATAGTTCTCCATTACCACCTTCCAGTTCGCCTCGATCTGATAGGTGATGCGGTGTACGGTGCGAAGCTCGGCGAGCGGGAACCGCGCGAAGAGGTCCATCGTGGCGCCAAGCTGCTGGGATAACAGAGGGGCATCGCCTGGCGTCAGGTGGAGGAAGATGAAGCCTCCCCAGGTGTCTATGCCGACCGGATGCAGAGACAGGTCATCCTTGCGGAATTGCTCGCTTTCGCGCAGAAAGGGTGCGCCACGCAGGCTGCCATCGAAATCATAGACCCAGGAATGATAGGGGCAGCGAATGGCTTTGTGAAAATGTCCGCTGGCCCCCGCCGGCGCGCCGCCACGGTCTTCGATCCGTGGCAGGGCCGTGGGCAAGGCCAGCTGACAGCCGCGATGGCGGCAGACGTTGTAGTGGGCATGCAACTCGCCGGCCATGTCCCGCACGATCAGCACACTCTCGCCAGCGACATCAACCAGCACGTAATCGCCGGGGTCTGGCACCTGCTCCTCGCGCCCGGCGCAGACCCACTGACGGAAGAAGATCTCCTCCTTCTCTCGCGCGAAGGTTTCCTCGGACAGGTAAAAGGGCGCCGGCAAGCTCTCTTCCAGATCCGCCTGGACAAAGGAGAGATCGGGTAGATCGAGGGACGCTGCACTGTCGACACTGGTCATCGGTACCTCCATGAACGCTGCCGGCCACACCCGCTTGCTCGATTGGAGCGGCCGGCGCCCAGGCATGCACGGTTTCTGCTTTGCTACTTCCAGCATCGTCGTGGACGCGAGGGAGCACCAATGGACTTGCCGTTGTTTAGCATCGGCAGCGCCGATTGACCGCTTTGGTATTTGGGTTTCTGTCTGTCTCGTCTTTACACAGTAGTTGTGGGACAATATCGCTCAGAGAGCATGTGTGTCAATGGTACGAATCATCGTAATCGCCTTATTGGTATTCGCTGGATCCGCCCTTGCAGGTATCTTTGTCCTCACCTCTCGCGGTTACCTGCCTGCTTCAGCAAGCCCAAGCCTCCGTATCGAAACGAACGACGGCATGGACTTGTCCAATCTGCATGTCGGCCAGATGAGCGGCTTCCACATCGCCGTAGAGACGTACAATGCCCCCGTCACACGTCTCGTCCTCCGCGTGAGGTACCTCCAGCAATGGGCGTCCCTTGGGATCCCCGGTGGTGACCTTGGTCGGAATCCATGCGATGAAGACTATCCGCCTCAAATCCTCCGTCGAACACGCACAAGTCTGTTTGTCGACTTTGGCGCCACCGTGTCAACCTGTGATCTGTATCTCTGGTTCACGCCACGTAGATCAGGCAAGGAGCGTGCTTCCATTTCTGCGTTTAGCGGCTCCATTGGTCTACCGCCAGTCACTCTTCACCCGCTGCCCAGCGTCACCGCCGACTGGTACGGAGCGGTAAAGCGGGGTCAAGATTAGCCTCTATGCAATCGACCTGTTGCGGAGCGTGACGTGAAGCAAAATGACAGAATCGCCCAGTCTGGAGGTGAACTGATAGCAGTTCCGATTGTCCCCCGCTATCTTCATCGACGTACAAGGTGATGGGGAACAGGGAGCGGGCAGAATGAAGGGAATGGCGCTCATCTTCTTGGCGCTGCTGGTAGCCTCCTTTCCGTCGTTTGCCGGTGTAACGAATGCAGCGAGAGAGCGGAGGCCGAGTATCGCAGGCAGACCATGTGGGCTTGGAACCATTTCCTTCCGTGCACGGATTGGCGGAGGGGAAACGTGGTTCACATACTCCGAGGGCAGTTGGTACGACGGTGGATTACGGGAGTATGCCGCTAATCTCAGCGGACGGGTGGATTCGCACTATGTGACCTTAGTGGTAATCCATGTGCAGGACAATGCCAATTGGAGTAGACGAGGACTGCTCCTGAAACATGTGGTGCGAGTCAGGGACACTACGGCCAGGACTCTTCGCGGCACTATTGACTTTTCCAGCGTCTACCGCACTTCTCCGCCGGCCGGCGCACCACCATTTGGGACATACTTGGTTAGTGTTCATCGGGGCAGATCAGCCGACGGCCGGTTGCTTGCGCAAGGGCAATTTCAAGTCATTGAAGATTAAGGTCGGTGCCGCGTCACCGAGGCAAACGTTATGAAGAACAGAGTATTGAAGAGGCTGGTCCCTGCGCCGGTTCCGCGGCCGCCTCAACCATCAGGATTGCATACATGAACAGAACGGAAAGGAGAGACAAAACAGTATCGTCACTCAATATTCCGCCGCCATCAGATAGGCTCCGCTATGAGCGTCGACAATGACTGACCGGTCTCCGTGCACCACGGGATTTTCCGGAATCGTTCTGCCTGCGGGTCCTCCTCGGGGGGTACGCCGTATTCCTCGGAATGTGGTGAGCCACACGACGACGCTCTGATAGGTGGGCGAAACGCCGCCCAATTCGGTGCTCTGTCCGTGGTGCTTGGTGGTGAGGCGCCCGTACGACGCGATGACCGATACATCTTCCTCACTCGGAAATTTGCCTCGCGCCGTGCGGATAGCATCCTGCTGGTTAATGGTGCCAGGCTCAATCGGAAGCGCCGTGAACTCTCAACCAAAAGCTTCGCGCAGTGTATCGTACCGGATTCCGTTCGTGGCCTCTCTCATCCTTGTCCCTCTTGTGCATTAGCCGTATAGAGCGCGCGGGGGCGTAACTGGCGGTACTAGCCCAGACCCGCCGGTGTTCAGCGTCGAAGAGCTCCGCGTCACTCCCGCTGGTGGTACGGGAGAGCGCCGGTACAAGGGCGTTGACAGTCCGTCCATGCACTGTGCCTCTGTTTGCCATTCCCCTGGTATCCTGTGATTCCCCAAATGAACCGCCGATCGGCCAGGGCTGAGAAGTAGAGTTCGTCGGCGCGCCCTCGTCCTCGCTGGAAATGACCGGAGAGGTGAATGAAGTACATCGGCTCTCCTGGGGCAGGGTCGCTGAGGGTTTTCTCGATATTGAGGACATGGGGATGCCTCTCGCCGTATGCGGTAGAGACCTGACGGACAAGCGTTCTTGCAACAATCGTAAAGCGTGGACCGGCTGATTGCGCGTGCGCGTACCATCCGCCGCTGAGGGCGAGAGTAAGGACAGGAACCAGGATGATCCATCGGCGCGACATGCCATGACTGTAGCATGCCCGTGTGCAAGTGAGCGGGATTAACGTGTAGGTCACTCTTCAGTTCGCTGCACGTCCATTGACCAGCCGTCTAAAGCTCGGTACGCAAACTGAGCGATTTCCCCCACTTTAACCGGCGGCTTCGACCCATTCCGGAGGGCCCCGACGTCCCCTTCTCTGGTTGTGAAGCCCTGTTATACGTCGCCCTGGCAGTGCGTAACCGTCCGATTTGTCCACGAGAAAGAGCTATTAGCTATGATAAGTACGCGCCGTCAAGCGCCCGTGTGACAACACCGTTTCCAGAGAACTGTGGTGACATTCGTGGAGGGAAACTATGACCGAATCGGGCTGGGAAGACTATCTGAACACCGCACAGACCACCGATACGAACCTGCAGGATGTCACCGACACCCTGGCAACAGGCACCACGGCCAACCAGGACGCCGCGGTTGATTCTGGCGATCCTACCGGAGGGTTTGGTAACGCTTCCCAGGATCTCAGTACCGCTGCCTGGGGAACCCAGAATGCAGGCGAAGAAGCGGATTGGGCGGCAAGTTCGGCGAACACTGCGGCGGACTACAGCTCGCAGGCCGATGCGTCGCGCGAGCAAGCGGTCTCGGACGCTCAACAGGGTTGGGGCACCTGGTCTGACTTTGATCTGAATCAGGCAAGCGCCTCTGATAATCTTGCGGCCCAATCGAGCGGCCAGGCAGAAACCGAGGCGGGCGTCGCGACGGACTACATGGGCTATGCGGACACGGCCGCGGGCGACGCCGATGCAAGTCTGGCGACTGCGACCGCGGATACGTCATCTGTCGACGCCAGTTCCGTGGATACCAGCAGTTCGGCCGGTGGGGGCTGGGACGCGAGTTCCACCGACGCGAGCGCGTATGACAGCGGTTCGGCCGATACAAGCAGTTACGACACCGGCTCGTCAGACTCGGAGTCCGAGTAGGGGCGGACGAGCATGGCTATGTTCACCCTCGAGCTCGATCGCACTCTGTCTGTGGACATGGCCGCGGTCCGCAACGAGGTCCTGAGGGCTCTCCGGGATCTCGACTTCCATGTGACCACCAGCCAGATCACGCTGCTCGAAGCCCGGCGCGGGTCCAAGATGACCGGCGGGCTGCTGGGAGCGAAAAAGCTTCCTCTGCTCGTCCGCGTGATCCTGTCTACTGAGGAGAACGGCACCCGACTGCGTACCCTGATCGCGGATGACCTGCTGGCGCCTATTGGCGCTGGGTTCGGTACCACCTATGAGACGAGTATGCGTCAGGTGCAAGAAGGCATCGACCTGGCGCTATCCCGGCTCGACCCGGCGTCGGCGAAAAACTTCAGTTTGCCACGCTTTACCGGTCATGGCAGCTCGAACGACAGGCTGGAAAAGCTCACGGGCGCGGTCAGTGAAAAGGGCGGGGTCATCGGTGAAACGGTCTTCGGCTGGCTCGGTGGGGGCAAGGGTGACGATACTCCCACGGCATGGCGCGGTATCCAAAGTGTCCGTTTCGATGGGCCGACCGGGAGCGCTGTGATGGATCCGGATATCCTGCAGGGGCTGCTCGCCGTTGCCGCCATGGTGATGAGCCAGCCGACCTCCCTGCCGGCGAACCTGCGGCAGGCTCTTGAGCAATTCGCCGCCAAGGTCGAGCACCGGATGAGCGTGCAGCGGTGGGGCGAAGTTCCGATTCCGGTCAGCGCTGAGGAGAAACCAGTGTTTGAGTTCATGCGCCAGCAGGCGATGATCCGTGAGCACCTGCCGGTCCGAACCGTACACCGCTGCCGGACCTGTGCCTTCGAGCGCATCACCAATCCAGACTACGCGCAGCTGAAAAAACGCAACGAAACGATACAAAAGGCGATGGGCATGGTAGGCGCGTCGGTGAGCGGGCGTGGGATCAGCCCATTTGTCCTGGTCGGCAGCATCTTCAAGTTCAAGAAGCTGGACCCCGAGTACGTGTGTCCTCGCTGTCAGGGCCTCGACGCGGAGGAAAGGATTGTCACCTTCTGTCCGCAGTGCGGCGATATGCGGGATGAGGCGGCGCTGCGCATCTGTCCCAAATGTACGTACGATTTTCGAACGCTGCTCAAGCCGGAGGCCATATGGCAGGCGTTGCCTCCCCCGCCGGAAGTTCCGCTGCCTGCCCCACTGGAGAATTCACTGCCCCCTCCGGCAGGTGAGGTGAGGGAGAGTGCCGAGCAGGTTCGCACGGTGACCACGCCGGGCGTCTGCCCACAGTGCAGCGCGCCGATCCATCGGGGCGTCCTATTGTGCTGGAGCTGCAAGACTCGTTTGTCCTGGGATAGCGCCCCTCCTGTTACCGCGCCCGTTCCTGCCCCACCACCTGCTGAGCCAGCCGGCGCCACGACCGGCGCTGCTCTCCGCCACTGCCCCACCTGCGGGGCAGAGCGCCACCCAGGCGCGATGTTCTGCGAGCACTGCGGAACCCGGTTTGGCGATGACGATACCCAGGGGCAGGCGCCTGCTGACAGTGCGCTGGAGGGCCGGGATCAGGCTGAGATACAGGCGAGTCCGGACGGCGCGCTCCTGGTCGCAACGCCCGGCGTCTGTCCTGGGTGCGCCGCCAGCATTCACCGGGGCGTGAAATTCTGCTGGAAGTGCAAGGCATCGTTGCGCTGGTAGGTCGATCAGTAGCGAGTAGCCTGCGCGTCCCTATACACTGAACCATTCTATTTTGGAGGTTTAGAGACATGGCAGCTGTTCAAGGCTCTGCAGCAGGTGCGGGCATCGCGTTTCCGCCAGACCAGCTTGTTGGCTTTGGTCCGAGGTTCCTAGCGATTTTGATTGATTCCATCCTGCTCTTCATTGTTGCCCTTCTCCTGAGGGCTGTCCACCTCGGCGCGGTGGTCGTTGTCGTGGACATCGCCTACTTCGTCTTCTTCTGGTCTACCTCAGGGGTGACGATCGGTAATCGCATCATGAATATCCAGGTAGCAAAAGCGGATGGCTCAGCTCTGAACTGGGGTACCGGAGTTATCCGTTACATTGGCTACCTCATCAGTGTCATTGTTATCTTTATTGGCCTCCTGTGGGTCCTCTGGGACCCCAACAAGCAGGGATGGCACGACAAGATGGCCCACACCGTGGTGATCCGCAGCTAGCACTGCAACGCTGCGGCTCAAGAACAGGACGGTTGTCGTAAGCGACTCTGGGGCCGACGGACGCCGCGGCGCCTGTAGCCCGGCCGTTCTGGCCGGACTGGCCCGCAGGCCAGCACTGTCGGCGGTGCGAGTGGCCTGTGCCCAGCCCCCACTGTGATGTCGGTGCAAGACGGATGTCCGCGTGTGCCCACCCTGACGGGGTATCCGCAATGCTCTTACGTCAACCGCATTGGGCTCAAGGCCGGTGAGCATGCTTGGGCCGGTACTTAGCTAGCGCAGGGGAGTACCGCCGCGTGGCACTACAGGCGTCGTCCCAATACGGAGAGACGCGCGAGAGGGGCTCCGGAAAAAAGAGATACGTGACGCCTGTCCGGAATAACCGGTAATCCTCGCCGGAATCGTTGTTCACGATTGCAATTTTCGGCACATGATTACTGCGCCAGACATCCTGCACTCGCACCACGGCGGTCCGTGAATCGTTTCTGGTTGCCAGCACCTTGCCCACAAAGACTACGGGAGCAGTGGCGAGACCTCGCGATAACGATGGGGCGAATGCGCACGAGGCGACAGCAGCTTGGGGATTGGCCCTACCGAGGGCGCTCGTCGCGAGGGCGAGTGTGAAAGTCACGAACAATTTTCGAAGTTTCATCTCTGAGGTGTCCTCCCGAAGGTAGAACGGTGTACTGCGTTTGCTGTGACCTTGCCGGATCCCACTATCCGCACGATCGCATCTGCGAGTTGCGCGGCGGCGTTCGGCGCCAATTGCAAGGCGAGATATGGCTCGATGAGTTCCAGTTCGGAGAGGAGGGGGTGGCCACCCTGGTCATGAATCATGTCCACTCGGGCATAGAGGACTGGACCCGGCGCGGCAGCGACGGCGGCGTGGGCAAGAGCAATCTCAGCCGGTTCCGGCGCGACGCGCGTCACTTCCTCGTCGGCGCTGTCCAGGGGGGAGTGACGGCGCCACGCATGGGTCACCTCCCCGTCAATTACTACCACGGAACGCTCTCCGGCGGATCGGACCGAGGGCAGGAACGGTTGGACCATCACATCGCCCCCGCGTCGAAGGGTGTCGAGGTGCGCCTGTGCTTCCGCGATCTGGTCCCGTGACACAAGTGCGACACCCTCTGCGCTGGCCCCGACCCCAGGCTTGATGATTCCCATGCTCCAGCCGTTCGCCTCCAGCAGCGCGGGGAGGTCGACGGGCAAGCCGGCATTCAGCCATCGAGTTGGTACTGTCGCCACACCGTTTCCTGCCAGATCGCGCAGGTAGCGCTTGTGCGCGTTCCACCGCACCGCGTGACGCGGGTTCCACAGCCGAGTGACGGCGGAGACGTGAAGCGCCCAAAGGAGAAAGTCCTGGCAACGTTGGTGGTAATCCCAGGTCGAGCGGAGCAGACAGAGGCCGATCGTCGACCAATCCGCCAAAGGATCATCCCAGGCGGCAGCCTGGACCTCAATGTCGCGCGCCAACAGCGCATCACGCAGCACCTGATCGTCGGCGGTAATGCCGGGATCGTCGCCATAGGTGGCGAAGGTGACCCGTGCTGACATCAGTTCCCTCGTTTCATCCTGTCAAAAGGTCACGTCTACCATTCTCTGCTCGCTGACAAATCCCGCCTTCTCTATGGCCTTCTTCGAAGCAATATTCCCAGCGTCACATGAACAGATGGGTTTCCAGCCCGCCGCATAACAGTGTTCTTTTAGGTGAAAGAGCATCTCGGTGCCCAGACCTCGTCCTCGATACGCAGGCTCGACGACCATTCCAAGATCTGCATAGGGCGTTTGCTCCTGACTGGGAATACACTCGCCCGCCGCGACCAATATCTGCCCGTGGTACAGGCCGAATAATTCTTCCCGAAGGACACGGGTCTGAAGAAAGCTCTCAATCCACTCTGCCGTCCCTTCCGTGCTAACCCGATAGAAGTTCACAAAATTATGAATCTCACTTCTCTCCGCTCTCGTAAAGGCAACAGTATCTTCCAGGCGGAACGATGACTTGGAGGCCACGGTATCGCGGAATAGATAGCTGCGAATCGAGACGTCTGTTTGAATATCAAGGCACAAGGACAGATAAAAGGGCTCTATGGTGCTGGCGATGGCCTGAGGGATTCCATGCTTCGAGATAACCCAACGGAAGATCGTCTGCGCCTGCCCCCGATAATCCTCCAGGAGATAAAATCGTACCAAATAATTGTTGGAATCTATGCAGCAGTATCCTGCGTACTGCCCCTGATCATGCAGTTCCCAGCACGTTGCCTGAGCGATAACTCTACCCTCCCACATCCCGTCCATCGGTGCGATCAGGGTGCGCAGGTAGTCAGTGCTTCTCTGTTTTACCGTGTTGGAAGACTCACATTCAGTACTTGTCAACATGACAAAAGTGGAAAGCCTCTCTGTTACTTCGCCAGGCCGCCAACCGCTGGAAATGGGAGCGACGAGGTGAGTTCCGGCAATATCAGCGGTCCGTCATGCGACACAACTTCGCCTCAGTGTCTCTATCCTACCGGCTAACGTAAAAACGGCGGGATTGAGGCTGTCCATCTCACCCGTGAGTCTCCACCACTGCTTGTCATGCGCCCCTATTGCCCCGGTCCATGTTCGACCCATCAAGGCCCGGCAGAAGACTGACGCAGGGCTGCAATCCACGCTCGATGTTCTCCCCCCGGTTGCCCGGCAGCCTCCCACAGCGCGGGGTAGAGGCCGGTCAGTCCGTCCCACTGACTCGTTTCCGGCGCCGTCAGGATTGACCACCCAAGTTGCTCCAGCGTGAGGTCCGCCTTCCTCATGTTGCAGAGCCAGCAGGCCGTTGCCAGGTTGTCAGGGTGAATCCATATCCCGCTCACGCTGCCGGGATCGACGTGATCGACAGTCGCACTGCGACTGATGATGGCCGGGTGGGTGGCGCCGACCTTCCAGTTGGGGTGGTAGGGGAACAGATCCGGGAAGAGACTGCCCAGCAGCGCCATGACCTGGGTCAGGATGGTCTCGCCGCCGCAGTACCGACACAGCCACCCATCACGTTGGTAGATGGACACCCGTTGGGCGACTGAAAGCGAAGGCCGGGGAGGCAGCTCCCGTGGAAGGTACGCGATGGGTCGGAGCTCTTCCACAGCAGCCCCACGACTCTCACCGAGGAAGCGAGAAATTACGCGCTGAAGCCGTGCCGGGAAATCATCCTGCGGAGGGATCATGCCGACAGCTTACATCCCGAGGATGTTTTTTCTCGATTGAGTGGGCGGCGGTATCGTCGGGCGAGTCTATGTGATCGGACACCGACCTGGGATGTTGAATTGCCGACGCCTTATCCCCTTGGATCCAAACCGCGACGTGGACCAGGCGCACGACGTACTGATCATGGCTCGGGTCGCTGAGGAACACCTGAAATAGGAAAAGAGGCCCGGATCACTCCGGGCCTCTTCGTGTAGTTACCGCTGTCGGTCTAGTAGTCCGGCATCGGGGGAGCGGCTGGGGCATCCTTTTGGGGGATGTCGCTGATCAGCGTCTCCGTGGTGAGGAGCATGGCGGCGATGCTGGCCGCGTTCTGCAGCGCCGAGCGGGTGACCTTGGTGGGGTCGGGGACCAGGTCGAGCAGGTTCTCGTACTCACCGGTCTGCGCGTTGAAGCCGATGTTCTCGCCCTTGCGCTCAACCTCGGCGACGATCACGCCACCATCGTAGCCGGCGTTCTCGGCGATCTGGCGAACGGGCTCCTCGAGGGCTCGGCGGACGATGTCCACGCCGACCTTCTCGTCGCCGGTCAGATTCAGGCTGTTGAGGGCGGAGCGGGCGTTCAGAAAGGCCGTGCCGCCGCCGGCGATGACACCTTCCTCAACCGCGGCTCGGGTTGCCGAAAGGGCATCCTCAACGCGGTGCTTCTTCTCTTTGAGCTCCACCTCGGTGGCCGCGCCGACCTTGATGATGGCGACGCCACCGGCCAGCTTGGCGAGGCGTTCCTGCAGCTTCTCGCGGTCGAAGTCACTCGTGGTGTCCTCGATCTGAGCGCGAATCTGCTGCATACGGGCGCTGATCTCGTCCTGCGAGCCGCGGCCCTCGACGATCGTGGTGTTGTCCTTGGTGGATGTCACCCGGCGGGCCTGGCCCAGCATGTCGAGCGTCACGCTGTCGAGGCGCAGACCGGCCTCTTCAGTGATCACCTGGCCACCGGTGAGCGTAGCGATGTCCTGCAGCATGGCCTTCCGTCGATCACCGAAGCCCGGAGCCTTGACGGCCAGCACGTTCAGCGTGCCACGCAGCTTGTTGACCACCAGGGTGGCCAGGGCCTCGCCGTCTACATCCTCGGCCATGATAACGATGCTCTTCGAGACGTTGACCAGCTTCTCGAGCATGGGGAGGATGTCCGCGATAGCGCTGATCTTCTTGTCCGTGATCAGAATATAGGGGCTATCGAGCGAGGCCTCCATGTGGGTGGTGTCGGTGACCATATACGGGGAGATGTAGCCGCGGTCGATCTGCATGCCGTCCACGAACTCTTGCTCGAGGCTCAGGCCCTGCGATTCCTCCACGGTGATCACGCCGTCCTTGCCGACCTTCTCCATGACATCGGCGATCATCTGGCCGACCTCTGCATCCTGGCTGGAGTTGGTGGCAACCTTGGCGGTCTGCTCCTTGGTCTCAACCGGCATGGAGCGCGTCTTCAACTCGGTGACGATGCAATCCACCGCTTTGTTAATGCCGGTGCGGATGGCCATCGGGTTGGCGCCGGAGGTCACGTTGCGCAGGCCGGCGGTAATCATGGCCTGGGCCAGAACCGTGGCTGTGGTCGTGCCGTCGCCGGCGATGTCGTTGGTCTTGGTGGCGACTTCCTTGACGAGCTGGGCGCCCATGTTTGCAAACGGGTCCTCCAGCTCGATGTCACGGGCGATGGTCACGCCGTCGTTGGTGATGGTCGGTGCGCCGAACTTCTTGTCGAGCACCACATTGCGGCCCTTGGGGCCGAGCGTGACTTTGACCGCGTCGGCCAGGGCATCGACGCCCCGCTTCAGCTCGCGTCGCGCTTCCTCGTTGAACAGTAGTTGCTTAGCCATTCAGTCTCCTCCGCCTTACTCGGCAATGGTGGCCAGAATGTCCTTCTGGCTCATAATCAACACGTCCTGGTCGTCGATCCGAATCTCGGTGCCGGCATACTTGGCAAACAGCACCGTGTCTCCCGGCTGAACCGACATGGGTTCAACCTGGCCGTCTTCCCATTTGCCAGGGCCGGCTGCCAGAATCTTGCCCTTCTGGGGCTTTTCCTTGGCGGTCTCAGCTACATAAATACCGCTCGGGCGCTGCGATTCCGGCTCGCTGGGTTTAATCACGACGCGATCGCCCAGCGGCTGGATCGAAAGCTTCGTTTGGGTCTCCGTTGCCAACACTTGTCCTCCTTGAATTTGTTCACGGTTGTGTTAGCACTCGCAGGTATCGAGTGCTAACCTCACCCACAATTCTACTCATCTGGTTGAGTTGACGCAAGCACTCTCTAGTGGCGAGTGCTAACCAGGCTGAGAGACCATTCTGGCCGGCATGAGTGCAGTGGTACGTCGGTGTGAACTGCTCGCTGGTTTTCAGGGCATCCTCATACACTCCCCCGGGGAATCCGAGCGCAGCTCTTGGTAGAGTGGACTTGATCCGGTTTAACGTCAGCCCCATGCCCCGGGCCGTCCTCGCCGGTTGAATGAGTCAGGGATATATCGCGTGATTGTGGAGTTCGACGGGTATCGCCCTCAGGTGGCCGAATCGGCTTTCGTGGCGCCGACCGCGGTGTTGATAGGCAATGTCACGGTCCATGAGGACGCCAGCATCTGGTATGGCGCGGTGCTGCGAGCGGATCACGGCGATCAGGGCATCACCGTGGGGGCGCGCAGCAGCGTCCAGGATAACTGTGTGGTTCACGTGGCGCTTGATCGAGGAACCACCATCGGCCAGGATGTCACCGTGGGCCATGGCGCCATTCTTGAAGGGTGCGACGTCGAGGATGGCGCACTGGTGGGCATGAACAGCACGGTTCTCGATCACGCCCGGATCGGCGCCGGGTCGCTGCTGGCCGCCGGTAGCACCGTGCTGGCGGGCACGGTGATACCGCCGGATTCCGTCGCCGCCGGCACTCCCGCGGTCGTTAAAAAGGCGGTTTCAGGTGACGCCGCCTGGTGGATTCAGAACAGCAGCCAGTATTATATGGCTCTGGCCCGGCGTTACCGGGAATCGAAGCTGGATTAAATGCCGGCCTCGGTACGTTGCAGGGCGGCCTGCCACTGCCTCGCTGTGTTGACGTTCGTCAAGGAACGAAGATCAGGATCGAGCCGGATGATCTCGTGCTCCTCGATCCAACGCACTGTGAGCCGATCGAGCAGCGCGCTCAGCCGGCGTTCGCCGCCGAGCGACAGCTGCTGGGCGCTATCCAGCACTGCCCGCGAATAGACGGCGTGCAACGGTTGGGCGCGTCCCGCGACGCGGGGAACCACCGCGTCCCAACCCGGCGCAACCGCTAGCAGGTAGCGCAGAACATCGGCGCGAAGAAACGGGAGGTCGCAGGCGACCACCAGCGCATACGGACACTGTAGCTGTGACAGGGCGAAGGCCAGACTCACCAGCGGCCCCTGTCCTGGACACCGGTCTGGAAGGTATGAAACGCCCGGCTGCGCCTCGTGATCGGCCGGCCAACCGACGATCGATACGCTCCCCACGACTTCCTGGAGCACGCGGGTGGTTCGTGCCAGCAGGGTTTCGCCGTTCAGCATCAAGGACGCCTTGTCGCACCCCATGCGCCTGCTACTGCCACCCGCCAGGATGACCCCCGAGGCTCCGGCTGCCGGCTGTTCGAACCTCTCCACAGCCGTGTGCCGTCCGGTCAGACGTTGGCTGTTGCAGCCGCTGCCGCGGTAGCCAGGTCGAGACAATCGTGCAGGCGTCGCGGCTCTACGTTGCCGCCACTTACCACGGCAGCAATGCGTCGACTCTCCAGTCCGGTTCTACCCCACAGCACAGCGGCGGGGGCGACCGCGCCGGACGGTTCCACCACCAGCTTTTCACCGCTCAGGAGCATGCCAACCGTGACCAGCGTTTCTTCGTCCGGCACCGTGACGATGTCGTCGACCAATGTTCGGATCGTGGCGAAGTTGAGCTCGCCCAACCGGCTGGTCCGCAATCCGTCGGCAACCGTGTCAACGTGCTGCAGGGTGGTCAGCGTGCCGCTGCGAAAGGAGGCCTGCGCATCGGCGCCACCGGTTGGTTCGGCGCCGATGATCCAAACTTCAGGTCGGACGGACTTGATAGCGGTGGCTATGCCGGCCAGCAAGCCGCCGCCGCCCACCGGGACGACCACCGCCTGGACCTCCGGTAGCTGCTCTAGAATCTCGATGCCTGCTGTGCCCTGTCCGGCAATGATTCGCGGGTCGTCAAACGGCGGGACGACGGTGTAGCCGCGCTCCTCCGCCAATTCCATGGCCCGTTGCTGCCGGTCCAGAGAGGTCGTACCCGCAAACTCGACCTCCGCCCCCCACTTGCGGGTCGCCGCCACCTTGACCGCCATGGCATCCTCCGGCATGATCACCACCGCGTGTACGCCGCGAAGGTGAGCGGCGCAGGCCACCGCCTGGCCGTGGTTACCCGAGGAATAGGTGATCACGCCCCGCGCCCGTTCCTCTGCGCTGAGGCTGGCAATTGCGTTGGCGGCGCCGCGGATTTTGAAGGAGGCCGTGCGTTGCAAGCTCTCGGCCTTGAGCCACAGTTCGTTGTCGCTGGGTACTGGCAAGCTCAGCACTGGGAGCAAGGGGGTCTGAAGGGCGACCCCCGCAATGCGCTCGCGCGCACGATAGATTTCCTCCCCGGGTACCGGAGGCATCGTCTATTTCACGACCAGCGGGATGGCGCGCATACTCTGGATGCTGACCTGTTGGGCCACTTTCCTGGCAATACTGTGAAACGCGGCGCCAGGCGCCGGGTCAGCCTCGGCACGAGTGGTGGGACGGCCGTCGTCGCCGCTTTGCCGGATCGCCTCGTCCAACGGCACCTCTCCCAGAAATGGCACCTTGTGCGTCTCGGCAGCGGCTCGCCCGCCGCCGTGGCTGAAGATATGGCTCTGGTGACCACATTCCGGGCACTGAAAGCCGCTCATGTTCTCCACGATGCCGAGCACGGGTACGCGGAGGTTGCGGAACATCTGGAGGGCTTTGGTGGCGATACCGAGGGCTACGTCCTGCGGCGTGGTGACCACCACCACCCCACTCAGCGGGATGGATTGAATGAGCGTCAAAGGAGCATCGCCCGTGCCGGGTGGAAGATCGACCAGCAGGTAATCGAGTTCACCCCATTGCACGTCGTTTAACATCTGTTTCACGGCCTGGCCTACCATTGGGCCGCGCCAGATCACCGGACGGTTGTCGTCGGTCAGAAAGCCGAGGGACATCAATTTCACGCCATGGGCTTCTTTGGGGATCAGCCGTTGTTGGTCGACCTGCACCCCGGGGCCAATGCCCATCAGCGCCGGGACACTGGGGCCATACACATCGGCGTCGAGCAGACCGACGCGGGCGCCGGTCTGGGCCAGCGCCACGGCGAGGTTGGCGGCCACGGTGGACTTGCCGACGCCCCCCTTGCCGCTTCCGACCGCGATGATGTTTCGCACGCCCGGCAGCTCGACCTGCTGCCCGGCGCCGCCGCCGTGCGAGCGCACGTTGGCCGACATGGTCACGTCCACGCTGTGAACGCCGGGCAGATTCATCACCGCGCTTTCGGCGCTGCTCTTGAACTGGTCACGTACTGGACACGCCGGAGTAGTCAACTCGAAGGTGAAGCGGACCTGCGCGCCGCTCTCCCCGTCCTCGATCTCCAATTCCTTGATCATGCCCAGCGACACAATGTCGCGGTGCAAATCCGGGTCGATGATCTGGCGCAGGGCGTCAAGCACCTGCTCTTTGCTGACCGGCGGGTTCATGGTGGCTGCGGGACGTTCTTTTTTAAATAGCACAGTTCTCTCTCAGTCCGCTATGGAATACACCTCAGTCTACAAGCAAGGCGAGTTACCTCCGACGCGTACCGTGAACGAAGTGAACGCAGCCACTCTCTTCAATTGGCAAAGAGGACCGGCGACGTGCGTCGCCGGTCCTCCAGATCATCGCGTAGGTCAGCGGCGACGGATGAAGGCTGGGATATCGTACTCGTCATCGCCCTCGTCGGTGTCGGGTCGTTGGTAGGCGGATGTCTGACGCGGCGCCGGTCGCTGCGGCTCCGGCTCCGGTTCCGCGCGATTTTCCGGTCGCGGCCGTTCGTAGGGAGTCGCCGCGGGCCGCTCGGAACGAGTCTCCATGGTCGACTGATCCGCGTAACTCGGGCGCGGCCGCGGGATCGATGCGTTGGTGGGCCGGGCGCCGCGACTGACGGTGTTGGTGCGGCTTTCAAATCCCGTCGCGATCACGGTGATCTGAATCTCGTCCTGCAGTCGCTCATCGATGACGGCGCCAAAGATGATGTTGGCATCCGGATCCGCGGCGTCCTGGATGACCTGCGCGGCTAGATTCACTTCATGAAGCGTGTAGTCGCTGCCGGCGATATTGAACAGCACCCCCTTGGCCCCCGAAATAGAGACCTCGAGCAAGGGGCTGGAAACGGCCGCTTGGGCCGCTCGCAGCGCGCGATCTTCGCCGCCGGCGCGACCGATGGCCATCAGGGCCGAACCGGCGTGCGACATAATGGTCTTCACGTCGGCGAAGTCCAGGTTGATCATGCCCGGCCTGGTAATCGTGTCGGAGATGCCCTGGATGCCCTGATGGAGCACCTCATCCGCCATGGCGAACGCCTCGACCATGGACATTTTCTGATCCGCAATACTCAATAGACGATCGTTGGGAATCGTAATCAGCGCATCCACTCGGTCTTTGAGCGCGGCTACCCCTTCTTCGGCGGAAGATCGACGTCGTGAGCCCTCAAAAGAGAAGGGCTTGGTCACGACACCAACGGTGAGTGCTCCAATATCCTGGGCGATCTGCGCGACGATGGGAGCTGCTCCGGTTCCTGTGCCGCCGCCCATACCCGCGGTGATAAATATCATGTCTGAGCCGCGCATCGCTTCGTAGAGTTCCTCGCTGCTCTCCTCCGCCGCTTTCTGCCCCATCGACGGATTGCCGCCGGCACCCAGGCCACGCGTCAGCTTTTCTCCGATTTGAATGCGATTTGGCGCCTGTGCCTGCTGCAACGCCTGGCTATCGGTGTTGATGGTGATAAATTCGACGCCCTGGACCTGCGCCCGAATCATGCGATTCACCGCATTGGTACCGCCGCCGCCCACGCCCACGACCTTAATCGTGGCCTCGGGCAAATGGTCCCCGATCACGCCCCCTCCTCGCCTGTCCGGATCCCGGAATGGTCGCATGTTATCCAATATCCTCTCCTGATGACTTCTGCCGTCCCTACGTCAAAAATTCTCTGAACCATGATCGCAGGCGACTAACGCCTTTCCACTCTGAGAATGAAGTGGCCGGCGCTCCCACACCTTCAGTATGATACGCCGCCCATAAGAGAAGTCCAATGGAGGTGGCGTATGCCGGTCGCATTATCGTATCAGTTAGTCCAATCGCGCCGACGGGTATCCCGACTCGTACGGGCAGATTCAAGACCTCGCGGCCCAGTACGCGCATGCGGTGAAGCTCGGAGCTGCCGCCCACCAGAACCACGCCGGCCGGCAGGCGTCCGTCGAATCCCGCCCGCCGAATCTCCAGCTCGATCAGACTGAAGATCTCTTGCATCCGCGACTCGATGATCTCCGCCACCAGCCGTCGTGAGACCAACTCGCCTTCGTCCGCATCAAAGGTGTTGACCTCAACCGCGTCCCGCGGATCAATATCCTCGCTTACGGCGCTGCCCGACTCGATCTTGAGGCGCTCAGCAACGTCAAAGGGCGCCCGCAGTCCCAGAGCCAGGTCGTTGGTCACGTGGTACCCCGCGACGCCCAGTGCGCCTGTATGGGCGATCCCACCATCGGAGAATATGGCGATATCGGTGGTGCCACCCCCAATGTCAGCCAGAGCAACGCCAATCTCTTTCTCGGCGGAGCTCAGCACAGCTTCGGCGGAAGCCAGAGGCTGCAGAATCAGACTGTCTATCTGCAGACCGGCGCGGTTCACACAGCGTACCAGATTATGGATGGCGGTGGTGGCCCCGGTAACAATATGGATTTCCGCTTCGAGCCGTCGTCCAGCCATGCCGATTGGGTCGCGCACTCCATCCTGGCCGTCGAGCGTGTAGCCTCGCGGCAGCACGTGAATGATCTCGCGATCGTTGGCGATGGCTTGCACCCGTGCGGCTTCCATGGCGCGATTCACGTCCTCAGCCGTGATTTCTTGCCCATGCGGCGATACCGCGACCACACCACGCCGCGTCATGCTGCCAATGTGGGAGCCGGTGATACCGACGTAGGCAGACTCGATGACGTAGCCGGATAAGCGCTCGCACTTGCCGACCGATTCGCGTATGGCGTTGGCGGCCTCGTCGATATTCACCACGACCCCGCGACGCATACCAGCCGATCGAGTGGCGCCGACACCCACGATGTTGGTCTCACCGTGTTGATCCACCTCGGCCACCAACGTGCAAATCTTGGTGGTGCCAATGTCCAGGGCGACGATCACATGGTCCCGTGGCATCAGCCAGTATCCGAGAATTGAGAGAACGTGACCACGGAGCCCGTACCTCGGTCTGCCGTCCGATTCGTCGTGTTGGTACCTCGCCTGACCGCCATCAAGCGCCGGTATACACAGCATACGGCGTATTGGACCGCAGGTCGACTGACTTCAACTTCTGCGCCCGCGGGCCGATTTTCTGTAGAAAGGCGGCGAGCGTGGCGATACGCTGCACCAGTGTTTGGGCATCGCCAGCGCCAATTTGGGCCTGCCATCCAGGGCGACCGACGATGGATAGTCCGGCTTGATGATCGAAGCTAAAGGCGGCAATTCCGCCACCGGGCGCCGCCGGCAGTAGCTCCACGGCGTAGCGCACTGCCTGTACGATGCCCGGTCCAAGCGCGGGCTGATCACCACCCCCATTCACGCCGATGATCACCGGCAGCGTTGTGGACGTCACGCGGTCGATAAGGTTGCCCTGCGGATCGACCAGATAGAGACCGCCCCGACTTTGCCATGCCACCATCGCTCGACGGAGACGTGCGCGAATCGTGACCCGGTCGGGAAATGACGTCTCCACCTGATCCACAGCGACTTCCCGCACGCTGCTCAGCCGCGACACCACCTGATCGGACCGGATTCTAAAGATGTTTTGGTCATAGACCCGGGAGGCCTGAATGATGCGATCCACCGGTAAGTTAGACCCAACCACGTCGATGTGCCGCACCCTGAAGAAGCCGGAGAATGCGGCAGCCAGAGCCATCAGACAGAGGCAAAGCCCGAAGACGGCGAGAACGGCGCGTCGCAATTTCAGCGGTTCATTCTCCCGACCGCGCACCGACCTCGTGCCTGGTGTGCTCACGCCGCCACGTCCAGTACCGAGCAGAGGACATCGTGCTGCCAGCGTCCCACGAACTGCACCTCTGGGATGAGATCGATGCCACACTCAGCCCGCACCCGACTGCGCGCCAGGCGAATCAGCGCGATGATATCGTCCGCCGTCGCGCGATCCACGTTGAGTATGAAGTTGGCATGGAGGGGCGAGATCTGCGCGCCGCCGAGCCGATACCCCTTTAACCCGACCTGTTCTATCAGGGCGCCGGCAAAATGATTCGGTGGATTGGTAAAGGTCGACCCGGCCGACGCTTCTTTGACCGGCTGCGTGCGCAGCCGATGCTGTCGCAACTCGTCGATGCGGCCGAGCGCGGCGACTGGGTCTGCCGGCTCGAGCCGAAACCGGCACCGAGTGATCGCGAGCGAGGTCTGCGTGGTGTGCGGTGTTTTCAGGGTGCTATGTCGATAGTGGTACTCGAGATCGGCGGGCAAAACCGTGCGAAGGCTACCCATAGAGTCCACCACCTCAGCTGATACCAACGAGCGGCTGACTTCAGACGCGTGGGCGCCGGCGTTGTTCACCACGCCCGCGCCCACCGTGCCGGGGATGGCGATGCCCCACTCCATGCCGCTGAAGCCCCGACTCGCTGTGTAGTGTGCTGCCTTGGCAAAGAAGACACCGGCGCCGCAACTCACAATTGGGCTACCTGGGCCCTGCTCAAGGTGCAGTCCGCGCAGCCGGTTCAGCATCACCAGCCCGGCGATACCTTGATCGGACACCAAGATATTATTGCCGCCGCCCAACACCAGCCAGGGCAGATCGTGCCTTCTGGCCACCTGAATTGATTTCAACAACTGGTCGGGCTCCTCGACCGTACAGAGATACTCCGCGGGCCCGCCAATGCGCCAACTGGTGTAGCGGGACATGTCCTGTTGAGCACCGGCCCGCTTCACCCCGGTAGCGCGAATCTCCTCCAGAATGAGGTCCCGAGACGCCATGCTCACAGCTCAGCAAGCAGGCGCGGGCCGAGACGGAACACATCGCCGGCGCCCAGCGTCACGACGACATCTCCTACGTTACACTCGTCCACCAGAACAGCCAGGGTATCCTCGATGGTGCCAGTGTAGTGGACCGTCGAGTGACAGCGGCGCACCGCACTGGGGAGGTCCCGGCCTGAAATGCCCAGGGAGTCGTGCTCTCGGGCAGCGTATATGTCGAGGAGATAGACCACGTCGGCGTCGCGGAAAGCACAGGCGAACTCCGCCATGAACGCTTTCGTGCGGCTATAGGTGTGTGGCTGGAAGACGGCTCGAACGGGACGTTGATACCGTTGTTTGACGGCGGCCAATGCGGCTCGCACCTCGGTGGGATGAACGGCATAATCATCGAGAACCAGTACCCCTGCCGCGTCGCCCTTGACTTCGAGCCGCCGGGCCACTCCAGTGAAGGCCGGCAGGACGGTTTGTATGACTTCGACCGGCACGTCCAGGGACGCTGCCACCACGATGGCCGCAAGCGCGTTGAGCACGTTGTGCTGGCCGAACAGCGCACTGGTGTAGGGCGTGCGTGTGCCGTTGTGCTCCACCGTGAAGTGGGTGAACCCGTCTTTCTCACTCAGTCCGCTCGCTTGCCACTCCCCGGAATCGAGACCATAGCCGATAGCGGTCGCGGATACCTCCCGTGCAATGCCGGCCGCGATTGGATCGTCCGCGCAGTACACGAGCCGATCGGTGATGCCATGCGCGAACTGACGGAACGCGTCATACACCTGCTCGGCAGTGCCGTAGAAGTCGAGATGGTCGGCTTCAACGTTGGTGAGGACTGCTATCTCGGGTCGAAGGCGCAAAAATGACCCATCATACTCATCCGCTTCCGCAACGACTAGCTGCCCGCCAACTCGTGCATTTGAATCCAGATTGGCGCTGATGCCGCCAATGAGAATCGTGGGATCCAATCCGGCCGCTATCAGGAGGTGGCCTACCAGGGCGCTGGTCGTGGTCTTGCCGTGGGTACCGGCCACGGCAATGCCACGCCCGGCGTTAAAAATCCAGGACAAGAGTTCGGCCCGCTTCACCACCGGGATGCCACGCTCCTCGGCTGCCAGCACTTCTGGGTTGTCCAGGCCGACAGCGGAGGTCACAACCACCAGGTCGGCGTCCCCTATTGCGTCCCCGCGGTGTCCAGCCGAGACCCGTGCACCCAGACGTACGAGCGCCTCGCCCTGTTCCCCCGGGTCCCGATCGGACCCCGACACGTCATGCTGCTGTGCGAGCAACCAGCGAGCAAGCGCGCTCATGCCGATGCCGCCGATGCCAACGAAGTGAATGTGTCGATGCCCCTGCAGCGCATGATTCATACGGCATACCGCGAGAGCAGTTCGCCGAGCGCGCCCGCGGCGTCCGGGCGGGCGAGCGCAGCGCAGCTCTCCGCCATACGCTGAAGGCGGGCAGGGTCGCCCAGGAGCGTGAAGAGGAGGTTGCTCAGCCGCTCTGGTAATTCAGCGTCGGCCACCACGACCGCGGCGCCGTGATCGGCTAGATACTCGGCGTTCTCCTGCTGGTGCACGGCAGGATCGGGAAAGGGTACCAGCACCGCCGGCGTGGCAGTTACCGGTAGCTCGCCGAGGGTCGAAGCGCCACTGCGGCACAGCGCCAGATCGGCCGCCGCTAGAGCATCCGCCATCGCCGCGCCATCGAGATACGGATAGAGAATGTACCGCGCTTGCTGCTCGGGCGAGAGGGTGGCGGCTGCCGCCTTCGCCTCGTTCATTCGCTCCCGTCCACAAATATGGACCACGTCGTACTGGTCAAGTAGCGCCGGCAGGCAGCCTGCCAGCGCGGTATTGATTGCCCGCGCTCCCTGGCTGCCACCAAAAACGCAGAGCATGGTCGCGTCCGGCGAAATGCCCAGGCGCCGCCGCCCCGCCTGGCGGGAGGCGGTCAGGAACTCGGGGCGTACCGGATAGCCGGTAACGACGACTTTGCCCTGAGGAAGAGAGCCGCGCGATCCGGCAGCGGACACGGCGATCACACGGGAGAGCGGCGCCAGCCACGATACTGCTCGGCCGGGCACGATGTCGGGCAAAAACAAGACCACGGGGACGCGGCAGAGCCAGGAGGCAAGCGCCGCTGGGGCCGATACGTACCCGCCCGTTGCAAAGGTAACGCGGGGCCGTAGGCCACGGACCAGCCAGAGAGCGCGGACGGTGGCGGCCACCAACAGCAAGCCACGCCACGACGTAGGTGGCGCCATGGCAAAGAGGAACGTGGGCGTGCCGGTGGGAGGCACGAGAGTACGTTCCATTCCACGGGTACTGCCAACGTATGCCACAGCCGCCTCACGGTCCTCCTGAGTTATGCGGTCGCTGCGGAACCGGGTTGCTTCGGCCTGTGCCACCCCGGCTGGGAGAGGAGGCGAGCCGTCGGGATCGCTCCGCCCGGCGAGGCTGGAGGGCGTGACTGCCTCCCCCGGCGCCCGCGGTTGATGCAGGTACTGGATGACTGATAACGCGGGGTAGACGTGTCCCCCCGTCCCTCCGCCCGTGATGAGTACTTTGACGCGCAAAGACTTCCCCCGAAGCATGCCGCGAGATATTGAGCAGGATACCCATGGCCGTCATACTGATGATGAACGACGTTCCACCGTAACTGATAAACGGCAGCGGCACCCCGGTAAATGGCACTGATGATGTTATCACGGCAAAGTTCAGCAGGGCCTGAAACGTGATCCAGCAGGTGATCCCGGCAGCCAGTAACTTCCCGAAGCGGTCGGGGGCGGCCACGCATATACGCATTCCCCGGTAGGCAATGATCAGGAAGAGCAACAGCACGCCGAGCGATCCCATCAGACCCCACTCCTCGCCAATAACCGCCAGAATGCTGTCGGTGTGCGGGGCCGGCAAGACGTTCTTTTGCACGCTGTTGCCAAACCCCTGACCAAATAGCCCGCCCGTGCCCAGGGCCAGCAAGGCCTGAATTGTGTGATATCCCTTGCCAGTCGGATCTTGCCAGGGGTTCATGAAGGCGGTGAGGCGGTCGTAGCGGTAGCTTGAGTTGTGGGCAAAGACCCAGGCAAAGCCGACCGCGACCGTCCCGGCGCCTGCCATCGGAAGTAGGTCCGCGCCGGCAATGAAGTACACGCAAAACATGGAGGTCGAGACCACGATGGTGGTACCCAGGTCTGGCTGCTTGATGATCAGAATTGCGACTACGCCGACGATGATGCCAAACGGGAAGAACACCTTCTTGAAGTCGCGTACCCTGTCGCCCTTGGACGTGAGCCAGGCTGCCATGTAGACCACGCTGGCCAACTTCACCAACTCACTCGGCTCGATGGTGACTCCCGCGGGGAGCGAAAACCAGCGGCGCGCGCCATGCGACGAATGCCCAAAGTGAGGCGCCAGCACCGCTAGAAGCATCGCGACGCAGATGGCGAAAAAGGGGAACGCTATGCGACGCCAGGTGTGGTAATGAAGCCTGGTGACCACCGTCAGCGACACTAGACCAATCGCTACCCAGACGATTTCCCGCTTAATCACATAGTAGGGTGAGCCATAATTCCGGTACGCGGAGGTGATGCTGGCACTGTACACCATCAGCACACCAACGCACGTCAGCCCAACGAGAGCAAGGAGAAGCCACGGATCACAGGTGCCGGGCACTGCTTTGGCTCGGTCAACTCTAGGCTGCACTGAGTAACTCCACCGCGCGGGAAAAGCTGTCTCCGCGCTCTTCAAAATTGCTAAACATGTCGTAGCTGGTACAGGCCGGAGCGAGCAACACCACGTCGCCGGTCTGCGCCACCCGGCTGGCCTGCACCACAGCCTGGTGCAGAGAGGTGCATCGATAGATGGCGTCGGGGCATAACCGGGCGCCGGGTTCGTCCAGAAAGCCGCGCACAGCATGCTCAATTTGGGGGCCCGACTCGCCGATGAGGATGAGCGACCGGGCGCTGTGGACGACCTGTCGGGCGAACTCCGCCCAGGGGAGACACTTGTCTCGTCCTCCGGCAATCAGCACCACCGGAGCGGACATGGCCTGCAACGCTACCTGCGCTCGGGCGGGCGAGGTCGCAATTGAATCGTCCACATATCGCACGCCTTCGTACTCTCCAACTGTCTGTAATCGATGCGCCGCCGGCTGAAAGGTCCGCACCGCGGCCGCCATGGTGGCGGGTGCCACACCGAGCAGGTCGGTGGTAGCCAATGCGGCCAGCACGTTTTCCAGATTGTGCGCACCGAGCAGGGGGATATCCGCCACGGGCAGGACCGGCTCAAATCGCTCGCCTCGGAGCAGGCCCGCCTGCCCGTCTCGCACGGTCGCTCCAGTACCTTGCACCCCGGCCTGGCCGAACCAGCGGAGCTGTGCCGCCGTATGGCGCCGCCAGGCCGCCACCTCCGCGTCACCGGCATTGAACACGGCCACATCGCTCTCGACCTGATAGCGAATGATTTGGCGCTTGGCCGACAGATATCCCTCGAGACTACCGTGGCGATCGAGGTGATTGGGGCTAATGTTCGTCACCACCGCGATGTGCGGACTTCGTCGCAGCAAGCCTAGCTGGAAGCTGCTCAATTCCAGGATGACGGTCGTCCGTGGGCCGATGTGCGGCAGGAGATCGAGCATGGGCGCGCCGATGTTGCCTCCGACCACGCAATCATGACCCCCGGTCCGGACCATGTGTCCAATCAGGCCGGTGGTCGTGGTCTTGCCGCTGCTGCCCGTAATACCGACGATGGGGGCGGGGCACAGCGCAAAAAAGAGAGTCGTCATGCTCTGTACCGGTAGTCCACGGGCTATCGCGGCTCGGTACACGGCGTTCTCTTCCGGTACGCCAGGGCTCACGAAGAACAGGTCCGCACCCTCCACCAGCTCGGGATGATCTCCTCCCAGCACAAAACGCGCGGTTCCCGCGGCCTGATGCTGGCGATCCTTCAGCCGGGCCGGACTGGCCGAGTCCGTAACCGTCACCAGTGCCCCCTGCGTGGACAGAAAACGGGCCAGGGAGACGCCCTCTCGGGCCAGTCCAAGGATTAGAGCGTGTTGTCCTGCGATGTCCATAGCGGCCTAACTGAAGGCGAGTGCCAGGCCGGCCACCCCGGCCAGCATACTGACGATCCAAAAGCGTTGAGTTATCTGGTTTTCGTGCCACCCGATCAGCTCCAGATGATGCTGCAAGGGGGCCATGCGGAGCAGACGCTTGCCGTCGGTCAATTTAAAGTAGCCGACCTGCAGCATGACCGATACCGTGATGATGACGAAGACAAAGCCGATTACGGGCAGGATTAACAGCTGATTGAGGAGCAGTGCGACGGTTGCCAGACAGGCGCCGAGAGCCAACGAGCCGGTGTCGCCCATGAAGACCTTTGCCGGGTAGATGTTAAACCAGAGGAAGGCTAGCAGAGCACCCACCATGGTGAAGGAGAACTGCCCGGTGTATTGCTGATGCTTCAGCAGAGCGATGGCGCCAAAGCTGCCAAAGCAGATCGCCCCCGTGCCGGCCGCGAGACCGTCCAATCCATCGGTCAGGTTCACCGCGTGAGCCGTGGCGGCGATAGCGAAGACCGCGAGAGGCCAATAGGCCAGCCCGAAGTTGAAATACCCATGGGTGGGAACCCAAACGGCGTTGGGACTGGCCAGTAAGCGTGGTACGTGCAAGATGGCCACGATGATGATGGCGATGAGAATCGTCCAGCCAAACTTGAAGCGGGCCCGTAATCCTGCTTTGCCCACCTTGAAGGCTTTGAGCAGATCATCCACCATGCCCAACGCGCTGCAACTGACCAGCGAGCCCAGCGTGAGCAGCTGAGAGTAGTGATCATATAGGTTGTAGGCCACGGTAATCAGCAGCGTCGTTCCGGTGAAGAGTATACCGCCCATCTCTGGAGTGCCGGCCTTCACCAGATGCGACTGTGGACCCTCGCTGCGGATCTTGGTGCCGGCCCGTACACGGCGCAGAAACTTGATGACATACGGCGCCGCGAACATGGTGATCGTGAACCCAGCCACCCCAAAGACCATAGCCGGGAGCAGAATGCTCGCCTTGACCTGGTCGTCCAGCGTCACCCCATGGTGTCTGGCGGCCAGCATGATCGTGTACGGCAAGAGCGTCAGTGCGGTCACATATCACCTCGCAATCCCTGCACCACTTCCTCCATGCGCATCCCGCGTGATCCCTTGATCAGAACCGTCCAGGTGACGCGCTTCTCAGTCGATTGGTCCGTGTCAGGACGTTGCATTGTATGTGCCGAACCCACCAGGACTGGAGCACCGGACAGGATGGTTTGAACGGCTTGAACGGCATCGGCGTTCGAGCCGGCGTGGATGATCCGGTCGCGGGGAAGTCCTCGGCGCTCGGCGGCATCCGCTACCATCTCGCTGCACGGCCCGCGCACGATCAGCCAGTCCACCACTCTTGAAGCCCGCTCGCCAAGTTCCCGGTGAGCGCATTCCTCCAACGATCCGAGTTCCAGCATGTCTCCGAGGACCGCTATCTTGCTGCCAGATGATGTGTGCAGCATATCTAGAGCTGCCTGCATCGAGAGCGGCGAAGCATTGTAGCTGTCATCAATGATGGTCAGGTCATGGGCCGGGCGAATAATCCGCTGGCGAAGATCCAGTTGCACCGTCTCCACGGCCTCCTGGATCTCGGTCCAACTCATACCGAGCCTTCTGGCAATAGCCGCGGCAGTCAGAAAAGCGATCAGCGTATGCCGGCCTGGCACCCGGGTGTGAATCTCGCGGCGCTGACCTTCGGCCCGAATAGTAAAGGACATGCCCTGTAGATCGTGGCTCACTATCTCTTCGGCCCGGAAGTCGCAATCGCCGCTCAACCCCACCAGGACAGCCGGGGCGAGGCCGCTAGCGCCGGCCATGGCACGGGTCCACCGGTCGTCGCCGTTCAGCACCGCCAACCCAGTGGGCGGCAGCGCCGCGATCAACCGGCTCTTTTCGCGAGCGATCGCCTCGACCGTATTCATTCGTTCGAGATGAACCGGCGCCACGTTGACCACCGCTCCAATGTCTGGACGGGCGATATCGCTCAGCAGCGCAATGTCGCCGGCGGCGTGTAGGCCCATTTCTAGAATCGCTGTTCGATGCTGAGGTCGCAACTGGGTCAGCGTGAGGGGAAGACCGATCTCGGTATTGAGATTGGCCTGGCTGCGCAGCACCGGCCATCTCCTGCCGAGTACGGAGGCCAGGATCTCTTTGGCCGTGGTCTTACCGACGCTTCCGGTGATGCCGACGACCGTGGCGGAGTGGCGACCCCGCCAGTATGACGCCAAGCGCTGCAGGGCAACCAATGGGTCATCCACCACCAACAGGTACCGAGCATACTGGAATCTCTGGTCCGTCCTCACCGCCTGCACCAGGGCGTGGTGATCCGGCACGCGCGAAAGGACTGCGCCCAGGGCGCCGGCGGCGAGGGAGGCGGCCACATAGTCGTGGCCATCTACCTGCTGGCCCGGGAGCGCGACGAAGACACTGCGCGATCCAACCAGCCGGGAGTCGATTACCACCTCGGCAACCTCCTGCTGCAAATCGGCCGCGGTAAGACTGCCCTCTCGTATCTCTCCGTCCGGTGCTAGGCGCATGGCAAGTGCGCCTGTCCCGGACAGGAGGTCGGCCAGATTCAACGTCATCGATTCAGCGCGTGCGGCGACGGAGCGATGTGATAGTGGAGAAACAGCTCTTGAAACAGATTGTGCAGCACGGGCGCGGCCGCCATCGATCCCCATGGGGTGTCACGCGGATGCTGAAGAATTACGAGGATGACGAAGCGGGGATGAAAGGCAGGAGCGTAGCCCACCACGCTGGCGATGGTCGCGCCCTGGATGTAGTGCCCATTGCCGTCGGCAATGTTCGCCGTGCCCGTCTTGGCTGCGATGTTGTAGCCCTTCACCAGCCCGAGTGACGCCTCGCCATCGATGGCTGAATGGAGCAACATGTTGGTGAGCGTGTGTGCCGATTGCGTCGAGATCACTCTCCCTTGCGATACCGGAGGGTGATCGATAGACCGGCCATCGTAGTCCATCCGCTGCACTATCTGCGGTTTCATCATGACGCCGCCGTTTGCTACCGCCCCCACCGCGCGAATCATCTGAATTGGCGTCACCGAGATTCCCTGTCCGAACGAGTTGGTGTACAGATTGACGATGGTCCAGCTCTTCTGTCCGGGTAAAGGAACGATACCCGGCTCCTCTGCCTGCAGATCGATACCGGTCTGCTGACCGAATTGGAAGCGATGGATGTAGGTGTAGAAGGCGTTTGTTCCGAGTCGCCCCGCGACCCAAGAGGCGCCCACATTGGCGGAGTGCTGCAGTACCTGGGTCATATTTTCCACGCCGAAACCCTTCAGATTCCAGTTGTGGATCTGCACATCGGCGATGGTGAACAAACCGGAGTCGTAGAAGGAGTTGGCCGGGGTAATGACGTGGGAATCGAGGCCGGCAGCCATGGTCACGATCTTAAAGGTCGATCCCGGCTCATAGGTCCATTGCGTGGCCGGGTTGGTGAAGCGGCTCGGATCCTGCTGCGCCGTTCGCGCATAGGTGTTGGGATTGTAGGAGGGCGCGCCGGCCATCCCCAGAATGTAACCGGTGCGCGGGTCCATCACGATAACCGTTCCGCCATCGGCATGGTGTGCTTTGACTGCCTTGTGCAACTCGTCTTCGACCAGCCCCTGGACGGAGCGGTCAATGGTCAAGTGAAGACTGGCGCCGTTGTGTGAGGGAGTGGATACCGAGGGGCTGAGCCGGATATCGTTGCCGGCCGTGTCTGTGAGCACCGAGTGTAGTCCAGCGACGCCGGACAGAGGGCGGTCGTAGTAGCCCTCAACACCGTAGTTCCCTTTGTTATCAGTATCGGCAAAACCCAGCAGTTGGGAGGCGAAGCTTCCCTCCGGGTATGCCCGGCGGATGACCGGCTCCAGCAGAATGCCGGGCAGACCGAAGCTCTGGATGGTGTCGCTCATGCGCGGAGAAACGCTGGAGGACACCAGAACCGCGTACGGCGAGTTACCCGAAAAGAGTTCCTCGAGCGTTTTCACGGGTGTGTTCAGCACCGCGCTCAACGCCTGAGCCGTTTTTGCCGGTGACGTGATCTTACGGGGTACTGCGTACACCAGGTTGGTGGTTACATCGGTGGCCAACACTGTACCGTTGGCGTCGAAGATAGCGCCCCTCATTGGCGCCGCGACCAGCGAGACGGTCCGCTGGGCAACGGCCCTGGCCTGCAAGTTGTCGTGTTGCATCACCTGCCAGAACATTAATCGAGCCACCAGCGCGCCGGCTGCAATCACCATCAATGCCAGGATGACCAAGGGGCGATGAGTTCCTAGATCAGTCTGCCGAACATCAGCACCGCGTGCCGGCGTCCTTGCAACCTCTGCATGCCGAGTTCCAGACGCTACCGCGAGACGAGCGGCCGACCCTGCTGTCCGCGTGGCGCTGCTGCGCCTTCGCGTCTTCGGGGATACTCCGCCCTGCAGCATCAGAGCGAGTCTCCCACGAACGAGACCAAGCTGACCATCCAGGACAGTGGCTCCGATTGGCGTTGCGCGGTGAGGGTGTCTGTACCGGCGGGAAGCGGTGAGCGTACCACCGGTACCATCGGATAAATCCACACGGATTGCGAAAGAGCCAGTTTCGTCATGTGGAGCTGGTTGGTGGCAATGCTGTCGACGCGCTGGATTGATTGAAGTTGGGTGGCGCTGGTCTGTAGTGCCGCATTCTCCAGTTGCAACTGCATTTGGGTGGATTGCTGATGAGCGATCTTCATTTCGAGTACTGAGGTCTGGCTGGCCTGAAAGAGGTACAGCATGAAGGCACAGGCGATCAGGCTCATGGCCAACGCCAGTTGTACCGGGACCGCGCGACCGACGGCCTGTGCGACTCGCTCTCGACCGTGAATGGCCGGCAGCACCGCTAGCCGGGTGCGCCAGGACGGCTGTGGACTCTTGCGCGCCGTAGCGCCTATACGCCCCGCTGGAGCATATCGTTCGCTAATCATTGCTCGTCTCCGTAGCATAGTGGTTGGGGATGGCAGGGGACGGTCTCCGTCCGCACTAGGTAGCAATACGTTCGGCGGCACGCAACTTCGCGCTGCGTGCCCGCGGATTGGCCAGCACTTCATCTCTGGACGCCACCAACGGGCGTCGCGTCAGAATCCGAAGTGATGGTTGATGCTGGCAAACGCAGACCGGAAGGCCGGGAGGGCAGACGCATTCGGCCGCCTCAGAACGCAGGAAGTGCTTTACGATTCGGTCTTCCAACGAGTGGAAGCTGATCAGAACCAGCCGCCCGCCCCCTTGCACGACGCTCAAGGCCTGGGGCAGCGCTCGCTGTAGGCGTCCTAATTCGTCGTTGACTGCGATGCGCAGAGCTTGAAAAACGCGTGTGGCGGGGTGGATCTGTTCGCGCTGCGATCCTGGTTTGGCCCGGGCCACGATTGCGGCCAGCTGTGCCGTGGACTCGATCGGCCTCCGCTGTCGTTCGGCGTCGATTCGCTGCGCCACCTGTCGGGCGTATCGCTCTTCTCCATACGCATAGAAGATTCGTCGCAACTCCTCGACAGGCAGTGTATTGACTAAGTGCGCGGCAGTATGTGGCGCATCGGGTCCGAGCCGCATGTCGAGTGCGGCGTCCTGCTGGAAACTGAAACCGCGGCCCGGCGTATCGAGCTGGGGTGAACTCACGCCGAGATCGAAGAGAATGCCGTGCGCATTCTCGAAGTGGCGCCGGCGACAGTGCTCTTCCAGGTGGTCAAAATACGTCTGCTCCAGCATCACCCGGCGTCCAAAGGGGCGCAGGCGCTCACCGGCCGCTAGCAACGCGACGGGATCCGCGTCAAAGCCAAGTACCATTCCCTCCGGACCCGTCAACTCCAACACCTTTTCCGCATGTCCACCGCCGCCGATAGTCGCGTCAATATACCGACCGTTCGTTACGGGATGGAGCGCTGCTATTGTTTCGGTCAGAAGAACGGGAGTATGGGTAAAGGTAGATGTCACGCAGTACCGAGCGACAGAACCTCGGCGAACCGCGCTCCATCGGTCTCGAACTTTTGCTGCTCTCGCAGCCACGCCTCCCTGCTCCAGATCTCCACGCGGCTGTTGACGCCGGCGATGACGGCATCTCCGTTCAGGCTGGCGTGCTCGCGTAGAAAGGCGGGAATCGTGATCCGCCCCTGTCGATCGAACTCGCATGGCACTGCGCCGCTAAAAAGAGAGCGAGCAAGGACACGCACCTCAGGACGTACCTGTGGAAGGTCATCCACGGCTCGCGCCAGGGCCTCCCACGTCGCGGCTGGATAGATACACAGGCAGGTGTCGAAGCTCCGGGTGAGTACAGCGCCGTTCCCGAGGCCGGCCCGCAGTTCCGCGGGAACCGCCACTCGGCTCTTGTCGTCCAGATTCCGCTCATACTGGCCGAGAAACACTCTGCTGCCTTTCACCACTAGCTTCCACAGCTATCCGTTATCGTTCCGATGTCGCTATGTCCGAGGAGAATGTCCACCATTCTTCCCCACTTTCTCCCACTTCTTCCCACCTGCGCCTATTATTAGACACTGCGCGCAGAAATGCAAGGAAAAGTTTTCGGGTCACGGTCTGGCTGTGCCAGCCACTTCGGTCTCCGCTCGTTTCCGCCGTGAAGTAGCATTGAACCAGAACAGAGCGGGAGGATCGAGCGTGCGGGAACTCATTTCGGAAGAGCAGATTCAGCAACGCGTGGCGGAACTGGCTGAAGAGATCAATGCCGATTTTCAGCAGGTCGAGCTCCTGTATCTGATCGTGATCTTACGCGGTGGCGCCTTCTTTGGCGTCGACCTGGCGAAGCGGCTGCGGATGCCGGTGCGGTTGGACTACGTGCGGATCACGACCTATAGCGGAACCAAGTCCACCGGTGTGGTCAGCATGGTCAGCGACATCATGACGGATATCCGCGATAAGCCGGTTCTGGTGCTGGACGACATTATCGATTCCGGCTTCACGATGGAGTGGATCCTGCGCTATCTTCAGCTCAAGCAACCGGGTTTGGTGCGCGTGGCAGCTCTACTTGACAAACCGGCACGACGCGAATTTGACGTGCATATCGATTATCTCGGCTTCATTGTGCCCAACGTCTTTGTGGCTGGCTATGGGCTGGACGGGCTCGACGATACGATGGCCAATATTCCTCGCGTCATTGCCGTGGAGAGAACAGACGAGGAGGTAACGATACCTCCTCGCCGAACTCGGTTGCCGATGACCTGAGTGCGTTACATCTGCTGCGGCGCCTGTTGCCGTGCGCCGTCCCGTCGCGCTTGCCAGCGCCAGCGGCCGTAGCAGACCACGCACATCTCGCGCGCTTTGTGCATTTTCACCTCGCCGCAGGACACACACTCACGTATGCGCGGTTTGCGCGGGTTCTGCTGGCGAAGTTCCCGTATCCTGGCTCGGCAACGTTCCTGCGACGCCTTATAGCGCTCGGGATACTTTTCCCGCCAGCGGCGGGCAGACCTCGCGTTCTGCTCCAGCTTTCGTGCCCGGTGCGCCAGGTAATACTGCCGATTGTATTCACGCTGCTTCGCTTTGCGTTCCTCTTCAGTTAGTGCCATCCTTATCACCCCTTCTCGGCGTGGTTGCCCAACCACAACCGTTTGCGCTTCTAGCATACCGACTTTTTTATAAATGTCAACAGCAAATTGTTCCTGGCAGACTGTCATGCTACGGACTGCGCACCGCCATTTGATTCGCGCTGGTGGAGGATTCAGCGACCCCGGACCATATCGAGGATGGCGTGCCGGAGAGCAGCAGCCATACGAGCTCCATGTACTATTTTGTATGGGCGAAATGGCGCCAGGCCCGGCAGGTGGAACGAGATACAGATGGATCACAGCGCCCAGCGGGGTGGCGGAGAGGGATGCGAGGGGCGGCCAGCATGGCAGCAACGCCGAACGAGCAGACGCAGCCGGCCATTGCCGGGGTCATTCTTGCTTCCGGCATGTCGCGCCGCTTTGGGGCCGGCAACAAGCTGCTGGCTCGCTTCGGCCGTCAGAGCGTCATCTCCTCTACCGCGCAGGCATACATCGACGCGCATCTGGCGCCGTTGCTGGTCGTGGTTGGGTATCAAGCCGACGAGATCGTGGAAGCGCTCGATGGGCGCTCCATTCAGTTGGTCCCTAATCCAGATTTTCTCGACGGGCAGAGTCGCTCTCTCCATCATGGTTTGCGTGCGCTGCCGGAAGGTACCACCGCAGCAGTGATTGGTGTCGGAGATCAACCGCTGCTGCAGTCCGGGACGATACACAGCTTGGTCGATGAATACCGCCGGTCCCATGCTCCGCTGGTGGCTCCATGCTATGCCGGCCGGCGAGGGAATCCGGTGCTTTTCGATAGTCGCCTGTTCCCTGAGTTGCTCCGTGTCGAGGGGGACATGGGCGGGCGTTCAGTTATCCAGAGATATCTCGGAGAGGCAGCGTTGGTCGACATTACCGACGCGCGCAGCGGAGCAGACATCGACACCGAGGACGATCTTGCTCACTTCGAGATCACAACCCACCGAGCTGATTGAGCTACCTGTCGCTCTTCGGGTAGCTTCGCGGAAGGCTACGCTCTCGTCGAGAGAGGAGAACCATTGAGACCAGGCAGGTACTCTGCGACTGTCCTTTATGCTGTGCTGGGCAGCGCTTCGAACAGTACGGCGATACCCTGACCGCCCCCAATGCAGGCCGACGCCACCCCGTAGCGCAGGCCACGGCGGCGTAGCTCGTAGAGAACGGTGAGGCCCAGCCGTGCGCCGCTGGCGCCGAGCGGATGGCCGATGGCGATTGCTCCGCCGTTCACATTGACCTTGTCTCGATCGAGGCCAAGCTCGCGCTCTACCGCCAGATACTGCGCGGCGAACGCTTCGTTGACCTCGATCAGATCGACCTCATCGAGCGAGACACCGGCTCGTTCCAGCGCGAGCGGAATCGCCCGCGCGGGACCAATACCCATAACGCTGGGATCGACGCCGATAATGCCCCACGAGACAATGCGTCCGATTGCCGGGCGATCTCCCAGACCTTCTTTGGTAGCCAGTACCACTGCCGCGGCCCCATCCACAATGCCGCTGGCGTTTCCGGCCGTGACCACGCCGTCCTGCCGGAATACGGGTGTAAGCCTGGCAAGCGCCTCCGGGGTTGTATCGGGCCTGGGGTGTTCGTCACGCGCGACGGCCACCATACCCTTCTTGGTCTTGACCTCGACCGGCACGATCTCGGCCGTAAAGTGACATTCCTGCTGGGCGGTCGCCGCGAGTTGCTGACTGCGCAGCGCGTACGCATCGACCTCCTGGCGCGAGATGCTGTACTGCACCGCGAGGTTTTCCGCGGTATTTGCCATGTCGCAACCGCAGAACGGGTCCGTGAGCGCCTCCCACAGATAATCCTCGAATCCAGCGTTGCCCATGCGCAGGCCCCAGCGCGCGCCGCGCACCACATACGGCGCCTGGCTCATGTTCTCCGCGCCGCCGGCCAGTACCATATGGCCTTCACCCAACTGCATCGCCTGCGCTCCACTGATCATGGCCTGCAGCCCGGAACCGCACAGACGGTTCAAGGTGAGACCCGGCGCCTCCTGCGGAACGCCGGACTTGAGTCCGACGTGGCGCGCCATATAGATGGCGTCAGGGCTGGTCTGAATCACGTTGCCAAAAAACACGCCCTCAATCTCGGCCGGCTCAACGCCTGCCCGCTGCATCGCCCCGACGGCGGCAACAGTCCCCAACTCGATAGCTGAGGTGTCCTTAAAAGATCCGCCGAAGGCGCCGAAGGCCGTGCGCGCGCCTTCAACCACATACACGTCAGTCGTCATCGCTTCTCTCCTCTCATGGACCGCGCAGACCGCGGTAAACAGGAGATCAATCAATGTCGCCCGTTGATCTCCGTCTCTTAGGGGTACTATACGGACTGGTCAGATGGCAAGCCCGTCACGGTTGTTTCCAGTTCCGCGAGGACCAGATCGCCGACCCTCTCGGTTGTTATGCCGCTGTTCGCGTGCAAGCTGGGAATCCGGTGCGTCACCAACAAGCCGCGAATGGCCGCTTCGATGCTGGCAGCCGCCTCCCGCTCTCCAACATAGTCCAACAGCATCCCCAGCGCGGCGATCGCCCCCACTGGACTGGCTCGATTCTGGCCCGCGATGTCTGGCGCGGACCCGTGGATTGGCTCAAACATGGAAACCTGACCGGGGTGAATGTTGCCGGAAGCAGCGCTTCCCAGGCCGCCCTGGATGACGGCTCCAAGATCGGTCAGGATATCTCCAAACAGATTGGTGGTAACGATGACGTCAAAGCGACGCGGGTCCGATATCATCAGCATCGCCGCGGTATCCACGTAGAGTTCGTCCCGTCCAATGTCGGGATACTCCGCTCCGACCTCGGCAAAGGTGCGGCGCCAGATCTCTTGAGCGCGCACCGCGTTCGATTTGTCTACCAGCGCTACCGTTCGCTGTTTATCGCGTGCCCGAGCCAACTCGAAGGCGTATCGAATCGCCCGTTCCACGCCGCGCCGAGTGTAGATCATCTCAGCAATGGCCGTTTCATCCGGCGTACCCGCCCTCAGTGTGCCGCCGATTCCCACATAGCAATCCTCGGTGTTCTCCCGCACCACCGCCATATCGATGTCGGCCGGTTGTATTCCTTTGAGCGGGCACAGGTGCTCCGCATAGAGGACCACCGGACGCAGGTTGATATAGAGATCCAGGCCCAGACGGAGGGTCATGATGACGGACCGCTCGATCAGACCGCGCTCGACCCGTGGATCGCCCAGGGCGCCCAGATACAGCGCGTCAAGGGTGCGGTATTCGTCGAGCATGGACTCCGGCATGAGCTGCCTGGAGTCCAGGTACAACTGACTGTTCCAGGGATACTCCACCATTTCGTATCTGAACTCCGCTAGCTGGGAGGCGCGTTCCAGCACCCGCAGCCCCTGACGCACCACCTCGGGTCCGATGCCATCGCCGGGAATAACCCCGATTCGGTAGGTACGATCACCCGTCACGCTCACCGAGTCGCTGACGCCGTCGCTCGTTCCTCCAATTGAGCTTCCGCATATCCCCGCAGGCCGCCCTGGGCCATGATCGCCTGCAGGAACTCCGGAAAGGCCTTGGCCTGATATTGGGTTCCTTTGGTCAGGTCGCGAATTACTCCCACGGCAGGATCGATCTCAACCTCATCCCCCTCATCGATCTCGTCAAAGGCCTCACTCGACTCGAAGATGGGGAACCCAATATTGATCGCGTTGCGGTAAAAAATACGGGCGAAGCTGGGAGCCACCACGGCGGCGATTCCCGATGCCTTGATCGATAGCGGCGCCACTTCCCGTGAGGACCCGCAGCCAAAATTGCCACCGGCGACGATGATGTCGCCCGGTGAAATTTTGTCGACGAACTCAGCATCGAGATCGGCCATACAGTACTTCGCCAGTTCCTTGGGATCGGTGATATGGCAGTAGCGCCCGGGAATGATGACGTCGGTATTGATATTTGAGCCGTACTTCCAGACTCTACCATGCAGTGTTTCCATTGGAGACTCCTTCTGTCCTACAACGACGGCGTAGGGGGCCGCGCAATTCCTCTGCGACGGCGGTTTGTTCTCAAACTGGTACTGGTTCTTTGCTCATGACGTCGGCCGGGTTGGCGATTCGGCCGGCCACGGCCGATGCCGCCGCCACCGCCGGGTTGGCTAGATAGATTTCGGCGCTGCGTGCTCCCATACGTCCCACAAAGTTTCGATTGGTGGTCGAGACACACCGTTCGTGGTCGCCGAGTACACCCATATGGCCGCCAATGCAGGGACCGCAGGTCGAGGTCGACACGATACACTCCGCGTCCATGAAAATCTCCATGAGCCCCTCGCGGACCATCTGGAGCTGAACCTCCTGGCTGCCCGGCACCACGATGCACTTCACGCGCGAATCCACCTTGTGGCCGCGTAACACGTGTGCCGCCTCGCGCATGTCTTCGATCCACCCGTTGGTGCAGGTACCGATGATCACCTGATCGATCGGCACGTCGCCGACTTGGGAGATAGGGCGCGCATTTTCCGGAAGGCTGGGGAATGCTACCTGTGGTTCGATCTCGCTGACATCGAACTCAACTTCTTTGATATAAGTAGCGTCCGGATCGCTGCTGAATTCGGTGTAATTGGTATGGCCCACCGACGCGAGATATTCGCGAGTGACCTGATCCACGTGGAAGATGCCGTTCTTGGCGCCGGCCTCGATCGACATGTTCGCCATCGTGAAACGCCCCGCCATCGGTAATTCTCGCAGTGGCTCTCCGTGGAACTCCATCGCCATATAGGTGGCGCCATCCACGGTCATTTTGCCGATGGTGTAGAGGATAAGGTCCTTGCCGCGCACCCAGGGTTGCAGTTTCCCACGGTAGGTTACCTTCACGGTCGGCGGGACTCGGAGCCAGGTCTCGCCGATGGCCCAGCCCACGGCGACATCGGTCGAGCCCACACCGGTTGAGAATGCTCCCAAGGCCCCGTAGGTGGTGGTGTGCGAGTCGCCTCCGATGATGACCTGTCCCGGCCCCACAATGCCGTGCTGAGGTAGCACGCAGTGCTCGATGCCGGCCCTGCCCACCTCGAACCAGCGCGCGCCTTGATCAAGTGCGAACTGCCGCACGCGCTGCACCAGTTTCGCGGTGGAGATGTCCTTGGCCGGGGTGAAGTGATCCGGCACAAAAATGGCGTTTTGTGGGTTCGCAATTCTCTCGGCGCCCTTGATTTTCAAGAACTCGTCGATAGCCAGAGCGGCCGACAGCTCATTGGCCAGGTTGACGTCGACCTTGACCATGACTATCTCACCCGGTTCGACCCGGTCCTTGCCGGCGTGCGCCGCCAGGATCTTCTCTGAAATGGTCATTCCCATGTGATTTGTCCTCTCTTTTCCCTTATCCCGTGGTGCCAACGGCAGCGGCCTTAGCCTGCCAGATGCTGATAATGCCGCGGATGTCTCCTTCGGTGAGGAGGCAGCTCGACTGCTTGCAGGCACTGAAGATGGCGTCCACCAGGGCTGGGGCCGGCTCCAAACCATTCGCTTCCAGCCAGTACACGACGTTCGATTGGCCGCTCATCGGACCGATATCGATGGTCTGGCTGCGGCCGAAATACTCGGCGGGAACGCCGGAGTACACTCGGTTGGCCAGCCAGTGGTCCCCTTTGCGCATCGCCTTGATCACGGCGGCCGCGTGAACTCCGGTGGCGGTGCGAAACGCGTCCTTACCGAGCACCGGGTAGTTCTCTGGAATTGCGACGCCAGTCACCTCGGACACCAGGTCACAGTACTCGCCCAGCGTATGGAGGTCGGTGTCGATCCAGCCCAGTAGCTTAAAGTTCACCAGCAACTGATCGATCGAGGTGTTGCCGACACGCTCACCGATCCCAAGTGCGGTCCCATGAACGCGATCAACCCCCGCGTACGCGGCCGTAAGCGCATTCACCAGGCCCAGGCCACGGTCGTTGTGCCCATGCCAATCGATCTTGACATCTTCACCGGTATCTGCCACCACCTGTCGCACAAAGGTCACCAGGTTCCAGACGCCCTCCGGCATGACATGACCGACGGTATCGGCCAGACAGACCCGGCGAGCGCCGGACTGTATGGCCGCCGTGTACAGACGGCGGAGCGTCTCGGGTCGTGCCCGTGTGGTGTCTTCGGTCACGTACATCACCGGCAGGCCCTGGTCGGTCGCGTAGCTCACGGCCTCGGTCGAGTGTCGCAGCATCCGGTCAATGGTCCAGTCCTCGGCATACTGCCGGATCGGGCTTGAGCCGATAAAGACCGCCGCCTCGATGGCGATACCAGCCGCCTGCGAGGCTTCCACAATGGGATCGATATCCACTTTGAGGGTTCTCGCCGCACAGTTGGGAGAGATCGCAAGCTTCTGGTCGCGAATCTCGCATGCCAGGGCTGTAACATCCCTCGCGACCTCGGGACCAGCACCCGGCAATCCGATGTTTGCGGATTGGATGCCCAGGTGATGGATGGAGTGCAGGATGCGCCGCTTATCCTCAAGCGAGGGGGACCGCACTGATGGGCTTTGCAGCCCATCGCGCAGCGTTTCATCGTTGAGCTCGATGCGCGACTGCAACGGCGCGCGACGCTCACCTTCGACATTCCAGTCGTAGATGAACTCATGTACATCCATAATCCGCAGCCCTCTCTCGGATTATAGACGGCATGACCGCTTCGGCTGGCTGGCTGCTACCGGTCCGAGGTCGAGCGACCGCCTAACAGGACTCGGCCTTTTTCCATGGTCTCATCGGGCACAACCATGCCGAGTTCACCCGCATACTCGATCAAATCCGGCAGACGCTTCGCGTTCAGGAGCAGCATCTCCAACTGCCGGGTCTTTTCCAACTCGCGACGCAGCTTGTCCTGCGGCTCGGGAGGCAAGCCGGGGAGGCGCGGATCATGTTCGATTGCCTCGATCACCGTGTCCGGCTCCGCCTCGCCGGCATACGCGAGCAGGACGGTCTCGCTGACTCGCCCGATGGCTCGCGCCAGTCCCTTCAGCTGAGCAGCGTCGCAGACGCCCTGGCGAAAAGCGGCAGCTCCGATATCGCCCAATGCGGTGACGATGGCGTTGCTCAGGACGTCGTACAACTCGTCGGACGCCGCCGCGGCGTCCCCGCCTGGTCCGATGGACAAATTCTGCACTACCTGCTCCGCACTCTCCGTGTACGGGTCTTTAGCCGAGCGATCGAATATGTGCGACATGCTCTTGTCTTCCTTTCTGGAGGTTGGCGGCACTGTCTGAACTGTCCGGGGGCATATCCTTCTGCTGCTCCTGTTCGGTCTTGACGGCTAGTTGGCCGCGTGGACCGGCGCGCGGAAGATAGGAGACGTAACGAAAGAGTTCCAGGTACATCCGCGCCACGTTGGGCCAGGTCATGGGGCGGCTGAATTTATAGGCGCGATCTTCGACTTGCAGCAACTTCTTGCGGTTGCCAAGCAGCGAATTGACGGCGACCGCTATGGCGGCTGGATCCTTGAACGGGACAATGATGCCACGCCCATCCGACAGCATTTCCTGAGCGTAGGTGAAAGGCGTCGCCACCACGGCCTTGCCACATCCCACTGCATAGGCCAGCGTGCCGCTGACGATCTGATCCTTATTGAGATACGCCATGATGTACACATCAGTAGCGGCCAGGTAGCGGATCAACTCCGAGTTGCTCAAGAAGCGATTATTGAATCGCACATGCCGCTGAACGCCGAGCTCCCGTGCTAGCTCGGTCAAGTTGTTTCGATATGCCTCGCCTTCACGCTTACGAACGTGCGGATGCGTTTCACCGATCACCAGGTACTGCACGTTGGGCGATTGCTCGACGATGGCCGGGAGCGCCTGGATCACGTACTCGATGGCTTTGCTGGGGCCGATCAGGCCAAAGGTGGAGAGGAGCGGCCGGTCTCCCATGCCTAGCAGTTTCTTGGTCCGGCGTCGAATCGCTTCCTTCCGGGTAAAGACCGGGATGCCATGTGGAATGACATGGACTCGCTCGGCTGGAAGATCATAGTTGTCGAGGAGCATGGGGACGGCAGCCCGGGCCAGCACAATCACCGCCGCGGCCGCATCGAACATACGCTGCGTTGTCTCAAGAAAATGACCCGCCGGATTCGGCATCACCGTGTGCATGGTAAGCACCACGGGTTTCTGCAGTCGATGCATGAACTCGACAATGTACTCGCCGTCCTCACCACCGAAGAGACCGTACTCGTGCTGGATATTGACTACCTGAACCCGTGATTGATTGATCTGATCGGCCACCTCGAGGTAGCTGTCAAGCTCGTCGGTCTCGATCTGGTAGCGTACGCGTCCCTGGTAATCGTGCAGGTCGTAGTCGTACATCTGCCCGTAGTCGTTGACGGCCGCCACCACGGAGAGCCGAGATGGATCGATCGCATCGTACGAGTTCACGACATCATAGGTAAAGGTGCCGATCCCGCACTCGCGCGGTGGATAACTGCCCAAGAACGCGACGCGAGGAACCGAGCTTGAAGGGCCGTTGGGAAGTATCGTGTACGGTTCCTGCATGCCCTCTCCTCACCGTCATACCGCTGCTTTTACTCTACCAGCGCGCTCTAAAGGTGACCAAAAGCCTTTCAAGGGCTGGGTATCAAAAGACGTACTCCTTTTGGGTGGGTTTGACAGATAGGAAATATCCTGTTAGGCTTTGTTTGCGTTTGCGTGCTGAGCCCATGTCCTTACCCAAGGAGTGGCTGTCCCGGGTTTCAGTGCGACCAAAAAAAACTGGAGGTCCTGGATGAGGAAACCGCTCCTGGCTTTGAGCCTTACTCTGAGTACTGGTCTCGGAGCCATTCCGGTGGCAAGCACCCTGGCCGCTTCAACAGCAGCCGGTCAGCATCCTACCACCCGACACACGGTGAACTACACCACCCCCAGCACGACTCCCCCGAGCTATTCCGCACCGACCTACAGCGGCCCCAGCTACAATTCGGCGCCCTCCGCAGTTGCCCCAGCGCCCAATGCCGTCTCCGGCGCTCAGATCGTCAGCACCGCGCTGAAGTACCTGGGATATCGCTATACGGCCACCGGCAACAGCCCAAGCACTGGTTTCAGTTGCATTGGGTTTGTTTCTTTTGTGTACCGGTCAAATGGCATTTCGCTCCCCGGCGATCTCGGCGGCGCCCTGGCCTATGCCCCCTCTGTTCCCTTCGGCAGTCTGCTGCCGGGCGACATCCTGTATTTTCAGAACACAGTCTGGAATGGACTTTCCCACGCGGCTATCTATCTGGGCGGCGGTCGGTTCGTCCATGCCGAGTGGTACGGCTACGGCGTGCGAATCTCGTCCTTCAACGGTGATCCGAAAGATGGGAATTTCTGGACAGAGAAATACTTGGGCGCCAATCGCCCGTGGAGTGGCGCTGCCGTGGCCCCCATCGTGCCGCCGAGCCCCCCAGCCGTGAGTGCTGTTCCGAATGTTGTGGCCGGAAGCGTCCCATCCTCGACCGCGGCGAAGGTGGTGGGTGGAACCACGGCGGTCGTATCGGTCAGACAGTTGAACGTGCGCACGACACCCTCAAAGGCCAGTGCCGTGCAGCAGGTGGTGATTCAGGGAGCCACGGTGACCGTTATAGGCCATCGCCGCGGCTGGTACCATGTCCAACTGCAGGACGGTACCGTTGGTTGGGTTGTGGCGCAGGGCATCGGCAAGAGTAGCGCCCCAGTAGCTGCCCCGGCCCAATCCAGCACTGCTGCGCAGCCGACGATCGGCGTGCAGGTAGTGCCGGTTCGTCAAGGCGCCCCGGCGCCGGTCAAGCATCACCCCACCATGACCGCCAAGGTCGACGGCCTCCGGGTTCACACCTCACCGTCAGTTGGCGCCTCGGTAGTCACATCGGTGTCACGCGGTCAACATGCTCAGGTTCTTGGGCGTAGCGGCAACTGGGTGAAGGTTCGTCTATCGGACGGGACGGTCGGTTGGGTTATAGGTTCCTACGCAAAGGTAGGTCGCTCGTCGCACGTCGCGACCAAACCGGCAGCGGCCATCCCGACGGCTGCTACCTATCTACACCACAACAGCCCCGCGGTCGGGAAAGCGGCCAGCGTGCCCATGAACGTCCACAACGGCCCATCCCTCACCCACACGGTGGTGACCGTAATCGCGGCTGGCTCGCGTTACCAGATTGTCAGTTGGTCCGGCAATTGGGCGCGGGTCCTCCTGCCCGACGGTACGACCGGATGGGTAAGCGGCACGCTGCTGGGTCATGCAGGCTCCGCGACGACCATTGTTGCTAACCCTCAGCACAGTGCCCAGGCAGGCTCCTCGCACAGTTCCGTGCTCACTGCCGGTGTTCGAGTGCATGCTGCACCGGGCACCAAGAGCGCAGTGGTGACCCTGGCGGCTGCCGGAACACATGTCCGCGTCCTTGGTCACCGCGGTGGCTGGACCCTGGTTCGCCTGCCGAGTGGGACCACGGGATATGTACTGGGCAGCTACGTGCGGTAGCTTTTTTCCCGATCACACAAAGAGGCGCGGGCAATGCCCGCGCCTCTTTTGCGTTCGCGAGACGTGGTGTGAGATCAAGCGGTCAAAGGCAATGGACGATCGCGAATCCCCTGCGGTCCAGGCCTGGCTCGATCGTTGATATCGCCTCACCCGGGTGGCACTACAGCGCCGCACGCTCTACGGTGAGGAAACAGGGGCCAGCGCTCGTAGTAGATTCGCCATCTCAATGGCCGACACCGCGGCGTCGTACCCTTTGTTGCCCGCTTTGGTCCCCGCGCGCTCAACTGCCTGCTCAATGGTGTCGGTGGTGAGGACACCAAAGATGGTCGGGACACCGGTTTCCAGTCCCACCTGAGCAATGCCCCGAGCAGCCTGCCCGGCAACATAGTCGAAGTGGGCAGTGGCGCCACGAATCACGGCGCCCAGGCAGACCAGGGCGTCGTACCGACCGGATAGAGCGAGCAGTCGTGCGACCAGGGCAATTTCAAAGCAACCCGGCACCCACACCACATCCACCCGGTCGTCCGGCACATCGTGGCGCCGCAGCCCGTCCTGTGCCCCTGCCAGCAGCTTGTCGCTGATGGCGCCATTGAAGCGAGCTACCACAATGCCCAGCCGCAGGCTGCCGCCGGTTAGCTTGCCCTCGAAGGTCGTCATTGCAGGCCCGTGCGCTCCCGAAAGTCCAGCACATGACCCATTTTGGTCCGCTTCGTCTCCAGGTAGCGCTCGTTGTGCACGTTAGGCTCAATCTTCAGCGGAACCGTTTCCACCAATTCCAGGCCATGCTCGGTGCCTCGGCTCTGGCCAAAAATACCACGGGCTTTCTCCGGATTGTTGGTCAAAAATCGAATCTTGCGGAGCCCGAGGTCGTAGAGAATTTCGGCGCCGACGCCGAAGTCGCGCATGTCCGGCGGGAAACCGAGCTGAATATTCGCTTCCACGGTATCGTACCCCTGCTCCTGTAAGCTGTACGCCCGGAGCTTATTGTGCAGGCCGATACCCCGTCCTTCATGCTGGCGCATGTAGACCACCGCGCCTCCCTCGCGGTCGATCATGCGCAACGCGCGGTGCAGTTGTTCGCCACAGTCGCAGCGCTGCGAGCCGAATACATCCCCCGTGAGGCACTCCGAATGGACACGAACCAGGGTGGGCACGTCCGGATCCAACTCGCCTTTAATGATGGCCATGTGTTGGTCACCAGTGGCGGTGTCCTCGTATCCGATGGCGGAGAAAACGCCGCTGTCGGTGGGGAGTTGGATGGCCTCCGTCACGCGGCGCACGATGGGTTCGTGGCGTCGCCGGTAGGTGATCAAATCGGCGACGCTCACGATGTGTAGATCGAATCGAGCAGCGAAGCGTTCAAGTTCAGGCATACGAGCCATGGAGCCGTCCTCCCCCACGATCTCGCAGATGACGGCGGCCGGTTGCAGGCCCGCCAGTCGCGCCAGATCCACCGATGCTTCGGTCTGGCCCGCCCGACGCAGGACACCGCCGTCTCGTGCTCGGAGGGGAAACGTGTGGCCCGGCATCAGTAAATCGTCCGGTTTGGTTTTGGGATCGACCAGAGCCAGGATGGTGGCCGCGCGGTCGAACGCTGAGATACCGGTGGTAACGTTCTTGGCCTCGACTGAGACAGTGAAGGCTGTGCCCAACGGAGCGGTATTCTCTCGCACCATCTGCGGAAGTTGCAGTTCGTCGAGTCGCTTTCCGGTGAGTGGCACGCAGACCAGGCCCCGCGCTTCGCGGATCATGAAGTTCACCGCCTGGGGAGTAACCTTTTCAGCTGCGATCACCAGATCCCCTTCGTTTTCGCGATCCTCATCATCAACCACGATGACGAACTTTCCCTGGCGAATCTCTTCGATTGCTTCACTAATAGTGCTAAGTGGCATATAGGTTCCTCTAGGTCAGTGTACCACCAGCTTTTCCACGTATTTAGCCAAAATGTCGACCTCGAGATTGACCTGATGGCCGGCGGTTAGCAGGCCGCTCGCGATGTGATCCTGGGTGTAGGAGACGAGACCCACGCCGAATCCGCTGTCGTCGACCTCGGTCACCGTCAGGCTGATTCCGTCCACGGTGATGAACCCTTTCTCGACGATGTAGCGCAACAACTCGGGAGTGGTTACTAGATACACTGACAGTGCCGGCCCGTCCGGCGCCACCCTGGCAACAGTGCCCACCCCGTCGACGTGGCCCTGTACAAAATGTCCCCCCAGGCGTGAGGACGGCAGCAAGGCTCGTTCCAGGTTCACGGTGTCGCCCGGAGCTAGACGAGCCAGATTGGTGCGCCGCACCGTTTCGGGTATGACCCCGACTACAAAGCCTTGATCGTCCAGTCGAGTTACGGTTAAGCACGTTCCATTGACGGCAATACTATCACCGGGATGGGCGTCCGCGGCGACCACCTGCGATTGGATGACGAAGCTCTCTTGAGCGTTTTCCAGATCGACTGCTCGCACCGCGCCGACCTCTTCCACGATTCCCGTAAACACCTGAAATCACCCTCCCTGGTAGACCAACTTTGAAGAATACAGCGAGATGCCGTCCTGGCGGGGAAGATCAACGACCTACCCTTATCATGTCACTGGCTCAATCCGCGTGTGGTATCGGATAGGCCGTGATGTAGCGATCATCGAACCAGGCTCGACCACGGGCAGCGAACCCGGGCGGCAGGAACGATCCGGCCGGGGCAATAACCTTGTCGATCAGCCCGAGCCCAAGAAGCGGCGTACGCGACGGACCGCTATCGCGTACCAGAATGGATGTCAGCTGGCCGCGTCCCAGTTGGGCCAATGCGCCATCGAAGTCATGGCGGGAACCGATCTCGGGAACGAGGATGTGGGCATTCGCATGCGGTGATCCGCCCAACAGGGCCAGCATGCCTCCGGCCGGCGCGGCCTGCAAGCGCACGTCCGCCTGCTGTTCCAGGCTCTCTTGGTTGCTAGGATGCCCGATCAGCAAGGTAACGAATGGCCGGCCGGTGGTAACAAACGCGGCATGAGCCTCAATCAGTTCCGCTGCCTCCTCGGCGTGATCCCCCAGATGGCTCTCAACGCCATGAGCTTGCAACCGACGCAGGCCCTCACCGTTCACCAGGCGATTCGGATCGAGCACTGCCGCGTGGACCGCGGCGATGCCCGCATCCACCAGGGCGTTCACGCATGGTGGAGTGCGTCCCCAGTGTGCGCAGGGTTCAAGGGTGACGTACAGCGTAGCTCCACGGGCTTCAGTACCGGCCCGATGGAGCGCTTCAATCTCAGCATGGGCCTGGCCGGGAGGTTGGGTCCGTCCCTCCCCGACGATCTGGCCTCGATTCACTAGCACGGCGCCCACCGGTGGATTCGGGCTGGTGGTTCCCTGCGCCTGTCGAGCCAATTCGATGGCACGCGCCATGAAATCCGGGATCGATGTCGTTCCACCGGTGCTCTGCTCATCACCCTGCGTCATTGGGCCCGACACGCCGCCGAGCAACTCAACCGGGGTTTGTTGGCTCGCATCGTCAGGCGTCTGGAACCCGCGCCGCGGGTCGATATCGCGCATCGGCCTCTCTTTCGGAAGCGACTCTTCATTGCGGCGTCGATCGGGGCGGTTTAGACTGGTCGTGAGTGGAGGTGGCGATGCGCGCCGCATTGCCTACCTAGCGGGCTACCTAAGGAATGCACCTGGTGTTACGTCAGACTCTCGTTCGATTATCCCAGCAACCGCAGTTGCGAGACTTTGCCACCCATAATGGGTTGGCCCGCGGCATGGCAGAGCGTTTTGTCGCTGGAGAGACGCTGGAACAGGCCATCGCCGTGGTGCGCGACGTGAACACGCGCGCCATGTCGGCCACGCTCGATCACCTGGGCGAGAATGTCACGTCGAAAAAGGAGGCGATCGAGGCCACGAACGCAGCCTGTTCGATGCTGGCAGCGCTCACTTCAGCCGGGGTCGATTGCAACGCCTCCCTGAAGTTGACCCAGTTGGGACTGGATTTGGGAGACGAGATCGCTCGCGAGAACCTGCAGCGGATACTGGACCAGGCCGCTGAGTCGGACACCTTTATCCGCATCGACATGGAAAGTTCCGAATACGTCGATCGCACGCTCGATATCTTTTATCGCCTGTTTGAGACGTACCAAAACGCGGGAGTGGTCCTCCAGGCATCCCTCTACCGGAGTGCGCAGGACCTGCAACGCCTGATCGCGTCTAAAGCCCGCGTTCGACTGGTCAAGGGAGCCTATCTTGAGCCGGCATCCGTGGCCTTTCAGCAGAAAGCCGATGTCGACGCCAACTTCGTGAAGCTCACCGAAATGTTGCTCGCCGAAGCGCACTATCCAGCTATTGCGACCCACGACCCCGCGATGATCGCGGCCGCGCAGCGGTTTGCGGCCGGCCACCAGATCGCTGCCTCATCCTACGAGTTCCAGATGCTCTACGGCATACGTCGCGACTTGCAGACCGGTCTGGTGGCCGAGGGGTACCGGATGCGCATCTATATACCCTATGGCTCGCACTGGTATCCCTATCTGATGCGGCGCATGGCGGAGCGCCCGGCGAATGTCATGTTTGTGCTGGGAAGCATCGCGCGCGAGGTGACAGCCCGCGGCAGATAGGCACCGGCCATACCTACAGTGCGGCAGTGAGGGCCAGGAAGAGAATAAGCCCCCAGAAGATACTGAGCACCGCGAAAAGCGCCACCCGTTCAATCATGGCCGGAAGACTGGTAGTGGTTCGTTGTGCCGTGGCGGCATTGAGCCTGAGAACGTGAGAGTACGCCTCTGTGGTGCGGGTCGGCGCGTAGTTCATGAGACCTTCCTGGGTGATTAGTACGCCTGTTCTATAGGTCGCCTGTCCTACTATAGATGGTGGTGGTGGCCGGGTCAACTCCAAAATGTGGGACGACATTGACCGTTTCGCGGTGTGCTTGGTACACTCATGCGCAACGCGGTCCCGTGGTGTAGCGGCCCAACATGTCTGCCTGTCACGCAGAAGATCGCCGGTTCGAATCCGGTCGGGACCGCCAATTACTCTGTCCTGCTCGCCGTTCTGGCCCACGGCCTGGGATGAGCGCTTGTCGGCTGGCAGGTCTCCCTCAGGCCAGCAGACCTGCGATCTGCTCGGCGGCCGTTTCGCCGCCCTGGATACAGTCGGGGATGCCGACACCGCGGTATCCATTCCCAGCCAGGAACAGACCAGGAGTGGCCTGCAGCCGGGCGTGGATGATCGCCAGGCGATCCGCATGCCCGAGGGTATATTGGGGCATGCCGCGCGGCCATCGATAGACGCTCGCGAGAGTCGGTATGGCGCTGATATCGAGCGTTGTTCGCCACTCATGGCGAGCCATGTCCAGCAAATCCTGCTCTGGCGCAGCTACCATGTCGTCATCACCCGCGCGCCCAATAAAGGCGCGCAGCAAGGCGTGATCGGCGGGCGCGCGGTGAGGGAATTTAACCGAGCTCCAGGTCGAGGCGAGGACCGAACGCCCTTCCTGACGAGGCACCAGGTACCCGAACCCGTCGAGCGGATGGGGAATCGCCGGTAAGGGGAAGGCCGCCGAGACCGTGGCCGTGGAGACATGTGGGATCTCGTGCAAGGCATGGGCCAGATCAGCATCGACGTCGGCCAGCATAGCTGCCGCCATCGCTGCCGGAACGGCGACCAATACAGCGTCCGCCACAATGTGCCCGCCGTGCATCAACTCCGCCTTGAATCCTGATCTCGATGTACTGAGCCGCCGAACCTCGCTCCCGGTGCATATCCGTACCCGCCTGAGCTGCCTGGTGAGAGCGTTGACCAGTTCCCCCATACCATCCGGAAAGGAGAGAAATCCAGGCCGGGGCGTATCGGCTGCACTGGTAGCGCGCGTGGCTTCCAGGCCGAGTAGCAGGCTGCCGTACTCCAGCTCAAGAGCGCGTAACTGTGGGAAGGTCGCCGCCAGGCTTAATTCGCGACCGTCACCGGCGTAGATACCGGCCATCAGGGGCTCGATCAGCCGCGTATACATCTCCTGCCCAAACCGGCGGGTCATGAAGGCGGCCAGACTCTCGTCGCCATCTGCTCCACCCGCCGGGATGGAGCGCTCCTGGAGAAACCGCTGTTTCCCCTCGCTGGAGAACAGGCGGGACTCGAGGATCGGCTCCAGCCGGGCGGGCACCAGCCCGCTGAGACCTTCGGGGATGGGAAACAGCGAGCCGCCACGCATGACGAAGCTGCGCCGCATCTGGTCGTTCGTGCCCTGGAGCCGGCCGGCCAAACCCAACTCTGCGCACAGGCCCACCCCGCGTGGCTTCGAGGAGAGGAATGAATCGGGACCGGCCTCAATCACAAACCCGTTTCTCTGCTCGGACCAGATTTTGCCGCCGAGCCGCTGCTCGCGCTCCAGGATCGTGATTTCCGTCTCTGGAGATACCTGCCGGAGGCGATAGGCCGCCGCCAGACCCGTAATGCCCCCGCCGATGATCAGGACGCTGTGAGGCTGTTGCACGCAGTTACCTTTCGTCGTCTTGCCCTGTCTTCACTCTAGCCTTGATGCATCAGGGGTGCGGTACAATGTGCCACTGAACAGGAGAGGGCCACTCATCATGCCGGAGACCGCGACGCCCAAACGCTACTGGATCTGGACCGTTGGCTGCCAGATGAACAAGGTCGACAGCGACCGGGTGGCCGAGACCATGCGGGCCCGAGGGTATCTTCCGGCCACCAGCGAGGAAGACGCCGATATCGTGGTCTTGAACTCCTGTGCAGTACGGGAAAGCGCGGAACGGCGGGTGAGCGGCAAGCTCGGCAATTTGGCGGAGCGCAAAAGGGAGCGACCGGAGATGGTGCTGGCGCTCACGGGATGTTCGGTGTCACCGGATTTCGATGCCACCCGCAAGCGCTTCAAAGGCGCCGACATTTACTTCCAGCCGACGCGGCTCGACCAATTCACCGAGCAACTGGACCAGGTGTGGCCGGCGCCCACCGAGCCAGGCATTCTCGCCTGCTGGCAGGAGCAGAGCGGTGTCACCCAGAGCACCGGCCCCAGCGCATTCGTGCCGATCAGCAATGGCTGTGATAAGTTCTGCACCTACTGCATCGTGCCGTACCGCCGCGGTCGCGAAAAAAGCCGGCCGGTCTATGAGATCGTTGATGAATGCGGCAGCCTGGTCAAACGCGGCGTCAAAGAGATCACCCTGCTGGGCCAGCGCGTTAACGCCTACGGTCGGGACTTCAAGGACGGGACGGACCTGGCCGATTTACTGGTGTTGGTACACGATATCCCCGGGTTGGTTCGCCTGCGTTTTCTGACCTCGTATCCCAAGGATATGAGCGACAAGCTGATCGACGCTATTGCGATGCTCGACAAGGTGTGTGAGCATATTCATCTGCCCGTGCAGTCGGGCAGTAACCAGGTGCTGGAGAAGATGCGACGGGGGTACACGCGGGAGGACTATCTGGAATTGATTGGGCGCATCCGCATGGCGGCGCCGGCAATCGCCATTTCAACCGACATCATCGTTGGTTTTCCCGGTGAAACAGAGGAACAGTTCCAGGAGACCCTGGCACTGATGGAAGAGGTTCGCTTCTCCACGGTGTACCAAGCTGCGTATTCGCCGCGGCCCGGGACACTGGCCTATCGGTGGGACGATGACGTTCCGAGCGATGTAAAGAAAGATCGCTTTAAACGGCTCGATCTGGTGCAGAACCGCATCTCCATGGAGCAACACCAGGCACTGAAGGACACGACCGTTGAGATTCTGGTAGAGAGCGAACAGAACGAGCGTAAAGATGCGGCTCAGTGGCGTGGCCGTACCCGGCAGAATCGGCTGGTGTTCTTGCCGCGCGCTGAAGAGAATCTATTGGGCAGGACGATCCAGGTACGCATTGAGAAGGCCAGTCCCTGGGCCATGCAAGGCGCCCTGGTCTGAACCGCGCCGCCGCTTGTTGCGCCCGATTACCTTACAGCGGGCGATCGAGAAGCATACTGTCCTGATTGTTGCAGCCATCGTTTACGCTATGATGCTTGGGTGTTGCTCACAGTGCAGCGTCACGTTTCTCACTACCCAATACCTAACAGCCTAACCAACAACGTACGGATTCGCGGGGTGATGGAAATAGAGAACTCTACCGTAACCACGGAATATAGCGAGGACGGCAAGAGAGTGCGGCGACGTCAGCTGGCGCAGCAGGCCGTGGCCCTTGCTATGCAGAGCCGCTGGCAAGAAGCCGCCGATACCAACTCCCGGATCATCGAGCTGGTGCCGGGCGACGCTGAGGCCTATAACCGGCTAGGCAAAGCGTATACGGAACTCGGACGGATCGCTGAAGCGCGGAGTGCCTACCAACAGGCCATCGAGGCGGATCCTGCCAATTTGATTGCTCAGCGTAACCTCGATCGCTTGAGCCGAATCAATGAAAACGAAGCGGCGGAGCTAGCTCGCAAGGCAACCCAGAAACTCGATCCAACCTTCTTCATGGAGGAGACCGGAAAGACCGGTTTAACGGTCCTGCTGGATACCGGCGACGGCGCGATGCTCGCGACCCTGACCGCGGGAGATCAGATCTCGCTCGCCGAACGCGACGGCCACCTCATTGCAACGACCACCGAGGGCGCCTACATTGGCCGTGTGGAGGCCAGGCTCGCTGCTCGTCTCGTACGACTCATGTCGTCCGGAAACCAATATCAAGCGGGAATCGTGGGGGTCGATCGAGAGGGCGTGAGAGTGATCATTCGTGAAACCTTGCAGGCGCCGGAAAATATTGGGAAGATCTCGTTCACGCCGCGCCTGTCGGCGGATGCACTACCTCGCCCATATGTTCGGGAAGGGTTGCTCCGTCGAGCCTCCATGGATAGCGACGAGGACGATGAAGACCTCGACGTCGATCTCGAAGCGGCCGACGGAGACGAGGATGAGGAAGACTCCTCGGAGTTCAGCTTCAGTGAGGGCGGTCTCAACGATCGATAGCCAACGCCTCGTCCTTCAGTGCGTCCAGAGAAATCGCCGGCCGTCGGTCTGTTACACTGGTTACGGTGCGGTGCCCGGTGGTTGGTGTTTCCTCCTGAGCGGTCGTTGAGGGGGAGACACCAGCTACAGTGCACCGTGGAATGAGTATTGGTTGGAGAATCGCGTGCCTGTATCGATAGAGAAGAAAGCGGAAATCATCAACGAGTTCGCGACGCATCCGGGAGATGTGGGGTCGGCAGAGGTGCAGATTGCGCTCCTCACCGCGCGCATCAGTCACCTGACCGAGCACCTGCGCGAGCACAAGCACGACTATCACACCCGTCGTGGCTTGCTCAAGTTGGTGGGGCGGCGCCGTCGACTTCAGGCCTATTTGAGCCGGAAGTCTCCAGAAAAGTATCGAACCGTTGTTACACGACTTGGGTTGCGTAGGTAGCCCTTTTTTCATCAGGAACCCCAATAGCTGTTGACCATCAGCCGTCAGTCATCAGTTCTCATACCTCAGCGTGCGGTCGCTTTCGCAGCGGCTCCTCATCGTCTAGAGACGACGAACTGAAGTCTGAGAACCGATGGTTGACGGCTTTATCCCATTTCCGGAGGATTCATGATTTATGCAGAGAGCGTCGAAATTGCCGGTCGCGAATTAACCATTGAAACCGGCAGACTCGCCTGGCAGGCGGGCGGCGCGGTAACGCTCACCTACGGCGAGACGGTTGTTCTGGCCACCGCCACTGCCTCCAAAGAGCCCAGGCCGGGCATGGACTTTTTCCCGCTCACAGTCGACTACGAAGAAAAGATGTATGCCGCCGGAAAGATCCCGGGCGGGTACATCAAGCGCGAAGGTCGCCCCAGTACCGAGTCGGTGCTGGTCTCGCGATTGACCGATCGACCAATGCGACCGCTGTTCCCCAAGGGGTTCCGCAACGATGTTCAGATTGTGCTGACTCCGCTGACGGTCGATTTGGTCAACGATCCGGACATTTTGGCCATCAATGGAGCCTCAGCCGCGCTGACCCTCTCCGACATTCCCTTTGCCGGTCCGGTCGGCGCCGTACGCATGGGTTGGATCGATGGCAAACCGGTGGTGAACCCGACGGTGGAGCAACTGGAAAATAGCCAGTTGGATCTCATTATGGCCGGCACTCGCTCTGCCATCGTCATGGTGGAAGCCGGCGCCAAGATACTGGCCGAGGAGGCGATTCTGGAGGCGCTTCGGGTAGGGCATGAGGCTATCCAGCCAATCATCGACCTGCAGGAGCGCATGCAGCGCGAGGCCGGCAAGGAAAAACGGGTGTTCCCGTTGAAGACCACCCCAGAGGAGCTGAGCACAACGCTGAACCAACTCTTCGGCACGCAGCTCCACGACAACCTGGTACACGCCACCAAGCAGGGGCGCGAGGGTGCAGTCGATGAGCTTCAGGATCAGGCCGTAGGCCAGTTGGAAGAGCAAGGCTGGGACGCGGCTGACATCAAAACCGCCTTTGAGAGCCTGATCAAGAAGACCACCCGCGCCATGATTCTCAAGGAGAACACCCGGCCCGACGGCCGCTCACGCACCCAGATTCGCGATCTCAAGGTCGAAGTCGGGGTACTACCTCGCGTCCACGGTAGTGGACTCTTCAGCCGCGGTCAAACGCAGGCGCTGACGGTCGCCACGCTCGGGTCTGCCTCCGATACCCAGAAGATCGATGGACTGAGCGGCGATGTAGTGAAGCGGTATATGCACCACTACAATTTCCCCAGCTTCAGTACCGGTGAAACGCGTCCGTCGCGTGGACCGGGACGCCGGGAGATCGGCCATGGCATGCTCGCGGAGCGGGCCCTTGAAGCGGTGATTCCCTCGCAGGACGAATTCCCGTACACCATTCGGCTCGTCTCCGAAATCCTGTCGTCAAACGGCTCAACCTCGATGGCTGCTACCACCGGAAGCACACTCGCTCTGATGGATGCCGGCGTGCCGATCAAAGCGCCCGTGTCGGGTATCGCGATGGGCTTAATTACTGGAGACGACGGCGAGTACGCTATCCTGACCGACATCCAGGGTGTCGAAGACGCGCTGGGCGACATGGACTTCAAGGTCACGGGCACCACCGAAGGTGTGACGGCTATTCAGATGGACATCAAGGTGTCCGGCCTCACTCAGGAGATCATGCAGCAGGCCTTGCAGCAGGCACGTGATGCTCGACTGGTGATTTTGCAGGCAATGCATGAGGTGATCTCCTCGCCGCGCGGCGAATTATCGCCATACGCTCCACGCATCACTCGCATCCAGATCAACCCGGATAAGATCGGCACCGTTATCGGTCCCGGTGGCAAGATGATCAAGAAGATTATCGAAGAGAGCAAGGCGGCCATCGACATCGAAGATGATGGCAGCGTCTTTGTGGCCAGTTCAAGCAGCGAGTCGGCCCAACGTGCCATCGATATGATCCGCGGACTCACCGCTGAGGTCGAGGTCGGCAAGCAGTATGCCGGCACTGTCAAGCGCATCATGGACTTTGGCGCCTTTGTCGAGGTGCTTCCGAGCAAAGAGGGCCTGGTACACATCTCGCAACTCGCCACCCACCGGGTGAACCGCGTGGAAGATGTGGTCAATGTGGGCGACAAGCTTGACGTCAAGGTGACCGGCATCGACTCCATGGGCCGGATCAATCTGTCGCATCGTGCCATCCTTGACCCCGAAGGCGCGGCGTCGGCCGAGAGTTCCGGTGGCCCCTCGCGTGGCGGCGGCGGGGGCGGAGGCGGCTTCCGCGAGCGCGGTGAAGGTGGTGGCGGCTTCCGCGACCGTCCCAACGGTGGTGACCGTGGTCCGCGCCGCCCCTATGATGGCGGGAACCAGGGCTTCCGCGAAGGGGGAGGCCGGCCGGGTTCGCCCCGTGACAATGAAGGAACCTTTCGGCGAGACGCTCCGGGTGAACCGCGTGGCGAAGGCGATGGCGGGCGTCCTCGGGAGTAGCGAATGACAGCCGGCGATGTCGTGGTCCAGATGGAGTGCCTCCACCAGGAAGTAGAAACCTGTACGCGATGTGAACTCCACTGCAATACGACGCATGGCGTGCCGGGCGAAGGTCCTTATGACGCGGCAATTATGTTAGTCGGTGAGGGACCGGGACGCAATGAAGACAAGCAGGGCCGCCCCTTTGTAGGGGCGGCCGGCCGTTTCCTGGAGGAACTGCTGGCGGTGGCCGGCTTAACGCGGAAGGAGGTCTACATCACCAACGTGGTGAAGCACCGTCCGCCCGACAACCGCGACCCTCAGCCAAATGAGTTGGCTGCTTGCCGGCCCTACCTCGAACGCCAAATCGCACTGATTCGTCCCCGTGTGATCGTCACGCTTGGTCGGCACTCACTCGGCACCTTCTGTCCCGGCACGATGATCTCGAAAGTGCATGGCCAGGTGCACGAACAGTCAGGTAGGCATCTCTTTCACCTGTACCATCCTGCCGCGGCCCTCCATAGGGAGCAACTCCGACAGACGCTCCTTGAGGATATGGCCAAATTGGCAGACTTCTTGCGGCAGGAGCCACAGGAACTGGAGCACGATCACGCGGGCCGCGCGGATGTGGAGGGCGAACCGCCGGAGCAATTGAACCTGTTCTAGGCTCGTTCTCCCCCGGTCTCGGCAGCATTGAACTTGAAGAAGGAAGTAGTATCTTGGCCAAGCCAAAACTGAGAATTATCCCGTTCGGCGGCGTGGGCGAAATCGGCAAGAACATGACGGTGCTGGAGTATGGCAACAGCATTATTGTGGTTGATTGTGGCGTGATGTTCCCCGAGGACAGTATGCCGGGAATTGATCTGGTGATCCCGGATGTATCCTATCTGCTCGACAAGAAGCAGAAGGTCAAAGCATTTTTTATCACCCACGGCCACGAAGACCACATCGGCGCCATTCCGTACATTCTGCCGCACTTTAACGTGCCGGTCTACTCTACCGCGCTGGCCAGCGGGCTGATGTCGGTGAAGCTACGCGAACGGCACCTGCTCGATCAGTCCGACCTGCGGGTTGTCAAGAACGGAGATCGGATCCCGTGTGGCCCATTTGACGTGGAATTCTTCAGCGTCGCGCATAGCGTTCCCGATGCCTCCGGGCTCGCGATTCGCACCCCAATCGGGATGGTCGTGCATACCGGTGACTTCAAGATTGATCTGACGCCAATTGACTCCAAGCCTACCGATATCGGGGCGCTGGCTCGATTTGGCACGGAAGGCGTGCAAGTTCTGCTGGCCGATAGCACCGGTGTGGAACGCCCGGGCTACACTCCGTCTGAAGCAACCGTGGGCAAGGCTTTCGACGACATCATTCGTAACGCACCCGGACGGGTCATTGTGGCCACCTTTTCGAGCCTCATTGCTCGCATTCAGCAGGTGGTGAATATTTCCGCCAAGCACGACCGCAAGGTCGCCGTGGTGGGACGCAGCATGCTGCAGAACACCGCCATGGCGCTGGAGTTAGGGTATTTGCACGACCCGGCTGAAACCATCCAACCGTGGGAAAAGCTGGCGAACCGGCCACCGAACAAGGTCGTGATTGTCACCACCGGCGCCCAGGGTGAGCCGACCTCGGCCCTGAGCCGAATGGCCAACCGTGACCACCGTCAGATCCAGATTCGCAAGGGCGACACGGTCGTGCTCTCCTCAAACACTATTCCCGGCAACGAGGAATTGGTGTTCCGCAATATCGATAATCTCTTTAAGCTGGGCGCGGACGTGATCTACGGAGCAGATGCACAGGTTCACGTGTCAGGGCACCCTGGCCGTGAAGAACTGAAGATGCTGCTGAGTATTACCAGACCGAAGTACCTGGTTCCAGTCCACGGTGAGGTGCGTCATCTGATCCTGCACGGACGCCTGGGCGAGTCGCTGGGCATACCTTCAATGCATATCCTCATCCCGGAAAACGGGCGTGTGATGGAATTTACGGAGGACTCCGCTCGATATAACGGTCATGTCACGTCCAGTAATGTGTTTGTCGATGGCCTGGGCGTGGGCAATATCGGCGATGTCGTCCTGCGGGACCGCCGGCATTTGTCCCAGGACGGGGTGGTCATTGCAATCATGACGGTCGACCGGCGTACCGGCAAGCCGACCGGACGACCGGATATCGTTTCGCGTGGCTTTGTCGATGGCGACACGGAGGATCCGGTGATAGAGGGAGCACGGGAACAGTTGTTCCGGGCGCTACAACACCTTCACGGCGGTTCCTCCATGGAACCGAGCTACGTTCAGAACAAGGCGCGCGATACGCTGCAGAAGTACTTTTTCCAAAAGACCAAGCGACATCCCATGGTGCTGGGTGTCGTGGTCGAGGTGTGAGACGCTGCTCTTATTCTCGATGGACAAAGCCAATGGCGCCGCGCCGATTCCGCGAGCCGCCGCGCAGGGCGACGACGTGCGAGCTGCGAATGATGACGGTAGCCTCGCTCTCGGCCAGTTCAAAGATCGGCCAGTCTTCAGCCTCGAGCTTTTGCGCCACGTCGTGCGTCGATCCCTTTACCACGAAGCCGCCTCCGGTGGTAAAGACGAACACCTCTCCCTCTGCCGGCTCCTTGTCGGTGTCGACCTCCATGTTCTCGCCTCCTGTTCCGTAACTGCTGTCTACAGCGCCCGATGCCGATCGCGCTTTCTACACTATCCCTATTCCACTGCAATCGGTCCAAGCCATGCCTGACGAGAACGCGATACCGTCGAATACCGATCAGTCCTCGGTGGCCGATCAGTTTACCCGTGCGGTGCGAGATCTGTGGACCATGATGGACGAAGTGGACGATCACCATGTCATCTTTATGGATCGCCGCCACCTGCGGTCGCGAGTTGATCAGCTGGCGAACGGGAGCTACCGGGTCAGCTGGCAGACCGAAGACGAGGCATGGGTTACCCTCGACCGCGAATTTGATACCCTGCGAGAGGCCGCATTTCACGGCTATCAAGGGCCGCACTGACGCGACCGGGCCTATAAAAAAGAGGAAAAGGGAACGACAGAGCGTGATTCTCTCTCATTCACGGCCGCTTCGGCTGGCTTTACCGCTCGGCGGCATCGTGCTTACCGGTGCTTTGAGCATCGCAGCCTATACTGCGCGCTCGTTGAATACGCCGCGACGCCGATCGGAGATGGATGGGTTCACGTTTACCCCCTGGGAGGTACAGGTTCCCTACGAATCAGTCGAATTCGTCACGGAAGACGGCGTGACCATTCGAGGTTGGTGGTTCCCCCGTCAGGGGTCGAATCAGGTGGTGGTGGGCTGCACTGGGCACCGGGGAGTGAAATCCGATTTGCTGGGTATCGGCTCCGGTCTGTGGCGAGCAGGCAACAACGTACTGCTCTTTGATTTTCGCGGCTGCGGTGAAAGCGATGAGGCTCCGCCATCGCTGGCCCACAACGAGCTACCGGACGCGCGAGCGGCGGTGCTCTATGCCCAACGGCGCCTGCCGGGCGCGAGACTCGGGCTGATCGGATACTCCATGGGGGCAGCGGTGGCGATCCTGGTAGCCGCGACACATGGTTCAGTTCGGGCCGTGGTGGCGGATTCGTCCTTTGCGGGGATGCGTGAAGTTGTCGGCCACGCGTTCACCCGCTTTCGATTGCCCCCGTACCCGATGCTCGGGCTGACCGATACTGTGAACCGCTGGCGGTACGGGTACCGCTTCGCGGCCGTCCGCCCGCTGGATGTGGTGGGCTGTGTCTCGCCGCGACCACTACTCATTATCCACGGGGAGGACGACCGAACCGTGCCGGCCGAGCATGCCCGCCAACTCTATGCCGCCGCCGGTGAGCCCAAGGAGCTATGGATCGCACCCGGCACTCCGCACTGTGGCGCGTATTTTGACGATAGAGCGCACTACGTGCGGAAGGTCACCGACTTTTTCGATAGAGCGTTGCAGTGAGTTCGCCCGCTGTGCGCGCGGGATCAAGGATGCCATGCCGACCATAGAAGATTCAATCGAAATCAAGGCGCCCGTGGGCGAGGTCTTTGCCGCGTTAACGGATCCACATCGGACGAGCGAATGGAACCCAAACATCATCGAGGTGCGCGACATAACGGAAGGGGCGACGCGGCAGGGTACCGCCTGGCGACAGATCGCCATGATCGCCGGCCGGAAAGTCAACCTGAGCTGTCGTATTCAGCGCTTTGAGCCGCCACACGTGGGAGAGCTAGAAATAGCAGGCGACCAGCGTGGTCGAGTGCTTACCGTCTGTCGGGAGACGTCTGAGGGCACGCACGTGACCCAATCACTGGAATTCGTTCCGCCCGGCGGCATGCTAGGCCAGATGGCCTCGACCATGCTGCAGCCGATGTTGCGGCGGGAGTTGGCGCAGACCCTGTCGCGCCAACGCGACATCCTGGAACGGGAGGATGGGGCGAAACGTGGAACTCGGCCTTCGTGATACCGTCGTGGTGGTCGCCGCGTCATCTCAGGGGATCGGTCGAGCCGTCGCGGAGGGATTCGCGCGCGAGGGCGCTAGCGTGGTGATTAACGGGCGTCGTGAGGACCTGCTCCAGCACACGGCTCGCGAAATCCGGGAAGCCACTGGCAGCTTAGTGGAAGCTATCCCCGGCGATATGACTCGGGCCGACGACTGCCTGCGTTTGATTACCACCGCGGTCGACCGATGCGGAGCATTACATACGCTGGTAACGAATGCCGGAGGTCCGCCGTCCAGGTCATTCGAGGATCTCATGGACGAGGACTGGCAGATGGCTCATGACCTCACGCTGATGAGCGCTGTGCGGCTCATCCGCGCTGCCCTACCGCATCTCCGAGCGACGCGCGGGAGCATCGTGAACCTGACCTCCATTTCCGTCAAGCAGCCAATCAAGGGGCTGGTCCTGTCGAATAGCATCCGGCCGGGCATTGTCGGGCTGGGCAAAACCCTGGCGCACGAACTGGCGGCGGACGGCGTTCGGGTCAACGACGTCGGACCGGGTTCAATCTGGACCGAGCGGCAGGATTATCTTACGCGTCGACGGGCTGAAACCCAGGGAATAGAGGTGGAACAAGCCGTCCAGGATGCCGCGGCGCGCATCCCAATGGGGCGATATGGACGGCCGGAAGAGGTGGCCAATCTCGTGGTTTTCCTCTCATCCCAGGCCGCCAGCTACATCACCGGGACACAGATTCTGGTTGACGGGGGCGTGTATCAAGGTCTGTTGTAGGTAGCGCCTGTATTTCGTCGATTGGCCCACCCTTCCAATTGCTCGATGAGCAACAGGAGTTCTTCGTGTCAAAATTTACATTTGGACGATGGACCCTTTCTACGGCGCAGCCGTGGCACATAACGTGCAGTCTCTAAGTGGCGCACCTTCGACAAGCGGTGACGCGCCCAGACCGTCCAGATCGACCATCGCGTCCCAGTAGGGTGGCGGACGTGAAAGCAGACGAAGGTGGCTGCTGGATTCGCGGTTGTTTAGTTCCGCCACCACAAACAAACAGTACATGGAGGATTGCCACATGTCCAAGCAAGAGAATGTCGCAGCACAGGAACGTCTGGCCGAGGGAATCAACAGCGGTGATATGGACGTCATGGACGATGTATTCGCCTCGAACGTGCTCGATCACGATCCCGCTCCCAACCAAGGCCCCGGACCGGAGGGGTATAAGCAGTTCTTTACCACACTGCGCAGCGCCTTCCCCGATCTCCAGATCACACCCGATCGTCTGATCGCCGATGAGGAAAACGTTGTGGTGGCTTACACGCTGAGCGGCACGCATCGAGGTAGCTTCCAGGGCGTGCTTGCTACCGGCAAGCACGTCAGCGTGCGCGGAATGCAGATCGGGCGATTCGAGGCGGGCAAGATCGTTGAGCGGTGGGGCGCCACCGATGAGTTGGGCATCCTGCGCCAGCTTGGTGTCGACCCGACCGCGTCTCAATCGACGGGAGCCCACCAAGTCTGACAGCGGCCGCTCCGCTCCCGTCAGTTCGTCCTTCATATCGCTCATACCCAATCAATTCAGGGCCGCCATAGCGTGAGCGATAAGCAAGCTGTGGATGACGTACAGGCCTCCCGCGACGATCAGTTACGCCGCCCGCGGCAATTCCCAGAGCGTGTTCTGAACTTGCAGGGCGGATAGACGTATGGTATGAAAACACGTCAGGTAGGAGTTGCTGAACCAGAAGCCCACAGTCAGTGTCACTCGTCGCATTCGTCCAATTCCGATGCGCGTGTTATGGTGTCTCTATGAGAAACGCCGATCTGCACGGCCTAATTGACCGGCTTCCCGAGGACGTGGTTCGCCGGGTCGAGCAGGGCGTCCCGGTGACCCTGGTCGTCAGCAGGGAGAACGGACGCCTCGAAATGCGCGAGATCGACCCGGAACAGGCATGGTTCTGGACGCCTGAATGGCAGGAGGGCGAGCGGGAGGCTGATGCCGAGCTCGCGGCCGGCGAGGGGACGATCTACTACAGCGACGAGGAGTTCCTGGCCGCTCTTGAGGCAGATCTCAAGCCCCTATTCGAGTAGTGCCAACCTACGAGCGGACAATTCGCTTTCAACGCGACTTCGACAATCTCACGCCGCGGCAACAGCGTGCAGTCCTCGCCATGGTCCGGTTGTTGGTCACGGGTCTCCGAGAGAAGCGCTTTGCCCCCCGGCTGCGCGTGAAACGGGTGCAGCGCCATGAGGGGATTTGGGAGGTGACGTGGGCGGCGGATGGTCGAGCCACTTTTGAGGATGGTGCTGAAGTACAGCGTGGAGAACCGCATATCATCTGGCGACTAGTTGGGACCCCCGCCCTTTTCCGCGAGCCGTGCAGCGATTTCTCCATTGGGGCTCCGCCACTGCGATCGGCCTTCGTCCGCTGTCATCCACACACACCCTTGCCTTGCAGCCTGCTCGTGCGGGACACTGGATGCGGACGTACAGCGGCGAACACGACTGCCGAGAATCCGTAGTTCTCTTGGACGAAGTCTCAAGCTCGCCGCCATCCTCCATCTCTCACCTTGTTGCCGTTGAGCAATTTCGCACGGACCTGGGAGTTATCCCCGATTACTGACGGCCTCCAGCATTGCCCCTCAGGAGAAAAGAGTATGACGCGACGGACCATCGCTCTGATTGCCGCCATCATTGCGCTGATCAGCGCTGTACTGCTGGCAACCTTGCCGGCCAATGCCTCTCGTTCGCACGCGGTCGATCCCACGACCATTAATCCCGCGCAGTTGAAGTTGCCGGACGCGGCGCTTCCAGCCGGCACAGCTATCGATCACAGCGCAGTATCGGACAATCCCGACGCCGATGCTATCACGACTCCGCCCGACAAGTTCCCCTCCCAACTCCGTATCTTGCACCAGACGCCGTACGGGAACGAGACTCCCGGCCAGGCCGGCCTGGGGCGCCTCACTGGGTATCGAATGGACTTCCACTACACGATCTCGGGAGCCGCTGCCGGCACCGAGTATCTCGCCTCAATCTTTCCATCGGCGGCCAAAGCGCAGGCAGCGATGAACGACGCGATCGGTCCAGGATCACTGCTCGCCATCATCGGCTCCCCGCTGGCCCATCAGTGCACGGTGGGTGATGTGTGTAAAGCGTACTCCGGTCCAGTGCCCGGCAGCACCAACCAGGCGGTGGTAGCCATCTTCACCGACGGGCCAATCCTGGTGGAGACCGCGACGCAGGTACCCGCCGCTAGATTTGATGCATTGGAACCAATGCTCGAAAGCACCTTGTTCTCACTCCTGGCCGCAGCCGACGTACAGGTCAAGGCGGTGTTGAATGGACAGGGAGGCAATACGAACACGCCGGCTCCCACGCTCACCGCCACGAATACTCCCACGGCCACGGCCACCGCCACGGCCACCGCCACCGCCACCGCAACCTCGACCGATACGCCCGTCCCTCCCACGGCCACTCCCACCAAGAAGCCGACCGTCCTTCACTGCAAGAAGGGCTATACGATAGTGAGCGGCAAGTGTAAGAAGACGCCACACTGTAAGAAGGGCTACAAGGTGGTGAAGGGGAAGTGCAAGAAGCTGCCGGTCTGTAAGAAGGGCTACACGCTGGTACACGGCAAGTGCAAGAAACACAAGTAAGCTGTCTACGCCGGGCAGCAAAGGAGAATCAGGGCAGTCTTTCGCTTCTCTTTTGGCGTCTAAGCGTGCGAAAGTGATTGGCCTCGCCTGCTCCGTGGCAGTGTACTATCGTAAATAGACGAAAGGTAGCAAGCAGGAGGCAACAATGCCACGTTTCAGCACCGCGCCGATTGAGGAAGTTGCGCCGCAGCGAAAGCAACCTAGCCCTTCGGCACGAGCGCAGACGCAAAGCCAATACCAAGAGGCGTTACGTGATGCCCTGGAGTATGGCGATCAAGCTCTGGTTATTGATCTTGAGCCGGATGACAAACCGCTCACCATCAGAAACCGAATAAAGCGAGCGGCCGACGTTCTTGGTTATCCAGACATAACAATTCGCCGAAAACGTGAGCGAATTTTCGCGTACCAGGCGCAAACCGACGAGGAAGAGTAAGGTTCGTCACACGCGCAGGTCAGATGCGGCGCGCCAGAAGCCTTCGCGTCGCGGCACGGTCATGGCTGTGGGTGACTAGCAGGGCGAGGCAGACGAAGATTGTGGTAGTCACGCCCTCGGTTAGACGGGTCATGCTAGAATAACGAAGTGCAGTTATCTTGATGGGTTGAGCCAGAAGAAACCTGAGACTGCACAGATCCACGGGGATAGGACGACTGACTAGAGCCCGATGGAATATGGTCCCGGACCGTGGTCAGAACGGAAAACAGGCCGGGCAAAGCGGCAAGGAGTTGCGCAGAACGCCGAGTGCGGATGTGCAACGAGAAGAGGACAGACGCGGGGCATCCATGGCGGGAGCCTCGAACCTACTTACCACTGTATGTGTACAACGATTCGCCATTTGAGGTGGCACTCTGTCGGTGCTTCACGGCGTCTGGCGTCCTGATCCGGGCGGCGGCTCATTTCACGTGTGGGCCGAGCAACGGGACGAAGGCAACGAACTTAGTCTTGATCTAGCAGCACTCCAGCAGCGTCTGCCGCTGGTGCAAGGTCAGCCGGAGGGGCTGACCCTGGTCCTGCCCTGCGTCGATGGCCGTCCGCTTTCCTCCTCCGAGAGTTCAGATGAGGCGGCTCTGGCGCCGGTGGAGATCAGCACCATTGCCATCAGCCCGGTTGATGCCATGTTTCATCTGCTCACGCTCGATCCCGAGGAACAGATGGGAGACGATCTGCGCTACTGGCAGATCGCCGCGCGTTTCACGCTGGAGCTGCTGGCACGCGAACGATATGTTCCGGCCATCAACGACCGAAACGTCGCGCTGTGGCAACCGGTCCTGACCGGCCACGATCGCAACCGCTTTGTCCGTCTGGCGCGTGCCATTCCACCGGTATGCAGGGGCGTGAAGGTCAATGGCAACGGCTCGCCTCCTTCCGGCACGGTCATGCTGGAGACCTTTTTGCAGGCCACCATCGACGCCCTGTGCCGGCAGTCGCTGCAGCGCTGGGAGCCGAGCGTGCCGGCGCGAGTCAGCCAGGGCAACCGGGCGCAGGCCTACATCTGGTTGCTCAGTCTGGCGCGGCCACGGGATGAACATACCACGATCAAAATCGACCAACGGTTGCGCGGCGCCATCAAAAAGTGGCTGGAACCGCTCCAGATCGTGGCCAACGAAACCTTTAAGACGACGTTCCGGCTGGAATCGCCGTCGAACCCACGTTCGCCCTGGCTCTTACGCTTCTTCCTGCAATCGGTTGACGACCCCACCCAGCTCATTCCGGTCGGGCAGATCTGGAAGCAGCGGGGCCATGGCTGGAATCAGGTGCGCGCTAAACAGGGGCGTCCGCAGGAAAAATTGCTGGCCGATCTGGGTGTGGCTATGCGTGTCTTTGCCCCGCTCGAGAAGGCGCTGAAGACAGCGGCGCCGGAGGTGGCACACCTGTCGGTACAACAAGCGCACCAGTTCCTGCGCGAGGCTGCTCCCATTCTCGAAGAGACCGGTATGGGCGTGATTGTGCCCAACTGGTGGACCAAGCGCCGACGCGGTCTGGCGGCGCGCATTCGACTGCGTCCCGAGGACGCGCACCGTAACGGCCATAGCAGCACCCTGGGTCTGGACACGCTGGTGCGCTACGACTGGCAGTTGTCGCTGGGCGGCAAGGGCATCAACCCGGAGGAGTTCGCCCGGCTCGCTGCTTTGAAAGCTCCCCTGGTTCGGGTTCGTGGCGAATGGGTCGAGCTGGTTCCCGAGGACGTGCAGAAGGCGCAGGAGTTCTGGGAGCAGAACAACGGGGACACGATTTCGCTCTCCAAGGCTCTGTGCTTGGCGGCGGGAACCAGCGACCTGGAAGGCGACATGCCGATTGAGTCGGTGGAGACCGAAGGGTGGCTCAATTCGCTGTTTGAAAAGGACGGCGCCATTACCGAACAGCCGCAGCCTGCCACCTTTGTTGGTGAGCTTCGGCCCTATCAGCGGCGTGGGGTCTCGTGGATGCAGTTCCTGGTGGAGCGCGGCCTTGGCCCCTGTCTGGCCGATGATATGGGCCTGGGCAAGACCGTGGAGCTGACCAGCATGTTGCTGAACAAGAAAGAAGGGGGCACGCTCAACGGTCCCGTGCTACTGATCTGCCCTATGTCGGTGGTGGGTAACTGGGAGCACGAACTGCGACGCTTTGCGCCGTCGTTAACGGTGCTGATCCACCATGGCGCCGGCCGTTTAACGGGAGACGCCTTCCGCCAGGAGGCTGCCAAGTTCGATCTGGTCATCAGTACCTACGCGCTAACCGCCCGCGACCGAGAGCTGTTCGAGTCGATGACCTGGCTAGGCGTCGTGCTGGACGAGGCACAGAACATCAAGAATGCCAGCACCAAGCAAGCCCAGGCGGCACGCGCCATTCCCGCCGGCTTCCGGGTGGCGCTGACCGGCACACCGGTGGAGAATCGACTCAGCGAACTGTGGTCGATCATGGAGTTTCTCAACCCCGGTTATCTGGGTCCCGCCGACCGTTTCCGCAAGAACTTCGCCCTGCCGATCGAACGCGGCAACGATGCCGGGACCAAAGCACAATTGCGGACATTGGTTCAGCCATTTATTCTGCGCCGCCTGAAGACAGACCCCACGATTATTTCCGATCTGCCCGAAAAGCTTGAGATGAAAGTGTATTGTTCCCTCATGCCCGAGCAGGCCTCGCTCTATGAAGCGGTGGTGCGCGACATGCTGGCGCAAATCGAGTCGGCCGAGGGTATCCAGCGCAAGGGCCTGGTGCTCTCCAGCCTGACCAAGCTCAAGCAGATTTGCAACCACCCGGCCCACTTCATGGGCGACCACACGCTTCTGGCCGGTCGTTCGGGCAAGCTGGCTCGGCTGGAAGAAATGCTGGACGAGGTGGTCGCGGCCGATGACCGCGCTCTGGTCTTTACCCAGTACGCCGAGTGGGGCCGCGAGTTACAGACGTACCTGCGCGAGCGCCTCGGCAAAGAGGTGCTCTATCTGCACGGCGGCACGCCGCGCCACCTGCGCGATCGACTGGTGCATCGCTTCCAGACCGATCGCCGCGGACCACCCATCTTTCTGCTATCGCTCAAGGCCGGCGGGATTGGCCTGAACCTGACACGGGCCACCCATGTGTTCCACTACGACCGCTGGTGGAATCCGGCAGTGGAGCAGCAGGCCACCGACCGCGCGTTCCGCATCGGCCAGACTCGTAATGTGCAGGTCCACAAACTGATCTCCTCCGGCACGCTGGAAGAGCGGATCGACGACATGATTGACAGTAAGCGGCAGTTGGCCGAGCAAATCCTCGGCACGGGAGAGTCGTGGCTGACCGAGCTTTCCACCGGCGAGCTGAAAGACCTGTTTGCCCTGCGACGCGAAGCCGTGATGATGGAGTAAGGATGACGCGCAAGACAGAGTTCGCCAGCACCTGGTGGGCGCAACGCTGGATACGCCTGCTGGAGCGATTCGGCTGGAGCGCTCGGTTGAACCGGGGCCGAGCGTACGCCCGACACGGCAACGTGCTGGATATCGACGTGCAGCAAGGCCTGGTCCGCGCCAAAGTGCAAGGCTCGCGCAAGCAGCCCTATCGGGTCGAGATCGGCCTCAAGCCACTCAGCCGTCAGGATTGGGACAAGGTTCTCTCGCTTCTGCGTCGCAAGGCGATATACGGCGCACGTCTGCTGTCCGGCGAAATGCCTCGCGACATCGAAGAGATCTTCAAGGCGGCGGAGGTGCCGCTCTTTCCCCGCAGCGGTGAGGACTTGATCATGTCCTGCACGTGCCCGGACTGGGCCAGCCCCTGCAAGCACGTCGCTGCGGCATATTATGTGCTCGGCGCCGAATTCGACCGCGATCCGTTCCTGCTCTTTGAGCTGCGGGGCAAGAGCAAAGAGCAACTGATGACGGCCCTGCGTGGTGGTGGCCGCCGGCAGGAGCGCCCGCAGAGCGCTCGCACCCCGCGCGTCTCCTCCGAGCCGCTCGAACAACACCTCACCGACTTCTGGGAGGCGAGTGAAGATCTGGATGACATAACCATTCGGGTCACCCCGCCACCGGTGGCCCAGGCTATCCTCAAGCGCCTCGGACCCGTACCGCTGCGCGATCTGCCCGACGAGTGGTATGGAGATCTGGAGCGTATGTATGAGGTCGTGAGCAAAGATGCGCTTGCCTTTGTCAACGTCACCGGCTCGATACCGCGGGCGCCAACCCTGAACGCGCCGGCCAGGGAGGACAATGGGGAGGATTCCGCTGCCGGCAATGGCTATACGGAGGATAACGGGGGCGATGCCGCCGCTGCCGCCCATGGCTATGCGGAGGAGCATGGGAACGGTGCCGCCGCTGCCGGAAATGGCTCTATCGAGAGTGAGGCGGTCGAGGTCGAACTTCCCTAAGACGCAGTCCTGCCTCCGTCCGCAACCCACAGTTCTGGTTATGGTAAAACGTGTACTTGGTGGAAGGGAGTGGTTCTATGACGGAGACCGTAAAGACCAGCATCGGCATCTGGGCGTTTGGTACGCTCGGCACTCGCTTCCTGCTGGCGGGCTATCATCCGGACGTGGCAGCCGAGGAGCCGGTTGAGCGCGCGGCAAGGGCCGCCGCCGGGCTGTCCGACCTGTACGACGGGCTGGAATTGCACTATCCGGGCGAGATAGCTGAAGACAACGCGGCGGTCATCGTGGAGGCGATCCGCCCGATGGACATCTACTGTCTGTGCTCCGGCGCCCACACCATACCCAAACACGGCCGTGGCGCGCTCACCAACCCGGACGCCGGGGTGCGGGAGGAGGCGCGTGCCGCCAACCGGCGCGCCATCGATCTCTGCGCTCAGCTCGGCGCTCATATGGTGATCTGGCCCGGCATCGAGGGCTACAACTATCCCTTCCAGGCCGACTACACCAGCCAATGGACCTTCTTTCTGGAGGGTATAGCAGACGCCGTGGAACATGCCAACCAGCGGAGGGTCACTGTATTCCTGGAGCACAAGAACAGCGAGCCTCAGATGAAGATTTACATGCGCGACATGGGCATGACCATCTTTGTGATTCGCAAGCTGGCCGCCCAGGGAGTCGATACCAGCCGCTGCAAGATCAATATGGACTGGCAGCATCTGATTATGAACGGTGAGAACCTGGCGGAGTACGTCGAGATTCTGGCCATGGAGGGACTGCTGGGTCACCAGCATGCCAACTCTGGCTGGGGCAGCTTCGACGACGACAATATCGTGGGCGCTACACGCTTCATGGAGACGCTCGAGACCGCGCGCAGCCTGCGCAAGGTTGGATACGGAGAGCACGGCGAGCGGCTGGGCATGGACCTCTATCCGTACACGGAGGACGCCACTCAGGCAGCCCGGCAGAGCCTGCTTCAGTGGCGCTTTATCGACGGGATTGCCGCCAGACTGGATGAGGACGCGATGCGGGAAGCGCAAGCTATGAAGGATGCCCTGGCCGCTCAACGCGCGGTGTTTCAAGCGCTGGGCATGAGCCCCGAAATGGCCCAACAAGCCGTTCCTCCCCGGGCGCCTTTTAGCCGGTCGTGACCTATCTGCTTGGCCTGGACCTTGGCACGTCGGGAGTAAAGGCGCTGCTCCTTCCAGTGACGGAGGAGCCCCAAGCACGTACGTATGCCGCCACCGCGGAGCTACCGCTCAACACACCGTACCCCGGATGGAGTGAGCAGAACCCGGCCGATTGGTGGACCGGCGTGTCGCAAGCTATACGCGCGGTGTTGGAGACCAGCGGTGTGGCGTCGAGCGAGATCGCCGGGCTAGCCACATCCGGGCAGATGCACGGCGCGACGCTGCTCGATGGCGCCGGAGAGGTGGTGCGGCCGTGCATTCTCTGGAACGACCAGCGCAGCGCGCCGGAGTGCGCTGAGATCACCGCGCAGATCGGGCTGGATCGCCTACTGGAGTGGGTGGGTAACCCGGCATTGGCCGGCTTTACCGCGCCTAAGCTGCTCTGGGTGCGCCGCCATGAGCCGGCGGCGTGGTCCCGTACCCGCACTGTTCTGCTCCCCAAGGACTACATCAATTACCGGCTGACCGGCAATCGCACCACCGAACTGTCGGACGCTTCGGGAACGCTGCTGTTCGACGTGGCACGGCGCTGCTGGTCCGGCCCAATGCTGGAGTCACTGCGGCTGTCGCCCGATCTCTTGACCTCGGTTCACCTGTCCACGGACCAGGTGGGCCAGGTGAGCGCGCAGGCCGCCAGGGATACCGGATTGCGACAGGGCACGCCGGTGGTGGCGGGCGGGGCCGACAACGCCTGCGCCGCGGTGGGTATGGGGGTGGTTCGGCCGGGTGAGATCATGGCGAGCCTGGGCACCTCCGGTACACTGCTGGCGCCGACCGCGCGGGCCGAGGTCGATCCGGCCGGTCGCTTGCACACCTTTTGCCACGCCGTCCCCGATACCTGGTACGTGATGGGGGTGGTACTGTCGGCGGGCGGCAGCCTGCGCTGGTTCCGGGATGTCCTGGCGCAGCCTGAACGGCAGATTGCCGCGAGCGAGGGGCGTGATCCGTACCAGATCATGCTGGAAGCGTGCGACGCTGTGCCGGCTGGTAGTGAAGGTCTGATCTTCCTGCCCTATCTGACCGGGGAACGCACTCCACACGGCGATCCGTACGCTCGCGGTGTTTTCTTTGGGCTATCGCTGCGCCATACGCGGGCGCACCTAACCCGCAGTGTGATCGAGGGAGTGGCGTACGCGCTGGTCGATTCCCTGGACCTGATGCGGCGGTTGGGCCTGGATATCGATCTGGTCCGTGCCACCGGCGGGGGCGCGCGGAGCGCGCTCTGGATGCAGATACTGGCCGATGTGCTGGAAACCAGCGTAGCAACCTCATTGACCGATACCGGCCCCTCCCTGGGCGCGGCGATCCTGGCCGGGGTGGGAACGGGCTTCTATCCATCCGTTCCCGCCGCCACGGAGACGCTGGTGACCATGCGCGGCGCGATCGAGCCGGACACGCAGGTCGGCCTGTACCGGGGATATCGCACACTGTACCAGCGTCTCTATCCCGCCCTCAAAGAACACTTCGAAACGTTAGCGAGCCTTCTGGAGCAACAACCGGACCCATGATACCGCCGCATCGGACAGGTTGCCGGCCATCCACCCCTCGTAGAAACGACGTTCACGTCGTCGCGGTGGCGCCACCCCTGATGCCGTTCTTCGTCCGCCACCGCTGTTGTGGTGAGGTCGAGGAGCACAAGTCGACCCGTTTTCTTTCCGGCGCCCCTAGCCGCAAACCCACCCGAAAGGAGACCGCATGACTGCTCCCTTTATTGGGCTGAATATCGCTAAAGACCACATCGACATCGGGCAGTGGCCAGAGCGACGCACCTGGCAAATCCCCCATACCACTGAGGGTATCAACCAGCTCGCCGCCCAGTTCACTGACCTCGAACCCGCCTGTATCGTGCTGGTAGACAGCGGCGGCTACGAGCAGCAAGCGGCAGCGATCCTGGCATCCGCGGGGTTGCCGGTAGCCGTGGTCAATCCCCGGCAGGTCCATGACCTTGCCAGGGCCACGGGCCAGCTCGCCAAGACCGATCGGCTCGACGCCCTGATCCTGGCGCACTTTGCCGAGGCCGTCCGACCCGCCACCCGCCCCCTGCCCGACGCAGCCGCGGAGGAGCTGCGTACTCTGCTGCTCCGACGCAGCCAGGTGGTGGCGATGATCGCCGCCGAGAAGAATCGGCTCAAGCAGGCAGGGCCGGCTGTCCGATCCCGCATCAAGGCACATATCGCCTGGCTCGAGGACCAACGAGACGAGCTGGATGACGCGTTGCGGACGTGCCTCAAACAGACGCTGTGGTGGGAGAAGGAGGAACAGTACGACCGCAGTTCAACGTAGTCCGGCCGGCGAAGCATCAGATGGTAAAATCGTCATGAGCCGTGACTTTGGTACGTCGGGCTATTCAGACCCCGAGGAAGACATGGTCGGGATCTTGATGACACAACACCTCATGGATTCCCCCGACCCTACCCCGGTGTATCGCGATTTCTGGACCTCAGCCTACCAGGCGATCGACGACTGAGGAATGGGCTTACCCGCTCTGCTCGCCACGAGTCAATGCTTGCTTGATTACCTCGACTGAAAGCAGCGCGCACTTCAGGCGAGCAGGGGAGATGGACGGTATGCCCATTTCTTCGAGCACCGTCTCGCGGTTGAGCGTGCTTACCTGGTCAACGTCCGTGCCCCGGAGCAAGTCGCACATCAGTTCAGCCGAGGCCTGACTAATCGCGCAGCCGCGCCCCTGATAGGCAAGCTCGACAATCTGGCCGTTCTCCACGCGCAACTCGACGCGAAGCATGTCTCCACACAGTGGGTTCTCGTCCTCTGCCGCGTGCGTGTGTCCCGCCACCGAGCCGCGATGCTCGGGGTACTTGTAGGCATGCTGAATGATGTCCGTGTAGAGGCTGCTCACGACGCCAGCACTCGCTGCGCGGCCCCGATTCCCTCGGCCAGCAGGTCGATCTCGTGCTCCTGATTGTAGACATAAAAACTGGCGCGGGTGGTGGCGGAAACGCCCAGCAAGTCGTGCAGCGGCTGGGCACAATGGTGACCGGCGCGCACGGCGATGCCGCGCTCGTCCAGCAGTGAGGCAAGATCGTGGGGGTGAATCCCCTCGACCGAGAAGGCCACCAGCGCCCCCCGCTCCTCCGGGCCGTGGACCGTGACGCCCTGCAGCGCACGAAGCCGTTCCATACCGTAGGCAGCGAGCCGGCGATCGTGTGCCGCAACAGCCTCCATGTCCAGCCCCTGCAGATAGCCGACAGCCGCGCCCAGTCCCACCGCGTCGCCCACGCTGGGTGTGCCGGCTTCGAATTTCCAGGGGAGCTGATTCCAGGTGGAGGTGTGGAGGTCAACCCGGCGGATCATTTCGCCGCCGCCCATAAAAGGCGGCATCTCTTCCAGGATTGAGCGACGACCGTACAGCACGCCGATACCCATTGGTCCCAACATTTTGTGGCCCGTGAAGGCCAGAAAATCGACGTCCAGCCGGCGCACGTCGATGGCAAGGTGTGGGACGGCCTGAGAGGCGTCCAGCAGATACACCGCCCCGGCCGCGTGGACTCTGCGGGCAATCTCCTGGACGGGCACGATGGTGCCCAGTACGTTCGAGATGTAGGTGGTGGCGACCAGCTTTACCCGGCCACCGGCAAGATACTGATCGAGGCTGTCCAGATCGAGGCTGCCATCCGGCAGAAGGTCGATGTGCGCCACCTCGGCCCCGGTTTCGGCGGCCAGCATGTGCCAGGGCACCAGGTTACTGTGGTGCTCCATGGGTGTCAGCAGAATGACATCTCCCGCCTGGATATGCCGGCGTCCCCATGTGTAGGCCACCAGGTTGATAGCCTCGGTGGCGTTGCGGGTAAAGATCGTCTCCTCGACGCTGGCGTTAATCCAGGTCGCGATGGTGGTGCGGGCCGCCTCGTACAGCGCCGTTGCTTCCTCGGCCAGGGCGTAGATGCCACGGTGCACATTGGCATTCGAACGGCTGTAGTAGTCGTTCACGGCATCAATCACCACTCGCGGTTTCTGCGCGGTGGCCGCACTGTCCAGATAGACGAGCGGCTGGTCGTGCATACTGCCGGCGAGGATCGGAAAATCCAGACGCACTGCCTGGACATCCAGCTCGGGGGCAACGGATGGTGCTATAGCGGTCATTCCAGATCCTTTATACGTAAACCTCACGCGAGGGCCTTATCTGAGCGTAGCAGGAGAGTTCATGGGTACCATAACGTATGCGAACCTTCACGCTGCTGATTCTCTCCATCATCACCGCCGGTCTCGTTCTGAGCAGCTCTGCTCCGGCGTCCACGCTGGGCCAGGCGATGGTTGTTGCGGCGCCTCTCCACCTCACCTTACGCCCAGAGACGGGCGTGGCCAGGTCGCTACGCCTCCACCTGGTTTCGGACCTTGGTCACCTCCATCAAGCGATCGGCCGTGACCTACGGGTCTATCCATCGCACCTCACCGTTCGGGTGTACGCGACGCACGGTTCCTTTGCTCGGGCACTCTGGCGCACACAGCGAACACGGCCGCAAAATGAGCTGGACGACACCAGTTCAATTGTCCACGACACGCTGCTGCTGGGACCCGCGCCGCCTGCCTATCTCTGGCACAATCTCGCCCACGTGTACACCGAATGGATCATCGACCGCACGGTCGGCAACCGCTCCGATATCCTGCCATCCGACCCATGGTTATACGACGGACTCGCGGAGTACGAAGCGTACCGTCAGGCGCCACGGGGCTTGCAATGTTCCGGCGGGAGCATGACGCCGTTCGATGTCACTCAGATTCGCACGGCTCGACAGTGGCTTGTGATGCGCGCCGGCCCGCTGGGCTCCCTGGAATACTGCCTCTCGTACCTGAGTGTGCGTTCGTTGGTGCAGCGCGTTGGGTGGCCACGGGTGGTGACTATTCTGCATCGCTCGGGTAACTGGCATCGGGCCGCTGAACGCTTGAGGCACATATCGGTCGAGCGTGGGGATCGCTGAATCGTGGGCTAAGGGCTGGGAGTGCGGCCCTCGACGATTTGGCGGAGGCGCTGATTACGGCTGGCCAGCAGGCCGGTGAGATACCGCTGCAGGACAACTGCATCGAAGAGCCTTCCGAGGATTCCGAGCGGCGCCACGTAGGTGACCGAGTCGTGGATCAGCGTGCCGGTAGGCAGCGGTTCGAATCGGTGCACATGCCTCCAGGATGCGAAGGGGCCATGCTGCATGGCATCGACAAAGCGCCGGGGCCGCTCCACCTCCACGATCTTCGAGGTCATCCGCCACGGAAGCCCAAAGTGTACCGCCCGCCAGGTGACATAATCCCCGAGATGGAGGAGACCGGAGGTCACGCCTCCCACCACCCGTGTGGTGGAATCGAGCTGGACCTGGACATCGACGTTCGACACCAGGTCGAAGCAGGTCTCCGGCGACGCAGGCACGTATGTGGTCAACTGGATCATCGGCACACGTCTTTCCTTTGTCTGTCGTCTCGGTGTCGCTCCCTGTACTCTATGCTATGACGATCTCCGACGGACCCGTTCTGGTAACGGGCGCCTCTGGCTACATTGGCGGTCAGCTCATCTCTGAGTTGCTGGCGCGAGGTACGGCGGTCCGAGCGCTCTCCCGCCATCCTGAACAGTTGGCCGGGCTGCGGCAGAGAGGCGTGGAGGTTGTTGCCGGTGACCTGCTGGATCGCTCCTCGCTGCGTGCTGCTTTACGTGGCGTCGGCACGGCCTACTACCTGGTGCATTCCATGGGGAGCGGCCGTTCGGAGGAGGCCTTCGCGGCCCTGGATCGGTACGCCGCTCAGAACTTCGCGCGCGAAGGCGCGCACCTGGAGCGAATCGTCTACCTCGGTGGCTTGGGCAGGGTCGACGACTCGCTGTCGCCACATCTCAACAGCAGACGGGAGGTAGGCGAGATCTTGCTGGGAGGCCGAGCGCCGGCCACAGTACTGCGGGCGGGCATGGTAATCGGACGCGGTAGTGTCTCGTTTCAAATGCTCCGGACTCTCGCCGATCGCCTGCCAATTATGGTCTGCCCGCGTTGGGTAGCGACGCGCACCCAACCTATCGCGGTAGCGGACGCGCTCGCCTATCTGGCGGCGGCACTGGACGCGCCCGCTGCTGCCGGACGAACGTTCGAGATCGGCGGGCCAGACGTGCTGACCTACCGCGAGATGCTAGAGCGCACGGCGCGGAGTCTGGGAAAGCGGCCGGTCATCGTCACGGTATCGATCCTAACGCCCAGACTCTCGGCCTACTGGGTCGACCTGGTCACCTCCATTCCGGCTTCCATCGCCCATCCCCTCATCGAAGGGTTGAAGAACGAGGCGATCGTCCATGACGACGCGGCTCGTGAGGTGATGCCGGTTCCACTCACGCCATTTGATACCGCAGTGAGACGGGCATTGTAGCGCACCAACATCGTGCGCCCCTGGAAGGAAGGGCCGTTCCGGCTGGCGCCGCAGCCGGCAAGATGGGAGAGCGGCACGCCGGGCTGGATTCAGTACAGTAAACAGTGAGCACATGAGTCACGTAGATATGCGGTTCGTGTCCGCGCGGGATGTCGAGCAGCTTCACCTGACGGCGCAGGACATCTTCGAGGCGGTTGAAGGGGCGGTTCGCGCCCAGGGCAACGGGCAGGTGGTGCTTGAACCACGAATGCACCTGGTGCCTCCCAACGGCGGTCGTGGCCACTTTAACGTCCTGCGAGGGCACCTCGGGCCGCAGAACGTGAGCGGCATCAAGGTGGTCGGGGATTTTGTCGACAACCACGCACAGGGCCTACCCAGCGAACTGGCCCTAATCACCCTGTACAGTCCGGACACCGGAGCTCCCCTGGCGATTGTTGATGGCACCATGATTACCGCGGCCCGCACGGGGGCCGTCACTGCCCTGGGAGCGCGATATCTCGCCCGTCCGGACAGCGCAGTGCTGGGCCATGTCGGTGCTCGCGGCACCGCCTGGTGGAATGTCACCATGCTCGATTACCTATTCAATTTCGAGGAAATCCGAGTTACCAGCCAGCGGCCGGAATCGCGCCAGGCCTTCGCGGCACAGTTGAGCGAGCATTTGGGGAAACCGGTTCGCTCGGTGGCAACGTCGGAAGAGGCATTGCGAGGCGCCGACATCATGGTCGAGGCGTCGCGGCTGACATCGCCCACCGTTCTCCTGCGGACGGAGTGGGTTACACCGGGAACCCTGGTCATTCCGTACGGCACCGTTAGTGCGGTTGAGCTGTCGCTGACCGAGGTGATGGATAAGGTGGTGGTGGACGATTGGGGACAGGCCACCGTCGGACCGTTTGGAGCCTTACGCCGGCACGTCGATCAGGGGTTGTTGACCAGGGACTCGTTATATGCCGAGTTGGGCGAGATCGTAGCCGGTTTGTGTCCCGGACGAGAAAGCCCGGCTGAGCGCATTCTGTTCTGGCACCGCGGGTTGGCAACCACCGATCTGGCCGTGGCCCATCTCATCTGGCGTCGTGCCGAGGCGCTCGACCTCGGCACCATTCTTCCCTACTGGTAGCGACGCGGTGAGCAGCGCATCATCCGTCAGATTGCGGCAGCGGGCGGACCTGACTCTTGAGGTCTTCGAACGGATCGTGTGGGATGGTAGCCCTGTTATTCTCGACCCCGCTCTCCTGGGTCAAATGGCCGCAAGCCGCGCCGGGATGATGGAGGTCCTGGCGGATGGCCGCGATGTGTATGGCGTGACCACCGGGATGGGCTATCTGGCCGGCGTGCAGCTCAACGAGACAGAGCAGCAGAATCATCAGGCCAATCTGTTGCTGGGACGCGCAGTGGGCGGCCCTCCCTTTCTGGAACGCGATGAAGCTCGGGCCGTCCTGCTGGCCCGTTTGGCCGGCTTCCTGAGCGGCCACGCCGGCGTGACTGCGGAGCTATGCCAGTTCTTGGTGGAGCGCTTGAACGACGACTTCGTCCCGGCTCTTCCCCGTGAAGGTATTGGTTGCGCTGGGGAGATCATCCCGCTTTCGCACGCGTTTCAGACCTTCATCGGCGTTGGCGAGGTTCTCGACGCTGATGGCGCCGTGCGGAGCGCTGTCGACGCGCTGGCCGAGCGCGGCGTGTCACCGTACCAACCCGCCATCAAGGAAGGGATCGCGCTGCTGGCGGGGGCGCCTGCAGCGCTGGCCCTAACCGCGGCCCACCGACGCACCGCCGCCCTTCTCAGCCGCCAGTTATTGGTGGCCGCCGCCTGTGCCATCGATGCGATGCGTGCCCCCTTGAGCCCCTATGACTCGGCAGTCGCCAAGCTTGCCGGTGATCCGCTTATGGGGGAAATGCTCGAACAGCTTAGCGCCCTGCTCACCGGCTCGGACCCGGAACGTCCCACCAAGCAGGCGCCGGTATCATTCCGCGTGATCCCACAGGTGCTGACGCATCTGGATCGAGTGCGTGGCCGGGTTGACGAGAGCGTGCGTCGCGCCCTGGCTGCCGTCACCGACTCCCCCGCCTTCGTAGACGACCGTTTCGTTACCAGCGGCGGGTTTCACGCCATCGATCTGGCCGATGCCATGGACTCACTGTGCATCGCGCTAGTACAGGCCGCGGAGTTGGCGAGCCAGCACATACATCGCCTGCTCGACCATCGATTCACGGGTTTACCGGATCAGCTCACCCCGTTCCCCGGTTTGCATGCCGGCCTGGTGGTGGTACACAAACGGGTGGTGGGCACGGTCAATGAGCTGCGACGCCTGGCCACGCCCGCGACCATTGGCCTGATGGACACTTCGCTGGGTCAGGAGGATGCCATGACTTTTTCGTTCGAGGCAGCCGAAAAGCTGCGACGGGTGGAGACGCTGGTTCGCGACGTGATGGCCTGCCAGCTGCTGGTTGTGCGCCAGGCATGGGCACTGCGTGGCGCTCCGGTGGCGACCGGTCTTCAGGATCATTTCGCCCAACTCGCTGCGTCGATCCCGCCCGTGGAGCAGGATCGCCCGCTTGGATCGGATATCGGTGTGCTGGTGGCGCTTTTGCGCTCCGGCGCATTTCAGTGAGACAACGAAACTCTACCCCCCGGTGTGCGACGTTCATGGGCGGACAGTTTGAGAGAACGGGAGTGTTCGATGGAGGTAGGAGTTATCCGCCCCCGTGACCCGGCATGGCACCGGACGGAAGGCCATCATGTTTCAGATGCTGGTCACCGGTGGCGTAGGGGCCGTACCCCATGCGGGGCACAAGTTGGCTCCGCCCGGCCCTCCTGCGCCCTCTGCAGTGGACGGCAGTACGTACCGGACACACCGTTGCGAGGGTCGGGCAGGAGCCACGTCCCCTACGCCAGGACTGTGCCTAGAGTCGGGACAGTACGAACGCAGAATCGCGGCCGGTTGCCATAACAGGTGAACGCGAAACTTGAGAACCGTCCGCTCATGAATTGTGCGATGATGGGCACGAGAGGTCCGTATTGACCGAGTTTCAGACCAATGTTGCGGTGGTTGGGTTGGGCGCCATGGGCAGCGCCACCCTCTGGCGACTGGCCGAACGCGGCGTGCCTGCCACAGGCTTCGAGCGCTTCGAGCCGGGGCACGATCGGGGTTCATCGCACGGCGAGTCTCGCATCTTTCGCACGGCGTATCTGGAGGGGCCGGGCTACGTGCCGCTGGCGCAGCGAGCGGTGCAGCTCTGGCGAGAGCTGGAGCGCGTGAGTGGCGCCGATTTGGTGATTCAGAATGGCGCACTCACCCTGGGAGCACGAGGTAGCTCCGCAATTACGGCCACTATGCGGAGCATTCGGGCCTACGACCTGGAACACGAGCTGCTCGATGAAGATGAACTGCGCGCTCGCTATCCGGCACATCGCATAGCGGCGGGAGAGGTTGGCATCCGCGAGGCCCAGGGCGGCCTGGTGCGCCCGGAACGGGGCATTCTCGCCGCGGTGGCGCGAGCCGAAGCACTCGGCGCCCGAGTCCATCGGCGGGTCACGATCGATCGGATTGAACTCGAACCCGATGGTGTCCAGCTAATCGCCAAAGACTTCGTCTGCAGGGCCCGGCATGCCGTGATTTCAGTAGGGAGCTGGCTCAATACGTTCCTGCCGGAATTCAAGGTACCGCTGCGCGTCACGCGGCAGATTCCCGGCTGGTATCCCATCGAGCGTCCAGAACTGTTTGCACCCGAACGGTTTCCGGTGTTCATTCGCGACCTTGGAGGGCTCGACGGTTTGGGTGGCTCGATCACCGAGGACAGCTCTTTTTATGGCTTCCCGACCCTCGACGGAAAGACGATAAAAGCGTCGATCCATCGGGAAGGGCCGCTTACCGACCCCGACCGCTTAGACCGCACTGTCACGCCGGACGACATCGCGCAAGTGGAGGAGTGCATCAAGCTTTTCCTGCACGGTGTCGCCACTGACCCGGTGCAGACTCAGGTCTGCATGTACACCAACACCCCCGATCACGACTTCCTGATTGGCTCGCCGGCGGGCATGCCACAGCTTACCGTGCTTGGTGGCTTCTCCGGCCACGGGTTCAAGTTTGCCCCGGTTATCGGTGACGTTGGGGCCGACCTCGCTACCCGCGGTGAAACGGACCAGCCGGTCGGCTTTCTCTCGCCGGATCGGTTCTTGGAGACCGCGGCGGCTAACTAGCGGACTTCGCGCCGGCGGGCTCGTCCGCCCCCTCTCGTAACCGTAATTCCGCTCCGCGAAGCTCCTCCGGCGGGATGTGGCACCGATATTGGTTGCCGCCCGGGCCCTTGTACCACGGAGGCTCTTGATCGCGGCAGATGTCGCCCAGATAGAGCGGGCAGCGCGTGTGAAAACGGCATCCAGACGGCGGATTACTTGGGCTGGGCATGGTGCCGCGCAGTTTGATTCGGGCATGCGCACCGTGTGCCGAGCCCAGGACTGGAACCGACGAGAGCAGCGACTCGGTGTAGGGATGGTGTGGGATGTCGAACACGGCGTCTGCCGGTCCAACCTCGACCAGCCAGCCGAGGTACATCACCCCGATCCAGTCTGAGATGTAGCGGACCACGGCAAGGTCGTGCGATATGAACACATACGACACCCCGGTCTTCTGCAGATCTACCAGCAAGTTCAGGATGGCGGCTTGCACGGACACGTCCAGCGCAGAGACCGGCTCATCACACAGTACTAAGGACGGGGTACCGGCAAAGGCACGTGCGATGGAGGCTCGTTGCTTCTGCCCGCCCGAAAGGCCGGTGGGACGCGTATCCAGATGGCGCGGCTCGAGCTTGACCGACTGGGCCAGTTCGTTGGCACGCACACCTAGTTCCGAGCGCGAGTGAAACCCGGCGAGACGTTGCAGGGCGCGCTCCAGAATCCTCCTGACCGAAAAGCTCGGATTGAGCGCGCTGTCTGGGTTTTGAAACACCATCTGCAGACTGCGCCGCAGACTCAGGCCGCGCCGGCCGGCTGAGCCAAGCTTGTTCCCCTCGAACGATAGCCCCCCATGGGATGTATCGGTAAGTCCCACAATGCATTTGGCCAACGAACTCTTACCGCTACCCGATTCCCCGACCAATCCAAACACTTCGCCACGATGGACCTCGAGCGAGATGCCATCCACCGCGTTCACGTTGTAGCCTCCGGAGTGGTAGGTCTTGATCAGGTCGTCGACTCTGAGCAAGACCTCGTCGCTGGGCGGCGGCAAGGGAGTCAATTCGGCCGCCACGCTGGGGGGAATGCTACTCACCTCGTCATAGTAGAAGCAGCGACTCGAACGCTCGGCGCTCACCGGAATGAGCGGCGGCTGTTCCTTGCGACACCGCTCGCGCACGATGGGACAGCGGTCGGCGTACTCACAGCCGACCAGGTGTGCTCCCAGGGGTGGAAGTGAGCCGGGAATTGGGTCGAGCCGTCCCTGATGTTTGCTCATCCCCATGCGCGGCACGCAGCGCAGCAGTCCCAGGCTATACGGGTGACGAGGTTCGGCAAAGAGTTGCTGTGCCGGACCCTCCTCGATCACCTGCCCCGCGTAGAGCACCCCAACTCGTTCGCAGAGACGGGAAACGATTCCAAGATTATGGCTGATAAAGAGGATCGCGGTATTGAATTCTGTGCGCAACTGCTCGACCAGGTCCAGGATCTCTGCTTCCACCGTCGCGTCCAAACCAGTGGTCGGTTCGTCCAGCACCAGCAGCTCGGGGTCCGTGGCCAGTGCCATGGCGAACATGACGCGCTGCTGCTGACCACCGGATAGCTCATGCGCATAGCGCTGTAAGATCCGCTGCGGGTCGGTAATCTGGACTTTTTCCAGCATGCCCACCGCGGCCTCCATGCCTTGCTGCTTGCTCATGCCGCGGTGATATCGAAACACCTCGGCAATCTGGGCGCCGATGCGGATCGACGGATTGAGGGCGCTGCCTGGGTCCTGATACACCATTGCCATGCGGTTCCCCCGCAAGCGACGCAACGCCGTTTCCGGCAGCGTGAGGACATCCTCCCCATTGAAGAGAATCTTCCCTCCCTCCACCACGGCGTTCGGTGGCAAATAGCGCATGAGTGCCATGGCGACCGTGGTTTTTCCGCACCCAGACTCACCCACTAACCCGTATGCCTCACCCCGTTTGATGTTGAGTGAGACATCCTCGGTGACGCGTAACAGTTTCCCGCGTCGGCGGTAGCTGATCGTTAAATGCTCGATTTCCACCGAGTATGCGGTGGTGGTAGCCGTACTCAATCTGCCAGTACCTCTCTCAGGCCATCGGCCAGTAGATTCAATCCCACCACCAGGGTGGCTAGCGCCAGTGCCGGGAACAGAACGATCCAGGGCGCGACTTGAAGAAAGCTCCGTCCCAGCGAGATCGTGAGCCCCCAGTCGGGTGAGGGTTGCTGCACGCCGAGCCCGAGGAAGGACAGCGTCGCCGCGGTAAAGATCGCGTACCCCAGGCGCACCGTAGCCTCGACCACCACTGGCCCCATGACATTGGGCAAGATCTCACGCGCCATGATGAAGGCCCCCGGCGCCCCCAGCAGTTTGGCGGCCGCCACGTACTCTCGATCTCGTTCCACCAGCACGGCGGACCGCACAGTACGAGCGATGAGTGGGGTAAAGACGATCGCGATCACCACGATAACGTTCAAGGTGGATGCTCCCAACACTGACAGCACCAACACCGCAATGATGATGAGCGGGAAAGCGAGCAGCGCATCGACCAGACGCATGGCCACATCGTCCACCAGCCCCCGGTAATAGCCCGTGATCAATCCGATGGTGATGCCACCGATCAGACCCAGGACGGTAGCAGCCGGCGCAATTGTCAGCACCGACTTGGCTCCCGCCAGCACGCGGGAAAAAATGTCTCGACCGAGGTCGTCAGTCCCAAACCAGTGGAGGCTTGAGGGGCCAGTCAGGGTATTGATCGGATCCAGCGCAAACGGGTCATGCGGTGTGAACAGCGGCCAGAAGATAGCGTCCAGAATCCAGAAGAGCAGAATGCCGGCGCCCACCATAAACGTTTTGGAGTGAAGCAGCCCGATTCCGATGATCCGCGCACGTTGGCGCAGCGACGCGCGGGCTGGTATCGTCGATGCCCCACCCGCCGCGGGCACCGCGGGGGGCGGAACAAAAGCCGGCTCCGGATATCCTGCCGTCATCAGTCGGTCAGCCTAATTCGCGGGTTGAGCATGGCGAGCAGCACATCGGCGACCAGGTTCGACACCATGTAGATGACCGCCACCGTGAGCACCGTTGCCTCCAGCATGGGCAGATCGTGGCCCACCGCCGAATCGAGCACCAGCTTACCGATGCCGGGATAGTTGAACAGGGTCTCGGTGACCACCAGCCCGCCGACCAGATAACCGACCTGAACGCTAATCACACTGATGGTCGGGAGCAATGAATTGCGCAGGACATGGCGCCAGATGACGACGCGGCGGGGTAACCCCTTCAATACGGCGGTGCGAACGTAATTGGATTGCAGCGCGACCACCGTGCCGGCTCGCGCCATCCGGGAGATGTAGCCGAAGAGCACCAACATCAGGGGAATCGACGGCAGGAGAAACTGTCGCACAATGTCGACCGGGTTCCAGGATGGCACGCTCGATGAGGAGGGAAACCAGTGCAACTGCACCGCGAAGAGCACGAGTAGGATGACACCCACCACGAACTCGGGAAGGGCGATCAGCGAGAGGCCGGTGATCGAGATCACGCGGTCAACCGCCTTGCCGTATCCCAGGGCGGCAACGACACCGAGCCCGATCGAGACCGGCACGATCAGGAGCAGCGCAAACGAGCCCAGAGCCAGCGAACTCAAGAGTCGCTGACCCACGATAGGACGCACCGGAGCATTGAGCAGGTAGGACTGCCCCCAATCGCCTCGGAAGAAGCCGGAGATCCAATCCCAGTAGCGCACCGGCAGGGGTTGATCCACCCCGAGTTGATGGTCGAGACTGGCCACCTGGGCATTGGAGGCGAACGGGCCAAGGATAGTCCGGCCCACATCGCCCGGCAACACCTGCCCCACGGCGAAGACGGCAATGGAGATAAGGACCAGGGTAATAAGCGCCAGCCCCACGCGCTTTAGAATAAAGCGTCCCATGTACGGCCTCTCAGCGGCCCCCCGCCAGGATCGACGGGTGGGGTTCCCTCAGTGAGCGCACGCACCAGACAAGAAAACGCGGAGATGGGCTATAGGTTTGGATGCTGTTGTCCGGATGGTGGATCATCTGCTCCCTATGGTTCGCAACCACGGTTACGGTGAAGTATAGGTGGTAGCAGACATAAGGTCAAGTAGGCATTGGAGCAGATTCATGGCATCCGAATATCAGCGTCGGACGTAGGGCTACATGAATGTGTATAGCTTTATGTTGACGGGATGAGACCAGCCACATATAATGACCGCGTCGCTGCTCCACACTATCAGCAGCGCCACATACCCTTCAAGCCGGGCATAATGGCTTGTTGCAGATGATTGCGCAGTGTCGGGGTGTCGCCGGACTCTCGCAGCCAACCTGAAACGCCCGACGAAAAACCTATCTGGAGAAGACAGGAGATCGACGATGAGCAAGCAAGAACACCGTCTAGTCGAGGAGTTCCTGACCGGGCAGATGAGTCGCCGCGAGTTGATCAGGGGGCTGATGGCAGCCGGACTATCCGTCTCGGCCATCGGTGGGCTCCTCGCATCCACCGGGATCAGCGACCGTGCCGAAGCGGAATCGCTGGTAGAGGCGCAGCATGCAACCGTCAAGAAGGGCGGTACCCCCGTATTCACGACTCTGGCCCCCGCCTCCGATGTCGACCCGGTGACGCTATTCAGCGAGGGAGGCGTCTTCACCGGGCAGATCTGCCTGGAGTATCTGTGCTTCCCGCGAAAAAACTATACCTTAGAGCCCAAGCTGGCGACGTCCTGGCATTCCAAGCAGCCGAATCAGTGGACCTTCAATCTCCGACAAGGAGTGAAGTGGCACGATGGCACACACTTTACCGCGGATGACGTGGTGGCGACCTTCGACCGCCTTACCGACCCCAAGGTGAACTCCGCGGCCCTTTCCGCCTTCAAGGGCATCCTGTCCAAAGGGCACACCAGAAAAAACAGCTCCCATCAGGTGACCTTTCACCTTGATCGGCCGTACGTGGACTTCCCGTACCTGGTATCGGCCTTTACCTACAATTCGTTTATTCTGCCCAAGAACTACAAGATCGGCGATTTCGTCAAGGGAAAGATCGGAACCGGCCCCTTCGTCCTCACCAAGTACACATCCAAGGTGGGCGCCACCTACGTGGCCAACAAGCACTACTGGGCCAAGGGGCTGCCGCACGTCGACGGCATCAACCTGAAGTATTACAGCGATAACACGGCCCAGGTACTGGCTCTCCAGTCGGGCGCGGCGGATGTCTTGCTCGACATGCCGTACCAGGGATCGCAGGCGGTCTTTTCCAGTTCCGATATCAACGTGCTCTCCATCCCGTCGAGTGCGTATCGCGGATTCCACATGCGGGTCGATCAAAAGCCCTTCAACGACAAGCGGGTGCGCCAGGCAGTGGCCTACTGCATGGATCGCGGCGCGCTGGTGCAGGGACTCTGGCACGGCTTCGCGTCGCAGGCGAACGATCACCCGTTTGCGCCCATCTTCCCTACCTCGGTACTGCCGATCGCGCACCTGCCACAGCGCCATCAGAACTATCCCATGGCGAAGAAGCTGCTGGCCGAGGCAGGCCACCCGAACGGCTTCAAAGCAACCATCACCACGGAAAGCTTTCTCGAGATTCCACAGTATGCGGTCTTCATCCAACAACAGCTGAAGCCCGCCGGCATCGACATTACACTGAACGTCGAGCCGCAGCCCACCTACTTCGGCACGGGCGCCAACCAACCATGGCTGGATGTGCCGGTGGGCATCGTCGACTGGGCGCCGCGAGGTACCGCCAGCCAGTTGATCGGTCCTGCCTATCTCTGCAAGGGCATCTGGAACTCGGCGCATTGGTGCAATGCGTCCTTCAATAAGTACCTGGCTGAGTACGATTCGGAGCTGAATCTGGGGAAGCGCAAGAAGATCGCGTTGCAAGCCGCCAAGGTGATGTACGACGAAACCCCGGAAATCATTGCCTACTGGATCAAAGAGTTGCGCGCCATGCGGAAGCATGTGCATGGCATGGCGGTCAGCAGCTTTGCTCTGGTCGATCCAACTAAAATCTACCTCTCATAGCCTTCTGACAATTCGATAGCACGGCACCACGACGGGGCAGCAACCCTGCAGAGTTGCTGCCCCTGTTTTGGCGCCGATATCGTGGCCGTCATGTCCGGAGGCCGCTCGTCCCATCATGAACATTACCGCCATCCGCCTTCGGCGATTGCAGCTCCCCCTGGACCCGCCCTTTCCCGCCGCCTGGGATCCGATACCGCGTCGTTTTTTCGCGGCAACGCTGGTCACCGTCGAGACCGACGAAGGCATTACGGGTTATGGGTCCGGAGACACGATGGACGGCTTCGAAGCGTTCATCGAGCTTTTCCTGGGCCAGGATCCGCTGGCCATCGCCCGACATGTGCGGACGCTAGAGAGCATCAGTTTCCATGCAGGTCGGTACTGGCCGCTGGAGGCTGCCCTGTGGGACATCATCGGTCAGGTGTGTGGCCAGCCGGTGGCCATGCTCTTTGGCGGAGCGCTCAACAGACTTCCGGCCTATGCGTCCTGCGGCGAACTCAAGGAACCAACCGCACGAGCCGAATCGGCGCTGGCGCTGCGCGAGGAAGGCTTCCGAGCGCTGAAGATTCGTATCCAGCCACAGGGCCTGGCCGCAGGCATCGCGGCTGTGGTCGCGGTGCGCGAGGCAGTGGGAAGCACGATGGAGATCCTAGTGGACCTCAATCAAGCCTGGCGGATGGCGGGCGATATCTCACCCGCGCTCGATCGCGCTACGGTGCGCCAGGTGGCCGAGGAGTTGCGCCGGCTGGACGTACTCTGGTTGGAAGAGCCCATGCCCCTTGCAGATCAACAGGGCATCAGTGATCTGCGACTCGCTACCGGAATCCGCGTGGCCGGCGGCGAAATGACGCGCACCTTCGACGAGTTGCTCGGCTATCTCGCCGCCGACGCGCTCGATGTCTACCAGCCAGATGTGGTGCTGGCGGCCGGCATGTCGCGAGCACGAATTGTAGCCGACCTGGCGTTGGCGCGTAACCGATGGTTCAGCCCGCACACCTGGACCAATGGCCTCGGTTTGCTCGCCAATCTGCATGTCGCCGCTGGAGTTGGTGGCGGTCCATACCTGGAGTTTCCGTACGATCCTCCGGGCTGGACGGCTGGGCGCCGAGACTTCTTCCTGGCCGAGCCAATTGGTATTGATAAGGACGGCTGTGTGGTTGTTCCAGAGCGACCCGGCCTGGGCGCCATGATCGACCACCAGATGGTCGACCGCCTGGAAATTCGCTGAACGGAGACATCCCTCGATCCCCATGACTCCACCTTTCATTATCGAACCGCAATGCGCAACTTTTTTTGGCGCCGGCGTCATCCAACACCTACCGGAACTGGCAGCATCTCTCGCGCAGGGGCGGGTGTTCCTGGTGACCGATCCTGGCGTGGTGTCCGCGGGCGTCAGCGGAACAGTTGAGTCGATACTGACTCGAAGCGGGATCGAGGTGAGAACCTTTGCCGAGATACACACGAATCCCGATACCGACAGCCTGGACGCCGGCGGGCAGGCCGTCCGCCGCTACGGCGCCGGCGCAGTGGTGGCTCTGGGAGGTGGAGCTGTGCTGGATGTCGCCAAGGGATTGGCGTTGATGGCAGTTAATGAGGGCTTGGCCCGAGTCTTCGACTACAGCCGTGAGCCGGAGCGTGATGGCCTGCCGCTGATCGCGGTGCCTACCACCTCCGGCACCGGCTCGGAAACCAATGCCTGGGGAGTGATCGACGATCACCAGTCGAGCCGCAAGTTCTACATCGGACACCGCAGTGTGGCCCCACGCGTGGTCCTGCTCGATCCGGAGTTGACACTGGGACTTCCCCCCGCGCCGACCGCGTCGGCCGGGATGGATGCGCTGACCCATGCTCTTGAATCGTTATCGTCGGTACGCAGGAACCCCTACGCGGACGGTCTGAACCTGCACGTGGTCCGGATGGTTGCACAGTACCTGCCGCGAGCGGTTACCGATGGCCACGATCTGGAGGCGCGCTCGCAGTTGCTCCTGGCAGCCAACATGGCCGGACGAGCGTTCGGCACCACCGGTCTGGGCCTGGCCCACGCACTGGGGCATGCACTGAGTGCGCGACTGGGGGCGCCGCATGGCGTGGCGCTGGCGATACTACTGCCCCACGTGCTGGCGTTCAATCTTTCCGCGTGTCAGGCGGTCTACGCCCGCCTGGCCGGCGCCTTGGATGTTGACGACCCTGGAATGGATCAAGCCGCGCGGGCACAGGCGTGCATCGAGGCAGTACGGCGCCTGGCGGCGCAGGTCGGGATACCTCGTTCGCTGGGCGAACTCGGCTGTACCGAATCACAGCTTGAGGTGATCGCCATCGATACTCTGGCCGATGAAGTACTGTCCAATACTCCCCGGCCGCCGACACAAGATGATTTGATAACCCTACTCCGAGCGACACTGTAAGAATAAGACGGTTGACTTACGCGGCTCTGGGGCCGACGTATGGAACGGCGGCCGTAGCCGGGTTGTCCTGTGTGGATTGCTCTGTGGCCCGGCCATCCTTGCCGGACTGGCCCGCAGGCCAGCACTTCCGACGGTGCGAGTTGCCGGTCCTCAGTGCCGTGTATTCGTTCACGGCATCGTGGAGGGGAGCCGTGTCCGCCGTGGGGCGCATCCCCCCTCCCCCTAACCCCCTCCCCCTCGCGGGGGGGAGGGGGAACACTTGATTGGCACGCGTGCCACCGTGGGGAATTCGCAGCTCCACCGATTCCGCCCACCGCGAAGGTAGGAGTGTGGTCGAGGGCCGATACAAGACGCTGCAACGGCGCTGCCTGGACCTTTCGGTGTTCGCATCCCAGACAAGGTATCGCCCCTCCCCCCTGGAGGGGGAGGGGTTGGGGGAGGGGGGGCGCTGCCAGTCCAGCTATCTACAGTTGCTTGGAGAACTCTTTGTACTCTTTCTTGATTCGATCGTCGCCAAAGTAGGCATGTTTGGACATATCGACTGAAAAGCGGCTGGCCGCAGGAGTGCGTCCCAGGGCCTCGGCCATGGCGCGAATATGATGTGGACCCGCGCCACAGCAGACACCCAGGTAGTGTACGCCCAGGTCGTATGCGTCGCGCGTGAAGTCCGCGATCTCGTAGCGGTTGCAGGTAAAGGGGTCGAGAGCAACGGGGAAGGGCCGGCCATCGGGGAAATTGGCGTAGGCCGGATCGGTGAGCGATTGGAAGGTGGGCTCCTCCTCGGTCGTGCGATAGGGCACGGGCAGCGCCGCCACGTGGCAACTCACGGCGGCACGAATCTCCCGCAGCAGGGGCAGCATGGTCTGGGGGCCTCGCGCGCAGTTCAGCCCGACCACATCGGCGCCGGCATCCTCCAGGCGCTTACAGGCCTCCGCCGCGGAGATCCCCTCTGGCGTCTGTCCGGGGCGGTGAATTGCCAGCGTGATGACGGAGGGGGCGCCGGCCGCTCTGATCACCTCCAGGGCGACCAATGCTTCATCGAGCAGAGAGAAGGTTTCACCAACCACGAAGTCGACGCCAGCCTCCATCGCCCATCCCACCTGCTCCTCGAAGATGCCACGAGCCGCACGAAAGGTGGACTCGTCCCCTGGGACACAGATGTTGGTGTTGGCGAGATCGCCGGCGAAGAGCGTCCCGGTCTCATTCGCCACGTCTCTGGCAATCTGGAGCGCTTGCCGGTTCATTGGCTCCAGCAGGTGTTCCTTCTCGATCACCCGGAGTTTCTCACGGTGGGCGTAGTACGTGAAGGCTTCCACCACATCAGAGCCGGCATGGACAAACTCGCGATGGAGATTGGCGACTAACTCAGGCTCCTCCAGCACGACCTCTGGCACAAAGGCCCCTGCCTGCAGATATCCTCGTCGCTCGAATTCAAAGAGGTAGCCCTCGGCGCAAATTACCGGGCCCTGGTCCAGCCGCTCCAATAATCCAATTCTGGTTTGCGTGTCGGGTTCAGCCATTGGTGCACTCCTGTTCGTTCTGCTATAGGGGCTACTGAGGTGAAAGGCACAGCCGGCGCGACAACGGGCTGGCGCCAGATGGAACCTCGAAGGGTGGGAGCGTGGTCAAACAACGGACCCGGCCGGTGGCGCCTCCCGGCGTAGGAGAAAATTCTTCGGCGGGTTCGCCATCTGCAGGATCGGGCGCTGGAAGGCGAACGGAGAAATGTCGTATGGGGTCGTGCCATCCATCGCCAGGTCGCTGAGCACCCGGCCGATGAAGCCGGCGAATTTGAACGCATGGCCGGCGCCCAGAGCCAGCGTGATCTGCGGATAGGCCGGCAGGGAGTCGATCACGAAGTCGCGATCCGGGGTGAGCGTATAGATGCAGGTCTTGCTATAGAGCACCGGGCCGTATGCCCTGGGCAGATGCCGCTGGAGAAAGGTGCTGACGCGTTCCAGAGTCTCGGGATCGGGTTCACGGGTGCGGGTCTCCAGCGTCACCTCCACGCCGGCGCTATCCTGCGCCGCCTTCACTCCAGCCAGTTCGCCGTGCACCGGGATCCCATAGAAGTTAGGATTGTCGGCGTAGATCCAGACCGGGAAGCGCTCCGGCGTGAACTCGTCGAGATGCGGGGACGCGAAGTAGGTGACCTGTTCTTCGGTCATGGTCAAGGGCAGAGCGAGGCCCAGGGGGGAAAGCAGCCGGTTGGTCCAGGCGTCTGCTGCCAGCACCAACCGCCGGCAACGGTACGTCGCATCGGTCGTGCGGACCTCCACGCCTCCGTCAATGGGCGTGATCCCGAGGACCGGCGTGTTATCGAGCAAGGTGGCGCCGTGTGCCCGCGCTTGTTGAGCATGAAGGAGGGTAGCTGGTCCCGCGGACACCAGGCCGCCTTGCGGCTGAAAGGAGGCATGAACGTCGGCATCGAGCCGCCACTGGGGCCAGCGGTGCATGATCTCATCGGCGTCGAGCATCTCGAACGGCACGTTGGCGGCGGTAAGGCTCTCGGTATAGTCCGTTACCGGCATCTCGCTGTCACGCGGACCCAGCAGCAGATCGCCGGTCACGATCAGGATTCGCTCCCCGGTTTCCTGCTCCAGCGCGTGCCAATGCGTGTAGGCATGATGGGCCAGCGCTACATAGGCCGGGGTGTGATAGGTCAATCGGATAATGCGCGAGTGATCTTCCGATGCACCCTGATCGTGTCCCAGGGCGAATTGCTCCAGGCCCAGCACGTCGCCGCCCGCACGGCGAGCCAGCCAGTAGGCAGCCGCGCTGCCGATACCCCCCAGGCCCACGACGACGTATTCAAAATCAACCTTCTGAGCCATTGAGCTCCTCTCCGAGCACCATCTCTACGTGCGCTGGACGACCCAGCTAACTTTGTGCCACAGTATTGCAGTTTCTTCGCCAAACACACAGCCGTACCGCAGGCGACTTCGGGATTGGCGCCGGCCCGCACTCCATGCCTGGAGCTTTCCTCGCGGAGCGCGGCCCGATGGCATCCGGTCAGAGCGGAATCAGATCCACCTGTGGTCGATCTTTCACTTTTCGGACACCGTAACGCTCCAGCCGGTACCACTCATACTTCTCTTCAACCATGGTCATGGCGATGCGGTGCAGAGGAAGCTGGGCAGCTCGTACCGCCTCCTGTCTGCTGTTCCAGAGGCAAAAGGAGAGGCACTCGCGCTGCTCGTTGGTCGTGCCGCGGAAGTAGAACACCAAACCGAGCGCACGCCGCTGGGCCTCGATATACGCCCCGTAGTCGTGCATCTCCAGCGTGAGATCGTCGGCTGCCTGGCGCCGAAGAGAGCGAAATACCACCAGATACCACTCGCCCGGTGCTAGCTGAGCCGTACAGTCGGACCAGTTGAAGCCTTCCAGGATGGGTAGCGAGGCATACCGAGCGGTAACGGGGGCCAGGTTCTGGAACGCCTCCACCGCCGGCACCGATTGCTCGCGCGCCCGTGAGATTGGCCGGCGCCGCCGGTTGACCACCGCCCGTCGGCCCGCGTCGGCGCGCTTTGACGCCTCCGGCAGCGGCAGACGATCCGCTTCCAGGCTGTCGATGCGCACGCGCTGCTCCTGGATGAAACGCCATAGCGTCTCCACATTGGGAGGAACCTGGTGCGGTGGCGCGTTGGGGGTGGCAGGTCTGGTCTGGGCGTTTGGATCCATGGCTCCTCCTCTGAAATACAAAAATACCCCATCCATCACGGATGGGGTTCATCTATAGCTCGACGCGATCCATGTGCCCGAAGATCGCGTGTCGACGCCGTACGCGCTGCGCGTGAATGGCTGTTACCACCACCATAGCATTGATTTATTGAAAGTCAAGGAAGCCAGTGGCAAAAACCGTTGTCTCTACAACCCGCTGGTCCGTAGCGGTGTGCTGCGCATTGTGTCGACCGAGTAAAAGGCGGAACCGACCTGGATTTCGGCATCGGCTTGCTCCGAAGCGCTCCAGACAGGCCCGTGCGTGACAAAGACGGGACAACCGTTGACACGATGATAGAGGCCCCAAGTCCGGGGCGCGCTGGCGCTCCACGTGACCGCATTGCCGGCGTCGGCGAAGCCTGGGGTGCGCACATGGGGCACGGATACCTGCATCCCCGTCACGCGGTAGGTCTCGCTTAAACTCACCCTGGTCGCGTTGAAGGGTGTGCGCCCTAACCACGCGGCTTCCGCGCCGCCATACCATGCAACCGTTGATCTGGTCACACGTACTGTTGTGCGGAAGGAGACCAGCTCGTTTCGGTCTGGCCGCGCGTACCCGATGAGAGATGCCGTGCGACCTCCGTGGGTAGATGGGCCGAGCATGGCCGCGATTTTTGGAATGAAGATATCCCGGTCAGGCCGCCAGGTGGCTTTGGTGGCGCGGGGGCCAGGCGACAGGGACACCGAACAGGGAGATGCGCTGAGCAGGAGTGAACTCCCCGCTCGTGGAGCGCCCGCGCTCGAGAGAAGCAGGGGAGGGCTGGCAGACGTTCCCGGACTGCGCCGGAATGCGACGACCAGCAGAATACCACCTATGATGACGAACCACCGTAATCGAACTCTCATGCCGCACCTCCTGGGTGTGTCCGGGACGCCGTTCCGATGTTGATTCCCGTAACGTCGAAGATACGCCGCGTCCAGTTCCCCTCGCGATCCGACCCGCGAGCGGACGCGGTGAGCCGGGAGAGCGCGTACAGTCCAGACCAGGTGGAGTCGAGCGATGTCATGGGCCCCTGATGGGTTCCCTGGGCCAACGCGCTAAAGCCGCCGGTGGGGTCCATGCAGCGTCGCACAAAGGAGATCGTTGCCGGGGCCGCAGGAACTGGCCGGCCAAAGAGGGCATAGAGGGCTATGGCTGCGCGGGTACTGAACAGATCGGCAGGCATCCCGGGGCGAGTGGCGTATCCACCGGTAGACACTCGGCGCTGATCCACGGCGCGGAGGATGAGACGTTCCAGCTCGGCTCGGTCGGTCGGATTGGCGAGTGCGCGAAGAGCGGCCACCTGGAGGAGGAATGCGGGGCGCAGTTGTGCCAGCGTTCCCGGAGCCATGAGGGTGTTCGTGGCGGACTGTACAGCAACTGGCGACACCGACGGTGATAATCCGGCCTCACTCTGGGCGGCCGCTTGCCAGAACAGGCCTGGCACATCATCGGCCGACCGGCCAGTGCTCGGGATATGAATCAAGCTGCGGGCCGCCGCTTCAAGCTGCTTCCGTGGGGCACCCAGCAGATGTGCCGCTGCAATGATGGAGAAGCTCTGGTTTAGGTAGCTACTCCCTTCCAGAACGTTCCTCGGCATCGCACTTTGCTGCGCATGCTGGAGGTCTCGGAGCCAGGTGAAGACACCCTGGTGGTTCCGGCCACCTTCCGGCTTTTTCTGGAGGGCTGCCAGGATGCTGAGCGCCGAAAGCGTCTCAGCAGGGGATGCTTGCACCTGGCTGCTGGGCGCCCACCCGCCATGAGTCGACCGATGGAGTCGCTCCGTGTCGACCAGGGCCGATACGTACGGCGCGCGCACACCACCCGCGTGCAACAGGACGAGAGCTTGAGCCGTCACCTGTGGGTCGCCGAAGGTCTGCGTTGGCGCGAGTGGAAACGTCCCATCGGGCAGTTCGAGAGCCGCCAGGTGCTGGAGGTAGCTCCTGGAGGGCTGGATCGGGGTGTGGAAGTCCTGGGGAAACAGCCGCGATGCGTCGTGCAGCATGGCCTACACGGCCAGTGCGGGACCGCCAGGGCTCTGGCGCAAGAGACTGGCGCGGAGCGTGCGCAATGCTCCCACGCGCAGAGAGCAGTCTTTGACCGACATCGACAAGGGAACTCGAAGGTCCGCCAGGGACGCGAGGGTAGCTATGCCACCATCGTTGACCAGGCTGCTGGTGCTGAGGGAGGCAAAGAGAGCGTTCTCGCCAGCTGCTGACGCAAGACCGGTCGCCAGTCGTCGGGCAGGAAGCGAGCGTAACTCCCCGGCGTCGCGCAGCATGATTGCTCCTACCTGGGATGCGTCAGCGCTTGGCTCGCCGCTGCTGGCCCAGGTGAGCAAGCCGGTAGTGGTTTGCATACGTGCCACTGCGTCCACAACCCAGGTACGGGGAAGGGCAGCGCCGTTGCAATCGGCCGCTCGCGCCAGGAGGAAGAGGCGATAGAGGGTTGGGAATGAGCTATCGACGGCAACGTTGCGCATTCCCCCACCGTGCAGAGCAACATACCTCACCCTGCCACGTGTAGCAGTTTGCTGCTCATCGTCACGCCAGGGGAAGCGCCCATCATGGCCGAGGCAGGACCACCAGCTGGTGGCATACAGACTGGGCGATCCATCACGAAGCATGCTGCCATCGCCGTAAACACCCCTTTGAGACCCGTCAACCCCGGACTGGACCAAGGCCCGGGTCTGATCGGACCACGAAGTGGCAGCGCTGACCGTGATCAGCGATCTTCCGTGCGGCCCAGCAGTGCAGCTAGAAACTGTCTGAAAAGGGTCATGAGCGAGCCAGACGACGGAGCATGATCCGCGACATGGTGATGTAAATGAGTGCCTCGCCCGTTGCCGGGAGCCGTTCGTAGTCCTTACTGAGGCGCCGGCT